>Ga0070730_10004051_pt1 | contig 12993 bp, 10 predicted proteins | sample Coa_R1_3_FD_66447 | JGI IMG/M metagenome (GOLD analysis project Ga0070730, IMG submission 66447) | Surface soil microbial communities from Centralia Pennsylvania, which are recovering from an underground coalmine fire - Coalmine... | ecosystem: Environmental > Terrestrial > Soil > Unclassified ...
GGGCGCTTTGCCCCGCGGTCTTTGAAAACTTGTTCCTCGCCTTCCTGCCTCCAAGGCGGTCCAGGCACAGTTCTGTTCACCCCTCAGAGGTTACTTAGTAACCCCCACCCCCCTTCATTCAGGGCCAGGTACGGTTTATCAAGAGAAAGCCTCGCAACGGTATGGTCGCGTAGTTATCCTCGGGATTCTTCGCGCTATAGCAATTCCACAATTGCTGTATCCACCCACCGTGGAAGAGCACGGCTTTCAGCCGTGGGTTGAATGCCTTTTTGATTGTTTTTGGGCTTTAGCTCCGGTGCGCGCGGGATACACCAATTATGGAATTACTCTAGTCGCACCACGCCGACCCTACTTTCTTACAACCTTGAAATAATACGTGCCGATTTTTTCGTGAACTCCGTTCGCGCTTATGCCATCGAGCATAACCAGATAGTCGCTCCGGTTGATAACGGCGGCGGGCAAAACAACCGTTACGGTTCTGTTGTGGCTGGTTTTATGCGGCTTCAAATCTTCCTGGCTGGAAACTACGCTGCCTTCCACTGTCTGCACTTCGGCGTGATAGCTTTTGTAGTTTTCCTGGCCGATCTCCAGCTCTAACCGTAACCTTTGGGTAGAAGATAAGAGGTTTGCGCTACTGGCGACCTCAGGCGCCCGGCTGAGGCCTGGGGCAAGCAGCAGCGATACCACGTTGGATTCGCCTTGATGCTGGCTTCCACCATACAACAATCCCGCGAGTTCTCGCCTCAGCTTTGCCAACTCGCTCTGCTGGCGTTCAAACTGCATGGCAAATTCGTTGTTTTGTGCCAGTTGTTGGTCAATTTGCCGGATGAGTTCTTGTTCGTGCTGTTCCGATTGGGAACGCTGGGATTGAAATTGCTGTACCTGGCTCCGCAAGTGCAGAGTTTCCCGCCACAGCAGCGCCGAGCCCGTTGCCAGCAGCAGTATGGCGCACAGAGCCGCGCCTATTGCCGCTCGACTTCCAAGAACCGCAAAAGGCAGCCAGTCGCCCCCTGGTTGCGGCTCATCACAAGCCGATGGGACTGCTTGCTTTACAGTTTGCGTGGAAAGATAGCGATTCAGATCTTTTGCAAATTCAACCCGCTCACGCCGCTCGGGATTGTTAACAAAATAAAGTTCGAAATCTTCTTTTTCGCCTTGTTGAAGCTCCCCCCGAACGTATTCATCGGTCAATTCTTCTTCGATCCTGAGCAACTCATTGAAATAGTCCTCGTCGGTAAGCAGGCGCTGCTCGATCTGGCTGCGCTCTTCCCCTGCCGCCTCTCCCAACAAATAGCGCCTGAGCGATTTTTTTTCACTTTGCTGCATTGCGATCATGAAACCTCCTGCGAGGAGCCATTCGATCTTGCGTCTTTCGGCATGTTCCCCGGCATTTTTGTGCGGGCGAGGCAATCACACATACAATTTCGCAAGGCCTCTCTGATGCGATGCGCCCGTATCCACAGCGCGTTTGCTCCGATCCCCAGCCGCCGAGCCAGCTCTTTCCTCATTTCAATTTTGGCTTGTCCCTGGCCGCCGTAATAAACAAGGATCAGCCTGCGGTTCTCTCCCGAGAGCCGCTCGACACACTGGTCAAGGCATCTATGCTTGGGTTCCAACTCCTCGCCGGGGTTGGGATTGGACTCTTCGCTTGGATGCGAAGGGTGAATGGGCAGCGGCGCCGGCATTTTTCTCAAGTACTCGAGAAAAATCTTGTCGGCTACACCGTAAAAATACAAGGCGGGATTACCGACATACGTCTCAGCGATTTGCTGCACCTTTCCAGCGACCCGATTGATGGTCTCGTCGGCAAGCTCTTCCGGAACAATACAACCGCGGCACACGAAGACTTTGATGAGACGAGTGCGTATCACCTCATACTTTTGGCCGGCGCGATTGCGGTCCTGGTCTAACCAGTCGAGCAACCGGTCGAAGGCCTCTTGCGTTAGGTCTTTCTTCTCTTTCATACGATTTGCAATGTTCGCGACCGCCAATTGAGACCTTCCCCTTAAGGCTCGAACGGTTCTATCGCCGTGTTATCGCCGTGATAGTGAAAATGCAGCTACTCCACAGGTTCTATCACAAAATGGCCGGCCCTTAGGACCAATATTGTTTTCAGGTATGTATGGTATTTTATGTCAAATAACTTTCAGGATGAAATGAATCTTTGGCCCCAGGAAAATGCCGCTTCCAGGAGCAGGAATTTCAATTCCTGCCGCCATTTTTTCAGGTTTCCCGGCCCTTTCTCCCAGCACCTGGGATATTATCGTGGGAACATCCTCCTGCATAATCATCTTGGTCTTGGCCATGAAACATGCGAAACTCACTGCGCGAGAGTGGGTTGGAGTTAGAGACGCTGCATGAAATATTGCGACACGTGCCACCAGACGTATCCAACCGAGTTCAACACCTGCCCGCGTGATCAGAGTCCCTTGCGTGCCACCACGGAACTGCTGCAAGGCATGGTGCTGCGCAGCAAGTATGAGATCCAGAAGAAGATCGGCGTCGGAGGTATGGCCACCGTGTACTTGGCCAAACACCAGGCTTTTAATGAACTGCGGGCGATTAAGGTGGTCAGTAGCCGCAACCTGGAAGACCAGAATTTCATGCGCCGATTTAAGACAGAAGCTATTGTCACGCGCAAGCTCCAGCACCCCAATGCCGTTCGTGTAGACGACCTCGACGAAACCGAAGACGGACGCCCGTTTATCGTCATGGAATACGTGCAAGGCGCGAACCTGCGCAGCACGATTCAGAACGAAGGGCCGCTGCCCGTCAAGCGCGCGCTTAACATTGCCGCGCAGACTGCCGCCGCGTTGGACGCCGCGCATCAGTTGGGGATCACGCACCGCGACATCAAGCCCGATAATATTCTCCTGATCCGCCAGCCCGATGGCAGCGACTTGGTCAAAGTGCTGGATTTTGGCATTGCCAAGGTGCGCGAGGGATCGTTCGACATCGGTGGTGGATACACAGCTACGCAAACCGGCCTGATTATCGGAACTCCGCAATATATCTCTCCCGAACAAGCCAAAGGCGAACATGGCGACCAGATTGACGGCCGCGCCGACCTCTACTCGCTGGGGATTGTGCTCTACGAAATGGTGACCGGCGAACTGCCTTTCCAATCACAGACTGCGGTAGGCATGCTGATGCATCACCTGCAAACTCCTCCTCCTGATCCAAAGCAGGTCAAGCCCGATCTGAACATCCCGCCAGCGCTTTCCGCTTTGCTGCAGAAGGCCCTGGAAAAAGACCCCGCCAACCGCTACCAAACCGCGCAGGAGATGTTGCGGGCGATCCAGGCAGTGCAGCCTTCAACCAGCGAAGGCAAAACTACAATGGTGCTCACCCCCGAGGCCTGGAGCGCCCCCGCCGCCAGCACCACCGCCGCCCAACCCGCGCGCGTTCCCACCGCGCCCACCCCACGCAGCACGGTTTACTCTCCGGCCAAAACGCAGCCGGCAACCGTGACTCAAGCCAAAGCCGCCGGTGCGGTGCGGCCTGCCCTGGCGCAGGGCAAGGCTGCTCCTCCTAAAAGCGGAAAAGGAAAATGGATCGCATTGCTGGTCGTGTTGCTGATTTGCGCTTTATTGGCGCTGGGGCGGATGCACCGCTCTCAGTTAGCAATAAGCCTCAAGACAGAAATGCAGCCCACCCAGCCTTCGCAGCAGCCGGCGCCCACCGCGACGGCCAGCGAATCTTCAACTGCCGCTCCCGATGACGCCGCTATCAAGGCTGAAGTTCAGCGTGCGATTGCAGCCACGGAGTGGGGCAAAGAAGCCGCGATCAACGTTGCCGTAACCGATGGCAATGTGACCCTTACCGGCAAAGCGCCCAGGCACTACGATGCCGATATGGCAGGCGCGATCGCGGCCAACATCAACGGCGTAAAGCTGGTGCACAACGAAATTGCTGTTCCCACGCCCAACCCTACGCCCTCGCAAGTTGCCCAGGGACGCAATCCGTCGAAGCAAAGCAAGCCCGATGACTCTAACTCGCAGCAGAAAAAGCAGCAGGCTGCCCTGCAGCAGCGGGTTGCCCAACTGATTCAAGTGGGCATCTTTCAACGTGAAAACCGCCAATACCCAGGAGCATTGCAGAGCTTTCGCGATGCTCTGAAATTGGACCCGGGAAATCAACAGGCCGTCCAGGAGATGAAAAATACACTTCGGACTGCCGGGCTGGCCGGGAACAAAAACCAGGCCGGACAAGGCGGTCAACAGAACCAAAATGCAGCTTTAAAATTCTGGCAAGTCCGCGGCATGCTGGACGCGCAGATGCCGCTTCAGAGGATTGTAGGAGCCATCCGGGCGCGAGGCGTGGACTTTGGCCTCACATCAGAGCAGGAGCAGACCCTCCGCGACGCTGGCGCAAATGACGCCATCATCCGCGTCATCCACAACAATCGCCGCTAACGCGGCAATTTGGGCTGACGAGGTCAGGAGGGTAATGCAGCTCTCCCAACCTCCATTGAACTGCCTCCTTCCACAGCGAGCCCCAAAAATTCTAAAGCACTCTTCGTGTCGAACTTTTGACTTGCAAAATGTCTTCGGAAGATAGATAATCTATAATCTATATATTGTCATCAGTTATCTACTGAGCCCTCAAACATTTCAAGCTTTTTAAAGTAGAGTTGTGGGGAAGGAGTTCCGGACGCCGCACAGCCCGGAACTCCTTATGAGGGTTCACATGAAAGCAGCGGAATCCGAAGTCTCGATGGGCGGGTTCAGCCCGGTAAAACTCAAATCACTCCCGGAATCGGTTGCCGAGCAGATGCGCGAGGCAATTCTGGGCGGGCGCCTCAAGCCCGGGGAAAGATTGATCGAGCAGAAACTTGCATCGCTATTCGGCATCGGCCAACCGACCGTCAGAGAAGCTCTCAAGGTGCTGGAATACCAGGGCTTCGTTCGTAAGCTGCCAAATCGAGCTACATACATAACCGAGCTGAGCCCTTCCGACATGGAAAAGATGTTCGAGGTCAGAATGGCGCTCGAAACCCTCGCTATAGAAAAAGCCACCCGCAAGCTTACGCCCGCTGCTTTGACCGAACTTCGGCGGCATCTGACCACCATGGATAAAGCTGCGCGCGCCATCAATCTATCGGCCTTTCATCAAAGCGACGTCGCCTTCCATCGTGTGATTTGGGATCTCACGGGCAATGAGCACCTTGGAGCTGCCCTGGACCGCATTGCCTTCGCGCTGTTTGCCTTCGTATTGTTGAAACTACGCGGCACGAAAGAAAGCTATATGGCATCAGTGACGCAACACGAGCACATCGTCGAGGGGCTGGCCACGAATGATCCCGTGGAAGCAAGCAGGATTTTCCGGGAAAGCACAATCGGTTACTGGCGTCAGTACCGTTACCTGTAAAATTCGAGGGGACCATTCAAAACCGTTCTTCTCCCACAGGAAGCCCCAAAAAATTGCGCCGTGCATACCAAAAACGGCCTAATTCCAGAATGGAATTTCAATATAAAACCAATATTTTCAGTGTGATACAAAGGCCCGACCAATGACTTTTCATTCGTGGCGGCAAATCACCTTCCAACAGCACAAAAAGCGTTGACATAGTTTGTGTATGGGCTCAATTTAGGTAGTACATTCCTCATTGAACTGTAAGACGAGGAAACATTTCCAGGTGAGTTTATCCGGGAAAGCCTCTTAACCGCCCCCCTAAAAGAAGCGCCCAATTGCTTCCGTCTACCTCAACGATGGGGTGGAATAGGATTAAAAAGTAAGAGGACAATATGCATCCCCTGTACGCACACAACCTAGGCAAAATAAGCCCGAGCCGGGCGCCCACACGCATCGCTTCACCGCGAAATGTTTCGCCAGGAGCGTGGTCCATTGGTATTTATGCGGGCCGCTCCCCTCTACAACTGGCGCCCATGCCCCGGATCATAAACCCGGTTCTAACCGCGTGGCACGTGACCGATGTGCCGGCACAATTTGTGGCTGATCCTTTCATGCTGCAATCGGGAAGCATGTGGTACATGTTTTTCCAGGTCATGAACTCCGCCACCCGCAAGGGCGAGATCGGGCTGGCGACCAGCCGCAACGGATTGACATGGAAGTACGACAGTATCGTGCTGCATGAATCCTTTCACCTGTCCTTCCCTTGCGTGTTCCGGTGGAACGACGACTTTTACATGGTTCCTGAGACTAGCCAGGCTGGCTCCATTCGGCTTTATCGCGCGGCTGGCTTTCCCCATCAATGGGAATTCGTCAAAGACCTGGTTCCCGGCACTCATGCCGACTCTTCCGTCTTCTATTTCCAAAGAAAATGGTGGATGTTCGCCTGCCCCACACCTCAGCAACACGACGTACTTTCCCTGTACTATGCCGATAGTCCTGCGGGCAAATGGGTGCAGCATCCGCTCAGCCCGATTGTCACCGGCAATAAGCGCATTGCCCGCCCGGCTGGAAGAGTGATGCCCTGGAACGGCGGCCTCATCCGGTTTACGCAGGATTGCTACCCCACCTACGGCAAACAGGTGCGAGCTTTCCATATCTCGGAGCTGACGCCTACGACCTACAAAGAACAAGAAGTAGCGGAGAGTCCGGTGTTGTCGGCCAGTGGAACAGGTTGGAACGCCTTCGGAATGCACCATGTGGACATTCACTACACCGGAAATTCCCGCTGGCTGGCCTGCGTGGATGCCATCGCATGATGCTTATGGCTTAACGGATCAATTTTGGCTGTCACTAAAAACTACCCCCCACCTCGGCCCCCCAATTTACCCCGGCAGAAGCGTGAGAAAACGCCTCTGCCGGATTGCTTTTTTGGGAACAATCCGATGTCAATCCAGATCTGCTATGCCGTTTTAACTATCAGGCGCTTCCTGTTTCGCCAATCCCATTTGCATTTTGTCATCCTGAACGCCGTTTTTTTGGCGTGAAGGAATCTTGCGTTTTCTTGTCGGAGAGATACTGTTCTTTCGGCATAAAACTAATATCTAAAAAGCACTGCAATGGATTGCCGCTTAAAATCCTGCTATACTCAATTTCGAAGATGACTATTACGGCCAAATCCATGATGAGACGGCGCGTCAATCGCGCTGAGCCCTCGGGATTGGTCTGACTGTAGCGTCCAAAGTTTAGATTTAAGTTCAGATTGAATTTCTCGAAGGCTCCGACCAAAGTCGGGGCCTTTTGCTTTTGTTGGCCGGTAGCCAAGCTGGTAAGGCACGTGATTGTTAATCACGATACCGCGGGTTCGAATCCCGCCCGGCCAGCCAGAAAAACAGTACTCGGTTGTCAGTCCTCAGTACTCAGTTAAAGACGGGGATTGGAACTGAAGTGGGAAACCCTCTGTAGCTCAATGGCAGAGCAGGCGGCTCATATCCGCCCGACGGATGTTCGATTCATCCCGGAGGGACCAAGGTTTGAGGTAGCGCCGGCGTCTCGCCGGCTGTCGTGTGGGCATCTTGCCCACACGTTTCAGAGCGTGCATGGAGAAAGGACGTACATGCTTGTTCCAAACTGACCCACTATTGAAGTTTGCGCCGGTAGTTCAACGGACCAGAATAGTTCTCTTACAAAGAACAGATGCGGGTTCAACTCCCGAACGGCGCACCAATGCAGGATTAGCTCGAAGGTCGAGCCCGCGATCGATAATCGCGAGGCGTTGGTTCGATTCCAACATCCTGCACCAATGGGTGACTGGCAGAGATGGCTGATGCACTCGATTCTTAATCGAGACCAGGCTGGTTCAATTCCAGCGTCACCCACCAGTTTTCGTTCGGATGTGAGGACATGTATCAGGGGCACGAGTTTATCCGTACCGCGTGGCCTTGTATCAGGGCACGACTTTAGAGGTTGCGGAAAAACTCGATTTTCGTGAAATCTTTCGGAAGGGCACAGCTTTAGCTGTGCCGTAAGTCGTTGGAAGATACTCCTTCCTTGCTGCCGCAGGCATGCGCGCAGCCGGGTGAGCTTTTGGTGAGCGCTGTCCCGCGCGAACCAAAAGCGAGAGCGAAGCCCTTAGATAGAAGCGGAACGCTAGAAGAATGATTTTTTTAGAAAGCGGGATTGGCAGATACGGGTATGCACTCGCCTTTTAAGCGAGACGAAGCAGGTTCGATTCCTGCATCCCGCACCATTTTTCAAAGTGTGTCGTAGAATTATGCTAATCATTGCGATGTTAATCAGTTGTTGCTAGAGGTTCTCTATATGCGCCTGGGAAATTGCAAGATGTGTTTAAAGAACAAACCGTTAGTACAAAGCCACTTCATGGCCAGAGGGCTGTATGACCTCTGTCGTAGTGCTGATTCTGAACCTGTCAAAGTAGCATCGACAATTGTGATGCCAACCTCTCGCCAAACCAAAGATTACCAGTTCTGCGTGGAATGTGAAGATGTGCTTAACAAAGGCGGCGAGAGTTGGGTTTTGCCGCGATTGGCCACGAATGATAAAAACTTTCCTTTGTATGAAACGCTCTTGAGAGCTACCCCGGTATTTGATGAAGGAGATTTGCAAGCATACTACGCTGCTGCGATTCCTGAAATCGCAGTTGATAAGATCATGCACTTTGCTCTGGGTATGTTCTGGAAAGCTTCCGTCCATTCATGGCGGGGAGGGGAAACGAAATCACGAATAGAGCTTGGCCCCGTTTCAGAGGCATTGCGCCGATTTCTCTTAGATCAAGGCCCATTCCCCGAAAACATTGCTCTTATGGTGGAGGTTGTGCCACCTTCGGCCGCGTCAATTCTGTTTCTCGACCCCTGCGAAAGAGAGTACCACCAATGGCGTACATTCTTTTGTTATGTACCCGGAATTCTCTTCGCGCTGAGTGTCGGCGAGTATATATCAGAAGCATTGAAAACGGGATGCTTTGTCGCAAATCCACATCACCCAATAGTCGTGTCTAATAACATCCACGATAAGTTAGAAGATTTATTGAAAAGAAAGTATTTCTCCACACGGAAATCAGAAAAATTACAGGCGACACTTGAGGCAAGAAAAAACCGCGGTTGATTGCAGATTTCAAATCTTTATATCTAGAGGCCAACTTGCCAGTTTGTTTCAAATATTCGCTGTGCCGTCACAACACCGCAGAGCGCCGCGGGCGCAGTCCGAATGGAGCAGGAACTCTGGTTTAAAATAAATAAAGAGTATGGCCCACAAAGATATTCACGGTGTGTGCCCGCTGTGTCTCAAACCAGCTAAACTATGCAAGAGCCACTACCTGAGCCGGGTACTCCATAGTCTGAGCCGCAGCGGAAAAGAGCATCCGGTCGTAATGACTCCGCAGCTAGTCACGGCTACCCCACGTCAATTATGGGCACATCTACTGTGTGAACCTTGTGAACAACTGCTCAACGAGCGAGGTGAAAAACCAGTTCTTCCCCTTCTTAACGATGCAGACGATAATTTTCCGTTGTTGAACCGCATGGATCTTGCGCTTCCGCTTAAGGTGGAGGCCAAGCACATAATGTACTCGGGCAGCGCAATGGGCATTGACACAGAGCCACTCGCCTATTACGCGCTCAGCATCCTCTGGAAAGGCTCCGTTCACAAATGGAAGACACTCAACAGACAAACCAGCACAGTTGATCTCGGACCCTATCGGGAACCGATTCGGGGTTACTTGCACGGCGAGGCTCACTTCCCTGATGGTGTGTATGTAATAGTGACCGTTTGTGTGGACCATGGTTCGCAAGGAATGAATTTCGCTCCATCAAAGGTCGCTGGCTCGCGATACCCAATGTATTCCATTTTGGTACGCGGTCTCTGGTTCCACGTCATTACAACTGATCAGAATACTGTAGGCCTGAGCGAGCTTTGCTGCATGCGATCAGAAAAGAAGGTGCTTTTCAAAGAAGACTGTACCGAGCGTTTTCTGGAAGCCGGAAGGCATATCCACAAGACGGCGAAGGTATCCGCCAGTCTCGCCTGAGCGTATTTGACAGATTTTCAAAATGATGGCAAAGTGAGATCAGGAATTCAGCAATGATTCGCAAGCCCCATACCGATAGCTTCCCGACGCCAGCCACACAAATGTGGCTGGGCGCGGGGCAGGGTACGTTTATGTAACGGGGGCTTGATCCAATATTTTTTGGTTTTTCTTTAAGCCTCCGACAAAAATCGGGGGCTTTCGTATTTTTGGGGCATTTTGGCAGCGTCGTCTAACGGTCAGGATACGGCTCTTTCAAGGCTGGGATGGGAGTTCGATTCTCCCCGTTGCTACCAGGTACATTAATTTTTGTTGCGGGATCGGTTAAATGGCAGGCCCACTGGCTCTGACCCAGTTGATGTTGGTTCGACTCCAGCTCCCGCAGCCACGTTCGAACGTCGGTCGCAGGGTCTGGCGGCAGGATACCTGACTGTCTATCAGGAGGGACGGGTTCAACTCCCGTTGCGACCGCCACAAGGGTGAGCGAAAAGTGAGCGCTGTCGCGCGCGAACTTTTGCGAAAGGCTTTGTATCAGGGCACGGCTTTGGCCGTGCCGAAGGAGATGAAAAGAATTTGGGCTTTTAGCCCCTGCCGCTTTGGGCATCGTACACAACGATTGCGGAATGGGCCTGAAGCAACTCTTTGAATGGCGAGCATGGTATAGCGGCTGGTGCCTCGGGCTTCCAACCCGATGACGCGGGTTCGACTCCCGCTGCTCGCTCCAAAGTTTTGCTGATGATGCTCGTTAGGACGAGCGCCGCCTTCGTACCGCGGAACAAGAGCGTTCGAATCGCTCCATCAGCTCCGCTGGCATAGCTCAATGGCAGAGCCCGTGCACGGTAAGCACGTGACCCGCGTCCGATTCGCGGTGCCAGCTCCAAAATGGGTGAGCTTTTGATGAGCACTGTCCCGTGCGAGTCAAGAGAGCAGCCTTGTTTTGGCTGCGGAGCCCTTAGAAAAAAGTTTGCTGCTGTAGCTCAGTGACAGAGCCATCGCCTTGTAAGCGATAGACGAGCGTTTGATTCGCTCCAGCAGCTCCAAATGTGGCCGAAGCCAAACGGTGCGGCGCGAGATTGTGGCTCTCGTTTTAATGGGTTCGACTCCCATCGGTCACCCCAAGTGGGCGCGTAGTTTAACGGGAGAATCCCTGATTTGCACTCAGGAGATGAGCGTTCGATTCGCTCCGTGTCCACCAAATTTTGCAACAGAAGTCATGAGTTAGCTTGGGGAGTTAGCTGAGACGGTGTAGCGCAGCCCTGAAAAGGCTGAGACGCGGATTCGAGCGCCGCACTCCCCACCATGTCGGGGTATGGTGTAAGGGCTGGCATCCGTGCCTTGGGAGCACGTGGTTCGGGTTCAAATCCCGGTGCCCCGACCAAGTTTAAGAAAGAACGCCTTCGGTTCCAGAGAACCACAACTACATTTGAATGCTTGGGAAGAGGATAACTCTTGTCCGTAATTGAAATTGACGACTATGAAGTTTACTTCGATGACAGTGGGACGGATTCAAGGTCCCCCGTAGCAATTGCCGCCTGCTATGTAGCAACTAAAGTTCAATGGGGCGAATTGGTACGCAATTGGAATGAGACTAAAGAGAAAGAGGGCTTCGACTTTTTCCATATGACAGACTTCATGGTTAATCCCGAAAAGGGTGTGAAACCCTACTGCGATTGGGATGAAAGAAAGAAGGAACGAGTCTACAACATGCTAACGACCTTCATAAGGATCAGAGCGCGATATGGATTCGCTCTCACAGTTGTAAAGAACGATTATGACGATCTGATTCCTGAGGAAATGAAAAAGCACTTGGGTAAAGACCATTATGTTTGGGCTGTCAGATGTGTGATGGGCCGAATTTCCGAGTGGCGAGAATACTGGGGTATGAAGCGCCCTATGCGGTACATATTTAGTGAAACGCCAAAAGGCAAAGGCACGAGGGGAGAAATTCTGGATTTAACAGATTCTCTGCGCGACGATCCAGACACCACAGAAAAGTATGGACTCGTAAAAGATGGTCTAGGGTTTCAAGACATGAAAACCTCTCCTCCTCTGCAAGCCGCAGACATATTGGCTTGGAATATGCTCGACCATCATTTGAAGGTGATGACTGTGTCTGGTAAGGACGACGTTCGCGATTGCTCTTCGCGATTCCGCTGCTTACGCGAGAACGCGCAAGTGGATTTAGGCTTTCTTACTAGGCAGCAACTAGAGCGGTTTGCACAGCGAATAGAAAAATACAAACAGAGAACCGGACGGTTTCCAAGTCGGCGAGTGGAGCGACTTATTCAGAAAGAAGAGAGAAGAAAGGCCAATACAGCAAAAAAACAAGGGATTTGGTCGCGCAACAGAGGTATTTAAATGGCGTTCCTACGCTTTGTAGTTGGCAAACTCGATAAAAATTCAGGGCGTGAGCAAGGAGTGTTTCAGGCCTTCGCCGATCTGCGCCGTCGTGGCTCCCTGTATTGGGATGAAATTGATCTCGCTGAAGAAGTATGAGATTGGTTCAATGAGCACTTGGAAAGGCCCTCCCGCTTCTCTACTTCTTCAAAAGGCAGAACCTATGGAGCGCAGAATCGGGCAATCTGCTGGTTCCGGGCTTCAGCGGTCAGGCATATTGCCAAGGTACGCGAGATGGTGGCAATCCTTGAAAATCATGATGTTAAAGTCGAGATGCTGATAACAAAGAGGCCCGGCTATGTAGTGTATGAAGACGAATTTCAGGTCGTAGCCGAACCATTCTCCGACTCTGATTTCTAGACTTTTCTGCACAATTGACCCCATTCCATGCGCAGCATGGAGTGGGGTCTCACACAACGGTCTTCTAAGAAAATTCCTGGGAACTGAGAACTGCTCTCCCTCAGAACCATTCTGAAGCTGAGTACTGAGTACTTTATTTCTGAGAACTGAGAACCGAGAACTGAGAACTGCTCTCCCTCGGCAGCGCTCTCAATACCAAAGTCCACGACATAGGCTTCTCGGGCGTGATAACCGCGTTGCGTGCATCCAGATTGAGGTAGAACGGAACGTACCCTCGGCTGCCCTTGCCTAACGCGCTGTCGCCGGTAGCGTAGAGTTCCGATTGCAGCGGCCAATCGGAC
>Ga0070730_10004052_pt1 | contig 12991 bp, 12 predicted proteins | sample Coa_R1_3_FD_66447 | JGI IMG/M metagenome (GOLD analysis project Ga0070730, IMG submission 66447) | Surface soil microbial communities from Centralia Pennsylvania, which are recovering from an underground coalmine fire - Coalmine... | ecosystem: Environmental > Terrestrial > Soil > Unclassified ...
GGTTCCGGCCATGTCTCAAGTGAACAGCTCGCCGAAGAGCTCCGGCCTGCCCTGCGGCCCGCCGTGGACGAAGCGAACGACCGTGTCGCCTACCGCGACGTCTGCCCCGTCGCGCTCGGCATCGAGGATGTGCGCGAGCGCCTTCGCCTTGCCCGACGGATCGTCCGCCTTGAGATGCAGCTCGGACAGCTGGAGCTCGTGACCCTGCGCGAGCAGCTCCTCGATCCATTCGCGCGGCGGGTGGAGCTCGAGCCGGTAGCCGGCGTTCGTCGAGACGAACGTGCGCCGCCCGCCGTGCTCCTGCACGCGCAGGTCCTCGCGCTCGGCGCGCTCGAGCGCCGTCTCGAACTCGGTCTCGTCGAGCACGAATCCGAGATGGTCGACGCGCGGCGTCGGCCACTGGCCGGGCTGGACGACGACGTTGACCGCTCCCTTTTCGAGCTCGGTGAGCCGCAGCTTGAAGTTCAGCGCGTCGAGCTCGCTCCACGAGATCCCCGGCTCGTACGACGTGAGCTCCTCGCCGATCCGCCCGTGCCGCGCGACGAGCCCGAACGCGAGCTTCCCGATGTAGCGCGCCTCGACCTCGCGGACGCGGCTCGTGACGAGGTGATAGTGGAAGAGCTGCACGGGAGCTCATCGTGCCAACGACGAGAGCTCGACCGCGCGGCTATCCCTCGCTCGTCTCCAGAGGCTCGAAGCGGGCGACCGTGTAGCCGGCGAGCACAGGGACGTTGAGCGTGAACGTGGCGAGCAGAAACGTCAGCAGGACGAGGATCGCGCCGTGCGTGTGGTCGCGCAGGAAGGTGAACTCGAGCATTCCGGCGACGACGAGATAGACGAGAAGCATCCAACCGGCCACCTGGCGGAAGCGCCACCGGGCGAAGCCGGGCCGGCGCAGGATCAGGACGACGTTGACGGCGAGCACTGCGACGGCACCCGCGAGCAGGATCACCGCCGGGAGAAGCGGTGCGCGCTTGGGCAGGTACGCGGCGAGGTAGATGACGCCTGCGGCCACCAGACCGATCGAGAGCATCCCGAGCTCGGTGACCCGAGGACCGGAAAAATCCTGAGCCTCGGGTCGGCTCATGTCGCGAGCCTCGTCATGATCACGAGCGTCGCGATCTGCATCGCTCCGGTGATCCCGGCGGCGTAGATGAAGCGGCGCATCAGCAGCTGCACGATCGCCGGATTCGGCTGTGGCTTGCGCAGCTCGAACAGCACCGCGATGTTGGCGGGCTGCAACAGCGCCAGGGCGACCGCCGCCATCACCGCGACGACGACCATCGAGGCGACCACCCAGCCGTGGCGGCCATACGCCGTGTTCAGCATCCCGTTCGCTCGCGCGAGCTGGAAGCCGGCTCCGAGAGTCATCGTCACGAGCGTCGGCATGATCAGCAGCATCTTGGGCATCAGCCGCTTCGTGAGCTCGATGCGTGCGGGCACCGACAAGCCGCGCATGACGGGGCCGATCACGAAGCCCATGAAGAGGTCGACCGCCGTCCACATGCCACCGCCGACGACGTGGAGGAAGTCGAGACCCCAGATCCAGTTGCCGGCGATCACGACGACGGTGAAGGCAAGGATGGCGGCCACCGCCCACAGCCCGCGCAGCGGAACGATCGCATTCGAGGCGACCGGTGCCTGTGATTCGGCGGTGGCGGCGACCATTGCGCCGACTATACGACGCCGAGGCGCTATGCCCTGGCGGGCTCGAATCTGAGCTTCGCGGCCTCTTCGGGGATCTCGGTCGGGTAGTCGCCCGTCAGGCAGGCACGGCAGAGTGCCGATGCGGGTCGCTGCGTGGCGGCGACCAGGCTGTCGTGGGAGAGATACGCGAGCGACGTGGCGCCGAGGTGCTCGCGGATCTCCTCGACCGTCCGGGTCGAGGCGATCATCTCGGCGGCGTCGGCGAGGTCGATCCCGTAGAAGCACTGTCCGATCACCGGCGGCGACGAGACCCGCAGATGCACCTCGGTCGCGCCGGCGTCGAACAGCATCCGCACGATCTCGCGCGTCGTGTTGCCGCGCACGATCGAGTCGTCGACCGCGACGACCCGCTTGCCGGCGACTTCGGCGACGGGGTGGTACTTGAGCTTGATCCCCTGACGGCGCAGCTCCTGGTCGGGCTGGATGAACGTGCGCTGGACATAGCGGTTCTTGATCAGCCCCTCGCTGAACGGGAGGCCGAGCGCGCGCGCGAAGCCGATCGCGGCGGGCGTGCCGGAGTCGGGGATCGGCAGAACGAGATCCGCCTCGACCGGCGCCTCCTCCGCGAGCCGCTCGCCCATCCGCACCCGCGCGTTGTGCACCTCGATCCCCTCGAGCCGGCTGTCGGGCCGCGCGAGGTAGAAGAACTCCCAGATGCAGAGTGCGCCGCCGTCCGCACGATCGAGCACCTGCGTCGCGCGAAGGCCGTCGGCGTCGGCGACCACGACCTCTCCGGGGGCGACCTCGCGGACGAGCTCGGCTCCGACGAGGTCGAGCGCGCAGGTCTCCGAGGCGAACACGAGATCGTCCTGGAGCCGGCCGATCACGAGCGGGCGGAAGCCGTGCGCGTCGCGGAACGCGACGAGCCGTCCCTCCGAGAGAGCGACGACGGAGTAGGCGCCGTCGAGCTTGTGCATCGCGTTCGCGACCGCCTCTTCGAGCGGCGTCTCGTCGTTCGCGATCAGCGCCGCGATCAACTCGCTGTCCGACGTGGAGCCGAGCCCTACACCCGACTCGCGGAGCTCGTCGCGCACGTCGCGCACGTTGATCAGGTTGCCGTTGTGACCGAGCGCGACCGTGCGCGCGCGGCCGTGCTGCACGAGCGGCTGCGCGTTCGCCCACTGCGAGGAGCCGGTCGTCGAGTAGCGCGTGTGGCCGATCGCGACCTGGCCGCGGAGCCCGCCGAGCTTCTGTTCGTCGAAGACCTGGGAGACGAGGCCGAGGTCGCGCAGCGCAGTGAGGCGACCGTGCTCGGAGACCGCGATTCCCGCCGACTCCTGGCCTCGATGCTGCAGCGCGAAGAGGCCGAAGTACGTGAGCCGGGCGACGTCGCGCTCGGGTGCGTAGACGCCGAACACCCCGCACATCGCTAGCGCACCTCCCCAATCTGGACAAACCCGCGCTTGCCGAGCCGCTTCACCTTGCTCGGCCTGCAGGCGAGGATCGCCGCGCCCCGTCGCCTGTCGTAGTCCCCCGGGACCTCGACGTCCGCCTCGAGGCCGGCACTCCAGGCGGCGGCCTCCGCGAGCGCGGCCTCGAGCCCAGCGCTGCCGACGTCGTGGCACAGGCTCAGGTGTTGCGTCGCCTTCCAGAGGAAGCGGATCAGGGCTGCCTCGGCCGCGAGCGAGCCGTCGGGCGACGTGGCGATGAGCACAGCGTCTCCGCTCTGCCAGCCGCCGGGCGCCTTTCGCACGTCGGCGACAAGCCCGACGCAGCCGACCACAGGCGTGGGCGGGATCGAGGCACCGTCCGCGTCGTTGTAGAGCGAGACGTTGCCGGACACGACGGGGATTCCGAGCGCCTCGGCCGCCTGCGCGATTCCCTCGATCGCCTGCGCGAGCTCGTGCGCGATCGCCGGCTTCTCGGGGTTGCCGAAGTTGAGGCAGTCGGTGAGGCCGATCGGCTCGCCGCCCGCGCACGCGACGCTGCGCGCCGCGCCGAGCGTCGCCTGGACGCCGGCGCGGAAGCCGTCCGTTTCGCCGGGCGCCGGGCCCTGCAATGCGACCGCGAGACCGCGCAGCGATGGACGGAGTCGCAACACCGCCGCGTCGAAGCCGGGCCGCCGCACGGTGCGCGAGCCGACGAGGTGGTCGTACTGCTCGATCACCTCGCGGACCTCGAACGTCGTGCGCTCGACCTCCCGAACGGGACGCGCCTCGGCCTGCTGCTCGACCTCGTAGCGTGGACACTCGTCGGTTAGGAGCGCGGCCGGGATGTCGCCGACGACGCGGCCGTCGTGAAGCGCCCGCAGCACTCCCGAGTCGGTCACCTCGCCGATCGGCGTGCACGGCAGCTCCCAGCGCGCGCAGACTGCCTGCACCGCGTCGAGCATCTCGGGCCGCACAACGGCCACCATCCGCTCCTGCGACTCGGAGATCATGATCTCCCACGGCTCCATGCCCTCCTCGCGCAACGGCACACGGTCGAGGTGGACGTCGATCCCGGCGCCGTCGGAGGCCATCTCCGAAAGAGACGACGCAAGGCCTGCCGCGCCGCAGTCCTGCAGCGCCTCGACAAGGCCCGACTCGACGAGCTCGAGCGAGACCTCGATCAGCTTCTTGCCGGTGAACGGGTCGCCGACCTGCACGGACGGGCGCTTGTCGGCGTCGTCCTCGCCCAGCTCGGCGCTCGCGAGCACCGACGCGCCGCCGATGCCGTCGCGTCCGGTCGTCGCGCCGTAGAGGACGACGAGCCGCCCCGGCCCGCTCGCCTTCGCCGAGCGCAGCCGGTCGACCTCGAGCAAGCCGACGCACATCGCGTTGACGAGGCAGTTCGAGGCGTACGCGGGATCGAAGACGGTCTGCCCGCCGACGGTCGGCACGCCGACGCAGTTCCCGTAGTGGCCGATTCCCGCGACGGCCTGCTGGAACTGGAAGCCGGGCTCGCCGAACCAGAGCCCGTCGAGGAGCGCGATCGGGCGCGCGCCCATGGCGATCACGTCGCGCAGGATCCCGCCGATCCCGGTCGCGGCGCCCTGGAGCGGCTCGACCGCCGAGGGGTGGTTGTGCGACTCGACCTTGAATGCGACGGCCGTCCCGTCGCCGAGATCGAGGACGCCCGCGTTCTCGCCGGGCCCCTGAAGGACGCGGTCACCGGTGGACGGCAGCCGCTTCAGAAGCGGCGCCGAGTGCTTGTAGCCGCAGTGCTCCGACCAGAGCAACGAGAACACGACGAGCTCGAAATGGTTCGGCTCTCGTCCGAGGAGTTCTCGGATACGACTCGCTTCCCAGTCGGTCAGACCGAGTGCGCGGTAGAGAGGCTGGGCGGCGACCTCCGTCAGGTGATTCAGTCTAGTCGGGCTCGCGGCGGAATCTCACACCACCCCGCCGCGTTCCGTTTCACCAGTGATGCGGCGCAACCTCGTGATGCTCGTGACCCTCGCGCTCCTCTGGGGCGCGTCGTTCATGTTCATCAAGATCGCCGACCGGCAACTCGCGCCCTCCACGCTGATCCTCGGCCGGCTCGGCCTTGGCGCCCTGACCCTCGCGGTCATCGTGCCCTTCACGGTCGGCTGGCGCCAGACGGTGGCGGCGACGAAGGAGAACTGGTTCTGGCTGCTCGTCGTCGCGCTCCTGAACACGGCGCTGCCGTTCTGGCTGCTCAGCTGGGGAGAGACACGGATCTCGTCGGGCCTCGCCTCGATCGTGCAGGGAGCCGTGCCGATCTTCAACGCGCTCTTCGCGTTTGCGTTCTTCCGCGAGGTGCGTGTCACGGGGCTTCGCCTCGTCGGGTTCGCGCTCGGCTTCGTCGGCGTCGCCCTCATCGTCGGCGGGCAGCCCGGAGGCAAGGTGCTCGGCGCGCTCGCGGTCGTCGGCATGGCGGTGTGCTATGCCCTGGGCGGCCTGCTCATGGGTCGTCACCTGCGGGGGATCTCGCCGATCATCATCGCGCTCGCCTCGACCTCGATCGCGGCGGTCGCCGACCTGCCGGCCGGCGTCCTCCAGGCTCCGCACGCCTGGCCCGGGTGGAGACCGGTCGCGTCGGTCGTCGTCCTCGGCGTCCCGCTGCTCGGCTTCGCCTACCTGCTCTTCTTCGCCCTGATCACCGGGCCCGGCGCGGCGTACGCCTCGCTCGTCACGTACCTCATCCCGCCGATCGCGCTCGCGTACGGCGCGATCTTCCTCGGCGAGCACTTCGGCGCGCTCGCCTTCGGCGGTCTCGTCCTGATCCTCGGCGGCGTCGCTCTCGGCACCGGCGCCGTCGCGCTCGCCTCGTTACGCGGACGCCGGGCCGAGGCGACCGAAGCCGCCTGACGTCGCAGGACCTTCGGAAGTCGCCGCGAAATCTCGCGGCATGCCGGTCCAGGAGCACTGGCAGGACGAGCCCGAGGCGCACGACTTTCCGGCCGCCACCGACTACCTGAGCCTCGTCGCGGCCGACAACCTCGTGACGAAGGTGGTCGACGCGCTCCGCGCCGCGGAGACCGTCCACCGCAAGGCGAAGGACCTGCTTCGGGCGAGCCGGCTCGAGCTGCTGCCGCCCGACAACCCGCACGTCAGGAAAGACCTCGAGAAGGTCGCGAAGGGGGAGCAGCTGTCGCCGGTCCTCGTGGTGCGCGGCCGTGCCGAGAAGAACGTGCCGCTCACGATCGCCGACGGCTTCCACCGGATCTGCGCGAGCCATCACCTCGACGAAGACGCCGACGTGCCGTGCCGCCTCGTCGCATGGCCATGAGCGAGCCCGCCACGCCGCGGCGGGCCTGGCTCGCGCTCGAGTTCCCCGGCCTGCTCGAGTTCGACGATCCCGCGCTCGAGTGGAGGCGGCTCTTCTCGGAGCTGTTCGGGACGTTCCTGCTCGTGCTCGCCGGTGCCGGCGCCGGCGTCGCCGACGCGCTCAGTCACGGCGCGATCGGCCGCGCCCCGGCCGTCGCGGCGCCCGGGCTGACCGTCATGGCGATCATCCTCTTCATGGGAGCCGTCTCCGGCGCCCATCTGAATCCGGCGGTCACACTCGCCTTCAGTCTCCGCGGCGACTTTCCGTGGCGACGCGTCCCCGGCTACATCGTCGTGCAGATCGTCGGAGCGGTGCTCGCGTGCCTCTTCCTCTGGGCCGTGTACGGCAAGGTCGGGATGCTCGGCGCGACTGTGCCCGGCGCCGGGTTGTCCGACTGGCAGGCGACGGCGACAGAGGGCGTGCTCACGCTCGGTCTCGTGAGCACGATCCTGGGCACGGCCTCGGAGGCGCAGAACGTCGGCGCGCTGTCGGCGGTCGCCGTCGGCGGGTACATCGTGCTCGCCGGCTTCTGGGCGAGCCCGCTGACCGGAGCCTCGATGAATCCGGCTCGCTCGCTCGGGCCGGACGTCGCGCTCTGGCGTTTCGACCACCTCTGGCCGTACCTGGTCGGTCCCACGCTCGGAGCGCTGGTCGCGGTCGGGTTCGCGTGGATCCTGCGCGGCCGAGGAGGCGACCCGGGCGGACTGGCCGCGGCGCGCGGCCGGCTCGGCGACCCGCCGCCGGCGGCTGGGAACTTGCGGCGCTAGTCCAGCCCGCCGCCGACGTCGAGCACGACCGTCTTGAGGTCGGTCATGTCGAGCATCGTGTAGCGGCCGCCGATCCGGCCCCAGCCGGTCTGCGTTCCTGCGGCGCCGCCGAACGGCTCGTGCGCTTCCCAGTAGTCGGTCGAGTCGTTGACGACGACGTTGCCGACGCGGAGATCGTCGAGGTAGCGGAAGGCGCGCGAGAGGCTGGACGTATAGACGGCGGCCTGCAGCCCGAGGTGCGAGTCGTTCGCCGCGGCGATCGCCTCCTCGTCCGAGCCGACGCGGATGAGCGGGACGATCGGGCCGAATGTCTCCTCCCGGTTGATCAGCGTGTCGAGCCCGACGCCGGCGACGACGGTCGGCTCGTAGTAGAGCTCCGTCGGCCGGCCGCTCGCGCGCGAGCCGCCGAGCACGACCTCGGCGCCCTTGCCGACTGCGTCCTCGAGGTGCGCGTCCATCTTCGCCGCGGTCGGCTCGTTGTTCATCGGGCCGACCTTCGTCTCCGCCTCGAACGGGTCGCCGAGCGGCCACTCGGCCGCGATCTTCACGACCTCGTCGAGGAAGGCGTCGTGGACGCGCTCGTGCACGAGCACGCGTTCCGTCGCGCAGCAGACCTGGCCGGCGCAGAAGAAGCCGCCGAAGACGGCGCCCTGGGCTGCACGCGCGAGATCGGCGTCCTCGCAGACGACGACGGGGCCGTTCCCGCTCGCCTCGATGAGCGAGCGCTTGAGCCCCGCGGCGCGGACGATCTTCTCGGCAGTCGTGTGCGAGCCGATGAAGCCGACGCCGTTGACCCCCGGATGCGTGACGAGGAGCTCGCCGGCCCGGCCGCCGCCGTAGACGACGTTGACGACGCCGTCGGGCAGGCCGGCGTCGGCCATGATCTGCATGAAGTTCGCCATCGCGAGCGGCGTCCACTCCGACGGTTTGATCACGATCGTGTTGCCCGCCGCGATCCCGGGCGCGATCAGCTCGACCGGGATCAGGGTGGGGAAGTTCCAGGGCGTTATCGCCGCGTAGACGCCGTTCGGCTTGCGGAAGGTGAGGATCCGCTTGCTCGGATCGCGCGACGGGATGACCGCCGTCTCCATCCGTTTCACGTCCTCGGCCGCGATGCGGAAGTTCTCGGCCGTCTCGTCGATATCGGGCAGCGCCTCGCTCTCGTACGGCTTGCCCTGCTCGAGCGTGAGCTCGCGCGCGAAGTCCTCGCGCCGTGCCTCGATCAGGTCGGCGATCGCGTGGCAGACGTCTGCCCGCTCCCAGGCCGAGAGCGCAGCCCAGGCGGGTTGTGCCGCGTTCGCCGCCGCGACGGCGGCGTCGACGTCCGCGGAGCTCGCGTCGGGAGCCTCGGCCAACGTCTCGCCGGTGACGGGAGAGACGATGGTGCGAGCGCTGTCGCCGGTCGCGGCGACCCACGTTCCACCGACGAAGTTCTCGAGCGTGCGGACGGCAAGCGCCATTCGGCGCGAGTCTACGCCTACGCGACGTGCGCGATGGGGAGGTCGAACGCGAACGTGCTGCCCTGCTGCGGCGCGGGCTCGACCCAGATCCGCCCGTGCATGGACGAGACGAGCTGGCGGCAGATGTAGAGGCCGAGTCCGCTGCCGCCGACGCCCTGCCGGTGGTCGGGATCCAGGCGATAGAACTTCTCGAAGACGTGCTCGCGCTCGGTTGCGGGGATCCCCGGACCGCGATCTCGGACCGAGAAGCGCACGCGGCCGTTCTCACGCTCGACTGCCACGTCGACGCGGCTGCCGGCAGGCGAGTACTTGACGGCGTTGTCGATGAGGTTGGCGAGGACCTGATGCGTCCGGCCCTCGTCGCCGAGGACGCGCGGCAGGTCGTCGGAGGTCGAGATGCGGAGCATCGCCCGGTGCGCGGCGCGAGCCCGGGCCTCGTCGACAGCTGCCCGTGCGACCTCCGCGGCGCTGAACGGCTCACGCTCGACCCGCAGCGAGCCGGCGTCGAGCTGTCCGGCGAGGAGGATGTCCTCGACGAGCCCCGCGAGCCGCTTCGACTGCGCCGAGATCATCCGCAACAGCCTCTCCTTCGTGTCGGGCGCGAGCTCGTGCCCGCGTTGCGTGAGCGTGAGCGCAGCGCCGTGGAGCGCGGCGAGCGGCGTGCGAAGCTCGTGCGAGACGGTCGCCACGAACTCCGCGCGGATCGCTTCGAGCCGGTGCTCACTCGTCGCGTCCCGGAACGCGTAGACCGTGCCGTCGCTGAACTCGACGCCGGCGATCGAGAGCCACAGCTCGCGGCCGCCGATCTCGAACGGGATCGTCTCCGGGCGAGACCGTGCGTCGGCCTCGAAGATCGGAACCCGACCGGAGATCGAGGGCCAGCCGGGCAGCGCCGCCTCGATGGGCGCTCCGGTCACCCGCTCGGCCGGCAGGCCGGTGATCGTCTCCGCGGTGGCGTTCCAGAGCAGGACGACTCCGCTCGAGTCGACGAGGAAGACGCCTTCCCCGAGATGCGAGAGCACGCGCGCCGCGCGCTCGCGCTGCTGACGCGCGAAGCGGTTTCGTCCGAGCAGCGGTGCGAACCCGTAGGCGGCCAGCGCGACGGCGAGCAGCGCGCCGAGGCTGGCGAGGAGGAGCCGACGCCGTGTGGCGTTGGCGCCGGCGTACAGCTCCGCTGCCGGAGCGAGCGCGACGAGCCTCGTCGAGGTCGCCTCCCGGGTCAGGAGGGTCGCGACCGCGACGTACTGCTCGCCGTCGAGGAGCAGCTTCGTGGGCCGGTCGAGGGGCAGGCGCGACGGGATGGAGACCGTGCGCCTGGACGGCAAGAGGAGCGATCGTCCGTGCGCGAAGGCGAGCCCGTGCGATGAGAGCCGCTGGAGGCTCGTGAGCAGGCGGTGGCCGAACGGGACGCGCACGATCACGGTGCCGACCCGGTGCCGCCCGACGACGATGCGCACTCGGCGGCTCGGTGTCGCATCGCCGGTCGTCCTGGCCGGGCCGAGGACGAACCGCGCATCCGTCCCGGAGAGCTTGCGGAGCCCGAGGCGGTCGTGGTGCTCGAACGCGCGCTCGACCGCGTGCGACGCCGCGAGCGCGTGGGCGCGCGCGGCGGCGGCAGCGAGGACGTGGCGATAGTCGCTCGCCGGCTTGCGCAGGCTCGCCTGCAGCGCGGCGTCGGCGTGCGCGCGACTTCGCGAAGCTTCGAGGTTGGCGAACGCCCAGGCGCCGGCGGCGAGCGGCAGGACGAGGAACAGCAGCGCCGCCCCGACGGTCAGCCGCCTGCCCAGCCTGGCGGTCACTTCGTCTTCTTGGCCTGCCCCGGCGGCGTCTTCGTCTTGGTCTGGCCGGGTGGGGTCATCGCCGCCTCCGGTGCGACGGCTTGCGTCGTGACCGCGATCGTCGCTTCCGGAGCGGTGTGCTTCGGACCGGCCCAGGAGGGTTTCCCCTTCTGCGTCCGCGTGGCCTGCTTCGCCGCGGCTCCCTGCCAGGACTTGACCTTCGCCGCGGCGCTCCAGCGACCGTTGTTCGTCGCGATCGCCGGCGTGGTCACTGGCGGCGTGGTCACCGGAGTGGTGACCGGCTGCGGCACGGGCGTGGGCGTGGGCGTGGGCGTGGGCTGCGCCGGTGGAGGCGACCGCTTGTGATGTTTTGGCGCGACGTGGTGAGTCGCCGTCGGGCGGGAGGCCTTGACCCCCGGAGTGAGTGCGACCTCGGTCGGCGCGGCGAGCGGACGCTGAACCTGCGTGCTGACGGCCGGCCGCGAAGTGTGCGCCGCAGGGAGGATCAGCGCGGCGACGTGTCCGGGAGCGGCCGGCGCAGTCCAGGGGAGCAGGCCCTCGGAGGGCGGATGCAGGATCAGCAGGGAGAGCGAGACCGACCCCACGACAGCCGTGATCGCCGCAACCAGCGACCCCATCTCAGCGGCTCTTGCCTTCATTCGTCGTCTGCCGCCGGCAGACAGCCTCCCCTCGACGCTTCGTCTCTGTATCGGCGGTGGAGGCCCTACGCTTGAGCGCGGACGAGGGCATACGATCCGCGCCATCGCGACCTTCCTGCACACAATGGTCCGGATCACGGATCCGGCGAAGAGCCGGGCCTTCTACGAGGCGCTCGGCTTCACGTTCGATCGCGACATGGACATCGTCCGCGGCGGACAGGTCGAGGCGACGAACTACTTCTTCTCGCTCGGTGATCGGGAGTCGGTGCTCGAGCTGACCTTCAACCACGACGGCCGGACGTACGACGTCGGCACCGGTTACGGCCACATCGCGATCGGCGTCGACGACCTCGATGCCACGCTCGGCCGCCTGGCCGAGCAGGGCATCGAGCCGGAGCGCCCGCCGTACCAGGTTCGCGAGGGCGGCTCGTGGCTCTGCTTCGTCCGCGATCCGGACGACTACCGGATCGAGATCATCGGGCGCGGCTAGCCGGGCCCGTCCACAGCCTGCTCCGGCACGTCGTGGATGTGCCGGATCGGCGACGGCAGCAGGAACATCATCCCGAGCAGCGCGCCCCCGGCTCCGATCCAGATCGTGTTGTGGACGCCGATCGTCGAGCCGAGCACGCCTGCGACGCTCGTGCCGAGAGGACGCACGCCGTAGTTCACGACCATGAAGGCGCCCGAGACCCGCGAGCGGACGAGCGGCGGGATCAGGGCTCCCTGGATCACGCCGGCGAGGATGTCGAGCAGCATCAGCCCGATCCCCGAGACGAACTCCGCCGTGAAGAGGAACGCGATCACGACCCAGTGCGGGCCGCGGGCTGCCGGCACGAGGAGCAGCGGGGCGGGGAAGAGGAAGCAGCCGATCAGGAACGCCGGGCCGACGCCGATCGCCCGCGCGATACGGCCGGTGAGCGCCGACGCGACGAGCGTCCCGGCGGCGGCGACGCCGAGCACCACGCCGATCGTCGCCGGCGCGACGTGGAGGTAGCGGCTCGCGTAGAGCAGGAACAGGGCGAAGTAGACGAAGTTGAAGAAGTTGATCGTCGCGACGCCGAGCAGCTCGGCGCGGATCACCGGGCTGTTACGGATCCAGCGAAGCCCCGTCGCGATCCCTCCGCTCTCGCGGGGCGCGCCGGGCGGATCCGCGGCGTCGATCGTGCGGAGGAAGAGCGCCGACCAGATGAACGACCCCGCGTCGAGGGCGAGCGCGTACGGCCCGCGCAGGAGCTGGACGAGCAGGCCGCCGAGGCTCGTCCCCCCGAGGAACGAGAAGCCGCGCGCCCCGTTGAGCAGCGTGTTCGCTTCGACGTAGTCCTTGCGCTCGACGATCGTCTGGAAGAAGCCGCCGTAGCTCACGTAGAAGAAGACGCTCGCGCAGCCGAGCGCGAACGAGACCCCGTAGAGCTGAGGCCAGGTCAGGTGGCCGAAGGCGAAGGCGACCGGGATCGTCACGGTCAAGAGCCCGCGCGCGACGTCGGCGAGGAGCATGATCTGCCGCCGCCGGCCGCTGCGATCCACCCAGACGCCTGCGTGCAGCGAGAGGAGCAGGTTCGGCAGGAGGTACGCCGTCGTGAGCGCGCCCATCTGTCCCGGCGTTGCGTGGAGGGCGAGCACCGCGGTCAGCGGCAGCGCGATGGTTGCGATCTGGTCGCCGAGCAGCGACACCGACTGCCCGAGGAAGTAGCGGCGGAAGTTCGCGTTCGAGCGCAGCAGGTTCGGGACGCGTAGCCTCACCCGCTGGAATCTACGTCTAGGCTCGCACCGCTCCTCGCGCCCGAGCGACGCATAGATTTCCCCGGCTTGCGGAAGGACACGGCCGTGTGGCCCGAGGGTTCCTCGGCGGAGCACGTCAGGCGGCTGCAATCGGTAACGGACGCGGCCCTCGCACACCTGCGTCTCGA
>Ga0070730_10004055_pt1 | contig 12979 bp, 31 predicted proteins | sample Coa_R1_3_FD_66447 | JGI IMG/M metagenome (GOLD analysis project Ga0070730, IMG submission 66447) | Surface soil microbial communities from Centralia Pennsylvania, which are recovering from an underground coalmine fire - Coalmine... | ecosystem: Environmental > Terrestrial > Soil > Unclassified ...
GTGATGGAGAAGGTCGCGCCGCATCGGTACGCCTCGATCGAGCTCGTGCCGTCGACGGCGTCGATCGCGCGGTTCCTCGCGGCGAAGGCCCGGCGGACGTACTCGAAGTGGGCCGAAGAGGGCGCTCGCGGCGTGCGCGCCGGCTACATCCGCTGCCCGGCGTGCGTCCTTCGCGGGCGCGTGGTCGAGGTCAAGAAGTGCGACTGCGTCGCGGCGAGGAAGAAGAAGGCCGAGCATGCCGTCGCGGGAGAGTGAGCTCGCCGAGCGCATGCAGTCGCTCGGCTACCGGCTTCGGGAGCGCCGGCAGCGCATGCGCCTCGACCTGCCCCCGCTCGAGCACGACGAGGACCTGCTCGAGGACGCGATCGATGCGCTGGACGAGGCCGGCGACGATCTCCGGTACCTGGCGGCGATCCTCGAGGGGCGCGCGGATCCCGCGGACCGCGAGCAGATCGTGGCGTACCTGAAGTACGTGGCCTCGGTCGAGGTCGGGACGATCCTGAACCGAGCGCAGCGCGAGACGGTGGCCGACTGCGCGGCCTGGATCGAGAACCGCGTGGACGAGCGAGAGGCGAGGAGGACGGCGATGGCGAAGACGAAGGCGGCGGAGTTCATCGAACGGACTGCGAAGTCCTTGGCGGAGCGGAAGGCCTCGACGCGCGACGAGAAGCGCGATTCCCCGCCGCTCCCGACGGTCGCGGACCTGCTCTTTCGCCGGAGCACGTTCGCCTTCTACGGCTTCCCGCGCGTCGACGTCACCAAGGCGGAGCTCGAGTTCCTCTGGGAGCAGAAGGACTGGGCGCGCCTAGACCCGAACGTGCCCTACGAGCTCCAGGACTGGATCGCCAAGGAGAAGCGCGAGGGCCGGAGCTGCGAGTTCCTCGGCGTGCTGCGCGCGGGCAAGTGCTGGGAGCGCGTCGTGTTCCTGAAGGAGGAAAGCCGATGAGCGGAAGCTGGAACCCGAAGACGATCAGCACGCACCAGGTCGGCTTCCTGACGTTCCTCGAGGACCTCTCGGGCGTGCCGCTCGCGCACCTGCTCTGGCAGGCGGCCGATGGCGTGCGGCGCCTCTCGACGCTCTACGAGTCGTGCAGCGCGCTCGCGCCCGACTTCTACGTGTTCCAGCGTGCGCCGCTCGATCGCCTGCAGCAGGAGTCGGCGCTCACCGCGTGCGGGACGGTCGGCGGCAAGCAGTACGCGGCGACGACCGACGTCTACCTCGACCTGGACGATCGCCTGCGCGTCCTCGAGCAGCTCCTCGCGCACGAGCTCGACCTGCTCCGGACGGCCGATCCCGAGATGGCGGTCAAGAAGGGCGAGCAGCCGGTGCCGATCTACTTCCCGGGCATGCGCCGCTACGAGGAGCAGCGCCGCGCGGAGCGCGCGACCGAGAACCATCCGCCGCCGTTCGAGTACCGCGACAAGCCGGCCAAGCCGTGAGGCTCGCGCTCGCCCTCGCGCTGCTGGCCGCCTGCGCCTCGAGCTCGCCGGAGCCGCCCGAGGCCGGGATCGACGCCGCGAGGCCTTCCGCGCCCGACGTCGCGCCGCCGTCGGCCGATCCGGGGCCGATCCCCTGCGAGCGCCGCGACCCGCGCCTCGGGGTTCCCCTACCTTGTGCGCCCTACGACCGGGTCGTCGACGACCCGGATCCCGCGCCCTGATCCGGCATCCCTGAGGCGCATGAAGAAGCCGCTGAAGCTCTTCGTCTGGCACGGCGTGTTCTGCGACTACACCTGCGGGATGGCGGTCGCGATCGCGCGGACGAAGGAAGACGCGATGAATCAGATCGCCAAGGAGCACTGGCCGGGTGATCACGACAAGAACGATGCGCAGGTCGCGAGCACGCGGAAGATGCGAGCGGACGTCGTCGACGAGCTGTCGAAGGAGACCTGCGAGGTGCATCCGCTGACCAAGCGATTCGCGGTGTATAGCTGCGGAGGAGGCTGAGGACGATGACCATCGGCGATCGGCTGAAGCGCCTCGCGGAGATCGCGCGCGAGGCCGGCTACCAGGACCCGCGCTGCCCGAGCATCGCGTGGGTCGACGAGAAGTCCGGGCGCGGGGTGAACGCCGGCAAGGGCTACTTCGTGGCGACGTCGGGCTTCAGCGCCTTCGGTCGCCTCCAGCACGAGATCAGCGGGATCGGGGAGACGCCGGAGGCCGCGCTCGACAAGCTCGCGCTTGCGATCGTCGGCGAGCTCGAGAAGGAGCGCCTGCGGCTGGCGGCGTCGGTCCAGGTGACGTCGGAGGCCTACGAGCGCACGGCGAAGGCGCTGCTGGACATCGCGAGCATCGGGTGATCTTCGAGAACGACCTCTACGGCGGCGTGCACCGAGGGAAGGCGCGCAGGAACTGGCCGAAGTGGCCGACGAAGTACGACGGGCCCGACTGCCTGCAGGCGATCGTCATCGACCTAGAGCCTCGGTCGCCGTCGTGCACCGCGACGTCTAGCCGTAGAACATGCGCGTCGCCCCGGCATCACGAGCGAGAGCAGACGTGCCCGCGGGCGCGCAGGAGGAAGAGGACGTGGGAGCGCTAGTCGTCTGGGAGCCGGGGCTCTTCGTCGGGAAGGCCTTCACCGTCGCGCCCGAGGAGGGCGGACGAGTCGTCGCTCATTGCACGTCGCGCGAGGCGGCCGAGGCCGCGCGCCGCCTGCTGTCCGGCGAGTGCGCGCACATGCTCGAGGTGCTGCGCTCGATCAAGCCGCACCCGGACGAGGTCGCGCGCGATCGCATGAACGAGACCTACGACCTGGGGAACTACCCGTGAACCGCCGGACGGGGAACATCCGCCGCGCCAAGCCGAAGCGCCGCTACCACGATCGCCGCGCGGAGGGCGAGCGCCGCAAGGGGATCGACATCGTCGAAGTCCAGGGGAAGGGCCTCGACGGCAAGTCGAAGACCTACGCGGGCTCGGTCGAGTTCTTCTTGGGGAACCCCGAGACGAAGGCGGAGAACGATCGGCTGAAGGCCGAGCTCGAGGCGGCCAAGAAGGAGCTCGAGGACGCGAAGAAGCAGCACGACTTCGAGCTGCACATGGCGCGGCCGCGATGCGCGTGTGGGCACCCCATGCCGTCGTACGGCGGCTATCCCTTCGCCTGCCGCTGCGGCCGGCACTACGCCGCGCCGACGCTCGACGCCTGGGCGGTGACGAGCCGCATGGAGGAGATCGAGCAGCGGCTCGCGAAGCTCGAGGGCGTGATCCGCACGGAGAAGCCGTGACCCACGCCGAGCTCGTGAAGCGCGCGGAGCGCTGGCTCCGGTCCTCGAAGCGCTGCGGGCTCGTGCTCTGCGAGATCGGGACCGCGCGCGAGAGCCCGGACGCGATCGGCTGGACGTACGGCGCGCAGCCCCACCTCGTCGAGTGCAAGGCGAGCGTCGACGACTACCGGAAGGACGCGAAGAAGTGGTTCCGGCGCATGCCCGAGCACGGACTCGGCGCGTTCCGCTGGTACTTCGCGCCTCCGCAGGTCGCCGAGGCGATCGCCTCGCACATCCACTCGGTCTTGCTCGGGCTCGCCGAAGTCCCGTCGTTCGGGACCAACATGGAGAAGATCGGCGGGCGGATCGCGCTCCAGTGCTGGGGCGTCGTCGCCTGCCTGCCTCGAGGCCAGCGCGTCCTGCGCCAGGCGTCGCGGTTCACGGTGCACAACGAGCGCGAGGAGGCGCGGATCCTCGTGAGCGCGTGCCGGCGCGCGACCGAGGGCTGGGGCAGGAAGGTCTTCGGCGAGGTCGCGCCGCCTCTCGTCGACGGGGATCCGCACCCGACGACCGCCCGAATCATCAAGGACCTGCGCGCCGAGAACCGCCGGCTGCGCTACCGCGAGTCCGAAGACGTCATCCGCCTGACGCAGGCCCTGAACAAGGCCGAAGCCGCGTACAACGACCTCCTCTCGAAGCGCCGCGTGACCGACTCCGACTTCTGATCCGGCATCCCGGATCGGCGGAGGTCCATCATGGAGAAGTCGCTCGCGGAGAAGATCGCGCTCGTCGGAAGCTGCTACGCGCACCTGGCGCCCGGGCTCGTCGTGGTGCTCGGCGTCATGGCCGAGGCGGGCGGCTACCCGCAGTGGAAGTTCGCCGTCGACCAGGTGCCCGGCTACCGCGGCAAGACCGTCGAGGGCCTGCCGCGCTTCGAGTACTGCGCGCCGATGTTCAAGCCGGGCACGCGCGATTACGCGGACCCGACTCCGCTCGTCGACCAGGGGCTGCAGTCGACGTACAAGGCGGTCGTCGACCACGTGACGCCGCTGATCCGCTCGGCGGCGAAGAACAACCCCACGCGCCTCTACCTCGAGGAGATGCTCCGCGCGCTCGAGAAGAGCATCGTCGGATGAACGGCGGCTACGTCGCGTTCGTCCGCGAGGACGGGCTGCTCTGCCACTCGCGCGGCGGATGGACGGTCGGGCGCCGAGGCGTCCAGCTCGAGATCTGGACCGCCGACCGCGGCGCGATCCCGTTCGATCGCGTGATCGGCTGCTACCGGACCGCGGAGGAGGCGCACGCGGACCATCCGCGCGCGAGGATGGCGGCCGACGCCTACGGCGACGCGCGCGGGCTGCCGCACCCCTACCCGCTGTTCCCCTCGAAGTTCGAGACCGGCACCAGCGCGATCCCGCGGTACGAGAAGCCGACGAGGCCGGTCGCCGACGCGATCTTCTTCCGGCCGATGGACGCGCGCACGTTCGAGTTCTGCACTCGGCGCCTGATCTGGTTCCGGGAGTACTTCGACGGCGTCGCGAAGGGCTACCCGATCACGAGGGAGCTGATCGGGCGCCTGGTCTACGACTTCGTGGGCCGGTTCAAGGCGCAGTGGCGGGACGCGGAGGTCTCGGTCAGCGCGAAGGTCGCGCAGGATCAGGTGCTCCTCTACCGCCGATGAGGCATCCTCTCGAGCGCGGTCGACGTCGGCGGGCCCTCCCTTCAGGGGACGCCCTCCAGGGAAACAGAAACCGGCGTCGATTCGCACATGCTCGGGGCGAGAAGAGGCCGGTCCGCGGCTTCGGCCATGGAGTACCCATGACCCCTCGACCTCGGGCGCCAGGGGCCGACAGGTTTCGACGGCGGGAAGGAGAATCGTTCTGCGCGCGAGCTCGCGATCCGGAGAGCTCCGAACAATCGGATCAACGTCAGTCGCCAACGACAACGACGTCTCGCTCCAGGCCGCGGCCTGAGCGCGTCGCCTCGGGGAGATCGTCCTGGTACCCGAGGCGGCGTAAGCACTAGGGCTGGCAGCGCGGGACGCCCCGAACCCGCGCGCGAGGAGCGGAGAAGGGCAGACCGGCCGGACGGGTTCCGGACCTCGTGCAGAGGGATGACGCCGACGACGCGCACCACCGAGCGTCGGCTACGCGCGTAGACGAACGATTCGAAGACCTGCCGGACCCGTGTTCAATTCACGGCGGCTCCACCGGCGCGATGTTCTCCGGAGCACCGGAGCGCGCCACCTTCCGGACCGCAGAACGGAAGGTCGGAGGGCGGCTTGCTGCGGCGCCCTCCACTTGCCTCTTTAGCTCAACGAGCCCCCGCGCGCGGGGACGTGGCAGAGCGCCCCCTCGGGGGGGAGATCCTCGTTCGAGGCGAGGGGGAGGCGCCGAGGAAGATCATGATCGACAAGGCGAAGTCCAAGGGGAAGATCGAGCGCTGGGCGTGCTGCGCCATCGGCCCGAACCTCGAAGAGATCGCGAACGCGCCGCTGCGCGTCTGCGGGCGGTTCGAGGTCGCACCAGGGAACTGGAAGGACATCGTGACGTCGTCGATCGTCGACGCGGACGGAGTCTTCGTCGAGACGCGCACGGGCTCGGTCTACGAGCTCGGTGAGATCGATCCGATCTACCTCGAGGAGCTCGCGAAGAACGGCCGGACCTACGACCCGGCGAACCCGATCTCGTTCGTCGACAGCCGCCCGCCGTGGTCGGCGCGCGAGATCGTCGATCGGAAGACCTTGAACTGAAGCAGCTTGCAGGGCTTTTGCGTTGTCGGGGAGACGCCCGGATCGTCGAGAGGCGGTCCGGGCGTTATCCTTCGTGCATGAAGGGGCTCACGCCGATCGAGAAGCGGATGATCGAGGCCTGCTGCTCGACGTACGAACCCGGGGAAGGGCGCGACGAGAACCTGCGCGAGGTCTGCGAGAAGCTCGTGCGCGAGGGCCGGCTGCGGATCGTCCAGGTCGAGGGCGGGGCGATCTACCAGGCGACGGACATGGGCCGGAGCGCGCTCGTGAACGCGATCGTCAAGGCCGAGTGATGAGCAGGGGCGGCTACAGCGGCGAGCAGATCGGGCGCTACAACGGCTCGAAGTACAAGCGCGTTCTGAAGAAGGAAACGCGGCGCCAGGATCGCCGGAACTGGACGCGGATGGGCGAAGACGCGCCTCGGAAGCGCCGCTACGCGGGCTGGGGCGACTGATGAGCGATCCGAAGGAGCTGCGGCGCTGGGCGGAGATCCGGCAGGAGCCGAGGAACGCGCTCGTCCAGATCCCGACGGATACGCCGGAACCGTCGGAGCTCGAGCTCGAGGACTTCCGGCCTCCGGCGCCGACCCCGCCCACGCACAAGCAGGTGATGGCCGCGCCGAGCCACAACCCCATCGGGAAGGCGGCGTCGCGCTTCAGCGGCCCGAAGCCGAACGCCATGGTCCGGCCCGGCAAGGCGCCGGCGAAGGGCAGCAAGGCGGCGAAGGCCAAGGCCTGGGCGCGCTCGAGGGGCAAGGCGAAGCGCTCGGTGGCGGAGAACTAGCGCGAGCTCGAGGCGCGTGGCAGGAGATCGTCATGCAGTCGTCCAGAATGCGCTGATCGAGAGAACCCCGTCGCCCACTACGTGATCGTCCGCGCCGACCTGCCGCGCGGAGTCCAGGCGGCGATGATCGCGCACGCCGCGGGCGAGTCGAGCCCCGGGAACCTGCCGAAGGAGACATTCGCGTTCGTCCTCGCCGTCCCGAACCGGGACGCGCTCGAAGGGCTGGCGGCGAAGCTCGCGGCATCGGGGATCGCGCACGCGCGGATCGAAGAGCCCGACGCTCCGTGGAGCGGAGAGCTGATGGCGCTCGGCGTCGTGCCGGCGAGGAAGGAGGGGCTGAAGAAGTACTTCAGCAGCATCCCCCTGCTGCGATGATCCGGGGGAAGTAGCTCAGTAGCAGAGCGCTGGGACGCTTCGGCGTTCCCGGAGGTCGGGTGTGCAAGTCATCCCTTCCCCACTGCGCGGCTCCTTCGCCTCTCCGCGTTCGCATGCGGAAGTCGCGAAGCGCCGCGCGCCATTCGCCCGTAGCTCAGAAGCAGAGCGGCCGGATTTCTACCCGGTGCGTCGGAGGTGCAAGTCCTCCCGGGCGAGCCAAGGACCGATAGCTCAGCTAGCAGAGCAACGGAACTTCTAATCCGCGAGTCGCGGGTGCAACTCCCGCTCGGTCCCCTATTCTTTCTTCCGGAGGCGCCATGCGGAAGGTCACGATCCTGGTCGGGAAGGCGGAGGAGCGCGCGAGCGAGCTCGAGGCGCAGAGCTTCCAGGCCATCTGCTGCGACCCGCCCTACGGGATCTCGTTCGTCGGGCAGCGCTGGGACTACGACGTGCCGCGCGCGCCCGCGTGGGCCGAGCTCCTGCGCCTGATGAAGCCCGGCGCGCCCGGGTTCGCCTTCAGCTCGACGAAGACCTACCACCGCACCGCCGTCGAGATCGAGGACGCCGGGTTCGAGATGCGCGACATGTTTTCGTGGATCTACGGGAAGGGCATGCCGAAGGGCGCCGACGTCTCGAAGAAGGTCGACGAGCTCCTCGGCGCCGCGCGCGCCGCGAAGGGCTTCGTGAAGGCGGGCGCGAAGGAGAAGAAGGGCGTCTACGCGGGGGCGTGGGGGAACCAGTACGCGCTCACGGAGCCGGGATCGCCCGAAGGGAAGCTCTGGGACGGGTGGAACACGACGCTGAAGCCGTGCTGCGAGCCGGCGGCGATCTTCTGCCGACCGCCCGAGGGCACGTTCGCGGAGAACGCCCTCAAGCACGGCGTGGCGGGGTTCTTCGTCGACGGCGGGCGCGTGGGGGAGACGGGCGGCACGCGCGGGGCGGCGTTCAAGGACAAGAAGTCGGAGATCACGCAGCGGAGGCTCGCGGGCGAGGTCGTGCAGCTCGACAAGGGGCGGTGGCCGGCGAACGTCGCGATGGACGAGGAGGCCGCGCGGATCTGCGACGCGCAGAGCAAGAGCGGGGAAGGCGCGAAGCCGTTCTACCGCGTGAAGGAGCACGAGCTCGACCTGCCCGTCGAGCACTGCCGGTTCTTCTACTCGGGGAAGGCCTCGACGAAGGAGCGCGGGCCGGCGAATCCGCACAAGACCGTGAAGCCGGTCGACCTGATCCGGTACATGGCGACGATCTGCCTGCCGCCGAAGGCGGAGCGCGTCCTCGTGCCGTTCTCGGGCGTGGGATCGGAGATCATCGGCTGCCTGATCGCGGGCTGGCCGGAAGTCGTCGGGCTCGAGCTCTCGCCGGAATACGCGGAATTCGCGAAGAAGCGGATCGAGCACGGGCTTCGTGACGTCGAGGTCGAGATCCGGTAATCTACGGGCGTGGAGAAGCCGAGCGTGAAGCAGTGGGCGAGCGGCGGTCGAGCGCCGATCAATCCGGCGCCTCCCACGCGCGTCCCGTCCATGCGCGAGATCGTCAGCAACAAGGTTCCGGTGCGCGATCCGGGACCGAACGGCACCGCTTCCGAGCTGCGGAGCGCGGCGCGCACGGCCTCGGCCAAGGCCGACAACGCTTCGGCCGGCGTTCGAATCAGCGACGGCACCGCGGTGTCTCACGCCCAAGCCGCCGAGGCGCACGCGAAGGCCGCCGACCTCAACGACCGCGCGGCGAAGGCGCTCGGCGCGCAGGGGCACTACGCGGCAGGGCAGCACGAGCAGCAAGCGGATCACCACCGCGAGATGGCGGCCTACCACCAGGGCGAGGCAGCGAAGGCCACCGGCGGCGGAGGCGACGACTACAACCGCGACGAGCAGGGGCGCTTCGCGCCGAAGTGATCCGTCGGCTACGACGAGATCATGAGCAAGCGCACCGTCATCGCCGTCCTGTCGTCCGTCCTCCTCGCCTGCGGCACCGCCCAGGCTCCCGCGCCCGCCGCGGCCTCGAAGTGCACGAGCGACGTGGCGATCGTCGCGACCGACAACGGGCGGATCGAGTGCCCGCCGGGCACGACCATGCAGGTGCGTCCGGCCCGCTCGGAAGAGCACGCGTTCGTCTTCGTGTTCTGCGACTGCCCGAACGCCGCGGCGCCGTCGTCGCGGCAGCCCTCGCCGGCTTCGCGCCCGCGCGAGGCGGTGCCGGCCGACACCTCGATGTAGACTCGCGGCATGCGAGTCTACGTGCAGCAGGGTCATCGGTACTCGGCCATGGTCCGCGTCACCGGCTGGAAGTCCGGGTTCGCGACGGCGGACAAGGTCCGGGACTTCTTCGAGGACGAGGGCTTCGCCGTCGAGCGCTGCGATCGCGCCCCGGACGACGGCCAAGGCGGGCGGCTGTTCGCCGGGACCGCAGTGCGCCGCGACGCGAGCGACTGGGTCGACGACGATCGGATCGTCTCGTTCCAGGATCTCGGGCCCGCGTGACGTCTGTCTGTCTTGGATCACTCTTTGCTCTCTATCTGTGTGTGAAGAGCAAGATCTGATCCTGATCAGATCAGGATCTACGGGTGCCAGCCGACGGATACGCCGGAACCGTCGCGGCATCCCCCGCCCTCGCACGGCGGAGTAGGCGTCCCAGGCGCCTCGATGTCCCCGCCGTGCTCTAACGGGGTCTAGCTCAGCGGAAAGCGCTTCAGGGACAACGCGGTCGCTCGCGGGACTCCTCTCGATCCGAAAAGGTGGAGCGACCCAGCGAAAAGGGTCGAGGCGCTAGAGCGCCGTGCTTGGGCACGGAGGTGGACTGTTCGACTCGGTCGGCCCCGACGAAGGAGACGCGATGGAGAATCCGGAGAAGACCTCGGTGCACGTCGAATCGCTGCACGACCTCGTGCGCCGCTGGATCCGCCAGGCGGAGATCGACGAGAAGGCGGCAGCCAGCGGCATGATGACGGAAACGAACACGACGACGGCGTTCGCCTGGCGGAAGGCCGCGATGGAGCTCGCGACGCACCTGCCGCCCGAATCGACGAAGACCACGCGGAACCAGCGCCCCGGAGTCTGAGATGGCGAACGAGCACGAGTTCGAGAGCACGATCGTCATCGGCGGCGCGGGCGCGGACCCGGACGTCGCTGGCGCGCTCGTCCGCCACGTCGTGGCTTGGGCGGCCGAGAACATCGCGCGCTTCGCGATCTCGTCGGTGACCCTCCGCCGCTCGACGCTGGTGCTCCGCGGCGAGCTCCGCTCGGCGACGAGCGACGACCTGCGGGTCGCGACCTCGCTGCTCGGCGCGGCGCTGAAGGACCTGGCGCGACGCGGCGCGCCGAAGCCCCTCCCGCGCTCGGCGGAGGACGCGTGACCGGCCTCGAGGTGCTCGCCCTCTGCGTCCTGGCCGGGCTCGCGGCGTCGTTCGTCGAGCGACTGCGCCTCGCGAAGTTCGTGGCGCGCGCGGACGCCCGACGGGCGGCGGCCGAGGCCTCCGCCGACCAGCTCCGCGTGCAGCTAGCGAACTGCGGCACCGCCGCCAGGGGCGTCGGCGAGCCGAAGGATCGGGCCTCCTACGGCTGGAGCCCCGCGTACCAGGACGTCGTGGACCTGCGCCGCGAGGTCCTCGCGCGCCGCGTCGCATGCGAGGAGGCGATCGACCACCTCGACGACTGGGATCCGACGGTCCCGAACGGCCGCGGCCCGATCGGCAAGGCGAAGGCCGCGCTCGTCGCGGTCCGGGACGCGCGGGCGTTCGGCCCGCTCCAGACCGCGCGGCGCTTCCGCACGGTCGAGGACGTCATCGACCACCTGAAGCGCGCCCCCGAGGGCGAGGAGCCGGAGTGATGGAGCACGCGACGGTCGTCTTCTGGTGGGCGTTCGGAGGCTGCCTCGGGCTCGCGGCGGCGTTCGTCGCCCTGCTCGTGGTCTTCTTCGGGCTGCTCGTGGTCGCGCACCTGATCATGCAGGCCGTGGGCGACTCCCCGAAGGGCAAGAAGTGACGGAGGTCATCGCAACATGCATCGCGCTGGCCGCCGGGATCGCGATCGAAGTCGGGCTCGGGGTGTTCGCGATCCCGAGGATCATGGCGGCGGTCGACGCCGGCGCCGCGCGCGCGGCGGTCCGCCACCGGATCCGAGCCTCCTGGGCTTCGCCAACGCGCTCCGCGAGGTGATCGGCCTCGAGCCGCTCTACCACGACGGCCGCGGCCGCCAGGACCCGAGCGACGAGGACCGCTTCGCGCGCGCGGGCTACGTCTGGAAGGAGATAGTCGCCGCCGCGCGCCGCATGGCGGGTACCGGACGATGATCCTCTTCTGGATCGCGGCCGGTACCGGGGCGTTCCTCGGGGTCGTCGCCGGGCTCCTGGCCTGGCACGAGCGCGCGACGCGCCGCTCGGCCTACGAGCACCTCGAGCAGTCGATCCGGGAAGTACTCGGCCGGAAGAAGGAGGAACCATGAAGCGCGAGCGCCTCTCGACGTTCATCGGCCTGGCGGTGTTCTTCTCGTTCGCGATCCTGATCGGGGCGCTGGCCGGCCTCGCGATCCAGCACCCGCCGTCGATCCGCGTGCTGGTGTCGGCCGCCGAGGAGATCCGCGACCTCTTCGTGCTCTGCGGCGAGGATCATCGATGAAGCAGAAGCAGATCTCGTTCGAAGCCATGTTCCCGACGAAGGCCGCGCGCGAGAAGGCGGACGTAGTCTTCGATCGCCTGCCGCTCTCGACGCCGATCGGCGAGTGCATCCGGCTCTGGGACTACGCGTACCTCGACGCCGGTGGCATCGTGAAGCTGCCGAAGCCGTGACCCATCCCTACCGCGTCCCCTTCTATCCGGAGATCACGATCGTGGGAGTCGAGGCAGATCCCTTCCCGCAGAAGCGCAGGACGATCGATCCGGGGCGCCTGCGCCAGCTCCTGAAGATCGAGCGCGCGGCGCAGCGCCTCCGGCGCGCGACCGAGCAGGCGGACGCCGCTCGAGCGGGGTTCCCCGACGCCCGCGAGCTGAACGACCGCCTCGCGGCATCCGTGATCCAGGCGTTCGAGTCGCTGCTCGTCGCCCTGGAGGCGAAATGAAGGCGGCGGTCGTCATCGACGGGCGGATGATCGGGAACTTCGACTACGAGCTGCCCAAGGACGACCACGGCAGGCAGCTCGCGTGCCCGGCGCCCGGCGACGAGTACTCGAGCGACTGCGACGTGGTGGTCATCGGCCCGGAGGGCGAGACCTGGGTCGCCCGCGCGAAGCTGGAGAGGATCTCATGAACGGCCGAAGCGAGATCTGCGTCTGCGGGCACGATCGGGATACTCACTTCCAGGACCAGGAGCGGCCCGGCGAGCACGCGCCCGGCGCGGAGCCGAAGAAGTTCCGCGGCGCATGTCTCGGCCTGCACTGCGACGACTGCAAGCGCTTCCGCCCGGTGAACGAGCCGGCGCGTCGGTACAAGGGCTCGGGCCTCGTCGTCGAGCTGCCGGTCGACGCCGACATCTGAGAGATGGCCTCGGCGTTCGGCACCGCGGGCCTCGTGCTCCTAGTTCTCCTGGCGGCGCTCGCCCTGGGCGCCGCCCTCGGCCTCGATCTGCGCGACGTGGACGATCCGAACGATCCGCCGGGGTGACGCGCCGCCCTCTCGGACACATCATCATTCCTCGGAGACGCACCGCGACATGGCTTCGCCTCACCACCACCGCGAGATCGCCCGCGCTCGAGCGCACGTCAGCCACGACGTCCTTCACCCGAACGGCACGCCGGCGCACCGGCATTGGGCCGGCGAGCAGACGCTGCACGTCGCGGTCATGTACTCGAATCCGTGCCGCTGGCGCACGCGGCTGCACCTGTTCAACGACTTTCGCCGCCACGTCCAGGCGCTGCCGAACGTCCGGCTCTACGTCGGCGAG
>Ga0070730_10004056_pt1 | contig 12974 bp, 12 predicted proteins | sample Coa_R1_3_FD_66447 | JGI IMG/M metagenome (GOLD analysis project Ga0070730, IMG submission 66447) | Surface soil microbial communities from Centralia Pennsylvania, which are recovering from an underground coalmine fire - Coalmine... | ecosystem: Environmental > Terrestrial > Soil > Unclassified ...
GCGCCGCGCTTGTCCGTCTTCTCGATCAGCTCGACGAACGTGAAGACGTCGCCGTGGCGCTCGCAGCCGAAGCAGTACCAGGACTGCCGCTGGGGGTCGACCTTGAAGCTCGGGCTATCCTCCTGGTGAAAGGGGCACAGGCCCCACAGGTCCTTGTTCCTCTTCGTGAGGCGGACGTGCTCCTGGACGACCTTGACGAGGTCGACCTTGGCCTTGACCTCGGCGAAGGCGTCGTCGGAACCGGGCGTGGGCACGCGCCTATTGTGAGCGGCCATGGCGCAGCGATCCATCGCATGGGTTAAGGACGGCGGCTTGGGGATGGAGTTCACCGAGGTCAGCATCACGGCACGGCGCATGCAGGCTGTCGGGGTTGCGCTCGGGACCTCGCCGCTGCCCTACCGCCTCGACTACCGCTTCGGGAGCCGCTCGCGATTCATCACCAAGTCGATCGAGGCCGTCTCCCGCGGCCACGGCTGGAGGCGCTTTCTCCGGCTGGAGCGCGACGAGCTCGGCGGATGGGACGCGACGTGGGAGACGCACGGGGAGGCGCTCCTCCCGCCGCCGACTGGAGACATGAGCGAGCTGTCAACCTCACTCGACTGCGACCTTGCGCTTTCGCCGCTGACCAACACGATGCCCGTGCTGCGGCACGACCTCCTGCACGGCGGTGGCCCGGTCGAATTCCTGATGGCCTGGATCAGCGTTCCCGACCTGTCCGTCATCCCCACTCGCCAGCGCTACACGTTCGTGCGTACAGACGAGCTGATGTCGGTCGTGCGGTATGAGTCGAGCTCCCGTGACTTCGTCGCCGACATCGTGTTCGACGACGACGGCCTTGTCCTCGAGTACCCTGGCATAGGACACCGGGTCGGCTAGGCCCACCGCGGGACTGCAAAAGGACTACTTGGTGGAGGCCGACTCTCCGATAGCGGCCTGCGCGGCGGCCAGGCGCGCCACCGGGACGCGGAAGGGGCTGCACGAGACGTAGTCCAGGTTCAGGCGGTGGCACAGGTGGATCGAGTGCGGGTCGCCGCCGTGCTCGCCGCAGATCCCGACCTCGAGGTTGCGCCGGGTCTTCCGACCCTCGGTCACGGCGATCTTCATCAGCCGCCCGACGCCGTTCTCGTCGATCGTCTCGAATGGGTTGCGCGGCAGGATCTTGCGCTCCAGGTAGCGGACGATGAAGTGGCGCTCGGCGTCATCGCGCGAGTAGCCGAAGGTCGTCTGCGTCAGGTCGTTGGTGCCAAAGGAGAAGAACTCCGCCTCGCTGGCGATCTCACCCGCGGTCAGCGCGGCGCGTGGAATCTCGATCATGGTGCCGAACTTGTACGGCACCCTCACGCCCCGCTCCTTCTGCACCGCCTCGGCGACCGGCTTGAGCTGGTTGTGGATCTCGCGCAGCTCGGCCAGCGTGCCGACCAGTGGAATCATGATCTCGGGCTTGGCGTCAATGCCGCGCTTGCGCAGGTCGCAGGCTGCCTCCATGATCGCGCGCACCTGCATACGCGGGATCTCCGGGTAGAGCATCGACAGGCGCACGCCGCGCAGCCCGAGCATCGGGTTCGCCTCGTGCAGGTCCTCAACTCGCGCGAGCACCTTCTCCAGGCGCTTCAACCGGGCCGGGTTCTTGCCCGTGGCCTTGAGCGTCGACGTCTCGGCGATGAGCTGCTCCATGTTGGGCAGAAACTCGTGCAGCGGCGGGTCGATCAACCGGATGACCACCGGGAGGCCCGCCATCACGCTGAGGATCCCGCGGAAGTCGCCCCGCTGGATCGGCAGCAGCTTCGCGAGCTCCTTCTCGCGTTCCTTGGTGGTGTTGGCCATGATCATGGCCTGCACGATCGGCAGCCGTTCGGACTCCATGAACATGTGCTCGGTCCGGCAGAGCCCCACGCCCTGCGCCCCGTTTTCGAGTGCCTTGCGCGCGTCGCGCGGGTAGTCGGCGTTCGCCCACACCTGCAGGCGCCGCAGCTCGTCGGCCCAACCAAGGATCTTGCTCGCGGCCGGGTGCCGGTTGAGCGAGCGGGCCTCGATGGTCGGCACCTTGCCTACGTAGACCTCGCCGGTCGTGCCGTCGATGGTGATCGGCTCGCCTTCCTTGACCGTCGTGCCGTCGACCGTGAACATGCGCTTCGGCTCGTTGACGGACAGCTTGCTGGCCCCCACGATGCATGGCCGGCCCATTCCACGCGCGACGAGCGCGGCATGGCTCGCCGTGCCGCCGGTCTGCGTGAGAATGCCCCTCGCCTGGACCATCCCGTGTACGTCGCTCGGGTTGGTCTCGACGCGGACGAGGATGACGTCCTTGCCCTTCTTGCCCCAGTCCGCGGCGGTGTCGGCGTCGAACACGGCCTCGCCGCTGACCGCGCCCGGCGAGGCCGGCACGCCTTTGGCGATCGGCTGCGCATGCGGCCCCGGCGCCACGCGCGGGAACAGCAGCTGCTCGAGCTGGCGCGGCTCGATCCGCGCGACCGCCTCGGTCCTGGTGATGAGGCGCTCGCGGACCATGTCGACCGCGATGTTCACCGCGGCCTCTCCGGTGCGCTTGGCGGCGCGCGTCTGCAGCATGTAGAGCTTCCCGCGCTCGACCGTGAACTCGAGGTCCTGCACATCGCGGTAGTGCTTCTCGAGGCGGCGGGCGTAGCGTTCGAACTGCGCGTAGACCTTCGGCAGCCGGCGCTTCAGCGCCTTGATCGGCTCCGTGTCGCGCACTCCGGCGACGACGTCCTCGCCTTGCGCGTTGGCCAGATAGTCGCCGTACAGCTCCTTGCGGCCGGTGATCGGGTTGCGCGTGAAGGCGACGCCGGTGCCCGAGTCCGTGCCCATGTTGCCGAACACCATCATCTGCACGTTGACCGCGGTGCCGAGGTCATCGGGGATGCGCTCCATGCGCCGGTAGGTGATCGCGCGCGGAGTGTTCCAGGAGCGGAACACGGCCTCGATCGCCTCGCGGAGCTGCTCGACCGGATCGGAAGGGAACTCGTGGCCGGTCGCGTCCTTGTGTATGGCGAGGAAGCGGCGGACCAGGGGCCGCAGCTGGGCGGCGCTCAGCTCAGGGTCGGTTTTGACGCCTGCGCGCTTCTTGGCCGCGCTCAGCGCATGCTCGAACTTCTGGCCGTCGATGCCCTTCACGGTCTTGCCGAACATCTGGACGAAGCGGCGCCGCGCATCCAGCGCGAACCGTTCGTCCTTCGTCAGCTGAGCGAGGCCGCGCGCGGTCTCGTCGTTGAGGCCCAGGTTAAGGACCGTGTCCATCATGCCCGGCATCGAGAACTTCGCCCCCGAGCGCACGCTGACCAGCAGCGGCCGGCGCGGATCGCCGAAGCGCTTGCCCGACTGCTTCTCGATCTCTGCCAGCGCCGAGGTCACCTGGGCCCACAGGCCGTCCGGAAGCTTGCCCTTGTGCGCGTAGTACGCGCGGCAGGCTTCAGTGGTGATGGTGAACCCGGGCGGAACGGGCATGCCTGCCCGGGTCATCTCGGCGGCGCCAGCGCCCTTGCCGCCGAGCAGGTCGCGCATCTCCGCCGAGCCTTCGCGGAACAGGTAGACCCACTGGTGAGAGGCGGTCATTTGCGCAAACCAGTGTGCCACCCACCCGGCCCCCCACGACATGCCCAACGGCCCGTCTTGGGCGGGCCGATCAGCCCGCGACCCGCGTCAGCTTCATCTCCCTTCCCTCGCCGGTGAGCGTGATGCCATCGTCGGTGATCCACACGTCCGCGGCCTGCCGTACCCCGCTGAAGTCGGCCACCAGTCTGCCGTCGGGGTCCACCGACCAGTGGCTGGTCTGAACCCCGCCGCCCGGAACCGTCCCCACCGCGGTTCCATCGGGCTTGAACTCGAGCGTCACCGGGCCGTTCGTCCATTTGCCGACGAGCACCTGGTCGAGCGGTGGGTCGTTGCGGTGGTCTGGCCGATCGGTCGCGGCCCCGCGCTCGCTGGTGGCTTCGAAGCTGAGAAACCAGCGGCTATGCTGCAGGTAGTAGACGCGCCCGGCGTCTCCGGCCGGCACGCCGTCGTAGTCGTCCCGAAAGGCCCGCATACGCATCCGGCCGGCATCGATGTAGAAGTACCTCCTGACCCTTGCCGTCCGGCCCCCGCCGTACTCGCGGACGTGCTTGCGGATGGGACCATCGACCGTGCGAACCACGGGGTTGCGCAGGTCGCGCGACAGCGGATCGGTACCGAACAGGCCCCGAACCAGGAAGAAGCCCCCGATCGCGAGGAACCCGGAGCTGAAGGCGATGATGCTGAAGTCGAAGCCTGGCACGATGAGCATGTCCTTCGAGCCTGGCAGGACGATCATGACCAGGCCGATGAAGGCCATGAAGATGGCCGCCCGGACGTTTCCGTTCCGCGCGCTCCGCGAGTAATCGCGCAGCCGCCCCAGCTGACCCTCGCCGAGCCTGCCGTCCTTGTTGGCTTCGAGCCCGCCGAATGCGAAGAATCCGGCGGGGTCTGACACGGCGCGCCTATTGTCGCGCTGTCTTAGCCGAGTTTCAGGCGGCCTTGGTCTCCTGCGGCTGCGGGACGCCGTAATCCCCGAGCCCGACCTTCTCGTGAAGCCAGCGCAGCGGGTGCGGCGCCCACCAGTTGACGTCGCCAAGCAGCCGCATCACGGCCGGCACCACCAGGGCCCTGACCACCGTGGCGTCGATGGCCACCGCGATGGCCAGCCCGATGCCGATCGCCTTGATGATCACGACCTCGGCCAGGCCGAACGCCATGAAGACCGTGAACATGATCGCCGCCGCGCCTGTGATCAGGCGGCCGCTGCGCTCCAGGCCCGCGGCCACGGCGGCGGTGTTGTCGCCGGTGCGCACGTACTCCTCGTGGATGCGGCTCACCAGCAGCACCTCGTAGTCCATCGACAGCCCGAACACGATGCAGAACAGGATCACGGGGATGCTCGGGTCGATCGACTGTGGGGTGAAGCCAAGCAGCGAGGAGAGGTGGCCCTCCTGGAACACCCATACCAGCGCACCGAACGAGGCGCCGATGGAGAGGAAGTTCAGCACCACCGCCTTCAACGGCAGCACCACAGAGCCGGTCAGCAGGAAGAGCACGAAGTACGTGACCAGCACGACGAAAGCCACCGCCACCGGGGTGCGGCCGAGAATGAAGTGGATGACGTCGAGGTCGGTCGCGGTCTGGCCGCCGACGAGGACTTGGCCGCCGTCGCCCACACCGCGGTCAGCGCGGATCGCGTTCACGATGGCGCGCGAGGCGTCGGACGTCGTGGCCGAGTTGGTCGTGGCCTGGATGAGCACGATGTGCTCGCCCACCGTGGCGGCCATCAGCTGGCTCGCCCCGGCCGGAAGCTTCGCCAGGTCCCCCGTGTACAGGGCCTCGTAGTCCGACTGCCCAAGCCTGGGGTCCAGGTCGTAGATCGAAGTCGTGTGTAGCACGCCCGGGATGGCCGCGATGCGGCGGTCGAGATTGTACTGGTCGATGATCCGCGACTGCGTCAGCGGCGAGCCGCCGGGGTAGCTGACCACGATGTTGAACGTGGTCTGGTCCTGGCCGGGAAAGTCGGCGATGAAGCGGTCCCAGCCCTGCCGCGCCTCGAGTCGTGTCGGCAGCATGTTGACGTCGCCGCTGGCCATTCGCAGCTGCAGGAAAGGTGAGCCGGCGATGATCAGGAAGCCGACGGTGGGCACCAGCACGACCACCGGCCGCTTCATCACCCAGGTTGCCAGGCCGTGCCAGAAACCCTGCCCTGCGGGCGCGCCGCGAAGGACCGCGGGCAGGCGCCAGCGGTTGACGTTGGGGCCGATGATCGAGAGCAAGGCCGGGAGGAAGGTGATTCCGTAGATCACGGCGATCGCGACGACGATGGCGCCCGCGGCGCCCATCGAGGCGAGGAACGTGCCCTGGAAGAAGAGCATCCCAGAGAGCCCGACGGCGACGGTTAGTCCAGAGAACGTGATCGCCCGCCCCGCCGTCGCGACGGTGGTGGCGATGGCGTCCTCGCGGCTCACGCCTGCGGCCAGCTCGTCGCGGAAGCGGTTGACGATGAACAGCGAGTAGTCGATCGAGACCCCGAGCCCGATCAAGGTGACGATGTTGAGCGCGTACTGGGAGACGTCCGTGTAGCGGTTCAGGACGAAGGTCCCGGCCAGGCCGCCGACGATGGTGAGGATGCCCACTCCGAGGGGCAGACCCGCGGCGACCACCGACGCGAAGATGATGACCAGCAGGATAAGCGTCACCGGAAGCGTCACGGTCTCGGCGCGTTTCAGGTCGCTCTCGAGCGTCGTGTTGAACGCCTCGTTGATGGGCACGAAGCCAGTGCCGGTGATGCTCAGCGAGCTCGACTTGACCTGGGCGCGCAGCGCGTCGTAGTCCTTCCAGGCCTGCGGGCCGGTCGATTTGAGCTCGACGCTGACCAGCGCCTCGTGGCCGTCGTTCGACGTGAACGCCTGCGCCGCCCGCGGGCTCGGCGCGTTGTAAGGATCGGTGATCGAGTTGATGCGCGGGTCGTTCTGAATCGGGGCGAGCGCACTCGTCACCGCGTCCTTGAACGCGGGGTCGCTGACCGACATCGAGTCGCTGCGCAGGATGAGCAGGAACGTGGAGGTCTGCTTCTTGCCGTTCGCGAGCTCCGAGGAGATGAGGTTGCCGGCGCGCGCCGACTCGAGGTTGCTGGTGAGCGGGCCGCCGCTGGTGAGCGTGCCGCCCATCAGCAGACCGCCGACCGAGAGCGCGAGCAATACGCCCGAGCCGATGAGCGTGGCCCAGCGATACCGGTAGACGAGACGGCCCCAACCTGCGAACACTGCTGTTTCTCCTTCTGCGCCGGCGCTCAGGCGCCCGGCGTGCTGGTGTAGACGGCGGAGAGGGACATGGCGGCGAGCGCGTCGACGGCCGCGTCCGCGTCGAACTCGGGATCGACCATCGTCTGAACCATGATTCCGAGCACTCCGGCCCACACCGCGCCGGCGATGCCGCGCGCGGGAGTCGGGTCGGCCTCGCGCTCGGCCAGCACCTGCCGCGCCAGCTGCTCCACGCGGCCGCGCTCGAAGCTGATATTTTCGCGGACCCCGGCACCGATCTCGTCGTCGTGCAGTCCGACGCCGATCAGCTGGATGTAGAGCGTGTGCACGTCGCCCCGGGTGCGCAGCAAGGCCTTGAAGTTCTCGAAGGCGGCCAGGGCACCCGCCTCGCCCTCACCCGCGTAGACGTCCATCTGCTCGCAAACCGAGAAGAGCACGGCGACCACGAGCTGCTGCTTCGACTTGAAGTAGTAGTGGACGAGGCCCTGGGCCACGCCGGCCGCCTCCGCGATCTCCTTGATCGAGGCGTTCTCGTAGCCCTGCCGGCTGAGGACCGTGAAGGCCGCCTGGAGGATCTTGTCGCGGGTGTCGGTGGACATGGGGACTCCTTGATTGAGTTCGGATCGCGCCTTGGTTGAACGCTCAACCAATATTGGTTGGTCATTCAATCACAACTCGCGGACAGGTGTCAAGGTTCGACGTAAGCTGCTTTTGGAGGCTCGGGGGTTTTGCCTGACATGGGGTCCGTGCTCACTCTCATCTACTGGTTCGTGGTCATCGCGGTGGTGATCAACTTCGTCAACCTGTCGGCGGGGCTGCTCTCGGCGGTGTCGGGTCGCTCGTATATGCCGCGCTTCCTGCGCCGTCTGCGCCGCAACGCCCCCGCCACCCCCGACGATCAGCGCGTCCTCGGGATGACCCTGACCCTGCTGTCGGTGGGTCAGCTGCTGATGATGGTCGTGCTGCTCGTTGTCATCACGCTGGCGGCCGCCCAGGGCTCCGGCGGGCACGCACCGATCATCGGCCTGTACCTGGTGACCCTGGTCGGGTTCATCTCCAGCGTCGCCTGCACATTTGGCTCGCTCGCGCTCGGTCAGCGCGTTCGCTACACCGGGCAGGAGGGCCGCGACGAGATGGCCACGCGCCGGCCCGAGGTGCCCCTCGACTGAGCGGGACCCGTAACCGGGCGAGGTATCGCCGATGGAGTCCGGCTCACGTTTTTGGAGGTGTTTGGCGATGGGGCGTATGAGGATGGCGATGGCGGCGCTGCTCGGAGCGGCCAGCCTGGTGGTCGGGGGCGGCGCAGTGGCCTCGGCCGACCAGGGTGAAAGCTTCTTTCAGTTCGATTCGATGACCACCGTGAGCGGGGCCGCGCTTGCGCCGGCGGTCAACGATCGCGGCCTGATCGGCGGCGCCAAGGCCTGGGTGATCACGTCTGGGACGGGCGAGCTCGATCGAGACGGCCACCTGCACGTCAGCGTCGTCGGCCTCGTGATTCCGGTCTTGAACAACACCAACCCGCTGACCCAGTTCGCGGCCGTGGTCAGTTGCCTCACACCAAGGCATGGAATCGTCAACTTGCGAACCGCGCCGGTGCCGACGGGCCCGGCCGGCAACGCCACGATCGACACGACGGTGGCCCTGCCGCGCGGCTGCCATCAGCCCGAGGTCTTCGTGACCAGCGCCACGGGCGCGTGGTTCGCCAGGTCGAACCCCGAGGAAGAGGACGAGGACTAGCTGGCCCAGCGTTCTTGAGTGCGGCCCCGCACGCGCGGGGCCGCCAACCCGTCAGTTGGAATGCTTCGTCAGGAAGTCGAGCGTCTTCTGGTTGAAGGCCGGCACGTTCTCGTAGATCGGGGCGTGCGAGCAGTCTTCGAAGATGTGCACCTCCGAGCCCTTGATCCCGTCACGGAGGCTGTCGGCGAACCGCGTGGAGGTCACCATGTCGAACCGCCCGAACGTGATCTGGGTCGGCGCCTTGATCCGGCCGAGGCCGGACAGACAGTCATGGTTGATCACAGCGTTGGTTTCGTTCATGAAAGCTTCGACCGGCTGCACGGGGCGGCTGCGCACGAAGTCGGAAAGGCCTTTGATCGTGTCCGGCTTGTCGTTGTAGAGATCGGGGGTGAAGCACCACGGGAAGATGCCCTGGATGACCATTTCCGGCACGCTGTCGAGGCCCCTGGCCATCACCCGCCAGGTCTCGACGATCGACTTCAGGTAGGTATCCGTCTTCGGCCAGCTGCTGTGCAGCGACAGCGACTTCACCTTCTCCGGGTGCTTCGCAGCCAGCCACATCCCCACCGCCGCACCGAGAGAAAGGCCGGAAACATGCGCCTTCTCGACCCCGATCGCCTGCATGAACGCGGCCACGTCATCCGCGAACAGCTCCGTCGAGTAAGGGCCGGAGGGCTTGTCCGACTGGCCTGCGCCACGGAGATCGACCGAGATGCATGTGAAGTGCTTGGCGTAGTCGGCGACCTGAAAGGCGTAGCAGGCCTGATCAGCGGCCAGGTAAGGAATCAGGACGAGGGGTTCACCCTGCCCGGTGGTCTCGTAGTAGAGGTTGATGTTGTTGGCGCTCACCATTGGCATGGCAAATCCTCCTGACACTCGGTTCCTGAGGCGTCTAATCTTCGGACGGCAGATCGCTAGATATTTGCTCTAGACAATCTGTCTTGCCAATGCTAGGGTTCAGTCGCGATGTCGCCCCGACCCTATGGCATGGCCACCCGCAACGCGAGCGTTGAGGCCACTCGTCGACGCATCGTGGAGGCCGCCGTGCGGCTGCATGCCATTCGTGGCGCCGTGCGGACGGCATGGGACGACATCGCCGCCGAGGCCGGCGTGTCGCGGGCCACGGTGTACCACCACTTCCCGTCGCTGGACGACCTCGTCCCCGCCTGCGCCCAGGTGGCTTTCGACCTCATCGAGGTGCCCACGCCACAAGCAGCTGCGGCCCGCTTCGCCCAGCTTTCCACTCCCACGCAGCGCCTGGCGCACTTCATCTCGGAGTCGACCCGCTGCTACGAGTCCGGCGCGCCGTGGCTTCGCGCCGCCTGGCGCGAGCGCGATCTCGTGCCCGCGATGGGTGAGGCCGTCAAGCGACTGCAGCGGGGGCTGCGGGTGCTGCTCGACGCCGCGCTCGAGGGCGTGGCCATCGACCGGCAATCACGCCAGGTGCTGATTTCCCTGCTGGATTTTCCATTCTGGGACGCGCTCGACGGGGCAGGTATGCCGCGAGAACGAATCGGCGATCAGATCTCGAAGCTGGCGGAAACCGTGATCCGAGACCGGAGGCGAAGGCAATGAGCGAGCGCATGTGGTTCATGAACACGCTGGTTTCTGTCCATGTGGCACACGGCGAATCGCAAGACGGAGTGTCGGTCCTCGAGTCGCGCGCGCCGCGCGGCGACTCGCCTCCCATGCACGTTCACCAGGAGGACGAGATCTTTTATGTGCTGGACGGCAGGATGCTGGTGAGGGTCGCCGGCGAGGACCACCTGCTGCGACCGGGCGAGACCTTCCTGGCGCCCCGAGGCAAACCGCACAGCTATCGGATCGATTCGCAAGAGGCGCGCTGGCTCGTCGTGACCCCACGCGGCGACTTCGAGCGATTCGTGCGCGCTTTCAGCCGAGAGGCGCCGAGCGCGGAGCTGCCGTTGCCTGCCGGACCGCCCACGCCGGCCGAGGCCGAGGCGCTGGCCGAGGCGTGCCGCAAGCACGGGATCGAGCTGGTCGGACCTCCGCCGAGCTTCTAACCGATCAGAGTTCCGAGGCGATCGGGAAGGTCCGCCATCTTCACCCGCTCCTGCTCGGTCGAGTCGCGCCGGCGGATGGTGACCGCGTGGTCGGCCAGCGTCTCGAAGTCGACGGTCACGCAGAAAGGAGTACCGATCTCGTCCTGGCGCCGATAGCGGCGGCCGATGTTGCCGCCGGTCTGGTCGTACTCCACGCGGAACCTGCCCTGCACGGACCTCTGGACCTCGCGCGCGACTTTGATCAGCTCTTCTTTCTTGGACAAGGGCACAACGGCCACCTGCACCGGCGCCACGTTGGGGTGCAGGCGCAGCAGCACGCGCGGCTCGTGGTTGACCACGTCCTCGTCATAGGCGTCGAGCAGCAGCGTGATCACGATCCGGTCGACGCTCACGGCCGGCTCGATCACCCACGGCAGGTAGCGCTCGTTGGTCTCCGGGTCCAGGTACGTGAGGTCGGTCTTCGAGGCTTCCTGGTGGACCCCCAGGTCGTAGTCGGTGCGGTCCGCCACCCCCTCGAGCTCGCCCCACCCGAACGGGAAGTCGTACTCGATGTCGGTCGTTTGCTTCGAATAATGGGAAAGCGATGCCTTCGGGTGGTCGTAGAAGCGGAGCCGCTCGGCGTTGACTCCGAGCACGTCCGTGTACCACCGCATGCGCTCGGTGCGCCAGTAGTTGAACCACTCGTCGTCCTGGTTCGGCTTGACGAAGTACTCGAGCTCCATGAGCTCGAACTCCCGCAGGCGGAAGACGAAGTTCCCGGGGGTGATCTCGTTGCGGAATGCCCTGCCCTGCTGGGCGATGCCGAACGGGACGCGCACACGCGACGAGCTGATCACGTTGCGGAAGTCGACGAACATGCCCTGCGCAGTCTCGGGTCTCAGGTAGACCTCGGAGGACGTGTCCTCGACCGGGCCCACGTGCGTCTTGAACATGAGGTTGAAGAGGCGCGGCTCGGTGAGGGATCCACCACACTCCGGGCACTTGTCGCCCTCGACGTGGTCGGCACGCCACCTTTTCTTGCACCGGCCGAGGCACTGGCGCAGCGGGTCGACGAAGTTGGTGAGGTGGCCCGATGCTTCCCACACCTGGGCCGGCATGATCAACGTCGACTCGAGCCCGACCACGTCGTCCCGCAGCTCGACCACGTGCCGCCACCACAGCTCCCTGACCGCGCGCTTCAGGGCGACGCCGTAAGGGCCGTAGTCGTACAGGCCCGAAAGGCCGCCGTAGATCTCGCTCGATGGAAAGATGAAGCCGCGGCGCTTGGTGAGCGCCACCACCTTTTCCATGAGCTGGTCGCGCTCTACCGTCAGGAGCGGGCCCTCATGTCGTGCAGGAACTGTAGCGACTTGAGGCGGCGGTCGAGGTGGTGCTCCAGCTGCACGGTGAGCACGTGCTCCACGTCCTCCATCAGCTCGCCGTCGAGCTTCAGCCTGCGGTAGGTCTGGAGGTCGCCCGACGCCATCAGCCGGAGCACTTTGATCGCCGCCAGCGAAACGTGCGGCATGCCAGGCAGCTCGCAGCGCGAGCACAAAAAGCCGCCCGCGGACGCGCTGAACGCGGCCGGCTTCGCGGCGAGCGGCTGCTCGCACGAGACGCAGTATCCAAGCTGCGGCGCGTAGCCGAGGAGGTCGAGCGCGGCCATCAGGAAGTAGGCCGAGGCGCGCCGCGGGTCGGTTTCCCGCGCGAGCTCGTCGAGCGCCATCACGGTCAGCTCGTACACGCCTTCGACCGGGTGGCGGTCCTCGCACACGCGCTCGGCCAGCTCCGCGATCAGGGCGGCGTGTGACATGCGCTCGACCTCGCCGGCGATTCGGGTCCCGGGAATCCGCTCGACCTGGGCCACCACGTCCAGCTCGCCGCGGCCCTTCGCCAGGAGAACGTCGACGTGGCCGTACAGCTCGAGCGACGGACCGAGCTTGCTCTCCGGCCGGCGCACGCCCTTGGCGATCGCGCCGACCTTGCCGTGCGTGCGGGTGAGCAGGGTGAAGATGCGGTCGGCCTCACCGTAGTCGAGCTTGCGCAGGATGACCGCGTGGTCGCGGTAGGTGCTCAGCGCTTCTCTTCCGCCATGGCGGTGTCGGAATCGCTCGGCCGGCCGGCGGGCGGAAAGCCTGCCTCGACGAGGATGTCGTCAGGCCAGGGTTCGGTCACCTTAAGGCGCACCAGCTCCACCCGGTTGCCCTTCGCCTGCTCCACCGTCCACAGCGCGCGCCCGCCCTGGAACTGCGCCCCGTTGGCGGGGATGGCCCCGAACGACGCGACCACATAGCCGCCCACCGAGTCGTACTCGCCCGACTCCGCGATGCGCAGCCCGAGGCGTGAGTTGAGCTCGTCCATCGAGTAGCGCGCGTCAACCTGTGCCTCGACCGGGCTGATGATCTTGAGCTGCTCCTCCTCGGCCTGGTCGTACTCGTCGCGAATCTCGCCGACGATC
>Ga0070730_10004057_pt1 | contig 12971 bp, 10 predicted proteins | sample Coa_R1_3_FD_66447 | JGI IMG/M metagenome (GOLD analysis project Ga0070730, IMG submission 66447) | Surface soil microbial communities from Centralia Pennsylvania, which are recovering from an underground coalmine fire - Coalmine... | ecosystem: Environmental > Terrestrial > Soil > Unclassified ...
CGTCTTCGCCGCCGCCACCGCACGCTCGACATCCGTGCTATCCCCGCGTGCGACGTGACTGATGACAGCACCCGTCGTAGGGTCGAATGCCTCTAAATACTTGCCACTGGCCGGGGAAACCGTCGATCCATCAATGAAGTGCTCAAGTAGTCTTATCTGCATTTATTTGGCCTCACATGCCATACAACTGCCCCTTATCGAGTATCGACGCACGCAGCAGTCGAATCGTCGCCGCATCCACCATCACACCATCGACCTTAACCGCACCGACGCCGCTCGCCTCCGCTTCCGCATAAGCGGCCTCAAGTTTGCGAGCCTCGTCCAGCCTTTCTCGCGACGGGCTAAACATTTCAAGCCCCATATCGATCTGCGACGGGTGAAGCGCCCATTTCCCAACGCATCCCAGGGCGGCGGCACGACGGCATTCCTCGCGGAAACCCTCAATGTTTCGAAAATTCGCGTAGGGCCCATCGACCGGGTCAATGTCGTTCGCGCGGCACGCCATCACCAGTCGAAATCGAGCGTAGTGCCAGATGTCACCTGGGTAGCCATCGGTGCTGCCAATCGCGTGGTCCAGACTGATGCCCATCGAGGCAGAAAAATCGCCCATGCCAAAAATCAAACATTCCAGCCGGCCACTCGACGCGGCTATCTTTTCGACGGACTGCAGTCCTTCCACTTCTTCAATCAACGCTTCGATACCGATTCGCCGCGGCAGCTTGTATTTGTTCTCGAGCATCGACAACAGTTGATCCATGAATAGAATGTCGGATGCACTCTTCACCTTGGTCATCATCAACGTATCCACATTATCGCCGGCGCCGGCGACGATCTCGACCACATCGTCGTACGCATACTCCGTCGTTAGGTCATTGACTCGAACACATCGGGTCTTCTTGCCCCAATCCAGCTCGTTCAGTGCGTTCACAATCTTCCCACGAGCGGCCGCCTTCTGATTGGGGGCGACCGCATCTTCCAAGTCAAGGAAAACATGATCGGCGTTGCTGGCCGCCGCCTTCGCAATCATGCGTTCGGAGGATCCGGGGGTCGATAGCTGGACGCGGCGCGGACGACGAATTCGCTCGGTTCTCATGTTTAACTCCTAGACAGCAATGTGTTGCTGACGCAACCGGTCGATTTCAAACTGTGGGTAGCCAAGCTCCTCAAGCACCTGGACGGTGTGCTCGCCCAATTGCGGCGCGCGGCGCACGATCTTTCCTGGCGTACCCGTCATCTTGACGGGAATCCCTGCGATTTGAATCTTCTTATCCAAACCGGGATGGGGTACGTCAACGAGCATTTCCCGCGTGGCGAAGTGCGGGTCGCACATGATGTCCGCAATATCATAGACCGGGCCAAACGGTATGCGACCGCCGAAAATGTCCATGAGATCACGCCGCGTGCGTGACATCGTGAATGTCTCAAGTTCGCCGTATACAAAATCGGCGTTAGCCAACCGGCGTTCATTGGTACTGGTGCGAGAATCCGCGATCAACTCATCGCGCCCAATCAGACTGCACATGATGGCCCACCAGGCGTCGGTTGGCGCGGCGATCGTCACGCCGCCGTCTTTTGCCTTGAACAGGCCAAATGGACATAGCAGCGGGTGCCGATTGCCTTCCGGATGCGGCACTGTGCCGGCAAAAGAGTTTTGGAATACGATGCGCTCGCAAAGCGCAAGAATGCTATCCACCATGGACACATCGAGAAACTGACCGTTGCCGGTTTTTTTTGCGTTCAGCAATGCAGCCACGATGCCAAAAGCGCACATCAATGCGGGCACCAAATCCCCGATACCGGGCCCGACCTTCATAGGTGTCGATCTGTCCGGGCCGTTGATTTGCATTACACCTCCCATGGCCTGCGCGACGACATCAAACGCGGGCCAATCCATGTAGGGGCTACGCCCGGTTCTCGGATCACCGAACCCGCGGATCGCCGCATACACCAGCCGCGGATTGATCTCCCGGATTGACTCGTAACTCAATCCGAGTCGCTCCATAACGCCCGCTCGATAGTTCTCGACCACTACATCGGCATTGGCCAGCAGCTTTCGTACCACCTCTCGCGCCTCAGGCTTCTTTAAGTCCAGCGCAATCCCCCGCTTGTTTCGATTGACTGACGCATAATATCCGCCGAATAGATCCAAATGATCATCGGCATGAAAGGGCCCGGTACTGCGGCTGCTGTCTCCGGTCACTGGCTCGATTTTGATTACGTCGGCGCCGTGATCCGCCAAAATCTGCGTACAGTACGGTCCTGCCAACATCTGGGTGAGGTCGATGACTCGCACACCATCTAGCGCCCCGAATCCGATCGAATCCATCAGCGATCTTTCCAGTGCGAACGTCGCTTTATGAGAACCGTTCGCACACCTTCAAATACCACCGCTCCGTCTTGCTTCGCGCCGTAGTGCATGAATCGCACGATGCCCGCATCCTCGCGGTCGGACGGCATTACTTCGAGCACCTCTGAATACGCGTAAAGAGTATCGCCGTGAAAGACCGGCCCTTTGAGGCGAATCTTGTCCATACCGAGCTCTGCGATGGCATTCTCCGCCGTATCTTGACTGGCAAGACCCACGATGAGCGCGATCGTTACTCCACCAAATCCCAGCCGTCTGCCGAAGGGTGTGTCCTTCATGCGCACCTCGTCAAAATGTGCGCTCGCAGTATTCATCACCATATTGGTGATCAGGACCTGCTCAAGTGGCTCCAGCGTCTTGCCGCGGGCGTGTTTCATCACATCGCCGGCGACGAAATCCTCGAAGTAATTGTCCTTGCCGGTGAGGTTGCTCAATTTCATGCGATCGCACCAGAGTCGGCCTTGCCCATCAGTCGGTCAGAAATGATGCGTTGCTGAATCTCGGACGTGCCTTCGAAAATCTTGGTCAACCTCGCATCCCGCCAGTAGCGCTCCACCGCGTGCAATGTCGTGTAGCCTGCGCCACCGTGAATCTGCAGTCCCTCGCTCGTAACGCGCTCGGCCATCTCCGCGGCGAAGAACTTCGACATGGATGATTCCAGGTCGCAGCGAGAGCCCTGGTCAAGCTGATCGCACACGAAATAATTGAGTTGGCGGGCGGCCTCGATCTCGGTCGCCATTTGCGCAATCTTGAAGCGAATAGCCTGAAAATTGGCGATCGATGTTCCGAATTGCTGGCGCTCGCTCGCGTAGACCATTGAATCCTCGAGCGCTCCACGAGCGCAGCCGATGGAGCGGGCCGCCGTATGTGCCCGCGCGGGTTCCAGCGTCGTCGTGGCTAGCTTAAATCCGTCGCCTTCAGTGCCCAACATGGAGCTCGCGGGAACGCGCACATGATCGAAAAATAGCTCGAAGGTGTTCCAGCCGAAGTATCCGATTTTCGGTATCGGCGCGCCTGACACGCCCTCGGGCAGTACGCCTCGCGCCTTCTCCACCACAAAGCCCGACAGGCCTGTATGGCGCCGCCCGGGCGCGTCGGGAGCCGCCGTGCGCGCGATGACGACAATGTAGTCGGCGCCGTCTGCGAAGGTGCACCAATATTTGCTGCCGGTAATGATCCAGGAATCTCCATCCTTCTCGGCCCGTGTCTTGATACCCGCGATATCGGAACCGACGCCAGGCTCAGACATGGCGAAGGCTCCAATCCATTCCCCTCGGGCGGCCATGGGCAGCCATCGCTCCTTCTGCGCCTCCGTCATTTGCGCTACGCCGGGAATCGTATTTGTTCTCGCTATCAAAGAGGACACGCTCATCCAGGCCCGCGCCAATTCCTCCGCCACAAGGCAGTACTCAAATACGCCTAACCCTAAGCCCCCATATTTCTCCGGCAACATGATGCCGAAGTACCCCATCTCGGCCATCCGATGTCTAAGATCCATCGGTATCGCCCCTTTGACCGGGTCTAGCTGATTCGCGATCGGCAGCACCTCCCGCATGGCGAATTCACGTGCCTGATCGCGAATCAGTAGTCGCTCCTGGGTAAGATAAGTCATGCTTCCAGTCCCTTCGGCTCCTTCAGTTCCCCTGCCGTTGTTCGCACCTTCAACAGATTTGTACGCGTGAACGCGCAGATGCACTCTTGCCGTTGATTGAGCCCCTCCGTTCGCCAGGATGCGATCCCTGTGGTGGGGTCTTTCGCCGATACACGCCGATCAATGACCGTCGAGCGTGCGAACAAGGTATCCCCGGGATAAACCGGATTCGAGAACCAGAGGTCATCGACTCCCAGAAAAGCGACGCCATTTTCGCTTAAGTCTTCCACGGATAGCCCGAAAATCGTGTTGAAAACCAGCATCGGATTTATCGGCATATCGCGGTGACCCATCGCCTTCGCATATTCGACGTTCGTATACGCGGGATTGAAATGCAGCGTCAGCGATGAAAACAGCGCGTTCTCTGCCTGCACCAACGTACGTCCCCAGTGATGCTCGAAAACCCGTCCGGGGAGGAAATCCTCGAACCAGTACCCCTTGCCGCGGACGCGCGCGCGCTTCTGAATCTCGTTGCTCACTGGATCACCCGCCCCCGCTTTAGTTCGTTCCAATGGGCGGCGGACTTCATACCGAAGGGTCCCGCTAGTAATTGCATGAGACTCTCGGCTCGCGCCATCTCCCGAGCACAATATGCATCCAATGCGGTCTTTCCGGACGGGCGCGGCGCAAATACTATATACGTGATAATTCGCCGGCCTGAAGGGCTGCTGCTCTGCTGGTTCGGAACGACGCACTCGCGTCGCCCGCCTTACCAAGCAACCTATCGTGCGCGCGGGTCCAATGGCCAACAGCGTCCGTCTTACGCATCGGGTACGGTTGTGAAACTAGCTCCGGCGGATCTGCACCCGCGCGTCCAATTCACTTTTTAGGTGTAGCAACTCGCTTAAGATTTGCGGCCTTTTCTCTCGAATTCTATGAATAGGGCCTGCGACGCCAAGCGCGATGGGGGAATCGCTTGTTGGGCTGATCGTTGCCACCGCAACAGCCGACAATCCGGGCGTCGACGCTTGACACGACTCTGCGAACCCTTGCGCCCGCACCATCGCGATGAGCGCCATGAACTCCGCTTCGGAGACTCGCAGCTTCGCGTTAGGCTCCTGCGCATTGGTCCAACGGACCAGTCTTAGAATCTCGTCATCCGCCTTCTGGCTGAGAAGAATCTGGCCCATTGCACTTCTTGTCAATGGACGGAATTGTCCGGAATGGACCTCGAAACGACGTGGCGTGGTGGGATGTTGTACCAAAACGTACTGAGCACGATCGCGATTTTCGATGCCGATGTACACCATCTCGCCGACCGCCGATTGCAGCTCGTCCAGACGTTGTTCCAGCTGCAGCTCTTCCGCAAAACGCCGATGAATCCATCGGCCGAGCAGAGCGACGCGGATTGTAGGGATGAACGTGCGAGTGCGGCGATTGTGCTCGAGATATCCGAGCGCTACAAGGTGCTCAAGCAACATGGAAGCGCTTGGTTGTGGCATTGACAGAGCCTTACTCACGTCACGCACCCGCAGCTCTCGCTGCTCCAACGAAAAGAGTTCGAATACAGCCAGCGTCCGCAATGCGGATTTAACGGTGCGTTGAGCCATTGATGCTCGGGGCACTCGAAAAAGACGTCCAGTTTGGACGAATGAAGGTGGTCTGCCAAGGAAACCTTGAATCGCGCCAGCGATCCTGCATCGTCCTCATCAGGCGTCCTCCAACACCAAATCCGAGGCGCGCTCGCCAATCATCATCGTCGGCGCATTGGTATTGGCGCTCGTGATGGTGGGCATGATGGAAGCGTCGATCACGCGTACCCCCGGTACCCCGTGCACCCGTAGGCGTTCATCCACCACGGCATCAGGGCCCTGCCCCATCATGCAGGTACCGATCGGATGATAGACGCTTTGAGCGTTCTGTCGAATATAGTCGGTCAGGTCGGCGGCCGAGTCGCGTGTCCTGCCGGGAGCCATTTCACGGATCATTACGTTTTGAAAAGTCCTTGTTGCAGCAATGCTGCGCATCGCGCGAATGCCTCGTACCATAACCTCGACATCCGACGGCGAACTCAAGTAGTTCATTTGAATGACCGGCGGTCCCCTTGGGTTGTTGCGATCGAGACGAATCGCACCGCTCGACTCCGGATGCAGCAGAATGGCGACGGCCTGGACACCCGGGAACTTGTGCATCTTCAATCGCCCGCCGGCAAAGTCGAAGCTCCATGCGCGAAAGCTGATTTGAATGTCCGGTAAGCGAGCGTTTGGGTCGGTCCGCAGGAAAGCGCACGCCTGTGAGGTCCCCAGGGAGAGTGGGCCCGACTTGGTCAACAGATAGCGAACGCCGTTCATATACTTCTGCGGCCCTGATAGCGCTGCGTTCAACGACATGCCGGGTCGCGTCTCGTAGTTAAGCGCAATTGACAGATGGTCTTGAAGATTCTGACCAACACCGGGCAAATCATGCACGACCGGGATGCCACAGGCCTCAAGCTCCGCACCCGGGCCGATGCCCGACAACATCAACAGTTGAGGCGAATTGATGGCGCCGCCGCTCAATAGCACCTCCTTCGCACGCACCTCATGGGTGTTGCCGCCGCGCTCGTACCTTGCACCAACGACGGACCCTCGTTCGATCACTAGTGAGATGACCGTCGCTTGATCCAAAATAGTCAGATTGGGCCGGCGGCGGGCATCCCGCAGAAATGCTCGTGCCGCAGAATTGCGTACTCCGCCATCAATCGAAAATTGATAGTGCGCCATACCGTCTTGCCGGGCGCCGTTGGGATCCGGGTTGCGGTAATGTCCTGCGCTAACTCCAGCATCGACAAAGGCGTCTACGACAGGTATGCGATATCGCGCGCCTGACACCCGAAGCGGCCCGGTAGTTCCATGGTACTCGTCCTGAAAGTCAAGATTGGTCTCCATTCGGCGGAAATAAGGCAGCGTGTCCGCTGACGACCAGCCGCGATTGCCCCGTTCTTGCCAAGTGTCGTAATCACCGGAATTGCCGCGCACGTAAACCATGCCGTTGATTGCGCTCGTGCCTCCCAAGAGCTTTCCTCGGGGCTGGAAGATCTTCCGCCCGCCGAGATTTGGCTCCTCGCTCGAGGAGTACATCCAATTAATCTGCTTATTGCTATAGAGGAAAGGCACGCCCGCCGGTGTGCGAACCCAAAAGCTCTCGCGATCGGGGCCCGCCTCGATCAGCAGTACTCGAAAGCGTCCATTGGCGGTCAGTCGATTCGCGAGCGCGCACCCCGCCGAGCCACCGCCGACGATGACATAGTCGAATTCTTGCTTCACGAGTCCCCTCATCCGCGCCAAGTACCAGCCGATCGCGCGCCTTTCCTGCCAAATTGTCCTAGTGCTCAAGGGCATTTACAAGAGAAAACCGTCCTGGTCACGCGATCATTATGGATGTAGTATTTTTTTTTTTAGATCCCTGGTGTTGCCCCAAAAGAAAGCGACACATCGTCGGCACCCATTTATTGAAGCCGATTAAGGCGCCGACCGCGCGCAGGCCGCTGTGCCTCGCTAACCTTCGCGAAAACCATTGCGAGCAAGACGAGGGTTTAGCGCTCGTTCGCGTCCCGGCATCCTCCTATTCCTCTACCCTTGTTTCACTGCATGTGTAATTTCTCAGGGTCCGGCACCCGTCGATTGTGCACCCGTGCTATTTTTTGCAATGTCGGCAGTCATTTCAATTCATGCGAGAATCTGGAGCAACCTCGTGACGACCTGTCAGGAATGGACCGTGGGCGAGGTCCGCATTCGTCGAGTGATGGAAATTCCTCCTCTGGATATTCCTGGAACCATTCTCCTACCCGACGCTACTCCTGAGACTGTGCGCACAATCGATTGGCTGGTTCCCGACTTCGCCACCGCCGCCGGCAACTTCTTATTCAGCTTTCAGTCGTTCTTACTCTTCGTCGATGGTCTCCGGATCATCATCGATACCTGTATCGGCAATCACAAGGCCAATGCTGTGCCTCCCATCCATTTGCTCGACACCCGCTTTCTAGAAAGCCTGGCCGAAGCCGGCGCCCCAGCCGAGACAGTCGATATCGTCCTGTGCACACATCTCCATTTTGATCACGTGGGCTGGAACACGCGTCTGCAAGATGGGAATTGGGTCCCCACGTTCCCGAAGGCACGCTACTTGTTCGGCAAAGAAGAGTGGAACCATGCACGCCTACACGAGCCGCACGAGGGCTCGCTGAACGACCATATCGCGCAGTCGGTAACACCGATATTCGAGGCGGGTCTCGTTGATCTCATCGACACGGATCATCGAATCGGCAAATCGATTCGCCTCAAGCACACTCCTGGCCATACACCCGGTCACGTGAGCATATGGATCGAGTCAGGCGGCGAATCGGCCGTCATCAGCGGCGATATGTTTCATCATCCAATTCAGTGTGCGCACCCCAACATGGGCAGCAACTTCTGCTTTGACCCAAATCGAGCCAACGCCACCCGACTTGAGTTTCTGCGACAGATCGCGAACACCGATACGCTATTGATAGGCTCGCACTTCGCCGGTCCCACCGCAGGTTATGTCGTCGGATCTCGGGACTCTTGGAAGCTCGACGTTCATCATCGATCCTAAAAAGCGCGTGCGTAGCCGGACTTCCGCCGGTCACGCGGCGTCGGGCGTGTTTCCCCTCTTGTTCATCGCCATTCGCCGCGAAGGAGGGCAAAAAGAGGTTCCAGGCTCTCCTGACGATCGATATTTTCTATCATCGTATGTAGCGCGCTCGCGTGACTGCTACCGAGCACAGGAGTGCTGAGCCCCAGGAATTTATGCCGCACGCGTGCAGCCTGTTGCGCCAGATCCTCCTCCGGAATTCCCGTATCGTGGCGCGCCTTCAGCCAGCGGCCGTCCGTCGTCTGGACGCGGACTTCAGTCAGCGTATTAGGCCATCCCGGTGGCATGCAATTGACGACCACCCGACTCCGTAGATCCGAAAGATCCTGACGCCGTGTGATGGCGTCACAATACAGGGCGGGTGAGGAAGTATCTTCATTGGCGAACGCGAGCGCCGTGTTGAAACGCAAACTGAACTTGCTTTCGAGTCCCGTTAGTGGAACCTCAATGTTGCACATGCGGTCAGCCCCCGGCTCGACGTCCAGTTCTACGCGGCCAATTATATCGGGCGTGAGGGAATGCTCCCGTCTCAGTTGACCAGCCGCGAGTATCGCCCCGTGCGTGCCGTAGCAGGCGGCGCTGTACTTAAACAAATTGTCGCAGATGTGAGCAAACGATCGCGGCGCCGCGAGTGCCGCCTCGGCGTTACCAGCGCCCCCGTGCGTGTCGGCAAAGCCCTGGACACACTCGAGAATATCCGTCCGTCCGGTGAATCCTCTGCGGGCGAGCAATGTGCCCGACAAACCATTTTCATTCGACTTGCCCGCGTGAAAGGGCTTGCACATCGTGCCGAATTGCGCCTTCAGGCCCGCCGCCTGCGTCGCCGCGATGCCGATCGCAACCGCCATTTCGTGAGTGTCGAGACCCAGCGCGAGCGCACTCGCCGCCGCGGCGCCGCACGTTCCCGCAGTCGCAGTTGCATGAAATCCGCGATCGTAGTGTTCACGACCTAGAAATCGACCAATCATGACCGTCGCTTCGTAACCTCCAATAAATGCACGAAGCAGTCCATCACCGCTGCTTCCAGCCATTTCAGACGCCGCCAAGGTGGCAGGCAAGATGGCCGCAGTTATATGGGCGCTCGCGGCCATATTCACATCATCGTAGTCGATGGCATGGCCCGTGGCCCCATTGAGCAGAGCAGCCTGCCGCAAACTGAATTTCAATTGATTCCCGACAACCGAGGCGGCCGGCTTACATCCTTCTGCCAGCAACATCTCCGTTAGGATTCGCACCAGTGGTTCATCGGTACCCGCCAGCGCCACGCCGCACCAATCTACCAAGCAGTGCTTGGCAATTAAGCGAACCTTTGGGGGGAGCGTACCGCTCGCGAGGGAGCGGGCGCGACGGATGATGGCGGCTGTAACACCGGTCTCGACCCGCATCTCTTCACTTTTTGAGTCCAAGTCCAGGCTCCGTCCGAATTTCTCACCCTCGTACTGGCCCATCATGCATCGAAATCGGGCCTAATCAACCTCACTAATAATTGTACCCGACGGTGAGTCCGTACGTTCTCGGCATGCCGGTGTAGGCGGTCACCAGATCATAGGATTGAATCACGTTGCTGAAATAGTATTCGTTGGTCACGTTCTTGCCCCACAACATGAATCGCCACTTGTCATGATCCACGCCGGCTCGGAGGCCGAGGAGCGTGTAAGCGGGAAGGTTGTAGAGCGGCGTTGCTCCGACGACCGCGTTTGAGTCACTGCTGTGACTGACATTGGCGCCCATAAACGCCATCCAATCACTGGCAATGGCCCATTTGTATTCGGCGTCCGCCGCCACCTGCAATTGCGGGGCGTAAGGCATTCTCGTGCCGGCGAAGTCCCCCTGCACGCCCGCGTTGTTCAGTCCAACGTACTCATCAATGGTCGCATCCATGTAGGTCGCTGAAAACGAAAGGGACAGGCCGTCCAGCGGTCTTGCACCAAAGCTGAGTTCCACGCCCTTCACGGTGGACTTCGGAATATTCACTGTCGCATCGAGATCCCCGAATACAGGTTCGGCGACTTTGGAGCGCAGCTGCTTGTCCTTGTAGTCGTAGTGAAAGATGGACCCCGTCAACGAAATGCGCCGATCCCAGATCTGCGCCTTGAAGCCGGCCTCATAGTCAACCAACGACTCCTGAGTTACCGGCAGAAGCGATACCCACGTGGAGGCGGCTGTCGCGGGAAAGCCACCTGCCTTGAACCCCTTGGCGGTATTGAAATAGAGCAACAGTTCATCGTTTATGCGCCAATCGAGCCCGGCGCGATACGAGAGATTGTGTTCCCGAAGCGTGTCAAAGTAGGGACCCGCAGTATAGTTCGCCGGATTGAGGGTGTAACAGTCATAGAGTCCAATCGGAGGAAAGGCTTTGCCGCCATTTAGGGCAGATTCCAAATACGTAAAGAAAGCCGCGGTTTTGCCGTTTGACCCGTCGAAATCGCATTCGTACGCCGTCCGCTTGATCTCCGTGAAGCGCCCACCGACCTTCAACGTGAGGTTCGACATGATGTCCTGCTCGAGATTTGCGAAGGCCGCGTACGTGTTGCTATTTACGTTGTCGATAAACTGGCTTTCGCTGATGCCATCGGCAAAGAACAGTGAGTTTTGCGAATAGACGACACTGTCCGACTCATGCACGTCGTCGTAGGCGTCGTTGATTCCAACCGTCCAGCGCGTCGCACTGGAAGAGGCATTCGCGAGTCGCACTTCCTGGTAAGCGTCCTTGAAGGTACCGGTTTGATGATAATCGGCATTCTCGAACGACACGCCACCCGCGCCGGCATAGGTATCGCGCGTGGAATTGACGTAGGAGCTGAGCGATGTGAGCGTGATCGTGTCTGTCAAATTGATGTCGATGCGAAGGGATGTCTGAAACAGAGAATTGTGATTTCGCAGCGGCAGGTTCGGATCCCAGTCTGCGGCCCGTGGATCGTGGGGTGCGAGCGGATAGTTAAGTTCGTACGGCGGCGCAAACCCCGGATTCTGAATTGACAGCCCGACCAACTGGGGCTGTTGGGGTTTAGAGAGGTCTTCCCACCCGTTGATGTTGAGTTCCATCTTCACAGTGTCGGTGGGCCGCCAATCCAACATAAAGCGTGCCGCTTTAGTATCGATGGCGCCGATGGTGTCGGATCTTGTGTAACTCTCTTGCCAGTCGTCCATTCTCTCAAATCGCCCAGCGAGGCGAAACTTCAGATTGTCGGACAGTGGCCCGCTGAGAAACCCTTCGCCAATCGTGTCGTTAAAGCGACCATAGGTGATGGCGGCTCCGTCAGTGAATTCTGTGGTGGGTTTTGCCGCGATATAGTTGATCGCTCCCCCCGTCGCATTGGAGCCGAACAATGTGCCCTGAGGACCCTTCAGGACTTCTACTTGGGCCAAGTCGAAGTTCGTGAGAATTGTCAGCGCGGGAAAAGGCAGTGGAATCTGGTCCACATAAACCGTTACGTCCGGATAGGCCGACAACGAACTGTCGTAAAAGCCGACGCCCCGAAGCGTGTAGACTGGGGTTGAGAAATTCGTATTCGCGTATTGCAAGCCAGGTACAACGAGAGCCAGGTCCCGCAAGCTGCTGATCTGCTGCTCCCTCAGATCCGACGTGGTGACGGCCTGAATAGTTGCGCCTACTTTGTTAATCGACTGCTCGCGCTTTTCCGCCGTCACGACTATTTCTACCAGTGCATTGTCGCTTGCGGGTTGCTCGTGGGCGGGTCCGGCGCTCGCAGATGGACTATCTCCGCCGCTGGCTGCGCCATCGATTGGCGCATTCGCTGAGTATGCTGCGTCTGTTAGCGCGTAGAGACACCAAGCCGCCAAGATAACCCGATGCCTTCGGTTTCTGGTGATAATTCCCGTTCGCGTGCGATTAGCACGTGAAAACAATGCCAGGTTACTGAACCACATCATCCCCCCCCGTCGCATGCTTGAATTTTCTCGGCGAAACGTAGCACGCCGATCTGCGATTTAATCGGGCTTGGGAGAGCAGCAACGCAATATCACATATGTTTTATTGAACAGGACCTACTTTTTTGCGGGGTTCACGACTGGTATAAATTCACCAGGCGGCGCTATGTCCTTGCGCGAGCGGTTGATCGTAAGCAGCTCGGGATCCCGCCGTGCAGGTGAATTTCGAATCGGGCTGGATTCGCGCTGCCGACGACCTGATGAAGCTAAGTAGTCGCCGGCGAAACCTCGCGCGCGACGCGCTTTGCGTTACTAATTTCCGCCACGCGCAAGTCATGGGCCGTCTGCAGGTTTAGCCAGGAGCGCGCATCACCACCAAAATAGCGGGCGAGTCTCATGGCGGTGTCCGCGCTCACGCCACGGCGCCCGCGCACAACGTCGTTGATCCGCGGCGCCGGCACACGCAGTGCCTTG
>Ga0070730_10004058_pt1 | contig 12969 bp, 17 predicted proteins | sample Coa_R1_3_FD_66447 | JGI IMG/M metagenome (GOLD analysis project Ga0070730, IMG submission 66447) | Surface soil microbial communities from Centralia Pennsylvania, which are recovering from an underground coalmine fire - Coalmine... | ecosystem: Environmental > Terrestrial > Soil > Unclassified ...
GGATCCTCCCATGGGCGCATCGCCACGCCGAGGCGCTTTGAGGCCTCGTGCACCGCCTCTCGGCACTTTGCCTTGCCGTCGAACTCACAGTCGAGCGTCTCGCGCACCTTCTGCTCGTCCTGCATCCACAGCGGCATGATCTGAGAGGCAAGCTTGACGGCCATCCGAGCGCCGCGCGTCGCGTTCCCCGAGCCCATGGCGCGCAGCATCGCGTGGTACTTCATCTCGACAGTCAGGTTGACGCGGCCTAGCGGTGTTCCTGGCGGATAGAGCGGGGATCGGCCATTCATATTGCCCTTACGCTGATCTCCGCGGGTGAAATTCCCTCGGCCGCCTGTGTACTTAGTTCCTAGGGAATTGCTGTCGTATCCTGGAATCTTCGGCATAGCTTTGCCTCCTTTATCTATTCTCGCCTTCCGAGCATTCTCGCAGAGTTTAGGTATTAACATTGAATGAACACAGTTATATCACAATACTATCTATAATAGCTATATGTATTCATCCCCCGGACACCCGCGATATCTGTACATTACATGTATTCATTCACTATCAATATCTAAACTCTGCGAGAATGCTCGGAAGGCGAGAATAGACTTCGTTACGAATTTTCCGGTTTTGCACGCGCTGCGGGTGCTACGGCCGGTAAGTCAATGTCATCGTCGTCCCGGAGTTCGGACAGGGCAGTCTTGCGGCGCCTAGCATCCCGGAGCAGGCTGTCGCCAGCGGTGAGTTGATCTACCGCGGCAGCGGCCGCTGGCGCAGGCGGGACTGCCCTCTCAGGCGCATGACGCTTGGGCGTATGGGCGCGCTCATTGCGCCGTCCGCGCTTAGGCCACGGGGTCAGCCTAAACGCCATGCGCGTGCTCCGAGGATTCCAGTGTCAGGACAGCATCGTCTGCGGTCCCTGAGTAGGTGTGGAACACCTCGGCCTTGCCGGTGAGCCATTCGTACCAGAATGCCAGGCGCTCGAGCGGAGTAAGATGCTCTGACAGCGCCATGCCCGTATTGCTACTAGTCATTGGTGCATCCTTTCGCAAAGGGCGCGGAGAAATGCGCGCCATCGGTTGCTGAGCTTGGCGGGGCAATCTTCATCCGAGCCGCGTGCTGCGATATAGCCGCAGTAGCGGCAAGGCCTAGGAGCCGTGTTCCTGGTCATGGTCTACCCCTCCCCTACAGGCAGGGTCATTCGAATGTGGGCCGCGCCCATCGCCTCGATATCCTCTTGCAGCGTCTTACATTCGTCCGCAAAGATTTCGCGCAAATACCCTTCGTCGCTGTCCGATTCGATACCCCAAAGACCCGGCGAGGTCAGTTCGTAGTGCGTGGAGTATCCTGGACGGCGAATGATAATCGTCGCCTTGGCGCGGATGCCCAGCATGTACCAGTCACCGTTGCGGAATGCAGCCAAGCGCGCGGCATCCTGCGCAACGTACTGAGCGCGCTCCAACGCGTCGGGTACGTCAGCATAGTCCTGCTGAAGATAGGATATGTCCGGATCGTGGTCGGGGTACTCTTCGCGAGTGAATCTGACAGTTACAGTCGGTTTGTCCATTGGATTACCCTCCTGATATCGTGATGTAGAAAGCAACGGCGCTCCAAACGAGCGCGGCCACCAGCAGGACCGTTTCAAGCACGGTCAGCGTTCCGCGCGGAGCGCGAGAGTGAGTAATCATAGGTACCCCTGAAGCTTGGCAAACCGGTACAAGAATCCCTCCAGGCTCGACAGGTCAGCGCTGATGCGCGAATCACTGCCTATGGTCAGCTGGTACTCGGTAGGCGCGCCGTCGAGCTTAAGCGTCTCAATGAAGAGGTCGCCAGCGTAGACCCTGCCCGCCTGCCCCGGTTCGATACCCTGCGCGGCAATGAGCGGCAGCGCGCTAAGGTCCGGCACGTCGCGCCCCGTAGCTTGGAACTCTTCGAACGTCATTGGTAAGTCTCCTAAGTGAAAGTTGACACGTTTTGCACGGGGTCGAATATCCGCGCCTTTTTCAGAAGTGTAAATATGATCGTTTATACAGTCTCATGGAAATCGCTAGCCTGACCTAGCGATTTTCGCTAGTGCAATGCAGCGAGACTAGGCGCTAAGGCTGGTGTTATACCTACATACATCACCAGAGCACCTCGGAATGCCCCCGGATTACGGCATTCTGCGGCCCTCGGCCACCGTAGACCCGCCAGCTCGGACGCCTGGAATACGCGTATTCCGGGATTGCGCTTATGAATCAATGGCTTACGGTTTAACTTAATAACGATTATGCGTAGTTGCGGCGCAGCACGGGCGCTAGGGTATCGGGAGTCCCGGCCCGACGCCTTGGGTCCTTCTGGCCTGGAGGGCCTCGCCTCGAGGAGCTACCTTTACGCCGGCCGCCTCGGCCTCACCTTCGACTGAGACGCGCGATTTTTCGGATTGCGTGAGGAGCCGGGTACACCGCTCCACGTGGAACCAGAAAATTTGCGCAATCCGCGCGCACGGGTTAGGATCCTTTCCGCATGCTCTCGCACACTCTCTGGCCACAGATCGCGCTGCCCCTCGCAGCCATCGCCATCTTCTTGTTTGGACGATGGATTATCCTCGCTGGCTGGGTCACAGGCTTTGCCGTCTGCGGGTACCTCCTGATCCGCTAGTCCCAAAATTTTGCGTAGCGCGTCACGCGCGGGTCACGGGCCCCTCGACTTCTCCCTGGGAACACCGTATTCCTGAACCCGCGCAACGCCGTCCTCTCCTGCGGCCGATCAGCGCGGACGCCCCGTCTCCCCGGCGGGGCCGTCCTTTCACGAGGAACGGTATACGCCGGTAGCTCGTATTCCCAGGAGAAACGGGGACCTATGACAGCGCAAGCCACCGCCTCACCGGCACCAGGGACTTACCAGATCCCGCAGACCGTCGTTCTGACGAGCGCAGGCGGCACGGGTACGCTCTACTGGACCCAGGACGGCTCCATCCCCAAGGTCGGCGTCGAGAAGGGCTACGCCGGCACGGCATCGATCCGCGTCACCGATACTCAGGTGCTCAACGTCTTTAACGTCGATGCCACCGGTACGAGCGCCCTCGCGAGCTTCCCGTACTCGGTCGTCCGAGGCGGTGTGAACATCCCGGCGTCCCGCCCGACCAAGCGTTCCGTGGACATCCGGAGCTTGAGTTACGGTGTTTCCGGACAAATCCAGCCCTACCCGGTATACCAATTCTCGGGTTACCGGACCAAGTGGGAGTCCGACCGCCACAATCCGTTCAAGAGCATTCCGCCGTTCGTATGAGTCTCCCCCAGACGCCCCGCAGCATGGTCGATCCGCCAGCGCCACCGGTGCCTGCGCGGCTCCTCACCCGGTGGGAGGAGTTCCTTGGGTCGATCGCCGCGGGCACGCAGCTCCAGGACGCGATGCTCAAGCACTTCGTCACCCGCGCCGAGATCGAGGCGAAGTGTCTCGTGCCGGCCGAGCAGAAGCGTTGGAACGAGGCCCGCGCCGCCGCGCGCCGCCGCGCGTGGTCGATGCTCGACCTGGAGCTGGTCTTCTCCAAGATCGGCCAGGGGAATCTCAAGGTAGCGGACGCCGTCGCGGAGGTGAAGGCAGGAGGGTACGAATCCTTCCACGACGTGGTCGTCAACGACCCGGAGCTGAACGAGCGGTACATGAATGCCTTGAAGCTCCGGGCGATGCACGTCGGCGAGGGCGTGCTCGAGATCGTCGACAACAAGGACGACGACACCCTGGACACCGGCGGGAAATCCGGGATCGTCCCGAACAACGCCAACGTCAACCGGGACAAGCTCCGCGCGGAGACGCGGCTCAAGCTCATGAAGCACTGGTTCCCGCAAGTCTACGGGGACAAGCCAACCACCCAGGTCAACGTTCAGATCAACCATGCCGAACGGCTGGAGGGTGCTCGGGCCCGGGCCCGCGAGAAGCGCGCGACCCCCTCCGCCCGGAAGATTCTCGACCAGGCGATCGAGGCCACCTTCAGCGAAGTAGTTCCCGCGGGAACTAAGGACGATCCGCTCGACACCACATGGATGGATGCATGAGCGCAGCCCTCAAACACGGGGATACCTCCCGAGCCCGCGCGGGCGGCAACGCCATGACGGACTCGGAATACGAGGCCGCGCTCGTCGAGGACATGGGCGAGATGATCGACAAGTTCGAGGAGTGGATCTACTACGCCTTCGACTGGGGGAACGGCGAACTCTCGGAGCACGACGGGCCGGATGCTTGGCAGGTTTCCGTGGCGCGCTCCGTCGATGCGAAGCTCGCCGCCGACCCGGACTGCTCGATCCGCGAGGCGACCGCCTCCGGCCACGGTATCGGCAAGACCTGTGAGGTCGCCTGGATCATTCTCTGGATGATGTCGACACGCCCGCACCTCGCCGGCGTGGTCACGGCGAACACCATGGGCCAGCTCTCGACCAAGACCTGGCGCGAGCTCGCGCTCTGGCACAAGCGGCTCATCAATCGGCACTGGTTCAAGTGGTCGGCGACCAAATTCTGGCACATCGAACACCCCGAAACCTGGGCCGTGCACGCGACCCCGAACAGCGAGCACAATTCCGAGGCCTTCGCTGGCCTCCACGCGAAGTACGTGCTCATGATTTTCGACGAGGCCTCCGCCATCCCCGATAAGATCTGGGAGGTCGCCGAGGGCGCCATGACGACGCCGCGAGCCTTCTGGTTCGTGTTTGGAAATCCAACTCGCAACACCGGCCGTTTCAAGGACTGCTTCGAGCGCGACTCGAGCCGGTGGACGACCCGGCACGTCGACTCGCGCACGTGCAAGATGACCAACAAGGTCGAACTCGACGAGTGGATCAAGGCCTACGGCGAGGACTCCGACTTCGTTCGCATTCGCATCCTGGGACTCTTCCCGCGCAAGGGCGCGATGCAGTTCATTGGCACCGACAAGGTCGAGCGCGCGATGCTGGGCGACGTGCCGTTCGATGCTTACTGCATGATCCCGCTCGTCTTTGGGGTCGACGTCGCGCGCTACGGCGACGACAAGTCCTGCATTGCGATCCGGCAGGGGCGAAAGCTCCACGAGGTGCGCAAGTTCGTCGAGTACAACACTATGCAACTCGCCGCCGAGGTGGTCGTAGCGATGAAGGACTGGGGGCAGGTCGCCGCGGTATTCGTCGACGGTGTGGGCGTCGGCGGCGGCGTGGTCGACCGGCTACAGATGCTCGGGCATCCCGTGATCGAGGTGAACGGCGGGGCGGTCGCGCTCGACGATGAGAAATTCTACAACAAGACGGCCGAGATGTGGGACCGCATGCGGACCTGGATCGACGGTGCCGATCTGCCCGCCAAAGACAATGACTTGCGTCTCGCTTTGATCGGGAGGGAGTACTACTACGATGACAAAGAGCGTATACGGCTTGAGCGTAAGCAGGACATGAAGAAACGCGGGCTATCCTCTCCCGACGAGGCGGACGCTGTCGCACACACCTTCGCCGAAGAGCTGGGTGACCTCATCCGGAACAGCTTCGAGCCGACCCAAACAGAAAATAGCGTGGAGCCCGAACAATGAGCCAGCCAGTCAACAAGACAATTCTGCCCGTAAACAACACCCACGGTGTCACCGCGCCGCCCGCCGGGCACGCGCACTGGGCGGTTGTCCGCGCCAACGACGGCGTCGAGATCGAGCGGGTCGCAGACTACGCAACCGCCGTGGCCCGCGCCAAGGTGCTCGCCGCGCTGGCGCTCAAACTGGGGTTGCCGACGTAGGGAGATCGCATGTCACGCGAGTACATCATCGGGGAGACGAAGGGCAAGCGCCACGTCGTCGATTACAACGCCATCAACACCGAGCAGTCCCACGAGGCGACGATCGCGGCGATGGAATTCTACTACGCGAAGACGATCGGGTCGGCGCTCATGTACGTCTATAAGAACCGCAACTGGATGGTCGACGTCGACATCCGTAACCAGATGATCGTGATCGGCGCGCCGGACCTCTCCAAGGTCAAGGGGTACTACCTCCCGATGAAGCGCGACACGCTGGTCGAGCTCTGTAAGCGCGCGGTGCGTGCCGGGGGCGAGATCCTGGAGCGCTACAACCTGTCGCGCGCCATGAACATTTCGGCTGACTCCTTCGAAATGCTGCCGCGCGACTTCCGCGACGAGGTCATCTCGAGCGATGCGGCCCCCACTCCGAGCACCAAGAAGTACGATGCCTGAGCAGAACCGCGAAGCCGTGAATGAGACCCGGGGCGGCGCCCAAGGGTTCACCGTTGATCAGAACAACGGCTTCTCGCGCACGCCCGGGGACCTCCCCGTCGGAGAGCAGAACAATTCCCCGCTCCCGCCGACGAACGGCATTGGCGGAATGACCGTGCCGACCGAGTCGGCAGCCGGTATGGGAAACACCGGCACGCCGGTATCTGGCGTCGCCAATCCGCGCGCTAGCGATGCGTGGTGTCTGCGCAAGGCGATGGACATCTACGTGAACTCGCGCGACTACATGGAGTCGAACATCACCCTCGGGTGGGAGCGAAACCTCTATCACTTCAGGAACGAGCATGGCCCGTCAACCCCGTACGTCCGCGCCGATTGGCGTCGCGCAAGAACCTTCCGGCCGAAGACACGCGCGAACGTCAAAGCCCAGGAGGCGGCCCACGCAGCGGCCGCCTTCTCGACCGAAGACTACCTCCAAGTCAGCCCCGTCGATGCCACCGACGAGCGTCAGGTTATTTCTGCGTCAATCACAAAAAATCTTGTCCAACAACGCCTCACTACGGTCCCTTGGAATTGGTTTCTGACCGCGCAGGGCGCGTTCCAAGACACCAAGATCTACGGCGTCTGCGTCTCGCACCAGTACTGGCGCTTCGAGCAGGTCGAGGAGGTCGTGCCTGCGATCGACGACCAGGGCCAGCCGATCATGGGGAAGGACGACTCGGGGAAAGATACCCCGATGGGGTACTCGAAATTTAAGACGGTCGCCGACCTACCGGTCGTCGACCTGGAACCTCCCGAGTGCTTCCTCTTCGATCCGATGTGCGACTGGCGGAACCCGGCGCAGTCGAGCCCCTATCTCTGCTTGATGCGCGGCATGTATGCGACCGACGTGCTGCAGTACATGCGGCGCAAGGACACGAAGACCGGCATGCCGATGTGGCGGCCTTATCCGTTGCAGTCGATCCTCGCGACGCGCAAGGAGAACGTTGACAACCGCACCCGCCGGGCTCGCGAAGGCCGAAAGCGCATCGATCCGCAGATGAACCAGGCGTCCTCCGAGTACTCGATGGTCTGGGCACACTTGAACATCACGCGCGAGAACGGCATCGACATCGCTTTCTGGACGCTCGGTACGAACCTCGTGCTCACCGATCCCGTGCCGCTCGTCGAGATGTACCCGCACTTGTCGCCCGGCGAGCGGCCGTTCGTCGTTGGGTTCTCCGTGGTCGAGGCGCACCGCAACTACCCCGACGGCGACGTCGCGCAGTCGGCGCCGCTCCAGGAAGAGATCAACCAGATCGCGAACCAGCGCTTGGATAATGTGCGCTTGGTGCTCAACAAGCGATACTTCATCCGGCGCGGGAGCCAGATGGACTTGGATGCGCTGATGCGCAACATACCTGGTGGCGGCGTGATGACGAACGATCCTGAAAAGGACGTCAATATCGTGAACACTCCCGACGTCACCGGGTCCTCCTACCAAGAGCAAGACCGCCTGACGCAGGACTTCGACGAGCTCGTCGGAGGCTTCGGTGCGCAGGCCGCGCAGGCGAGCGGTAAGCAGGTCGACCGCGCCGGATCGCTGGACCAGATCCAGGGCGCCGCGGGCTCCGTGCAGGACTACTCGATCAAGATTTTCTTCTCTACCTGGATGGAGCCGGTGCTCCGCCAGCTCGTGAAGATGGAGCAGAAGTATGAAACTGACACGACACTTCTTGCCGTTGCGGCTAAGCAATCGCCGCTCTGGATCCGATACGGAGAGTCGACCGTTGACGATACCTATCTCCAACAGGAACTTGTTACGGTCGTCGATGTTGGGATGGGCAATACAGACCCTGTTAAGCGAATCCAGAAGCTCGCGTTCGGCCTCGGACAAGTGATGCAGCTGCCCGACATGGGTCGGCGCATCAAGTCGCGCGACGTCGCGAACGAGGTCATGGGCGCGCTCGGGTACAAGAACGCGGACCGGTTCTTCATGAACGACCAGGAGCTGATCGAGCACATGAAGTCTCAGCAGAACGTTCCGCCCCCTCCGCCGCCGCCCGAGGTGCAGATGAAGACCATGGAGCTTCAGCAGAGGAAGGACGAGGCCGACAAGCGCGACCAGCGTGAGCGCGATATCGCCTCCAATGACCTCGCCTTCCGCAAGGAGCAGCTCTCCTCGACGCACGACATCGCGCACTCGAAGCTCGCGGACAACGTCGGCATACAGGCCGCGAAGAACACGACCATGCGCGACGTCGCCGCGGCGAAGGAAGGCAACCGGCTCGCCGAGATCAACATGACGCGCGCCGACAAAGCGCGGCCGAAGCCGCAACCCGCCGGAAAGCCGCCGAGCGGCAAAGGACCACCTAAATGATAATCGACACTAAGCGCGTCGGCGCCTGGCTCGCGCGCGCGTACTGGTATGCCGCAGTGGCCGTAGCGCTATTTCTCGCATTTGAGTTTGTCTCAGGCACGGCTGCGTACCAGCAGGCCGAAGTTGAGATCGGCGTCTACCAGGCGAAAGCGCTGCAGGCCATCGCTCAAGAGCTACACGGGCACTCAACTTGAACGCGCTCGTACGCATAGCGGTGCATGCGCTCGCGGTGCTCGGGCTGCTCTCGCTCATCGCCACTTGTCAGCGGACGCTGGGGGCGATCGATAAGCCGCATGCGGAAGATGAGAGTCAGATCACAATAGACGGCTGGGACTCTGGCCACACGACCACTTAGCGGGGTACATAGACGCCATGCCAGACTCAAGCGGTTGGGGCGGACGAGTCCGCGAACAGAAAATCATGGACACCGTCGACGCTGCGGCGGGCGGCGGCAAGGCGCACCCGGCTGCTTCTGCGCCGGCGCCAGCCTCCGCCGGGCAGAAGATCCATCCCGCGGCGAGTTCCTACGCACCGTCCGAAGGCGAGCCGACTCCGGGACCTCACGTCTACGGCTCCCCGATCGAGGGCAACGGGCCGGCGCAATGAGCCTGACTCCGCGCCAGATCTCGCCGGGGCAGACGGCAAGCTTCCCACTACCGGTCTCGGGGCAGCCCGGGGCGCAGTATCAGCGTAACGCGAAGATGCATCCGGCCGCGCTCGAGGCGACAGCGCGCACGAATCCGGCGAACGCGGGCCGTCCCGCGGTGGCGGGGCATAAGTGAAAGGCTTTCACGCCCCCGGGTTGTCAAAGCCACCCGGCTTGAAGTCTGCTGGGGGGTTAAAGCCACCCAAGCCAAAGGTCCATCCGGCGGCCGTGCCCAAGACTCGGATGCGGCTGCCGCAAGGCCCTAGTTTGGACAACGATCCGTCTCCCGTACTACCGAATGTAGGGAAAATCTGATATGCCAAGCGTTTCACGAGTTCAACAGAAGGCGATGCACGCGGCCGCCGCGGGCAACTCGACGATCGGAATTCCGCAATCGGTCGGAGAGGATTTCTCGGCAGCGGACCACGCACGGGGACCGGCGAAGCTGCCGGAGCGCAAGACGAATCATCCGGCGGCCCACAAGTCGTCGCGGTTCGCGGGGTACAAGTCAAGGTTCGATTGGAAGAAGTAACAGGAGAGCAAAATGACTGTAGAGACACTGATCCAAGAGATCGAGACGAAGCTGCACGTCGAGGCGGTGGTGAATGCGTTCAACCGCGCCGAGGACCTGAAGACGAAGCTCGAGAACCTGCTGAAGCTCGACTTCGCCAAGGCGAAGGCCGATTTGGAGAAGGGCATCGCGTACTTCGAGGGAGAGGTCAAGCGGCTTGAGGCGCTGATACACCCCGCGGTGCTGCCGCTGGTGCAAGCCGGCGTGCCCGCCGACCAGGCGATCAACTTCGCCAAGCAGGGCGTGACCGTCGAGCAGCTGGTTAACCAGCAGCCGCAACCTACGCAGGCGGAGCAGGCGAAGAAGTTGATCGTTAATTAAGCGAAGAGACCTACCAAATGGCGGTCGATATCGAGAAGATTGATTTCGCGGATGAGCGCGAGCGCGAGTTGTTTGCAACCGTTATGCTCGGCGACGACGTCCGTGAGTTCCTCCAGGCTACTCCCGTCGGGAAGTACCTGCATCACCGCATCAAGATCACTATCCAGCAAGCCGAGGTTGACGCCCTCAAGGTCAACCCCGACGGCCTGCGTGGATGGTTTTACGCCCGGAGGAAACTCCGGGAGATTCGTGCGCGGGCAGATGCCGCGCGCACACTCATCGGGTGGCTAGGCGACGCCCTCTCCGATGCGAACAATGCTGAAGTCGCGTTGAAGGAGTATCGAAACCCCTAGAGGAGCCTCACCATGCCTACCGAGACCGGCGGCGATTCCACAACCACTTCACAGAACGACGGCAGCGCAGTTGCATCCGGCACGGGATCGCGCAAGATCCCCCCGAAGGCTCCTGGCCCGGACCCGTTTGTCGAGTCCCGCGACCAAATGCTCGCGCGGATCGACGCTCAAATCGTTGAGCAGCGAACCCGAGAAGACCAAGAGTTTCTTGAGAGCGCGGATCCACGCGCAGCTCTCCTGCATCAGCAGATGCTGGATGAGGCCGCTGGCCGAGAGACGAGCGCAGAGCGCGTTCGATCGGGCCAGAAGGAGCGGCAAGAGCACAGGGCTGCCGAGCGGCAGGCCATGGATGAAGCGGTTCAGGTCGCCGACGATGCGACCAGGATCACCGATCAAGGGGCTGACCCGCTGGCGGATTTCGTGGTCCGGCGTAACGGGAAGCCGATGTTCAGAGCCGTCGTCGACGGGCGCACCATAGAGATGCCCCTCGAAGAGGCTCGAGCGAACATCCAGAAGAACATCGCCGCGGATCGACGCCTCCAGGAGGCAGCGAACCGTCGTCGAGAGCTCGATGCCCGCGAGGCCGCGCTGAAAGAGCGCGAGCAACAGCGGGTCGTGACGCCACCGGCGGACACGCTCGATCTCGATGCTGAAGCGGTAGATTTGGTGAAGGTGCTGGTGTCAGCACCGGAAGATGTGGCAGCCAAGCGGCTCGCGACGACGTTGAAGAAGATCCGGCAAGCTTCGGCCCCGATCGACTCAAACGCCATTGCGGCGCAGGCTGCTGATGTAGCAGAGCAGAGGATTGCAGTCAAAAACGACATCCAAGCGAAGGCCACTGGGTTCCAAAGATTCCAGCAGGAGTTCGCCGACGTCGCCGCCGACCCCGATCTGTACGCACTTGCTGATCGCAGAAGCGATTTGATCTTCGCGGAGCATCCGAATTGGACGCCCGAGCAGATCATGTTGGAGGCGGGCAGGCAAGCTCGCGAGTGGCTGGAGCAGAAGACCGGCAAGAAGCTAGTCGTTCCGAATCCAGGCAAATCGCAAGAGGAAGCCTCTCGTCGCCGGCAGGAAACGAAACAGCAACTACGGCCAATGCCAGTTTCACGCACAGTGATTCCGGCAGCCCGGGTAGATGACGGAGCCGACGACTCGCCGCAAGGCGCGTTGGAGGAGATCCGCAAAAGCCGAGGGCAGGCGTACTAGACGGAGGAACGAACAATGTCAGGCCAACTTTGGACTACGAACGCCCTCGGCGGATACATGTGGTCGCCGAACCTGAGCCGCAAACTGCGCACCGCGCTGCAGCCCATGGTTCGCTATCGGCAGTTCTGCGATGCGAAGGAAGCGTTCGGCTTGGGGATCGGTCAGATCTTCAACTGGAACATCTACAGCGACGTGGCGACGGCCGGCGGAGCTCTGGTGGAAAACCAGACGATGCCCGAGACCAACTTCACGATCACTCAGAACTCGCTCACCATCACGGAGTACGGCAACAGCGTGCCGTTCACCAAGAAGCTCGACGATCTTTCTGAGCATCCGGTAACCGAGATCATCCACAAGGTGTTGAAGAACGACGCCCGGAAGGTCCTCGACACGGCGGCCTATAACCAGTTCAACCTGACCCCGATTCGCATCCAGTCGACCAGCTCCACGAGCTACACACTGACCACGAACGGGACGGTTGCTGGTACGGCGTCGAGCGCGCTCTTCACCTCGCACGTCAAGGCGATTGCAGACTACATGGCGGAGGCCAACATCCCGGCATTCGACGGGGTCAACTACCTCTCCGTGTTCCGTCCGACCGCTCTGCGCACGATGAAGAACAACCTCGAAGGAATCCACCAGTACACCCCGGAAGGCTGGCATGTGATCATGAACGGTGAGAAGGGCCGCTACGAAGGCGTCCGTTTCATCGAGCAGACCAACATCGCGAGCCAAGGCTGGGCGAACACTGACCGCGGCTTCTTCTTCGGCTCCGACACGGTTTGCGAAGCCTTCGCAATCCCCGAGGAAGTCCGTGGAAAGATCCCGACCGACTACGGACGGTCGCGCGGCATCGCCTGGTACGCCGAGCTCGGCTTCGGAATCGCGCACACGGAAATCCCGGGTACGCGCATCCTCTGCTGGGACAGCGTGGCTTAAGGCGCGGGCAACTACGGAGGTAATGAATATGGCCAAGAAATCTGACGTGTCCGACCACATGAAGAGCCCGAAGGCGAGCGACGGTCTGGCACTCAACGCGAAGCAAGGCATCAAGCAGAAGCAGTCTGCGGGCGACCCGGTGGCGCACAACAGCGCCCACGGGACCGAAGGATCGGGCCTCGCTCGCATCCTTGAGCCCGCGAAGAACGCGGACGAGTTCGGCAAGGGCACTGTCGGGAAACCGGAAGAACTCGATGCCATCCGCGAGGACGGCGACCAGGGCGACATGGACGAAGAGACGCTGCTCTACGGCGGTGGCTACTTCGAGCGCGAGAAGGCGGGGTTGGAGGACGGTGTTTCGTTGCGCGAGGAGATGGACTCCGACGCGACGGAGCCCAACTACAACTAC
>Ga0070730_10004060_pt1 | contig 12968 bp, 11 predicted proteins | sample Coa_R1_3_FD_66447 | JGI IMG/M metagenome (GOLD analysis project Ga0070730, IMG submission 66447) | Surface soil microbial communities from Centralia Pennsylvania, which are recovering from an underground coalmine fire - Coalmine... | ecosystem: Environmental > Terrestrial > Soil > Unclassified ...
AAAACTATGGCGGGCGATTTTCTTTCCAGCGAAGACGTTGAATTGCTGGAGACGCTGGCGGGCTATATCGGGATCGCGATCCAGAACGCCAAGCTCTATGCCTCCCTGGAGCAAAAAGCCAGTGAATACGAGCGGCTCAAAGACTTCAACGAAAACATCGTCGAATCCATCAGCGTGGGGGTCCTGGCGGTTGATCTTGAGGACCGGATCGAATCCTGGAACGCGCAGATGGAAGTGATGTATGCCATGTCCCGCTCTCAAGTGCTGGGTGAACGCCTGAGCGAGGTCTTTCCCGGGACTCTCATGGAGGAGTTCTACCGCTTCCGCCAGAACCCCGGAATCCACAACCTTTACAAATTCCGCCTGAATACCCTCGCAGGCGACACGCGCATCGCCAACATCGCCATAGCCCCGCTGGTCACCAGAAAGTTCAACGTGATTGGGCGGCTGATCATCGTGGACGACATCACCGAGCGCATCGACCTGGAATCACAGCTCAGCCAGGCAGAGAAAATGTCATCGATTGGCCTGCTGGCCGCGGGCGTGGCCCATGAGGTCAACACGCCGCTGGCGGTAATCTCCAGCTACGCGCAGATGCTGCTGAAGCAGGTCAATGGAGATGACAAGCTCTCTGGCCTGCTGGAAAAGATCACGCGCCAGACCTTCCGCGCTTCAGAGATCGTAAATAACCTGCTGAATTTCTCCCGCACCAGCAGCACCGAATTCAGCGACATCAACGTGAACAAAATCATTTCAGAGACGGTCACGCTTCTGGAACATCAATTCAAGACATCCCAAATCAAGCTGGAAATCGATCTCGACGTGAACCTGCCGCTGATTTACGGGAACTCCGGCAAGTTGCAGCAGGTCTTTTTGAACCTCTTCGTGAACGCCAAAGACGCCATGGCCGGAACCAGCGGCACCTTGAGCGTCCGGACGGCGGTCAACAACGGAGTCAGCATCATCGTTACCGATACCGGGGCTGGCATAGCTCCGGAGCACATCAGCAAGATCTACGATCCGTTCTTCACCACCAAGACCGCACCCCGAGAAGGCCAGTCGCGGGGCACAGGACTTGGACTTTCCGTAACCTACGGAATCATTCAAGAGCACGCTGGAAAGATACGGGTAGAGAGCAATCCTGGCCAGGGCACTTCTTTTTATCTGGAATTCCCCCTGATTAGAAAGGCCGTGAATGTCTGAAGTAGCAGTTTTGAGCCGTCAGAATGTCGAAGCCACCACCGCGGGCTCTATCCTGATCATCGATGATGAGGCCGCTATCCGTGAATCTCTGGAAACCCTGCTGGAATTTGAAGGCTACTCCGTTCAGTCCGCCGGCACCGGCGAACAGGGACTCATCAAACTGGGCGATTGCCCGTTTGATCTGGTGCTGCTGGATTTTGCGCTGCCCGATCGTAATGGCCTGCAAGTGCTGACAGAAATCCGGGACCGCGATCCCCAACTGGCCGTGATCATGATCACCGCCTACGGCACCGTGGACAACGCCGTGCGGGCCATGCAGAATGGCGCCAACAACTTCATCCAGAAGCCGTGGGACAACGAAAAACTGCTGGCCGACGTGCGCGCGGCCGTCACCCGCCGCCGGATGGAAGAGGAGAATGAGCAGCTCAAGCGCGCCCTGAAGCAACGCTACAATTTTGAAAATATTGTAGGCAAGAGCGAGATCATGCTCAAAATCTTCGACCTGGTTTCGCAGGTCGCGCCCAGCCGCTCCACCGTGCTGATCCAGGGAGAGAGCGGAACAGGCAAGGAGCTGATCGCCAAGGCCATCCACGCCAATTCGCCACGCAAGAACCGCCCGTTTGTGCCGGTCAACAGCGGATCCATGCCTACTGACCTGCTGGAGTCCACGCTCTTTGGACATGTGAAGGGCGCCTTTACCAGCGCCGTCTCTTCCAAAAAAGGCCTGTTTGAAGTTGCGGATGGAGGCACAATCTTCCTGGACGAGATTGGCACCATGAGCCTGGAAACACAGGCAAAGATCCTACGAGTGGTCCAGGACAAGAAATTCATGCACCTGGGGGGCGTACACGAGATCCAGGTGGATGTAAGAGTGATTGCCGCCACTAACATTGACCTTAAGACACTGGTGCGCGAAGGCCGGTTCCGCGAAGACCTTTTCTATCGCCTCAACGTCATCACCGTCGATCTGCCACCGCTGCGCAGCCGCACGGAAGACATTCCGCTGCTGGTGAACCATTTCCTGGGGACGTTTTCTGCGGAGAACGGCAAATCGGCGCGCCACGTCTCTTCTGAGGCGCTGCGACCCATCATGGACTATGGATGGCCGGGCAACGTCCGCGAACTGGAGAATGTAATCGAGCGCGCTGTGGTGCTCTCCAACGGCCCCATGATCGGGATTGATCTGCTCCCTGATCACATTGTAGGCCGAGGCTCTGCAGGAAAGATTTTTGAGCACCGCCCGGATGCGTCGCTCTTTGAGATCATCGAAGACTGCGAACGTCGCATCATCATGGAGATGCTCGAAAAGTGCAACTGGAACCAGACCGAGGCGGCCGATCGCTTCCATATACCGCTCTCAACGCTGAACCAAAAAATCAAGCGGCTGAGCATTGAGATAAGGAAAAGGGTCAAGGAAGCAAACTAAACACATTTTTGATCCAAGCTTCTGGCCTCAGAAAGTGACTGGGCCAAAGACTCAGAGCAGCAGCCGTGTGCCCGGTCGGATCCGATGGTTTCTTCAATTCCCTCCTGCATTCGGAATTTACGGGAAGCTCTGTTATAGTTGGCTCTTTCATGGCGTTGAGCTCTCCTACCTTAGTTCTCAAGCGAAATATCGCGGCAGCCCAAGATTATTATCTTTTAGCTGCCCGCTCCGTCACGAACGTTTTCCGGCGCCCCCGCTACATAGCCGATGCGATCCAGCAGGCCGACCTGATTGGCGTAGGCTCTCTGCCGATTGTGGTGCTCACCGGCATGTTTACCGGCATGGTGCTGGCCTTGCAAAGCGCCAACACCCTGAACCGTTTTGGCTCGCTCCCGTTGATCGGTCAATTGGTTTCATTGTCGATGATCCGGGAACTTGGCCCGGTGCTCACCAGCCTGATGGTGGCGGGAAGAAATGCCAGCGGAATGGCCAGCGAACTCGGGTCGATGAAAGTGACCGAGCAGATTGATGCGATGCGCGCCCTAGGTACTGATCCCTCAAAAAAACTGGTTACACCGCGGGTCCTGGCTACGACCTTCATGCTCTTCTTCCTCACCATTATTTCCGACCTGGTGGGGCTGGTTGGAGGATACTTTGTCTCGTCCGTGCTGCTGGGGGTGGACTCCTTTCAATATTGGAACACCTCTTACCAGTCGCTCACCTTTGACGATGTTTTCATGGGCCTGATCAAGCCTGTATTCTTTGGCTTTATCATCTCCACCGTCGGCTGTTACTACGGGTTGAGCACGACGGGTGGAACACAGGGCGTAGGGCGCTCGACTACGCAGGCCGTGGTGGCTGCGTCTATCATGATCCTGATCGTCAATACGTTTATCACCAGAATCCTGTTGGGCTCGATTTAAATACTTTTATGCCCCTTCCGGAAAATCTCTCGCCCGATACGATCCATAAGGCAATCATCTTTGAGGATGTCGCCATCAACTTTGAGGGACTTCAGGTGCTGGACGGCATCTCCTTTGAACTCAAACGGGGTGAGACCAAGGTCTTGCTGGGGATTGCCGGTTCCGGCAAGAGCACAATCCTGAAATTATGCCTGGGACTCATCAAGCCGGATAGCGGGCGCATTCATGTTTTGGGGCACGACGTCACCGCCATGACTGAAGAACAGCTATTCGAGTTGCGCAACAAAGTGGGGATTGTCTTTCAGGAGAGTGCGCTCTTCGATTCAATGAAAGTCCGGGACAACGTGGCTTTTCGGCTGCTGGAAGAGAAGATCCCGGAAAAAGAAATAGATGACCGGGTGCGTGAAGCCCTGCGGTTCGTGGAGCTGGAGCACACCATCGATATGTTCCCCTCGGAGCTCTCCGGGGGTATGAGGCGCCGCGTGGGCATCGCACGCGCCATTATTACCCAGCCAGAAGTCCTGCTTTATGATTCCCCGACCGGCGGCCTCGATCCGATCACCTCGACTACCATCATCGAGCTGATCATGAAGCAGCGCGACGTCAACAAATCCAGCTCGCTTCTTGTAAGCCATCGCTTGCAAGACGGTTTCATGCTCGCGACCCATTATTACGACGCGCAAACCAAGCACATGAAAGCCATCGAAGGCCAGTTGGCTCGCGACCTTCATACGACGTTTCTGATCCTGAAAGATGGGAAAGTCATCTTTGATGAAACCGTAGCTGAGTTAGCGAAGGTAAAGGACCCTTATATTCGGGAATACCTGTTTTTAGAGCCGGTTGCTTAGTCCGGCGCCCGCCGGACGAATGATAGTAGCCCGCCGTTTCAACGGCGGGAAAGTAGGTAAATTAGCCAAGTCCCCCCTTAGGGGGACGACTGAAAATCTTCGCGCCTTGAGAAGATTTTAGGAGATAGTAATACAAAGGAAACACGCCCTGCTGGTCCACTCACCAAATATTATGCGAAGCACAAAGTCCTCCCGATCTACCCGCGCCAATGCGCGGGTAGATCGGGAATGAGGGATCATTTTCGGATCCGACTGTGTATCAGTGGAATTTTGAGGCTTAATTGGCGGCTTTAGCTTTGGCCAGAGCAGCGCCACGCGCTTTGAGCATCTCATGGATGCGCTTAACGCGAGCTTTTGCCTCGGGGGTTTTTGTGGCCAGTTTCTCGAAGTTTGCCAGGAATTCAGTATTGCCCGAATCTTTCCTGAGTTGGGGAAAATGATGCCCGAATTTGGCAAAGAGGAAGTGAAGCTCACCGTTACATTTGAAGAACAGGCCTTCATGCACAGCGCCCTCAAGGACCATGGCCGCAGCCATGTCCCAATAGGTTAGCGCCTGGCGGAGATAGGCGTTGTGTTCGCTGCCAAAGCTGTTCATTACGGCCGCGAATTCTTCGAAGGTGGAAGGCCAGAATTGGGTCGTTACAAAATCGCGCGCCTTGCGCATCGTCGGCTCGCGGCGCAGATCGTAAAGCTCCATGATTACCTGTGCGTCATGCGCAGTTGCTTTCTTACCTTTTGTCGCCATGAATTGAATCACTCCCTGTTTTTGGTTATGCCACGGCCTCAGGTTTGGGCAGAGGACGTGAATAGTCACATTTTATTACTGCCGGCGGGGCTGCTGCTGCCTCTTTGGCTTCTTTGGTCTTTTTGCCGCGCTTTTTGGGCGCCGGTTCTTCCTCTTCTGCTGCTTTTTTCGTGTTGTTGGGGCAGACCAGGACCGGCCCGGACTTCAGGTACTTCTCCAGCAGATAGGGACTGCTGCATTGCGGGCATTTTTCCGGTACCGGCTTATAAGCAGAGGTAAAAGTGCAGTTGGGATAGTTGGAGCAGCCATAGAATGTGTTGCCACGACGGCGGGCCTTCTTCTCCACCAGCTCGCCCTCTTTGCATTCCGGACACTTCACGCCAATGAAGTTCTGCTTGATGTATTTGCAATCCGGATATCCGCTGCAGGAAATGAATTCGCCGTAACGGCCATGGCGCAGCACCAGGTTACGGTTGCATTGCGGGCAGGTCTCTTCCAGTGGGACATCCGGCACTTTCTTGCCCTGGTCGAGCCTGCGAGTAGTCCTGCATTCGGGATAGCCTGTGCAGGCCATGAATTGGCCAAAGCGCCCACGCTTGAGCACCATGACCCGGCCACAATTCTCGCAGTACTCTTCTTGCGAGGTCTCGGGCATCTCGGCCGAATCCAGATCAGGAAGATTAATTGGATTTTCCTTGGTAAAGGTGCAACTGGCGGGATCGTCTTTTTTGTATGCGCTACAGGCGAAGAACGATCCGTGTTTGCCCCACTTCAGCACCAGCGGCGAGCCGCACCGTTCACATTTTTCCTCGGTGGGCTTCTCCATCCGCTTGATGTTTTCCATGTGCTTCTGGGCATAGCGAAGGTCTTTTTCGAACTTCTTGTAAAAGCCGGTTAGGGCATCGGTCCATTTTTCCTTGCCATCTCCGATCTCATCCAGCTCTTCTTCCAGCCGTGCGGTGTATTTAGGATCGAAGATTTCGGCGAAGTTCTGCACCAGCAGATCGGTCACAACCAGACCGGTCTCAGTCGGGATGAACTTGCCGCCCAGCTTCTGCACATACTGGCGCTCCTGGATGGTCGAAAGAATCGTGGCATAAGTAGACGGACGGCCAATCCCCTGCTCTTCCAGCTCTTTGACCAGCGAAGCTTCGTTGTAGCGCGGCGGAGGTTCGGTGAAATGCTGTTCCGGCTTGAGCTCCTTCAGCGTGAGCTTCTGGCCAATTTCCAGTGGAGGCAGTTTGTGCTTGAGCGCCTCATCTTCTTCGTCCTTGCCTTCTTTGGACTCTTCGTAGACTTTCAAGAATCCTTCAAACTTCAGCACCGAACCAGTAACGCGGAAGGTGAAAGACTCCGCAGCGGCTTTGGCCTCGATGTCCACGCTGGTCTGATCAAAGACTGCCGGAGTCATCTGCGAAGCGACAAACCGCTGCCAGATGAGCTTGTAGACCTTGTATTCATCTTCCTGAAGATATTTCTTGATTTCATCCGGATGACGGCCCGCCGAGGTGGGACGGATGGCTTCGTGCGCCTCCTGGGCCGCCTTCTTGGACTTATACGTGTTGGGCGACTCCGGCAGAAACTCGTTGCCATAAGCAGAACCGATCAACTGACGGACCTCGGCCAGAGCATCGTCGGAGATGCGCACGGAATCGGTACGCATATACGTAATGAGACCGACTGACCCTTCCTCGCCCAGTTCCACACCCTCGTAGAGGCGCTGGGCAATCATCATGACCCGCTTGACACTGAAGCGCAGTTTGCGGGAGCCGTCCTGTTGGAGCTTGCTGGTGGTGAAGGGCGGCGCCGGACTACGGCGGCGCTCTTTCTTCTCGACGTTGCGGACCGACCACTGGGCCTTTTCCAGGGCTGTGCGGATCTTGACGGCCTCTTCTTCGTTGGGGACCTCGGTTTTTTCGTCACCGCGCCCAATGAAGCGGGCATCGAATGCCGGCGGCTTGGCCGCAGCCAAATGCGCGTCAATCGTCCAGTATTCTTTCTTGTCAAAGGCCTTGATTTCGCGCTCTCGCTCAACGATCAGGCGCAAGGCCACGGTCTGCACGCGGCCGGCAGACAGGCCACGTCGCACTTTGTCCCACAAAAGTGGCGACACCTGATAACCGACAATACGGTCGAGCACGCGGCGAGTCTGCTGCGCGTCCACCAGGTTCTGGTCAATCTTGCGGGGATGCTCAAAGGCCGCGAGGACCGCCTTCTTCGTGATCTCGTTGAAGGTGACGCGATGGATAGGGATGCTGCCTTTTTTCTTGGATTTGCCATCCCACAGTTCGTCGGCCAAGTGGGCCGCAATGGCTTCGCCTTCGCGATCCGGGTCAGGCGCAAGATAGATTGCCAGCGCCGTTTTGGCCAGCTTCTTCAGCTTGGCCACCACCTTCTCTTTGCCGGGGATAATGTCGTATTCGGTGCTGAAGTCTCCTTCAATATCCACGCCCAGCTTGCTTTTGGGCAAATCTTTGATGTGGCCAAGCGAGGCTTCGACTTCATAGTCCTTGCCCAGGTACTTATTGATGGTCTTCGCCTTGGCTGGCGATTCGACGATGACGAGTGATTTAGGCAATTGTTCCTTTTTCCATTCGAAACTAACATGAATCAAGTTCTGTCGACAAACGGGCTTTGCCTTTAGTACTTAGCCCTTAGCCTTTAGCCAACTGCTTTGGCCTTCGTACCTATCTCATTCTCGATACTGTTGAGTAACGCTGTCAGCATCTTACGCACCTCGGTTAGATTCTTAGAAGCTCGCTGGTATTCGTCATCTTTCAAGAATCCCAAATCCCTCGAGAGTAACAAATGATAGTCGAGTTCGCTTGCCGATCCCATTGCGACGCGCGTAAAGCGGGCCAACTCTGACTGGGTCCGGCGGCCACAACCTTCCGCGAGGTTAGCTCCGATGGAGCTGGCCGCCCGCCGGAGTTGCGCCACCAAACCGTATAGCTCCTCCTTGGGGAAATTGCCGTGATAGCCGGTATAGCTCAAGAGTCAGCGAATGCGCTTTTGTCCAAACCTGCAAATCCCGATAATTTCTCATTTTGCCTCACAGCATCACCGGCTAATGGCTAAGTACTAACGGCTAAGTACTGCTCTGCTAGAAACTTTTTACAAAATTCTTTCCCGGCATCTGCTTTATTTTTCCGTTGAGCTCCAGTTCAAAGAGAACCGTAAAGACCTCCGACGATGAAATTTGAGACTCGAGCTTTTCGATAATCTCGTCGATATGCGTAGATTCGTGCCCTTTCAAAATGGCGAGGACAGCTTTTTCTCCAGGAGAGAGTTTGTCCTCTGAAAAAAGATTTCCAGTTTGTGGGCCCTTGTCTGATGCAGCAACAGGGGCCTGGGATTCAAGCTCGTCCTTCACGGCTGCCGGCAGCTCTTCCCAAACATCTTCCCATGTAGCGGTGAGTTTGGCCCCCTGCTTGATGAGCGTATTCGGTCCCCAGGAGTTCTTAGAGATCACGTTGCCGGGCACGGCGAAAAGCTCGCGCCCCTGTTCCAAGGCGCAACGAGCGGTGATTCGCGTACCGCTGTACTCGGCCGCCTCCACCACCAGCACGCCCAGCGAAAGGCCGCTGATGATGCGGTTACGAATGGGAAAATTCTGGGGAGCCGGAAATGCTTCCAAAGGAAATTCGCTGATCAATGCTCCTCCTGCAGAGAGGATACTCTCCGCAACTTTCCTGTTTTCCCTGGGATAGATCACGTCTACACCCGTACCGAAAACCGCAACTGTGGCGCCCGGTCCTTTCAATGCGCCCCGATGCGCAAACGCATCAACGCCCCGGGCCATGCCGCTGAATATTACCAATCCGCGGGCAGCCAGATCACAAGCCAGTCTCTCCGCCATGCCGATGCCATAAGGCGTGGGATGCCGGGTGCCTACAACGGCAATCCCCGGACGCGCAAGGGCCGCTGAATTTCCTCGCACATAAAGCACCATCGGCGGATCATAGATCTCACTTAAGCGCGCCGGCCAAGCGGCATCATCCTTGGTAAGTATCTCGATTTTTGCCGCTACTGCTTTGGCAAATTCACCGTGGGCCAGTTCTAGAGACTTGCCCATCGCAATCGCCTGCGCGGACTGGGCCTGCAATCCCAATCCTTCCAGTTCAGTCAGCGACGCATGAAAGACATCCTGGGCGTTGCCGAAGTGCTGAACCAGCTTGCGGCCACGCGTAGGACCCAACCCGGGAGTCAGCGACAAGGCCAGCCAATATATGGCAGTAGAGGTTCCTGGAGTCACGGTCGCCATCAGTCATCGTCCCATTGAGATAAACTTCGCGGACTCTACACGGACTTTGAAAACGGTGTCAAGTTGAGCCGTTTTGCGGGCGTGAGCGCAGCGGGAGCCCGCAGGCGAAATCCTGAGCGAAGCGAAGGATCACTTCAAAGGAGCTGGGGGATGAATAAAAGTGGATTCCAAAAGAATCTTGAGCCGTTTTGCGGGCGTGAGCGCAGCGGGAGCCCACAGACGAAATCCTGAGCGCAGCGAAGGATCGCTTCGAAGGGAGTTGGGGGATGAATAAAAGTGGATTCCAAAAGGATCTTAAGCCGTTTTGCGGGCGTGACCCTGAGTCCTCGAAGGGGTGGAGCCCGCAGGCGAAATCCTGAGCGCAGCGAAGGATCGCTTCGAAGGAGTTGGGGGATGAATAAAAGTGGATTCCAAAAGAATCTTGAGCCGTTTTGCGGGCGTGAGCGCAGCGGGAGCCCGCAGGCGAAATCCTGAGCGAAGCGAAGGATCACTTCGAAGGAGCTGGGGATGAATAAAAGTGGATTCCAAAAGAATCTTAAGCCGTTTTGCGGGCGTGACCCTGAGTCCTCGAAGGGGCGGGAGCCCGCAGGCGAAATCCTGAGCGAAGCGAAGGATCACTGCAATCCCTCTCAAAACGCGCTTGATACAATAAAACCACCTTATGGGCCAACTGCGGATCTCAGCGATCAGCTTCCTTAACACGGTGCCGTTGATGTGGGACTTTGAAAATGGCGACTCCGTGGCAGCCCTTCAAGAGCATTTCGAATTCAGCTACACAATTCCTTCGCAGTGTGCGGAAAATCTGCAATCCGGCGCGGCTGATATCGGCATTATTCCAGTCGCTGCCTACACTACGATTCCCGATCTGGTGATTATTCCCGAGGTGGCCATCGCCTCCAAAAAACAGGTGCGCTCCATTCTGCTGGTGAGCAAAGTCCCCGTAGAAAAGATCCGTAGCATAGCCATTGATCATTCTTCCCGCACGTCGACCGCGCTGCTCAAGGTCTTTCTGAAAAAATTTGTGGGCATCGATCCCGGTTATACTGCGCAGAAACCCGATCTTGCGGAGATGCTGCGCTGGCATGATGCAGGAATGCTGATCGGCGACCCTGCGCTTCAGGCTTCTACTGCCGGCCATTACGTCTACGATCTGGCTGAGCAATGGCAGCGCTGGACCTCGCTCCCTTTTGTATTTGCCTTTTGGGCCATACGCAAGGCCGCGCTGCAAGAAGTTACGGCTCATGTAGATGTCCCCGCGGTTTTTCGGCAATCGCGCGATCATGGGTTGCAGCATATTCCCGAAATCGCGGCTTCCTGGTCGCTCAAGCTGAATCTGAAACCGGCAGTGATTCAGGAATATCTCACCGGCAACATCGACTACTCCCTGGATCGCGACAACCTGGATGGACTCAGGCTCTTCTATCGCTATGCAGCCGAGTGTGGCGTGCTTCCTGCGGCGCCCGAACTGCGTTTTGTAGAGCATGTTCGCTGCTAGAGGCTGGCCAAGTCAAAAAACAGGACCGCTTTCTCCGCCCGCCGCAACACACGCTCTACCATTCAAAGAATTTCTCACACTGCATTGCCGGCATCCAAGATAGGCATGGGTATTCTGCTGTCCATTACGCTGTGGTCGTGGCTGGAGCGCCTGGGAGGTGTAGGGCTGATCCTGCTGGGGTTGGCAGACAACTCGGTAGTTCCGCTCCCTGGCAGCATGGATGCGCTGACCATTATTCTTTCCGCCCATGAAAAAGACTGGTGGCCTTACTACGCGGTGATGGCAACCATCGGCGGAATGGTGGGCGGCTATGTGACTTATGCCCTGGGACGCAAGGGAGGCAAAGAAGCCCTGGAAAAAAAGCTCCCCAAGCAGAAGGCGGACAAGATATACGAGATTTTCAACAAATATGGATTCTGGAGCCTGTTTGTACCCGGGCTTCTGCCTCCGCCTGTGCCCTTCTCGCCTTTTCTGATCGCCGCCGGCGCTATGCAATACTCGCGGCGAAATTTCTTCATTGCCGTGGGACTGACCCGCGCCATTCGTTACGGTGCGTTGGCCTACCTGGGATCCATGTACAGCAAGCAAATCTTCGGTTTCTTCCATAACTACTACCAGCTTATTCTCTGGACTTTTGTGGGGCTGGCTGTGCTCGGTGGAATCGGGGCAGCCTCTTATGTTTGGAAACGCAAAAGAGACGGCAAGCCAATTATCCCCGGTCGTGTTACTCGTAAGCCGGCTAAAGCGGCGTGAAGAGCAGCATTTAGCATTCAGCACTCAGCCAAAGAGGGCGTGACTCGAAGGATGCAAAGCGCCAAAGCTGCCAGAGCTAACCCTAACTTCGGCAGTTTCAACAGGTACGAGGGTGTTTTCACCTGCGCGCAAAATTGTTCCAGTCCGGCTAGTAGCTAGAAGCCAGCAGCTAGAAGTAGCTCTTTGGCTGAATGCTGAGTGCTGACGGCTGAGTGCTAAAATAATAGCTTCATGTCCCTGACCAAATCCCAAGCCCTGGATATGTTCCGTTCCGATGACCTGATTGGAATCGGCATGGAGGCCAATGCTGTTCGTCGCAAATTTCACCCTGAAGGCGTGGCCACCTACATCATCGACCGGAACATCAACTACACCAACTTCTGCACCGAGTACTGCACTTTCTGCGCTTTCTACGCACCGGTGAAAGGCCCTGGACGCTCCAAGGGCTACGTGCTTGACTTCGAAACCATCTACGAAAAAATCCGCGAAACGGTGGAGATGGGGGGCACCGGCGTGCTCATGCAGGGTGGGCTGCATCCGGACCTGAAGCTGGAGTGGTATGAAGAGATGATGCGCGGGATCAAGCAGCGCTTTCCCCAGGTCCACCTACACTGCTTCTCGGCTTCGGAAATTATCCACTTCGCCGAGGTCAGCGGCGTGAGCATAGAAGACACCATCAAACGGCTGCGCGACGCCGGCCTGGATTCCATTCCCGGCGGGGGCGCTGAGATCCTGGATGATGAGGTCCGTTTCAAGATTGCCCGCCTGAAATGTCTTACCGAAGACTGGATCAACGTCCACCGGACGGCCCACAAGCTGGGCATGCGCACCACGGCCACCATGATGTTCGGCGTGGGCGAGACCCACGAACACCGCGTCAACCATTTTCAGAGACTCTACGATTTGCAACAGGAAACGGGCGGCTTTACCGCATTTATCCCCTGGAGCTTCCAGCCGAAAAACACGGCATTGGGCGGACGCCACTGGGATGAAGCCACCGCGGTTGAATATCTTAAAGTCCTGGCTATCTCCCGGCTGTATCTCTCAAATTTCCTGAACGTGCAATCCAGTTGGGTGACCCAGGGGCTTAAGGTCTGCCAGTTGGGGCTGCGCTTTGGTGGTAACGATGTAGGCTCAGTCATGCTGGAGGAGAACGTCGTTCGCTCCGCAGGCGTGACCAATTGCACCACGGAAGAAGAGCTGCGGCACATGATCCGCGACGCCGGATTTCGTCCGGCGAGGCGCGATACGCTCTATCGGCAGTTTTTCCTGAATTAGTCTGGCGAGGCATGGAAGGCCTAGCCGAGAGCG
>Ga0070730_10004061_pt1 | contig 12968 bp, 2 predicted proteins | sample Coa_R1_3_FD_66447 | JGI IMG/M metagenome (GOLD analysis project Ga0070730, IMG submission 66447) | Surface soil microbial communities from Centralia Pennsylvania, which are recovering from an underground coalmine fire - Coalmine... | ecosystem: Environmental > Terrestrial > Soil > Unclassified ...
GCGATTTCGGGGCCAACGCAGTATTGGATCTCAGGATTAAGAAACTCGACATCATCTTGGCGGGAGGGTTGGGTGGGGAGGCCGGAACCTCGACTTACGACCCAGCCTGGTATGGTTCAGTAACACTCTCGGCCCGCTATACCTTCGATCTCACAACATTATTCGCGCCATCCAAGGGAAGCATCGACGCGACCCCGCACGGCGGAGGATTCGATCTGTTTCATAGCCTCGGTTTGCCAGATCCAGGTGAGCCCTGGACAGGCCGGTAGCGGTACAAGAGTGACGCTTGAATGGAGGAATGACGCAACGTGAACGCAAAAGGAGAAGTTGGCATGTCACAGATGAATGATCTCTCGGGCCTTCGGCAGAGCGCCTTGCAGCAGGGGCAGCCACTGTTCGGAGGGCGCTAGGGCTCAGCGCCGCCAATCCAGGCGCTGGATCTATGCGCGCGAGTCGGTAACGGAAGTGATCCAGGAGATGGAGGAGTAGCCGCTTCGAGCCACTAACGGATGTTTCTGGGCCCAGATGAAATCGCAAATCGCGGTGGAGAAACGCTATGGCATCTACAAACGTCGGCGCGACATTAGTTAACCGTCAGTTCAACATTCAGGGCAATCTGGTCTTTGACACCGGTCTCCCCGCTAGTGGAATTATCACGCGCCTCTATAGTGTGGGCTTCGCCGGGCAAGATCAAAAACTGGGAGAGACCAAGACGGACGCCCAGGGCAAATACTCCATCTCTTACGCTCCGCCAACCGCCGCATCACCCAGCATTCAAGTAAGGGTGGTCGATGCTTCAGGAAAAGAAGTCACCGTCTCAAAAACCAAATTCAATGTCCAGGCTTCGGAAACACTCGTCTTAAATGTTCCGTCCAGCGTGCAGCCGCTGACGCCGGAGTTTCAGAGGCTCGCGGAGGATATGGACAAAACGATTGGAGGAATTGCCAAGCTAGGAGAAGCGCAGGAGGGTCCTGCGCGGCAGGATCTCACGATGCTGAACCAGTCCACCAATTGGGATGCGCGCTTAGTGGCTCTGGCAGCCACCGCCGCCCAGCACGTGCCCACGACGGGAATGAGTCAGGATGCGCTTTACGCGCTCTATCGCACGGGCATGCCCACGGACCCCTCGACTCTGGCGATGGTGCCGCCCGCAACGGTGCAGAAAGCCCTTACCAAAGCAAGCAAGGCAGGTGTCGTTGCGCTGGATGAAAAGCAGGTGCTCACTGCGACGAATGCCTTTAAAGCTTTTGCCGCGAAAACGCAATCGGCGCTAACCACGCCCGGCGCCGTTTCCAATTTCGGCAATCTTTTCGGAAGTGTTCTGCAGGACCCCGCGCAGCAAAGCGCCTTCACGAACCTGTACCTTACGCAGCCCTTCGCCACGGACTTCTGGTCGCAAGCCGCGGCCCTGAAAATTCCGGCGCAAACACTGGATGCACTCAAGCTGCAGGGAAAATTGCTCTATCTGACCTTCAACAGCGCGCCGCTCACGGCGCAGCTTCAAAAGGACATCGGAGCGGTCGGCCACATTTCGCAGATCGTCTACAAGGATTACTATCGCGCCGACGCGTGGCAGAACACCATTACTGGGCTGGCCGGCGACGGCGGAGACAAAGCGCTGGCCGCTCTGATTCCCTCGATTTATCCCGGGAAGACGACCAACGACCGCCTGATCGCGTACTCCGCCGATCTTGCCCGCAAAGTCCGGCTCAGTTTTCCAACCGAAGCTACCGTGCGCATGATCGACAACAAAGAGATTTCCATGAAGGGCGACACGGGCGCAAAGGTCAGCGCCTTCCTCAAGTCCGCGGCCCCTGCGGGATTCAAGCTCGGGCGCACGCCGTTGAATGCCTTCCTGAAAAATCCCCCGGCCGGGTTGCCTCCGCTCGACACCAACAGCACACAAAGCCTCAAAACGCTTCATCGCCTATTCCAGGTGACACCGAGCTCCGAATCGCTACAGGCGGCCATGAAACTGGGGTTCACGTCCGCCCGCGATATCGCCAGCTATTCCAAGGAGCAGTTCCTGACCAAGTACGCCTCCCACTTTCCTCCCGGGGAGGCCGAACTGATGTACGGCCAGTCCCAAACGGTGAGTTCGGTGACGTTCAACTTTTTCGCGATGGCGAAACAGTTGGACACCTCGGCGCCGGCCTACGCGATTTCCGCCTCGGAAACGGACCGGCAAAATGCCAAGAATGCCATCGTGCAGCAGTTTCCGACGATGGCGAGTCTGTTCGGCAATCTGGATTTCTGCCAATGCGAAGACTGCCGGTCGGTGTTGAGCCCGGCGGCGTATTTTGTCGACGTGCTGGAATTCCTGAACAAATCGGGGAGCAATACGAAGGGTTACACGCCGCTGGATGTGTTGATCGGGAAGGACAAGACGGTACCGGGGCGGCGGCCGGACCTTGCGGCGCTGCCACTCAGTTGCGAGAACACGAACACGGCGATGCCGTACATCGATCTGGTGAACGAGATTCTCGAATACTACATCGCGAATTCCCATCTCGACGCAAACGCGGCTTATGACACGGGCACCGCGACCACCGCCAATCTCACCGCCGAGCCACAACACATCATCCCGTCGGTTTACAACGGCCCGCTGAAGCAGGCGGTTTATCCGCTCAATCTCCCCTTCGACCTCTGGATCGACACTGTCCGCGGGTTCCTCAACTACTTCAAGGAACCCCTGGCCAAGGTCCTGTGGGTGCTTCGCAGCACCGACACACTCGAACTTTTCACCGACGCCAAGAATCTGCCTTACTACCTTGCGCAAATTCTGGCGGAGTCACTGGGCCTTTCGCCCTCGGAATACGGAATCCTGACGATCATCGACCCAGCCACGCAGATGCCTTCGGTCGTGAACTGGTTCAAGCTTTACGGATACAATGACGAACCCACCGCGTTGAGCCAGTTGAAATCCGCTAAGACGCTTTCGCAGCAATTAGGGTTGAGCTATCAGGACCTGACGGATCTGGTGACGACCGGATTCCTGAATCCCTCCTTGTACGCTCTGATTTTCCAATTTCAGCGCTTCGGAATCGAACTCAGCGATGCGTTTAGCTACACCGGGCAGTCCGGTTATCCACCCCTGACCGCGGCGCAGAAGACGGCCTTCGAGGCGCTGCTCGACGGGATCACGGCGCAGTACAAAAGCAAAAACAGCGCGTCCACGTTCAACGCCCGCACCTGGCTGACAAATCTCCTGCCTGCCAATTATTCCAAGAAAGTCCTGGTGCTTGACGATCCCAACACCGGCTGCGATTTTGCCGGGACCATCCTGCAATACGCCGATGGTTCTCCCGCCGCGCCGCTCGACTATTTGCGATTCAATCTCTTTACGCGACTGTGGAAGAGACTCGGGTGGACGCTGGACGATACCGACCGCGCTTTGCAACTGTTCTTCCCGGCGACGCTCCCACCGTGGAGTGATCCGAATTTCGCCGCGGCGTTCAACGCGGCCTGGAAGACGGCGCTGGTTTACCTGGCGCATCTGGACGATCTGTATATGCGGTTGTCCCCGGCGCTGGGAAGGATCGCGCTGCTTCCGTTCTGGGGGAACCTGCCGGTTCAAGGGCAGGACCCGCTGTACGCGCAACTGTTTCTGACTTCGAGCGTGCTGAACAGCGATTGGGGATTCGACGATCCGAACGGGCAATTCCCCACGCCGCTGACCGATTTCGCGCCGCCTCCGCCAACGCCGCCACTCACCACGCTGTCGGCACACCAAACGGTCATTCAAGGCGTTCTGGGGTTAAGCGCCGATGAAGTCAACGCGATTCTGGCCGATGCAGGGGCGGCGGTGAACACGGTCCCTATTGTGGTGAGCGGTCACAACGTCACGGTGCCCGCTTTCACGCTGAATAATCTCTCCATCTGCTACCGCTACAGCGCGCTGGCACAGTGCCTGCAACTTTCCATCAAGGACTTGATTTCCCTGAAAGCCTTGTCCGGTTTGAATCCTTTTCCTGCACTATCTCCAAACCCGCTCGCGGTTCTGGCAGACGACGTCCTCTACAAACAGACCCTTCTGTTCGTGAAGGAAGTTGCCGCGGTGCAGAGCAGCGGCTTCACGGTGGAGGACCTGCAGTATCTCCTGCGCCAGAAGTTTGACCCGGTCGGAAAATACCAAGTCGATCCCAACGCTCTGATGGCGCTCTTCCAGACGCTTTCGACCGGTCTTCGACAAATTCAGTCGCAGAACGCGGTGCCATCCAACCTTTTGAGCATGCCGGAGAGCTTGATCGACCAGACGCTTTCCCGCTTATTCCCCGCCGGAATTTTGACCAACCTCTTCACGCTGCTCAGCGATTCGCAAACCTTTACGGCGACCGCCCTGAATGTACTGCCGGCGAACAGGATCGATCCTGCTCCCTTTTCCGGAGAACCGGAGATCTCGTTCGCTTATGATCCGGTCTCCGAAATCCAATCGGTGACCTTCACGGGGCTGCTGCTGAATTGGAAAAAAGCACAGCTCGAAACCATCAACAACACGGCGCTGTTCAGCGGCCTGCTGGATCAAGTGCAAACCAGCGCGCAGCAGGCGCTGGCGCAACGGATCGGCGACCTGCTGGGCGTGTGGGCGAGCCTCGCGGAATATGAGGCTGTGAAAACCGGCGCGGCGGCGGGGCTGCCGCCCAACACGCTGATGCCGCTGGATTCCGCCCTCTCGCTCGCTTACGACCAGTCCGCTCAATTGCAGTGGATGGGTTATCGGGGAGTGTTGACCGACGCGAAGAACAGCGTGTTGACCGGCGTGGCGCTGCCGGCACCGCTGGCAGCACTACTCAACACGCTGTTGAAGTCGGTGCAGCAGCAAACGATGCCCGTTTACTCCCATCTGGCCGGTTCCATACTGGCCATGTGGGTCAATCTGCACAGCTACGTTTCCACGCAAGCTACTATCACCCCGATTGATCCGGTCACTTTTTTCACGGCGCTGGCCGCGGCGCAGCAGGCCGGAACCATCACCGACGCGGTTCCGCAGATTCAGTTCAGCTACGATCCCAGCGCAAAGGTGCAGACGCTGACGTGCACGGGCGTGCTGACCGACGCGATGCGCGTGCAGCTCGAGAGTCTGCCGCCCGCTCCTCCGCTGCTCGGGACGATGTTGCAGGACGTGCGCAACCAGGCGGTGGCGATGTTCCAGTTGCTCGCCGGGCCCATCTTGACTGTGACAGCGGCCGATCTCGATACGTACGCAAAGCCGTTCATCGGAATCGATGCAGGCAAGCAGCGCAAACAGGTGAAGGCGGAGCTCGTGGAGGCGTTTCTTCCGCTTGTCTCGCAGAAGCTGTCCCGCCAACTCGTGTTGCAGACCTTGTCGTCGAATCTCGCCTCCGATCCCAATTTGACGGAGGCTCTGATCACGGACGCGGCGCTGCTTTCCGATCCCACGAATGCGGGAACCTCGCTGATGGGAACGTTTCTTGCCGCGGGGCAGCACGGTGTCAGCGCTCTCTTTTATCCCACGCCGGATGGCAGCGGCGCCTCCCAATCGGGCGGAGTCGCGGCCACGACGGACACCGCGGATCCCACCAATAGCAAGCCGGGAACGGGCAGTGCGCACTTCGAAGGCTTCCTGCAAGTGCCAACGGATGGACCCTATCGCTTTTTCGCCGAACTCGGCGATACGGGCGCGGTTGCCTCGTTGCAGATTGCCTCGCCGGACCCGACGGTCCTGTTTGCAAATCCCGTCATTGCGCCAACGCAAAAAGCGACGAAATCGGGCGACGAAGTGAGCCAGTTCGTTCAATTGAAGGGCGGTGTCGCCTACCATTTCACGCTGGACTTCTCGAACCTTGGAAAGAACGGCGCCAGCCTGTTGATTCAGGGAGAGACGCTGCCCAAGGGTCCGCTGAGCCAAATCGTTCTCTATCCCGAGCAGTCATTTGTCAGCTTCACGGGGGCAAAGACTCTCTTGTCCAGCGTGCTGCAGATCCTCCAAGTGACCGGCCTGGACGTGCGGGAAATCGCGTATATGGCTGCGAACTCCTCACAGTTCAACAATCTCGATTTGAGTGCACTTCCCACGCAGCCTTCGGATGATTCTCCCGCGAATGCGGCAGCGCTCTTCTCCCAGTTCCTGACGCTTGCGGACTACGCGGATCTCCGCAAAGGCCCTGCCGGAAACACCGACGGACTGATCGACGTGTTCCAGGCAGCGGCGCAGGCTTCGCCTCAGGAACCCAACACTCCGTGGACAATCCTGGCGAGCCTCACCCGGCGGGATTCGCAGGTGGTGCACGACGTCGCCGCAGCGCTCGGGCCAGATCCCCATTTCGCCAACAACACAGGCGTCCGCCGCGTCTGGGACGCGCTTCAACTGGTACAGATCGTGGGAATTCCGGTTGCATCGCTCGCGGCATCCACCTTGATCGCCTCTCTGAAGCCACCCGCGAGTCCTACCCCGGACCAGATCGCCGCGAGCTTCAAGGACGCGGTTCAGGCGCAGTACACGGCAGCGACCTGGAGGCCGATCGCGCAGTCCGTGTTCGATAAGCTTCGGCAGAAAAAGCGAGACGCGCTGGTGGCGTACCTGGTTCAGGCGCTCTCGCTGGAGAACTCCAGCCAGTTATTTGAATATTTCCTGGTCGACCCTGGAATGGAGCCAGTAGTGCAGACGTCGCGGCTGCGGCTGGCGATGTCCTCCGTTCAGACCTTCATTCAGCGCTGCCTGTTGAATCTCGAAAACGCCAATTCCAACGCGGCTCTTAATGTTCCACCCACAGCGATTGACTCCGACACTTGGGAATGGATGAAGCGGTACCGCGTGTGGCAAGCCAACCGGGAAATCTTCCTCTACCCCGAAAACTGGATGGTGCCGGAACTCCGTCTGGACATGTCCGACCTGTTCCAGACGCTTGAGGGCACGCTACTGCAAGGCGACGTGAACAGCGACCTGGTGGAGGCGGCGTTGCTTCAGTATTTGCAGGACCTGGATGTGCGCGCGCGCCTGGATATCGTGGCCTCGTATCTGGAGCAGAATCTGACCGACGCGGGCGCCAGCATCCTTCATGTGCTCGGGCGCACCTATTCGCAGCCGCACAAATATTTCTACCGCAGGTACGCGAGCGGGGCCTGGTCGGCCTGGGAGGCTGTGACTCCTGCCATCGAAGGAGATCACATGACGCTGGCGGTCTGGCGAGGTCGGCTAAACCTATTCTGGGTGACGTTCATTTCGCAGCCGAAACTTCCGGGCATCTCGAGTGGAGGCACAAGCGATCCGGTGAGCGGCCTTTCCTTCGGCCAGTTGTCCGGCGATATCGGCACGACCAAGCCACTCCAACAGTACCAACTGCAGCTGCACTGGGCCGACTACTTCAAAGGCAAGTGGAGCAAACCCATCGCTTCGGACCCCTCGAAGTCCACACCGATTGCCGTGGCCGACGGATTTGATCCATCGATGGTCCATATCCGGGTCTCGACGGAGACAGCCGATAGCGGCAGTGAAGGCGCGGTCAACATCCATATGGATTTTCCCTTCTCCTTTATTGCCGACCCGAATTACATCAACGCCTTCTGGAGCTGGTTCTTTAATCTGTTCTCGGGCATAGCTGGTCCTTTGCCGTACCCTAACTATCTGTTCCGTGTCACCAGCAAGAATTGCGACCCCGTGGTGGCCGCCAGCTTCTTCGATTACGGACCCACCAATCCTTACAACGCGACCGGGGTCAACGCGACGATGTTCACAGGTTCGGGCACGCTGAGCGCAAGCTTCCAAAGCAACCTCGCCGCGGACGGCAGCAGCAGCACCGACACTGAGCCCATCCTGCAAAAAGTAAACAATTACGCGATTCTGCCTTGCGCGAATCCGGTGGTCCCTTCGCCGGAATTCCTGAGCCCCAATGAGCCTGCATACGAGGAGGCGGGAACGCTCATCAGTCCGTTCTTCTTTAAGGACACTACCGATCCGTCCAACAGCAGTGAACTGACGTTCTTCGTGCAGCCCTCGCTCACGGAAACCACGGTGTTGGACTGGATCGGCTGGGCCATTCCGTACCCAATGCCAGCAGAGAACTGGAACGACCCGAACGTGCTGAACCAGATTCAGATCGCGACTCAGGTTCCGACCGCCGGTCCCGTTCATGTGGGCCCCGGCGACCCGGTCTATTCGGTGTATCCGATGGCAAATCCCATCGATTGGGTCAGCAATCCGGCCACGGCGATTTCCTACGGGAAGTTACTGGTCGGAAAGAATGGCGGGGTGAACCTGAACCCCGCTACCTCATCGGCGATTGTAGCTGCAGGAGCCTCTGCCGGCGGCATCGCCTCGGCAGGAATCGCGGGCGGCGCGCGAAATCTTGCCGCAGCCAGTCAGCCCGCTTCAGGAGCGATCATGGCAGTTGGCAAGGCGGGGGTGAGCCTTGGCGCGTTGCGCTCGGTCCAGGTGGCGCAACGCAGTTCGTCGATGGCGAGTATTGCCGTGAAATCCGTGCAAGGCAAATCTTAACGGAGAAGGCCATGAAACTGACACAGAGCTTTCACAACACGATTGACGCGAATGCCAGAGCCTATCAGCTCTATACAAGTCCCGGCGGTTGGGTTCCTTATCCGGTCTACATCACTGTTCGCGATCGATCGGTAAACTATCAATTCTTTCCGCATTTTCACCCGTACGTCGCGGGGAACCGCGCCTTTGTGCCAGGCGTCAAGCTATCGCTGATCGAACGACTCAAGGACGGGGGTCTGCCCGAGCTCCTGGACTCCGACACCCTCTACTTGCCGCAGCCGAATCCGCCATCGGGCCAGCCGCTGCAACCGTTGACGGTGATTTCCGGCAGCACGCGCGTGACACTCTCCCAGGACACATCCGCGACGCGCCCGTCGGATGGAACCATTCTTTCGCTCACTGCCGGCACGCCTTTGACGCTACCGGACGGCATCATCGTGACCGTCCCTGCCGGCACGCTCGTGCTTCATGCCGACGGATCCACATCCAACCTAGCTGCCGATACTCCATTCCCGCTGCCTGGGCAGATTCCGGTATCGTCCGCGAGCGGAATTCAGATCACCGGAACCGACATTATCGTGCCCGATTTCACGCCCGTCATACTGAAAAACGGGGCAAGCGCCGCGGTGCTGACGGATGATGGCTCCCAACTAAATCTTCCCAACGGAACCAGAGTGGTCCTCCGCAGCGGGTTTCCTCAGCCGTTTTTCTATGAAGGAATTTTCGATTCCGCTCGTTATGGCCCATCGACATGGGTGCAACAGCCTTACCCTGTCAAAAATCTCGATTTTACTTCCTCGGGCGCGTACTCGATTTACAACTGGGAGCTATTCTTTCATTTTCCATTGATGGTGGCGATCCACCTGAGCCAGAACCAGAAGTACCAGGATGCGCAGCACTGGTTTCATTACATTTTCAATCCGATGGACAACAGCCCAGGGCCGACACCCGAGAGATTCTGGAAGGTGCAACCATTCCAATATACCGACGTGCATTTGATCCAGGATATTCTGGTGAACCTTTCGCAGCCCCAGGACCCGCAACTGTACGCGGACACGATCAACAGCATCAACAGCTGGATGCAGAATCCGTTCCAGCCCTGGGCCGTCGCCAAGTTCCGTCCAACAGCCTACATGCTCAAGACTGTTATGGCCTATCTCGATAACCTGATTGCGTGGGGTGACTCGCTGTTTCAGCAATACACTATCGAAACCATCAACGAAGCCACGCAGATTTACATCATGGCCGCCAACATTCTCGGGCCAAAACCACAGGCGGTCCCCAATAAGGGTGCGGTAAAACCGCTGACCTATACCGACCTTCGAGGAAAACTGGACGCCTTCGGCAATGCGCTGGTCGATATGGAGGTCGATATCCCGTTTGAGATGCTCCCCCCTTCGGGTTCGGGCACGGGAAGCCCCAATGGCACGCAAATTCTGCCGAGCATCGGGCAGACTCTTTACTTCTGCATCCCTCGAAATGACCGGTTCCTCCGTTATTGGGACACCGTCGCGGACCGGTTGTTCAAGATTCACAACAGCCTCAATCTTCAGGGAGTCTTTCAGCGCCTGCCTTTGTATGACCCGCCGATCGATCCAGCACTGCTCGTCCGCGCAGCCGCGGCGGGACTGGATGTTAGCGCCATCGTCAGCGGGCTCAACCAGCCTCTACCCCTGGTGCGATTCCAGTTGTTGGTATCTAAGGCTGCAGAGATCTGCCAAGAAGTAAAATCTCTCGGCGCCAATCTGCTCTCGGCCATCGAAAAACAGGACAACGAGGCGATTGGTCTCCTTCGCGCCCAGCACGAAAACAACTTGCTGCAGTTGGCCGAGTCGATAAAGTACTCGCAGTGGCAGGACGCGCAGAAGGCCACGCAAGCGCTGCAACTCTCTCTCGCCAACGCCACCCAGCGCTATTCGTACTATCAGAAACTTTTGGGACGCACTGATGCGCAGATCCAGGCAAGCATCCCGCAACTGAACGCCCTGGATTCCCGCAGTCTGGAAAACTTGAACTTCTCGCAATCGGATCCCACCAGTGAGCCTCAGACGACCCTAGATCCGATCACCCCGGATATCGCACAGAATCCCGCGACCGTCAGCGATGGAGCGATTATCACGCTCAGCAATAACGAGGTCGCTGAGCTGACCAAGCTGCAGGATGCCCGGGATAAACAAAGCAACGCGGCTTCCAGCGATAGCCTGGCCGGCACGTTGGGGTTCATTCCGGATTTCTCCATCAATCTGGAACCAATGGGCGTTGGCGCGAGCACGACCCTTGGCGGAACCTATGCGGCGAAATTTCCGCAAGCGGACGCACGATCCGACCGCGCCGACTCGGATAAGAGCACCTACGAAGCCAATAAGGCCGCCAAAATCGGAAGCTATTCGCGCCGGGAACTGGACTGGACCTTCCAAAGCAATTCCGCTAAAGGGGAGATAAACCAGGTCATCAAGCAGATTCGTGGCGCCCAGATTCGTGAAGCCATCGCGGAGAAGGAGTACACGAATCATCAGACGCAGATGGCCAATGCCCAGCAGATTGTCGATTTCCTCGAAGGCAACCCCGTCGACGGATTCTCCGTGGATGGGCTTTCTCCCGTGAAAGAGTCCACGGTCGGCTTCTATGCCTGGATGAAGCGCGAGGTCAAGGTCCTATACGCCAACGCCTTCCAGTTCGCTTTTGAAGTCGCCAAGAAAGCGGAGCGCGCCCTCCAGAATGAGCTGGGCGATCCGTCCCTCACCTACATCCAGTACAACTATCTCGACGGCACCGAAGGCCTGCTGGCCGGAGAAAAGCTTCTCTTCGACATCAAGTCGATGGAGATGGCCTATCACGACCTGAATCAGCGCGAGTACGAACTCACCAAGCACATCAGCTTGCTTCAGATCGATCCGCTGGCCCTCGTGCAACTCCGCGCCACGGGCACCTGCACGTTCACCGTGCCCGAAGAAGCCTTCGACCTAGACTGCCCGGGACATTACTTCCGCCGCATCAAGTCAGTGGCCCTTACTCTGCCGTGTGTCGCAGGTCCGTACACCAGCGTCAACTGCACGCTCACCTTGCAAAACAGCACTATCCGCATCGGCACAGATCTTCCCGGAAACAAATATGCCCGACGGGGTCCCGACGACGTCCGCTTCAACGACTACTACGGCACACTGCAAACCATCGTCACCAGTTCCGCGCAGTCCGACAGTGGCCTCTTCGAGACCAATCTCAACGACCAGCGCTATCTCCCCTTCGAGGCCTCGGGAGCGGTCAACAGCCAGTGGCAACTCACGCTGCCTTCTGATGTGCCGCAGTTCGACTTCGATACCATCACCGACGCGGTCTTGCATATACGCTACACCGCGCGGGAAGGCGGTGACATTTTAAAGGCCGCCGCCGTCAGCAATCTCCAGACATTGATCAACAAAGCGCAGACGATCGGTTCGGTCTGCCTGTTCTCCATCCGTCATGAATTCCCGTCACAGTGGGCAAAATTTCAAAGCGCCACCATTGGCGGCGCGACTCCCACCGCCGAGTTGCAGTTGAGCTTTGTCGCCGAACTTTATCCCTTCTGGTCCCAAGGAATTGTGGGCAGCAATCCAGTTAAGGCCATTGAGTTCTTCGCCGAAATGTCGCCGGGTAACTCCGCTTCTTCGATAAACATCAACGACAAGGCTGACAAATCAGGCGCCAAGACCGATACCCTGGCTAAAAATCCCCTGCTGGGCAATCTGCTTATCGGTTCCCTGATCAAAAATGTCCCCCTGCCGGCCGCGATCACCGACGCCACGCATCCGCCTTTGACGCTATACTTCGACAACAACTCGATGGAAGACCTGTGGATGGCCGTCACTTGGGGCAAGTCTTGACAAGCAGCGCTTCACTGGCGGCCCACGTTCGACGCCTGTGTCGGTGTCTGCAACGCGACGCGAGCATGAAAATACCCGATTTGTTGTGGGCCGCATGGCGGTAAGAACTTCAATACTATTCGGGCTCTACCGGAAGGCGTGATCGGTGTACTGAAATTCCGCATAGTCTTGAGCGTTCTTGATAACTAGTTCGAGAACAGAAGGGATTAGAACAGCCAAGCTGGCAAGGATGGGGGTCGCCTGGCGCGATTTTCCCTACGGCTTCGATGGCCCCTCATGCATCTGGAGGTGGCGTAGTCATGAGTTCCCCACAAACACTCAACCCAATAGACGGCGTGATCTACTCTGACCGGTTTCCAAGCCGCGACCGAGCACAACGGTTTTGAGAGTTAATCTCGGTCCCGACACGCCTGCATCTCAGCACGAGCGATGCGCGGCCACTCTGGGCGTTGGCGCGAAACAAAACGCGAGTTCAACTTGCGTTCTTTTTGCGTTATAACATGGGAAATGATGGGGAGTGATGGGATGCGACGGGTAGCTAACCCATTGAATTTTCAGCTATCTTATTTGTCTACAAGGCCCCTGCTACGGCTTACGAATCGGCTGCTCTACCACTGAGCTACCTCGGCGAACCTGACGAAGAGCAAGGCGAT
>Ga0070730_10004062_pt1 | contig 12966 bp, 10 predicted proteins | sample Coa_R1_3_FD_66447 | JGI IMG/M metagenome (GOLD analysis project Ga0070730, IMG submission 66447) | Surface soil microbial communities from Centralia Pennsylvania, which are recovering from an underground coalmine fire - Coalmine... | ecosystem: Environmental > Terrestrial > Soil > Unclassified ...
GCCGCCGGTGGTGTTGGGTCCGGAGCCGGTGGAGCCCATGTTGGCGCTGGTCGCGCTCGGGCCGCCGGTGGTGTTGGGTCCGGAGCCGGTGGAGCCCATGTTGGCGCTGGTCGCGCTCGGCGCGTTCGTGGTGTTGCCGGCCGAGCCGGTGCTGCTCATGCTGCCGGTGCTGCTCGTCGACGTGGCCGATGTCGCAGACGGCGCTGACGTGCTGTCGCCTTCGTGGCCGCTGACCTTGGTCTTGTCGTCGCCGTTGCCGCCGCTGTGCGTGTCGCCGTTCAAATCGGAATTGCTTTCGCCGGTTTCCTTGTGGCCCGTGGTCGTGCTGGCTCCGGCGGAAGCGCCGTTGCTGCCCTTGCTCGAGCCGTTCACCTTGGTGGAATCGCCGCCGCTCGCCTTGGCGTTGTCGTGGGCGCTCACCCCGACGGAAGCGCTGCCGCCCGCCTTGGCGCTGCCGCCACCGCTGGTCTTGGCAGTCCCGTCACCGTTCGAGTGCGAGGTGCCACCACCGGTCGCGCTGCCGTTGATGCCTCCGCTCGTCGTCGTGCCGGCGCCGCCGCTGGTCTTGTCCTTGGCGTTGCCGTCGCCGCCGCTCGGCTTCTGCTCGGACGAGGTTCCGGACTTGCTGTCCGCGCCCTTGGCAGGCGCGGCCTGCTGCTGAGCCGCAGCGCCGCCGTTCGTGCCCCGGTCCTTGCCCTTGCCGTCGCCATTGCCTTTGCCACCGCCACCGCCGATCTCCTGATTGTGGTGCGTGGCCGGAGCGTCCTGCCGCTGGGCCGTCGCAGCGCCCTGCTTGGCGTTGTCCGACTTCCCATGGGAATCCGCCGCAAGCGCCGGCGATGACCTCGCCAGCATGAGGAGCGTTCCTGCGATCAGGATCGCCACCCAGACCACGAATCGGCGGAGCAGCCGTGGTCCGTCCGAGAGAGAGACGACATATGAATGATCCAAAACGCCACCTCCGGAGGGGTAAGAGGATTCAGGCTTGCCCCGCCGTCGCTCCGGACAAGTGCTTTGAACAGCACATGTCGCAGAACGCCCCGCCCAGCGTTCCTAAGTAGGCAATCCCTACGATGACAACGCCTTCCGTATCGCTACTAACCATGCAAGAGGCCACCAGCAGCGAAGCTGTGGCCGACTTCGCCCGCGATGTCGTCGCCGGCACCGGCTGGGAGCTGGCCCGCGTCCGGCGGCGCTTCTCCCGCCTCGAGCCACCCCACGCCTACTGGGTGGTCTTCGAGGCCACGGTCAAGAAGGACGAGGAGGAGCGAAAGCTCCGGCTGGTTGCCAGAGGGGCCTTCGACACCGGCTCTTGGAGTCATCTCAAAGAAAAGCTCGAGCGCGAGGGCGGCGGGCGGCCTTGCGACCCAATCGGCTACATCGGCTACCCGCGCATCGTCGAAGACCTGCAGCTCGCGTACTGGTTCTATCCGTTCGACCTCGCCCTGCCAGGGCTGCCGTGGGCCGCCGACGCAAAGACCATGTGGGGCGTGCTCTCGGATCTCACCGGCCGGCGGATCGATCGCCTCCATGTCGACCGGATTCGCTACGTTCCCGAGATCAGCGCCATCCTGCGGTACGACCTCGACGAGCCGGGCGGAGTCACGTCCTCTCTATATGGGAAGGTGCAGCCAGGCGACCGGGGGCTGCGCACATATCGCATCGAAGAGGCGCTCTGGCAGCGCGCGCTGGAGTCGAACGGCTTGCTGAAGATCGCCAAACCTGAAGGATTCATCCGCGAGTACAGCATGCTGCTGGAAGGGGCCGCTCCCGGCAAGCCCGTGAAGGGCGACCGCGATTCCGCCGAGTTCTTCGGCGTCGGACCCGCCGCGGCCGAGGCGTTGGCGGTGATCCACGAGTCAGGGCTGGAGCCCGACGAGCGCGTCGACATCGAGGCCGAGCTGAACCGGCTCGACTCCGTGACCGAGCAGTTCGCCTACGTCGACCCCAAGGCGCACTTCCTCTTGAGCGAGCTGGTGCTCCACCTGCGCGACCGCATTTCCAAGACCTATGAGGAGGAGATGCTGCCGACGCACGCGGACATGAAGTACGACCAGTTCCTGCACGAGGACGGTCGCTACACACTCATCGACTTCGACTATTTCGCGATGGCCGAGACGAGCTACGACCTCGCGAAGTTCTGCGCGTACGCGATTCCCTCGGCGCCGCGAGGCTGGGAGGAGACGGTGGCCGCGGAGGCCACGCGCCGAGCATTTCTGCGCCGCTACCAGGAGCTGCGGCCGGACGCGACGCTCGACCGCTTCCAGGTGTATGAGGCGATGATCCTCGCCCTGCGCGCGATGACGATGATGTGGATGCAGCACCGAGGCTGGGAGGAGGCCGCGCAGGTCTTCCTGGTGATGGCACAGGAGCGACTGAACACCCGCCTACCGGACTGAGGGGCAGTCCATAGCCGAAATCCTCGCACGCGACCCTGCCGCAGTGCCGTTTTACAAGCTTTAACCCCATCTGAGGGAGGCTGTCGTCGAGCCGGTCGCAGACTGCCCGGGTTATGCGACTCCTCTCCTGGCTTGCGGCATTTTCGGTGGTCGTCGCGATCGGCGCGGCCTCCGCCCTCGCGGTGCACGACCACACGACGCGTACCTCGACCCTGAGCAGCGCCCACTCGTCCGTCTACAGCGTCACGGCCGGTGCGCTCAGCGCCAACGATCCCTCACCCGCCAACCGAGACCACGCGCCCCTGACCTACTCGCCGCCCCCGCCGCCGGTCGTCGCTCCCGCACCGGTTGCCCATGCGCCCGCGGCGGCGGGAGCCCCTCGGCGCGCTCCCGCCTCGATAGTGATCGGCTCCTACCAGCAGACGCTGATCAACCGGGACCGCGCCGCGGCCGGCCTGCCCCCGCTGTCCTGGAGCTCCTGCCTGGCGTCCGTCGCCGCGGCCAACGCGGTCCGGCTCTCGCGCCAGGGTTGGGTGCAGCCGTACCACACCAATGGTGCCCAGCTCGACCTCGGCTGCCACCTCGGCTATCAGGCCGGGGAGAACGTCGGCTACTGGAGCGGCGGCATCAACGACGGGCAGCTGAACTCCATGTTCATGAACAGCCCCGAGCACAGGGCCAACATCCTTGGGCCATACCACTACGTGGCCACCGCCTGGGCGGTCGCCCCGAACGGCTATGCCTATATCGCCGAGGAGTTCGGCTAGGCCGGCGCGTGTTTGAGGCGTTTTTACAAATTCCTACCTCACAAGTAGGAGGGCGAATACCCGCGTTCTAACTCCGAAGCGCCACGGCCGGGGATGCGCAAGCACCTCCAATTCCTGGGCGCCTAGGAGGGTGACGAAGGGTGGCGGGGTACCCAGTCGGTCCCAGGCCCGATCGGTTGCGGCCTGCGCACGGTCTTTTCGGCTGGTTCTGGGCCCACCGAATCGCGATCTCGGCCACCGTCGCCCTCATATTCGGCCTGAGCACGGTCTACGTGGTGTGGGCGTTGAAGGACCTTCCGGATCCGAGCGTCGACGTCCTGGCCGCCGGCGACGTCGTCGTGCTCGACCGCAACGGCCAGCTGATCGAGGACTACAGCCCCGCCGGCCACTATCACGTGAACCTGACCCTGGACCAGATGGGGAAGTACGCCCCCAACGCCGTCCTGGCGGCCGAGGATCGCAACTTCTACCACCACGGCGCGATTGACCTCGGGTCGACGCTCCGAGCCCTGCTCGTCGACGTCCAGAGCGGAGGCCTCAGCCAGGGTGGAAGCACGATCACGCAGCAGCTCGTGAAGATCCAGCTCCTCACGCCGGAGAAGTCACTGCCGCGGAAGGTCCATGAGCTGGTGCTCGCCGTCGCGCTGGAGCAGCGGTTCACCAAGGACCAGATCCTGTCGATGTATCTCAACCGCGTGTACTTTGGGCACGGCGCTTACGGGGTGGGGGCCGCCGCGCGCACGTACTTCAACAAGGACGCGAAGGACCTGACCGCGGCGCAGGCGGCCTTTCTCGCCGGCCTGATCCAGGCGCCGAGCGCATACGACCCGGTCCTGCACTTCCCGCTCGCCCAGCAGCGGCAGCACTACGTGATCGAAGGCATGGTCACAACGCATGCCCTCAGCCGTGAGGAGGCGGATGCCGCCCTGGCCGAGGACGTGGAGAAGGAGCTTCACATCCAGCCCAGCGCTCGTCAGAGCGCCGCTCCGCACTTCGTCGACTACGTGCTGACCCAGCTCGAGTCGTTGTTCGGCTCTGCCGCCGTGCAGCAAGGCGGGCTGGTGGTGCATACGACGCTCGACCTGAGGCTGCAGGCCCTCGCCGACCAGGCGGTGAAGAAGGGTGTTAAGGCCCTTAGCTGGGCCAACGTCAACAACGCCTCGCTGCTCGCGGCCGACCCCAAGACCGGCGAGATCCTCGCCTGGGTCGGATCGGCCGACTACAACAACGACTCGATCGGCGGCCAGTTCGATGTCGTCACCGCCGAGCGGCAGCCGGGCTCGTCGTTCAAGCCGTACGTCTATGAGGCGGCGCTCAAGGACCACAAGATCACGCTCGCGACGGTGCTCAATGACGAGCCCATGAACTTCGGCGGCTACACGCCGCACGACTTCGACAACCGGGGCATGGGTCCGCTCACCGCGCGCAAAGCGCTGGTGTTCTCACGCAACATCCCAGCGGTCGAGGTCGGGCAGATGGAAGGCATGACCAACGTCATCGACCTCGCGCACGCGATGGGCATCAACAGCAAGCTCGACCCGGGACTCTCTACCGCGATCGGCGGAAGCGACCTGACGATGCTCGAGCACGTCCAGGGCTACGAGGTCTTCGCCAATCAGGGCCAGCGCGTCGACTTGAGTGCGATTACGAGGGTCGAGGACGACCACGGCAACGTCGCCTACCAGCGGCCTAACCCCAACACTTCGAACGTGCTCACGCCGGCCGAGTCTTACCTGATCACCGACGTGCTCAAGAACTATCAGTACCAGTGGGGCTTCGGCTGGAATCGCCAGATGGCCAGCAAGACCGGTACGAGTGATAACGGCCACGGGCAGATCCCGGACTCGTGGATCATGGCCTACAACCCGAACATCGTCATCGGCACCTGGGTTGGGAACACGGCGCCAAACGGTGGTGGCGGCTACATCACCGCGTTCGGCGAAAGCGTGGGCTCGACGCTCATGGCGTATTTCGTCAACGGCCTGCCGGGCAGCATGCGCTCGTGGTACCAGCAGCCATCGGGCATCGTGCATGGCTGCGGCGGCAGCGAGATCTTCCTGCAGGGGACGGAGAACATGGCCTGCCAGAGCCCGAGCCCGACCGCGTCGCCGTCGGTCTCGCCGCGCGCGAGCGGCTCGCCGTCCATCCTTCCCACTCCACTCCCCTCGATCCTTCCGAGCCCGTCACCGGCCCCCTCCCCCCAGCCGTCGCCGTCACCTAAACCGACTTAGGAGAGGTGAACTTTGGCTGACAGCCCATTTCTGCAGAGCGTCGAGCGCCGCCGGCCCGGATCGTCGATGCGCAACTACGTCACGCGCACGCTGCCGCCGACCTCGGCGATCGTGGTCAGCAACCGCGCGCCGCACGAGCCGCGTCCGGACGGCGGGTTCGCCCGCGGAGCGGGCGGAGTGGTCACCGCGCTGCTGACGCTCGCCGAGGTCACGGCTGCCGACTGGGTCGCGTGCGCGCGAACGGAGGCTGAGAGGCAGCTGGTCGAGGAGCAGGGCCCGACGATCGTGGCGCCGCTCGGTCGGTCGAGCACGAAGCTGCACTACGTCACGCCGAGCATCGATCAGTACCACATGTACTACTCCGTGATCGCCAATCCGGTGTTGTGGTTCATCCAGCACTACCTGTGGAACCTGGCCCAGGAGCCGGTGATCGACAGCCAGATCCACACCGCGTGGACGGACGGTTATGTCGAGGTCAACCGGCAGGTCGCCCGCCGCGTCGTCGAGGTCGGCCACCAGCTGCCAGAACGTCCGCTCGTGATGATCCACGACTACCAGCTCTACCTGGTGCCGAAGATGATCAGGCGCGAGCTGCCCGGCGCGGTGATCACGCACTTTGTGCACATCCCCTGGCCGACGCCCCAGTACTGGAAGGTGCTGCCGCGCGCGATGCGCGACGCCATCCTCGAGGGTTTGCTCGGCTGCGACATCGTCGGCTTCCAGTCGAGTCTGGACGTGCGCAACTTCCTGATGACGTGCGACGAAAACGCGGGCATGGCCGTCGACGACAAGGAGCGCGCCGTACTGATCGACGGGCGTGTCGTCTACGCGCGCCATTACCCGATCTCGATCGAGGTCGCGGCGACCACGCGCCTTGCGTTCTCGCACAGCGTGCTGGTCGAGGAGCGCAAGCTGCGCGACTGGCGGCCCGAACACCTGATCGTGCGCATCGATCGTACCGACCCGTCGAAGAACATCGTCCGCGGCTTTCTCGCCTACGAAAAGCTGCTCATCTACCACCCCGAGCTCAAGCGCCGAGTGCAGTTCTGGGCTTTCCTGCAGCCGTCGCGCCAGGACGTGGAGGCGTACCGCGAATACCTTCGCCTCGTCAGGACGACGGCCCATCGCATCAACCGGCGGTACGGCGGCAATGGCTGGACGCCCATCCGCCTCGAGCTTGGCGAGAGCGTGCGCAAAGCCATGGCGGCGCTGCGCAACTTCGACGTCCTGCTCGTGAACCCGGTGTACGACGGGCTCAACCTCGTGTCGAAGGAAGGAGCGCTGGTGAACCGCAACAGCGGCGTGATCGTGCTCTCCGAGAATGCGGGGGCGCACGAAGAGCTGCACCCTCACGTGCTGTCGGTCAACCCGTTCGACGTCGAGGCGACCGCGGACGCGATCTATCGCGGGCTGGTCATGAGCTCCGAGGAGCGGCGGCGCCGCAACGAAGGCGCGCGCGACGTCGTGCGCACCAACGACATCTCGCGCTGGATCAGCCGGCAGGTGCAGGACATTCGCGACCTGGTCGCCAACCCCGAACTTCGACACCGCATGACCTCGTAGTCTCGAGGGAGTGGCCTTTCTTCAGCGGCCGACTAAGGCTGCCGACATGCACGACGTGTGGCGCCAGTCGCCGGTCTCGTCGCTGCGCCCCCGGGACATCCTGCTCGTGACCGATTTCGACGGCACGCTGTCGGAGATCGCGTCCGACCCGACCGAGGCGTACATCCTGCCCGCCTCGCTGGCGACGTTGAGGCGGCTGGCCGCACTGCTCCGGCGGGTGGCGGTTCTGAGCAGCCGCCCTACGTCCGACCTCGAGCGCATGCTGCCCCTTCGCGGCGTCGACCTGATCGGCGACTCGGGGGTGGCCGACATCACGCCCGACGAGCGCGCGCGGCTCGACCTGTTCAACGTCAAGGCCGCGCAGCTGCTGAGCGGATTCGCCGGCGTGTGGCTCGAGATCAAGCCAGGCGGCACCGCGATCCACCACCGCCGGGCGCAGGTAGCGCCTAGCGAGATCGTCGCCCTGATCAAGCCGATCCTCCAGAGCACGCACCTCAAGGCTCAGCCCGGGCGACGGGTGATCGAGGTGATTCCACGCGAGCATCCCAAGGGCGACGCCCTGGCCGCCTTGATCCGGCGCCGGGAGCCAGAGGGCGTCGTCTGCCTCGGCGACGACGAGAACGACCGGCCGATGTTCGACCACCTGAAGCGGACGCGCCTGCCGCATCTCACGGTCGGCGTCGCCTCCGACGAGGCGCGGGCTGACCTTTTCGCCGGGTGTGACCTGGTGGTCTCGGGCCCCGAAGAGGTCAGCCGCTTTTTGGCCATGGTCGCCGAGTGGGCGACCATGGCCTTTGCCTAGGTTCTCAGCCCGAGCGCGGGCGGTAGCCGCGGGTGCGGCTGTTCTGGGCGACCGTCACGTCGCGGCGGAACATGATCGCGAACAGCCTGGCCAGCACGTAACCGATCAGCGAGTACACGAGCAGGCCGATCAGCGCCGACATCTCGAACACCGACCGCCCGGACACGATGACCGGCAGCAGGCCGGAGAACGGCGCCAGCAGCCAGTTCGTGACCCCGTACACGAAACCGGTGAACGGTATGGCGGTATTGGCCGCCAGGACCTTGAGCAGAATCCGAATCAGGATGAGTCCGTCGATGACGGCAAAGACCAGATAGATGAGGTCGTAGGCCTGCCGCGAAGGAGACCAGCGGCTCACCACCTCGGTCTCGGCGGAAGAAGCAGCCGGTTCGCGGACATAGCTCTCCTCGCGGATCGTCCGGCCGCCAGGCTCGATCGGGCCCGGCCCGGGCTCCTCACGAACGATGTGACTTTCCTCGCGCTCCATCGTGGGGCACCTCCCTGAATACGGGACATGCGCGCGAAAAGCGCGTCCCGCTCTCAGAGGGAACGTATGAGCGCGCGGGCCCTACCCGCCGGCATCTCGATTACGGATACCAGAGCGGAAGCCGCGAGAGTGCCTCGTCGGTATCAACGTCGGGAGTCGAACCGGAGCTCAGCTCGAACTGCCACGTGAATTGGAGGCCGCCACACCCGAGGCCGTTGGGCGCGAAGCCCGGGGCTGTCGCCTTCGAGTAGGAGCCGAGCAGGGATGGCTCGAACGACCAGATGTATGCGGTGGTGGCCAGGTCTGGATAGGCGCCGACCAGGGTGCACCAGCCGCGCTGAAAGGCGCTGCCGGGGGTTGCGTCCCCGTAGTAGATCGGCTGGTAGTGCAGACCCATGATTCCGTCATACCACCCCTTCAGGAAGCCGGGGTCGACGAACGAGGCGCCTGGGCACGCCGCGCCCGGCGGCTCGATGTCTACAGCGACGCCCGTTCCCGCCGGGATGCCGTCCGCGATCATCTGTGCACCTGCCGCTTGCGCATAGCCCAGGCCGACCGAGTACCCCTGGACTGCGGAGCAGTCGTAGTCGTCGTAAATCGGGAGAATGCCCATGTGGTGCGCGTGCGCGGCCAACATCTCGGCGGGGCTGAGCCCGGGGCAGTTATTGGTGGTCGTGAGATACCTGCCCCAAAAGTCGGGAGCTCCCCCGTACGCCGAGACGACCTGCCCGTACATGCCGGTGGTGCCTGTCGGGTCCTGGGTGAAAGCCCGGCACGAATCGACTCCCCACAGAACACGCATCGGCTTGACCAGCGGAGAGCTCGCTTGAATGTCGAGCTTCGGGGAAACCAGCGGCAGCTGGCGCAACGCAGTTGCCAGCGGCCCGCTGGCCTGTGCAGGGTTGGCCTGGCCGGCGATCACGGCCATGAACTGAGTGTTGTCATCCGGGCCGAGGGTGACGCTGCTGCTGCACAACGTTGCGTTGCATGGCTGGCCGATCTGCTGTCCTGACTGACTCAGGATGAAGATGCTCCATGGCGTGTGGCTCAAGTCGGCGTTGGCCGTTGCGGTGAGCCACACGACGCCGCCCTGCGAGGTTGCCGTTGTCGTGGCGTCCAGGTGTAGGCCCAGCCAGGTGCCGTAGACCGCCCCCGAGTCGGTGCGCACGTCCGCGGCGCCCGAGTGAAGTGCAGGCGACTCCGGCTCCAGCGTCGCGATCACAGCGTGGACTCCCGATGCGGACTCCACCAGCGCCGTGCTGCAGGTGGTTCCGCGACTGCAGTAGGTCAGTTGCTCGCCGGTGCCTGCGTCTCGCAACACGATGCGGTAACCGATGCTGCTCACCTCTTCGCTCGCAAAGGCGGTGAAAGTGATGGGTTTGTTTGGAGCGACGATCGACGGGTCGCCGGCCACTAGGCCGATCCCCAACCAGCGGACCCCGACGTTGTTGGAGATCAACTTGATGTGATTGACCGGAATCGTGGTGGTCGGGTTGGCGACGAAGGCCACGAAGGAGTGGACGCCCGTCTTTCCCGTATACGCGACCTTGCAGTCATTTGACTGAGCACACGCTCCAACCATCGTGCCTTTTGTCTGGTCGAAGATCTCTATCGACCACGGAGTGTCCGTGACGTTGAGGGGCGAGGAGGCATCGAGAATCACCGTCGATCCGTAGGCAAGGTTCGCCTTGTCCGCGGTCAGGGTCAGTTGAACCGGCCTGGATCCCAACGACGGGCTTGGCTGATGCAGTGGGTTGGCGTCGACGATAGGTGCGTCCGTCGCCGGGGCATTCGAGTCAGGCGCGACGGTGGGGTCCGGCGCGGGGGCGGCCGGTTGCTGATCGCACGATCCTGGCGCAGCGACAGAGGCCTTGGAGTCGTCAGCTGGACAGGTGGGCATGCCGCTCGGCACGGCCGAGGTTCCAGCCTCGGGAGCCGGCTGGTGGTTGCCACAGGTGGCTCCCGGACCCGAGTCCGGACACTGCCGGGCTCCGCTCGGGACAACGACGAGCTGCACAGCCTCACCTGCCGCGAGGGCCGGCTGGGCGGGATTGGCCGGGCAAGCAAGGGCCTTGGAGCCGCCGGGGTTGGCGCATTCCACGCTGCGGATGAGCTGCGCCGCCATCCTTGCCTTGGGCAGGTCGCCGCCGGTCAGACCGGGGGCCCAGCCGGTGGCTGCCGCCAGGGCGACCATCTGGGCGCTGACCGAGATCATGGCGAGGAGGATGGCGGCGGCGGATCGAGGCTTGCGTTCGCGCGAAAGCGCACGAGTCGATGACTGCAACAGAATCTTTCCTCCGGGTGCGCGCCCCCTACAGCGGGCACAGATTGACCCGGGGAAACTTACTGGCGGGTTGGCTACCCCCCAGCGGCACTGAGGTTAATTACCTTGAACGTTTGTCAAATGCGCCGATTGGCGGCGGATTCGAGGGCTTCAGCCCGCTGCATTGAACCGGTGAAGCCGGTTCGCGAACCATCGCTGCAGGAACTCCTGCGTGAAAGTGGCCGACTGGCCCTTGTGGATGGGCTGCAGCAGCTCGGCGGCGAACTCCCGGCTCATGGCCGGCAGCATCGGGTCGCGAGACCCGCGCCGCACCAACGAGCCCTGGCTGCGCTGCAGGTCGCGCGTGCGCATGTCCGTCAGCATCGACTCGATGACGTCGGCCGCCGCCCCGACCTCGTCCTCCCTCAGTCGCCTGTGGGCCCGCCGGTCGGGGCGGAGCTCGGGACCGTCACTCAAGGCCAGGGGCCGCGGTTGGTCGCCCGCCTCCATGACGGTCGCGATCCAGCCGCCCAGCAGCAGGCGGTGAACGGTGTAGACGACCGCGCGCGGCTGGTCGACATTGCCGTCGGTTCCGGCCTGGTCCGCGACGAAAGACTTTGCCCATCGGTCGAACGCGGCGACGGAGTTCGGCCCCGACACTCGGGGCGGCCGGCTGGCGACCGGCAACAGTTCGAGCTCCGCGCGCAGCTCCTGCAGCACACTCGCGGCCGCGGCGGCCCTGCGCCCGGGGTCGGGAGGGGCGCTCCGCGCGTACCGGAGGATGGCCTCGGTCACCTTGAAGATCGCCCACCAATCAGGAAACCCGGCGGGAAGGCCGTTCACCGGCTTGTGCCAGCTCAGCCGGACGGCTCAGCCTGTAGACCAGCCGGTCGCCGAGCGGCTCGCCGATCGTGATGCCGGCGACGGTGAGCATGTCGAGAGCTTGGACGAGCCCCACCCTTCCGTAGCCCGCACTGGCGGCTAGAGAGGCGGCGGTGCGCTGGTGCTGCGGGTCGGCGAGCAGGGCCTTCAGGATCTCCGCCCGAGCCGATACGCCGATGAGGGCGCGCAGCCTGAGTTGGATCAGTGAAGGCCGTCGCATGTCCGGCGTCAGGGCCGGACGCTGCCCCTTCCTCGCTCCAGACTCGACCGCGCTGAGGTAGTAGCGCTCGGCGGCCCGGCGAGCGTGGTGGGCCGCCCGTCGCGTGAAGTGGTGGAGGCGGACGGTGGAGAGGTAGCGCCTGTTCGCGATGCACCAGTCGATGGTCTTCGCGCGCAGCCGGCCGTCTGAAGAAGCGCAGCAGGCGGTGAAGACGATCAGTGGCTCGAGGTCGAGCGCCTGCCAATCGTGACGCCGCGGCGCGTCGCCCACACCGAGCTCCGCCCAGAGGCTCCTCGCCAGGTCCAGAGCCGAGCTCGCGACGTCATCGCTGAAAACGCTCAATCTCGCGCTCCGTTCGCGGGAATAAGCGCGCCCTCTTCCGCCTGGCGTGCGCTTCTAAATTCAAAACGCGGCTCGCGGGTGGTCTACGCCGAGCGCGCGCTACGGACTCGTATTGCCGGCGCCCAGGACGTTCCCGTACATGACGCCCAGGGCGAGCAGGCCGAGCAGGGACATCAGGACGAGGACCGAGGCCCTCGTGCAAGCGTCGATCAGGCCGGTCTCGTCGCCGCGCTCCACCTCGGCGGACTTCCAGCAGCGCTGAGGCAAGCCCGCCCGCCAGGCGAGTCCAAGTGTTACCGCCAGGATGATCAACAGGATTGACATGTTTAGGGTGGCTCGGACGCTGAGCGGGGCAGCGTCCTCGCCTATCTGATAACCCATGGGGCGGCGGTCTTACCCGGCCTGAGGCCTCCAGGTTTCGGCCAATACTCGGCGCGGCGGGTGCGTTGTTCCTGTTGATGGGAGCGAAGTAATGGCCGACGCCATGGTTTCCGAGTTTCTGATCGCCCTGTTCGCGGGCATGGTCGCGATCGCCACGTTCCGGCGGAACACGCCGCGCGCGGTGGAGATCGTCCTCTGGGTCGGCCTGATCTGGGTGTGCGTGCTCGGCGTGACCAACATCCAGGACCGCCATGCGCGCGCGCTGACCGCGGCGGCTGTGTGGGGCGCCTCGCAGATGGTCGGGGCGATCGTCGCCCTGGGCGAGCAGAGCGCCATGCAGTGGGTCTTCGATCGGCGCTTCTTCTTCGCCGACTGGATCGTCCTTCTATTTGGGGTCTGCCTGCTCCTGTTGACTTTGCTGGCGACCAGGCGCGAGGCGATCGGCTGGCAGCCGCGAGTCCGTCTCGGCGAGTGGATGGAGCTGCCGCGTCTCGCCCCGAAGCGGGAGCCGGTGACGGTCACTGTGTCGGCGGTCGACGAGATCAACCAGCGCTTCAACGTCTGGGCGCCCGTGGCCACGGCCGCGGCGATGACGTGGCTGACGCTCCTGTTGATCTGGACCGGCGACG
>Ga0070730_10004063_pt1 | contig 12961 bp, 11 predicted proteins | sample Coa_R1_3_FD_66447 | JGI IMG/M metagenome (GOLD analysis project Ga0070730, IMG submission 66447) | Surface soil microbial communities from Centralia Pennsylvania, which are recovering from an underground coalmine fire - Coalmine... | ecosystem: Environmental > Terrestrial > Soil > Unclassified ...
AAACACGTGACCACCGGTCTCCTCCGCCATTTTCCGGAGCGCCGAGTCGCTCACGCCGCCGAAGTATCCGTAGCCATAGGCGCTCGGATCCACATAGTAAATGCCGTAGACCACGGTATCGGCTTTTTGTGCGGCTTTTATGGCATCCTCGATTCTCAGTCGGCTGCCCTGGTCGATTCCGTCGGTAATCAGCACCATGGCTTTGCGGTCCACTTCCTGGCTGAGGCGGTCGGAAGCTGCCAAGTACACGGCGTCATACAGCACCGTCCCACGGGGGGTGCCCATGGTGGGCACAGGTCCGGGATGGAGGCCGCCGACCCCCGAACTCACACGCAGACGGTCCAGCCCGGCTTGGAGCAGGCGCGCCGAGCCGGTGAAATCCTGCAGCAATTCCGCCTCTTCGCCGAAGCTGATGAGAAACGCCATGTCCTTCTTGCGCAGCACCTGCGAGAAAAATTGATACGCGGCTGCGCGCTCGATCTCGATCAGATTGCGCTGGCTGGCGCTGACATCGACGAGGAGGCCGATTGTCAGCGGCACATCCGTTTCGCGCGTGAAATATTTGATCTCCTGCGGCTGGCCGTCTTCGGTAAGTGTGAAATCGTCTTTGGAAAGATTGCTGATCAACCCTCCATGCTTGTCGTGCACCGCCGCCAGCACATTGACGACGTTAGCCTGCACACGAATAACGGGCGAAGGGACGTCTTCCGCGGCTTTCTGCGTCTCCTTTTGTTGAGGCGCAGCGGAAGCCAGCAGGAGCGCGGTCAGCAACAATGCCGGCGGGCGAACCAAGGAATTGAGCATACCGATACAATGGGGACGTATCCCCTGTTCCGATTGTTTCAAATGCGTGCCGCCATCCGCCACTTGAGAGAACGCGACCCCGTACTAGCCAAGGTTATCGAGCGTGTGGGCCCCGGCCAGATTGAGTTCCGCGCCCCCACCTTCGACACCCTGGTGCGGTCGATTGTTTTTCAGCAGCTTAGCGGCAAGGTGGCGCGCGTGATCTACGCTCGCCTCGTGGCCGCCGTGCCCGGTTCGCAGGTGACGCCGGAAGGTATCTTGAAGCTGCGCCCGGACCGTATGCGGCGGCTCGGCCTTTCGCGCCAGAAGACCGCCTACATCCGCGATCTGGCGCGGCAAACGGCGAAGGGCAAGATTGTTTTTGAAGCGTTGCCGGAACTACCGGACGAAGAAGTGATCGCGCGTCTCACCACCGTCAAGGGCATCGGCGTCTGGACCGCGCATATGTTTCTGATCTTCGCGCTGCGCCGCGACAACGTGCTCCCTACCGGCGACCTGGGCGTCCGCATAGCCATCAAGAAGGCGTACGGTCTGGCCGAACTGCCCAAGCCGAAGGAAATTGAAGAACTGGCGCGCGATTGGCACCCGTACTGCTCGGCCGCGGCCTGGTACTTGTGGCGCAGCCTCGATGGGCCGGCCGGCATTTAGCTAATCGATCCGGCAAACGTAACCAGCCGAAGGGCTCCCATTGCTCTGTCCGCCCGGCGCGATCCCCGCGTCGCAGTAATACAGGTGGCTGTTGTACATGCACATGCCGTGCGGGTCGGGGTCGTCTTTTGACAGCGTGATCTGCTCGAGAATACGGCCGTCGCGCGCGTCCAGCTTGTGAATCACGCGGTCGGTCGAATGCATAACCCAGATTCCCGGTGGGTCCCACGCCAGGCCATGCGCCCGGCCCAGATGCACCGGTATCTGGTGGATCACGTGAAAATCCTTCGGATCAACTTGCGACAGCTTCTGCAGTTTCAGCGATGTCACCCACAGGGTGCCTTCCGCGAACTCCAGACCGTGGACGCCGCCACCGCCAGGCACCGGATAGCGGGCCAGAGTCTTGCCGGTTTTTGGATCGGCTTTGACGACGTCGCCTTCCTTCGAGTCGGTGGGCCTTGGCGCGCGCCCTACCGCCGGGCCGTTCGCCGCCATCCAGACCCCGCCGTCGCCAAACGCAATCCCGCTGGTGTTGGAGGACTCGGTTTCGATGCTGTGCAGCAGTTTGCCGTTCCAATCCACCAGGTGCGCGCGGTCCGTCACCTGCTCACCGATCCAAAACCCTTCTTCCGCGGTCTCAAGCCCGTTGGGATGGCCGTCGGGAGAGCGGAAGAGTTTTACGACCTTGGCAGGCCGGGAAGGGAAGTCCGCCGCCCGCACGCGCGCAGCCGCAACCATTGCAAGGAAAGTCCGCCGGTGGATCATGCTTCACCTCGAATTCGTACCAGGCTGCGATCGATAGCGGCTAGAGTGGGCACGCCCGCGAGCCCCATATCCAGCGCCAGTTCGGTACGCAGCAGTTCTATGACCCGCTCGACACCCGGCTGGCCGAATGCCGCCAGCCCGTACAAATATGGACGCGCGATGCAGATGGCCTTGGCCCCCAGCGCCAGCGCTTTCAGAATATCCGTGCCGCGACGAAATCCGCCATCTACCAGCACCGGAAGGCGCCCGCGCACCCCTGCCACCACTTCGGGCAGTGCCTCAATCGTAGCTCCGACGTGATCCAGTTGGCGGCCTCCGTGGTTCGAGACAATGATGGCCGAAACGCCCGCCGTTACGCACCGCTCTGCATCTTCGTGCGTAAGGATGCCTTTGACGATGACCGGGAGCTTAGCGAGCTCAACCAGCTCGCGCACCGAGTCCCAGGTTGGCGTGGGATCGCGCCGCTCCGGATAAATCGCCGCCCGCTCGGGGTCCTTCGCCCGCGGCAACTTGCCCTGCGCATCGCGCTTCGGCAACCCGGTTTCGCACCATCCGCGCTCGAAATGATTGCGGATGTTTCGATCGCGGTGTGAAACGTAGGCGATGTCGGTCGAAAGGCAAATGCCGGAACAGCCGCCGTCTCTGAGCCGTTGCCCGAGCGTGCGCATCGTCTCGCGGCTACGGAGCGACCCACCGGTTTCAATCTGCCACCACGCTGGGCCTTTGCCGGCGGCAGTCGTTTTCTCGATGCCCCCGTTGGTGATGTGCAGGGCTTTAGCATTCGCGGCCGCGCGCGCCACCACGTTTTCGCCGTCGGCATAGAAGCAGTTCTTGCCGCCCGCCGGGTCAAGCAGGATTGGGTACGGAAGCTTTTGCCCGAGCAGTTCGAAAGAAAGATCGATACGGTGCACGTCCACTAGAGCGCGAGGACGTATGATGATCCGGCCGAACGCCGCGCGGTTGTCGGCCAGCGAGACTTCGTCCTCCGAGCCGCCATCCAGATAGTCCCACGCCAGTGGATCGAGGCGCGCTTTTGCCAGCGGTGCGAAGTCCATCACGCGGACCGGTTCGTAGAGCGGGCCGTCGTGTTCTTGCGCGAAAGCTGCCGCGCCGAACATCGAAAACAAGCCCCGCAGGGCATGCCGCCGGTTCATGACGATACAGACTATCACGGTGCAGGCAGGCCAAGCCGAAGGCCAGCGACGACCAGAGGACGTGCGCGTGACGCCGTTGAGAACGATCTTGGAAAGAGGGGAGCCGGCCCTTGCGAGCCGGCTCTTGGTGGACGACCTAGGCTGGAGACTTGGCGGCGAATCGATCTGGCTCGGGGACCACCCGCGCCAGATACAGCCGGTAGAAGGTATATACGAGGTACATCAGCGGGAGTGCGAGTAACGAGCCTTGCCACCCGATGGCGCGGCTTGAAACCGTGACCAGCCCGGCGATCGCCGAACCCACCAGATAATACGGGAACGACCACAGGTAGCACTGTTGCCAGATCTTGCTGAGAGATTTCCCTTCGAGCAGGCAGAGCACACCCGAAATCAGCAGGGTATTGCTCAGGAAGTATACACAGGCGGCAAGTGCCAGCATCGCCGACAACGACTCTGCGCGGGCCAGCGCCATGGCGTAATGTGAGACCTGATATGCGGCTGCGATAGAGACCGCCAGGGCCGCTACGTTGAAGACCACTTGCACCGGGCCTGGCGTGCTTTTCGTGCGCCACAAGCATTGCGTCAGTATGGCCAGGCAACCCATGGTCAAGGTTTCCGCCAGCGTGAAGTCCGCGATGCCGATCAAAACGAACAGAAAATTTACTGACATCGTTCCGGTGATTCCAGGAAGCCTTACTTTCATGGTCGAAGCGAGGACTGCCAGCAACAAGTAGCTGAAGTAGCGTGGCAGATCAGGAAACTCGGCGCGGAAGACCAGGCAGCCTGCCAGCAAGGCAAACCCGAGGGTGATGATCAAAGCGATGTAGATTTTGGCATTTTTAGGCATCGCATCCCCCTTATAGACCTGAATCTTCGTCGCCATCGTCCGCGGACATGGCGGTCATCGCCGTACTCACGTTCACGGCGCTGCCCCAGACTACGCTAAAGCCGCTGGTTGTGCTGTCGCCCCAGACCACCGAGCTTCCCCAAACAACGGACTGGCCGCTGACGGACCCGTTAAATACCGTCGATCCCCAAACGACCGAATCGCCCCAAACGACCGAATCGCCCCAAACGACCGAGAAATTGCGCACGATGGTCACCGTTCCGGTGGCTGAGTTGTAGACGGCGACTGGCGAAAGCGCCGGCAGCGCGACTATGTCGGTACTGGCAAGAGCGGCGGCGATATCCAGATAGCCGGCGCCCACTGAGAAAATATCCGACTGATTGTTAAATTTCGTCAGCGTTAATATGTCGGTACCCGTGCTGTACTGCGGAAGCATCTTCGCTGCCGTCTTCATCAACCTGGCCTTCACTTCGTCGGGCGTTAACGACGGCTGATATTGCAGCAGCAGGGCAACGGCCCCGCTTACCATGGGAGTCGCCATGCTGGTGCCGCTCAGCCGGAAGTAACTCGCGCTGGCGGTCGAATAGGTTCCTAGCGTTTCGCAGTTGGAGCAATACGTAGTCGAGTTAACTTGCGTCTTGGGGTACAGGCTGATCAGCGTGCAGTTCGGGGACGCTAACAGCGAGACGATGTTATTTCCAGGCGCGACCAAGTCCGGCTTTACGATGTGGTCGATCAACGTCGGACCTTTCGAGCTGTAGCTGGTGATCGTGTCATCGGTCCGATATGGAGTGCCATTCATCGAGGTGGCTCCAACCGTGATCACGTAAGGATCGTCACCCGGCGAGGCGATGGTTCCATAACCGTGCCTGCCGCCGGAATTGTCGCGGCCGTAATTGCCCGCCGCCGTCACAACCACAATTCCCGCCTGCCATGCCTGCTCTACGGCCTGGCAAAGCGGATCGAGCGTATAGCTTTCGTATATAGGATGTCCCAATGAGAGGTTCAGGACGCGAATATTGTAAGTGCTCTGTAACTGAATGGCGCGCTGAATTGCAGCGATCACGCCGCTTTCCGTCCCGGCGCCGTTCTGATCGAGCACTCTCAAGTTAATGATATTGGCGTTGGGCGCGATTCCTTTGAACGTGCGGGCGAAGTTCGGTCCCGTTGAATCGGCTCCATTCGCTGCCACGATGCCGGCCACGTGAGTGCCATGACCGTAAGCGTCGGAGGCATCGGTGCCGCTCACAAAGCTCTCGCTATAGACAATTCGCGAGCCGAGCGTGTCTTTCGTTTTCAGATCGTTCTTCAGGGTTACGCCGCTGTCGATGATGGCGACGCCAACGCCTGTCCCATCCACACCGTACTGCTGCCAGGCGATGGTCGCGTTCGTGGTAGGATCCGCCAGATCCAGCGACCCGGCCATGTTGCGGTCGGGCGAAATATATAGGATCGACGGATCGTTTGCCAGCGCCTGAACTACGCTCATCGGCAGTGAGACATGCGCTGCCTTGATGCCATTGAAGATATGCTTCATTTGGCCATACGCGCCGAGCTGCTTGAGCTGTTGTTTGGTTGGCGGGTTGACGAACTGGACGATCACATCGACCGTCGAACTTGAGTTTGCCTGCAGGTCCGGAGCAATCTTCGCGCCGGCAAAAGCAACACCGGCAAGGGCCAAAAGGACCGTCAATCGAGTCAGGCGCATTAGTTTGGTTCCGGCACGGGATAACGCCGATACCGGAATCCGCGGCAACATGCTCGCGAGTGGCGCGCGAGCCGTTCCGCCGGGTGTGTAAGTGTCGTGTCTCATCGTGGCTCCAAAGAGTCGCGGATACAGCCTCGTATAGGCAAGCCTCGGTCCAAACGTATGATGTTGATATTCGATAGGTTTATCGAAGCTATCAGCCACGAGGTGACAAGTTGTCACTCTCTCGGCGGGATAACATGACCTATGTGCCTCATCCGGCTGCAGTTAAATATTGATGTAAGGCATCGCGCTCAGGCGCGGCCATTCGAATTTGCGAGTCCGGATATTAACGCTCGATATACAAGGTTGAATTGGAGGATAGTAACTCTAGCCCCAAGCTATTTGATGCACCTCAGGTTTCGGCGGGCACTGGTATTACTTATGGCGGCGAGCGGGTGCTCAGCGCTTTGGGCCAAATTGACTCAACAGAAATTCGATAATGGCACCGCGGTCCTCGGGCTTCACTGACGCTCCCCAGCGGGTCATCTTATCTACTTCGCGCTCCCATTGGGCGCGTGTCAGTTTCTGGCCGGCGATCATATCCTCTGCATGACACCCGATGCAGGCGCTTTTCACTTGCGGCGGGAATGGAGGAACCTCCGGCCGCTCCACTCGAGGTTGCGCTGGTCCGGCGCCTACCTCGACGCGCACCTGCGCCACCACGTTCCACAAGTAACCCGAAGGATTCCATTCCTCAACCAGCGGTTGCGTTTCTCCAGCCTCGTCAGTGGCGCGCGCCATCAGGACATACGAGCCCGTTCGCCCCGCGCTCCAGTCGGTTTCCCAAAAACGCCAACCGTATCTGGCCTTGTCGGGCCCCAGCATGGTAGGCCGCCAGTTTCTTCCGCTATCCGCCGACACTTCGACGCTGCTGATCGGATATTCTCCGGCCCATGCGGCGCCTTTTATTCTGACCGCGCCCGGCCCGACCGTCTGCCCGTCGACCGGACTCACAATGACTGACTTCGGTCCCAGTGAATGCACCGGCGTCATATCCGCCGGATCCACCGCAGCGCCTGGCGCAATCGTGCGCACCGGAAGCCGGTAAGCGGTCTTCATGAAGAAGCCGTCGAATTCCTTGTCGCGAACTTCGATGTTAGTCAGCCACTTCACCCAGTTATCGCCCGCCCAGCCCGGAGCCACCACGCGCAGCGGGAACCCGTGCGACGGCGTGAGCGCTTCCCCGTTCATCTCGAAGGCGAGCACGGTGTCGGGATGGATTGCCTTGGCGAGTGGGATGGCGCGGATGAAATCCGGCATGGTCCCGATCGGCACATCGGCGCCATTGAATAGCACTTCCTTGGCAGCAGCTTGGTACCCGGCCTTTTTCAGTACGTCAACGAGCCTGACGCCCGTCCAGCGCGCATTCCCCACGCTGCCGTTTTCCCATTGCAGCCCCGCCACCGACGGCCGGAAGAACGCGCGGCCATTGCCGGCGCATTCGAGCACGCTCACCAGTTCGGCGCGCGGAAATTCGCGCAGGTCGCCGAGACTCAGCGTAAGCGGCTGGGCCACCTGGCCCTCCACGCGCAACTGCCAGTGCGCCGGATCGACCGTAGGCCTGTACACGTGCGTGCGCACGAAGAACCGCTCAACCGGCGTGATCCAGGTGTTGAACCCATCGAGCGGCATCTCGAAATCCTCGGGGCGCGCCGAACGCACGATCATATCGGCCGCGCGCAGCCTCGCCATTGCGGCCGCGACAGGGAACAACTTCAATAGATGTCTTCTGTTCGGAAGCATAGCAGCCCTTACTGTAACGGTATCTTGATGAAACTCGTGACCCCGTTGCGGATTTCAACGGATTCCGATTTCTTGATACCGTTCTTCTCCACCCGAACGTTGTAGGTTCCCGGCGCAAGGCTGAGCTGTGTCGGCGTGGTTTGCGGAATCAGTTTGTCATTTAAATAAATGGCGGCTCCGCCCGGCGCGGATGTCAGCATGAGCGTTCCGGCGTGCACCCTCATCGTGACCATCGGCACTTCGACGGGACTGTCGGTGATGCGAATTTCGCGGCTCTCGCGCTGATAGCCATCGGCAGTCAGGGCCAGCGTGTGCCGCCCGGGCAGCACGTTGAGCACGCATGGCGTCTTGCAGGAAACCGCCGGATTGTTATCCAGCGTGGCCGTCGCACCCGCCGGTTCGCTGGTTACCAGCACATCTTGCGGCCCGTTCGCCGGTCTGGTCTTTAGTTGCGGGCGGTCTTCATCCTGTGGTGGAGCCTCCTCCGGTTCCGCAGGTAACTGCTGCGGCTTCTGGCCAGCCGAGTCTGCGGGTGCCGTGTGTGGTGGACTTGCCGGCGTTTCCTTTGACGCGGCGGCCTGCGGTTCCATCGGACTAGGCTTCTTGTCGTCCGACGTTGCAGGAGCCGGAACACTCGCCGGAGCATTCGAGGTCGGCGCAGGATTTGGAGGCGTACTCGAAGCCGGGGGTTGATTCGTCGCGGCCGACTCGGACGGCGGAGCAGACGTGTGTCCCACTCCGAGACCCGGTCCGAATTGCAGTGCAATGAGCCCGATCAGTCCCGCTGCCACCACAAGAGCTGCCACGAACGGCAGCACCCATCGCGATGCCTTGCGCCCGCGCCCGATCGCCGTCTCTTCGGTGGTCATGCCGCCGCTCAATGCCGTCACCTGCGTGGGCGCTTCGCTCATCACGGTCGGCATGCCGAGACTACCGCCGCGCGGCAGATTTTTCCATCCCTGCGTATTGTTGCAAGCCGCCTCAAGTCCGTTCACAAACTCGATGCACGAACTGTAGCGCGTTTCCGGTTTCTTCAGCAGCCCGCGACGCAGCACCGCGTCGATCTGCGGCCCGAGCGTGGGATTCAATCGCTGCGCCGGCGGAGGATCTTCCGCCACAATCTTGTACACCACCGTGGTGAGATGCTCGCCCGTAAACGGCCGGTCGCCTGTCAGCATCTCGAACGCAATTACGGCGAGCGAAAATTGGTCCGCGCGCCCCGTTACCGCCAAACCCTGCACCTGCTCCGGCGACATGTAATTCGGTGTCCCAAGAATCGTGCCGGTTTGGGTGAATTGTTGGGATGTCGTGACCTTGGCGATTCCGAAATCCGTGATCTTCACCGCACCATCGGAAGCGAGCATGATATTTGCCGGCTTGATATCGCGGTGAACGATGCCCTTGCCGTGCGCGTAATCGAGCGCCGCCGCCGTCTGCCGCAGTATGCTGGTCAGCCGCTCGCGGGCAATCGGCTCGCGCCCGCTGAGTAACTGGTCGAGCGTCGGGCCGTCCACGTATTCCATGGCGATGAACGCCAGATCGCCCTGCTCTTCCATGTCGTAGATGGTGACGATGCCGGGATGCGAGAGAATTCCCGCCGAACGCGCCTCGCGAAACAAGCGCTCCCGCAGCTTGGCGCGCTCGTCCTGATCGTCCAGTTCACCCAGCTTTATCGTCTTGATGGCAATGTGCCGCCCGATGGTTGGATCGACCGCCTGATACACGACGCCCATGGCGCCGCGGCCCAGTTCCTTCACGATTTGATAACGGCCGATGCGATCCATGCTGGCGCGTGGAATAGAATTCTTCTCTGCCAGGGGATCTGAATGAGCACCGGCAGGAATCCCGCTCCATTTTCCAGGCCTATTCCACGCAGCCATCCTAGCAGAGTAGCTTGTACCGCTGCTCAACTCGCGTCGCAATGTTGTCGGCGGGGATTTCCAGCATCACCGCGTGTCGGACGCGTTTGGCGGCGATCAAGAAATGCTCTGAGGGCCAGCTCGCGGTCAAACGTGCTCGACCAGAGCGCGCAGCCGTCAGCCGCCTTAATCGCCATGGCCGACACCCGGAGTTGGTCTCCAGCCTTGCGCACGGTGCCTTCCACGATGGTGCCTGCACCCAACCGCTCGCCGATTTCGCGCACGTCTCCGGTCTTCCCTTTGAAATGAAATACCGACGTTCGCGCGACAACGTTTAATTCCGGAACTGTCGCCAATTTATTCAGAATGGCTTCGGTGATGCCATCGCACAGGAACTCCTGATCGGTCTCCGGTCCGAGATTCGCAAACGGGAGCACCGCGATCGTGTTGCTTCTGGCGGAAGTCTCCCCGCGCGCCGCCGGGGGCGCATACGTTCTTTCTCGAAATTTGGGCGCGTAGCTCCCTAATGGAAATTCAAACAGAACGCGGTCGGTGCGGTGGCGTTCATAATAACGTCGCAGTTTGGCACGCAGCCGGCAGGCCTCGACGCGGACAATCGAGTCGATACGCGGATCGTAGGATTCGCCGCGGTCGAAAACATCTCTACCCACAGCATACTGGTTGAGCTGTTGGGCCTTGCCCGTAACCGCGAGCTCAACCGTGTATCGCAAGAACCGGCACAAGCGCTCCGACTTGGCGAACTCCTCGCTGGCGACGATATTCTGCAATTGAGAACGGATGGACTGTGCCGACGGAGCGTTCAGTCCTCCGGCATCGCCTCTTGGCGCCCTCTGCCTCCTAGGCGAGCTGCCTGGCATGACCGCCCTCCGATTAACGGCCCACCGGCAACGCAAGACCGGCACTTTGGACAGCCGTACTCGCGCTCCTGCGACCCTGCGCCACACATTAGCAGATTTCTTATGCGAGAGCTATGGGATGGGAACAGGCCACTGATGCGAGTTGTTAATATTTCGGCACGCCCGTTCAATAGAACAGCATCAAGTCGGGATGGTCTGGAAAATCCACCACAAGAGCCTGAGTGAGCAGTTTTCGAATCAGGTTCCGGACGGCCGGCTTGCGCTTCTTCCGCGCTGATTGTGGCTGAATTCTCGGGTCCATACCGTTCGCGCAATAGCGCTGCGATCCCTTCGAGTCGGTGCCTCACGCTATGTAGCTCGAGACCTAGGGCGTTATGGTCCTCTTTGGTGAGCTGTGGCATGGCGGTTGGTTTTGAGTTTGGCCGGGGCGACTGCGGCAGGCTATCCCGAGAGAGTCTAGAATCTGGGACGCGTTTCGCAGTTACCCCACTCATGATTGTGGCAGTCGAGCCGGTTCAGCGGGAGTGAGGAAGGGGTTAGCTAGCGGTTAGCTGGGTGATCGGAGCCTTCGTCTATTCAAAATACTTGCGAAAGACATCAAACTGGCGCTTGAGCTCCGCCAGTTCCGCTTCGATCCGTGCAACGCGCTCCTCCATCGGTGAGACGCTCGTAGGCCCCACGGCCGGTTGTTGTGAAACGCGCGCGGGTGCGATAGGCGTAGCCAGCGGCGCCGCTCGTTCCACATCACCTGAGAGCAGATGTGCGAAACGCGGCTCCTTCTCGCCCGGATGGCGTTCAAGCTTCTTCGCCAGCGGCGGCGTGCGCTCCGCCAGTCGGCCCAGGATGGACTCGACTTCCGCCAGCCCGTCGAACGCGTAGACTCGCGCCATGCGCCCCCGCAGCTCGCCCACCGTCTGCGGCCCGCGCAGCATCAACACGCACATTACCATCTGCTCGCGGCGATCAAAATTGAAAACTTCGCCAAGCCGGTGGGAATACTTGTGTACGCGGTGTTCGCCGCCGCTGATATCGAGCGCCATCCCACTCGCCTTCAGGCGTTCGATCGCTGCCAGCACAGTGTCTTCCTCGAGCGACATCACCGGGTCCCGGTTCGATTTCTGATTGCACGCGGCGCAGAGCGCGTTGAGCGAAAGTGGATAGTACTCGGGCGTCGTTGCTTCCTTCTCCATCAGCGACCCCAGCACGCGCACTTCGACTTCACTGAGCTGCACTTCCATGAATTCATCCTGCCACGACTGCCCGGCGCGCCGCTGCGCTTAGCTCGCGCTGGGCACTTCGGCGCCGTCATCTGGCCGGAGTAGCAGGTAGATATAGCGAATACCCAGCAGCATGGGAAGTCCCAGCAAGGCCGTCCACATCGCCGTGCTCGTCAGCGTCGACGCAACCGCGATCTTGACCCCCCGGTCCGCTAACAGAAAATATCCAGCGTCCGCCAGCCCGAGCAGCAGCACCAGAACTGCCGATCTTCGCAGAGCCGGCCGGCTTCTGATGCGCCACATCCCTCCCAACAGCAGCACCCACAGACACGCCAGGCTCGCGCCGCCCAGCGCCGTCACAATCAGTAGCAGCAGAATCGGTCCCACCGCGCCGAGCTTTGCGTCTGAAGAACTCGTGCCGAAAACCGTTGCAAGCAGCGCAAGTCCCATGCCCACAGACCCGGCCATCAGCATCGGCGCCAGCAGCACCGTGGCTGGCAGCAGCGCGACCACTTCGATCGCGCGCAAAATGCCGCGCCGTTTGAATAGCTCTTGAGCCAGTCGCGTCACTCGCCCGCTCATGATACAGGAAGCGCACATCCGCCCCGTCATTCACATTTGTGAAATCCCCTCGGGCACCTTGACGCAATCGAACGCCGAACATTCGGTCCGCTGCAATGACGACGACCATATTCGCCATCCGCGTCGCCGCTGTATACTGTTTGCTCGCATATGAAAATACATTCCGGCAATTGCGAACCTGCGTTCGCGCGCCGCTCTTTTCTCGGCGCCGGACTCGCAGGCGCATGGATGACCGCACGCGCCGCCCAATCGGATCGCGATTGGAGTGGTAAGAACCCGGTTCGCTACCCCGATCCCGACATCATCGCGCTCGATCCCCGCTTCAATAAGTACAAAATCGGCAACACGCCCATCCAGCGGCTCTACACCGGCACCCTTTGGTCGGAAGGCCCGGCGTGGAACGGCGTCGGCCGGTTTCTCGTGTGGAGCGACATCCCCAACGACCGTCAATTGCGCTGGTCGCAGGACGACGGCCACGTCAGCACGTTTCGCAATCCATCCGGCTACAGCAACGGCAACACGTTCGACTGGGAAGGCCGCCAGCTCTCCTGCGAGCATGGCAACCGCCGCGTCGTCCGTTATGAGCACAACGGAGGCGTCACAACCATCGCCGACAAATGGAACGGGAAAATTTTGAACGGACCCAACGATATCGTGGTTCACCCAGATGGTGGCATATGGTTTACAGATCCAGGCTACGGCACGCTGGTAGAT
>Ga0070730_10004064_pt1 | contig 12955 bp, 11 predicted proteins | sample Coa_R1_3_FD_66447 | JGI IMG/M metagenome (GOLD analysis project Ga0070730, IMG submission 66447) | Surface soil microbial communities from Centralia Pennsylvania, which are recovering from an underground coalmine fire - Coalmine... | ecosystem: Environmental > Terrestrial > Soil > Unclassified ...
GCCGATCCCGGCGAAGCCGATGAGCATCAGAGCCCAGGTGGTGGGCTCCGGCACGCCGAGGTTGAGGGTGACCGGCTCTTCCAGCGAGAAGTAGGTGGTCGCGCCGGGAGCGACGCCGCCGACGAAGTTCACCGTCAGCGCGAAGCCGGTGTTGTTGGTGAAGAAGCCCTGCGGCCCACCGTAGCCGTTGCCATCGTAGGGCGTCGGGGCGCCGTAGACGGCGAGGCCGTCGCCGTCGAAGCAGCCGATGCACTGGGACGACGTCAGGTTGATCGAGCCCACGGTATGCGAGGAGTTGTTGACGATGCCGATGTAGGTGTCTTCGACGCTGTCATACGGGCCTTGGCCGGTCGAGGTGCTGGTGACGCCGCCGCCGGCGTTGTAGGTGATGATGATCCCCGGCTGGCTGTCGGCGCCGTAGGCGGGGAAGGCTTGGGCGGCGGAGGCCGCCACCAGGGCCGTGGCGGCGACGGCGGCCGAAGCGAGAAGCGTCTTCATGATCGGGTCCTTGCTGGAAGCTCGCCGGAGACTGCCCCCGGTTATAAGCATTGGCGGCAAATTAGACGCAAAAGCGGCGCGGTCAAGCCACAATATGGCCAATTGACGATTTTTGACAATGACACGAACGAAAAAGGGTCGACTCGAACGAAAAAGGGCCGCCTCGCGGCGGCCCTTTCCGTAGGTCTCGTAACCGGCGGTTAGGCGGTTACGGCCGTGCGACGGCGGGCGGCGTAGCCGATCCCGGCGAAGCCGATGAGCATCAGAGCCCAGGTGGTGGGCTCCGGCACGCCGAGGTTGAGGGTGACCGGCTCTTCCAGCGAGAAGTAGGTGGTCGCGCCGGGAGCGACACCGCCGACGAAGTTCACCGTCAGCCCGAAGCCGGTGTTGTTGGTGAAGAAGCCCTGCGGGCCACCGTAGCCGTTCGGATCGTAGGGCGTCGGGGCGCCGTAGACGGCGAGGCCGTCGCCGTCGAAGCAGCCGATGCACTGGGACGACGTCAGGTTGATCGAGCTCACGGTCCGCGAGGAGTTGTTGACGATGCCGATGTAGGTGTCTTCGACGCTGTCATACGGGCCTTGGCCGGTCGAGGCGCTGCTGACGCCGCCGCCGGCGCCGTAGGTGATGATGATCCCCGGTTGGCTGTCGGCGCCGTAGGCGGGGAAGGCTTGGGCGGCGGAAGCCGCCACCAGGGCCGTGGCGGCGAAGGCCGCCGATGCGAGAAGGGTGGTCTTCATTTGGTACTGTTCCCTAAAATTGGTCCGGGCGAGCCCCCCGGTTAGGCCTCGCCATTAGTAGGCACATTTCAGGCGCAGTCAAGCGAGAATCTGGCGAAAGTGGCGCAACCTAGTTCGGCGGGACGCCAGCCGCCCCCGGGGCCGACAGCTGGCCCGTCAGCGACCCGCGCGCCAAGTCTCCCGGGTTTGCGAAATCGGCACAAGGCTTGTCGAAAAGAGCAGTCGAGTTGACGCGATACGGCCGACGTCTTTCACCTTACTCATGAAGAGCCTGGATATGCGGCCGTCCTGGACAGATTGTCGCAGCCTTCTATTGCGCGACGCACGACGTTGGTGATCTTATCCGGCCAGGAAACCGCGCGCCGCCGACAAAAACCCCTCTGGAGCGTCCAGGGGGACGCTGTGGCCGGAATTCTCCACCAGACTAAGGCGCGCGTCGGGGACGGCGCCGATCATCCGCGTGGCCGTCTCGGGCGAGAGTATGTCCGAAAGCGCGCCCCGGATGAGCAGGGTCGGCACGGCGATCTGGCCGCAGGACGCCCAGGCGGCGGCCGGGTCGCGCGTGCGCAGGGCGCCTGAGCGCAGGGCGGGGTCGTAGCGCCATGTCCAGCGGCCATCATCGGTGCGCATGAGGCTGTAGTCGACGCGGTGGCGGTGATGGGCCTCGGGTGGCAGGGGATTGGCCGCGCGCGCGGCCGCGAACGCCTCGTCCCGGCTCGCGAAGACATCGCTGGTCTGCACGCCGGCGCGGATGCGCTGGGCGCCGGAGGCGACGATCTCCGGGCCGATGTCGACGATGACGAGGGCGGCGAGGGCGCCGGGGCGGTGTCCGGCGTACTCCATCGCCACCATGCCCCCCATCGACAATCCTACGAGCGAGAAGCCGCCGAGCCCCAACGCCTGAACGAAGGCCGCGAGGTCGTCGGCCATGTCCTCCACGCCGTAGCGGTCGGCGGCGGCCCAGTCGGTCTCGCCGTGGCCGCGCTGGTCGAGGGCCAGCACGCGGTAGCGATCGGTCATCGCCGCGGCGAAGGCGTCCCAGGAGCGGGCATGGCCGGTGTAGCCGTGCAGCAGCACCAGGTCCGGGGCGTCCGGGCGCGTGGAGGGCCAGTCGCGATAGTGGAAGCGCAGGCCCCGCATCTCGATCAGTTCGTCGGCGACCGGGGCGGCGATGTGCAGCATGGCTTCCTCGCGAGGTGACGGGCCGGCCACCCTATCACCGTCGCCGGCCCCGCCGGCAAGCGGGCGTCAGCCCTGCGAGGCGGTCAGTCCTGGTCGCCGGCCCGCGCCTGGTCGCGGTCGGCCCCGACGCTGGCGCGAAGCGTATCCAGGCGCTCGAGGATGTCCCGGCGCTGGTCGGGATTGAGGCGCCCGTCGGCGTCGCGGTAGTCCGCGTCCATGCGGCGGATGTCATCCAGTTGCCTCAGGGCGTGGCGGCCGCCGCGATCATCCAGCCTGCCATCGGCGATGCGCCGCTGAATCCTGTCCTGCAGCCAGTCTTCCCGCGCGCGGGTGTCCGCGGGCGCTCCCGTCCAGCCGTCGCGACCCTGGACCGCGCCGCGGTCATAGTCCGCGGCGGGGGGCTGGGGGGGATAGCCGTTGTCCTGTCCGTAGGGACGGCCCTGGCCGTAGTCACTGGGAGGGGGGGCCGGCGGGGGATAGCCGTTGTCGTAAGGCTGGCCCTGATTGTAGGCGCCCTGGCTGGAGGGCCCCTGGCCGTACGCGCCCTGGTTGTACGCGCCCTGGTTGTAGGGTCCCTGATTGTAGGAGCCCGGAGGCGGCGCAGGCGGATAGCTGCCCTGCTCCTGCTGGCCGTAGTCGGCCGGCGGGGGCGCCGGCGGCGCGTCGTAGCCGCGGGGCGGCGTGTCGACCCAGCGTCCGTTGGCGTCGTAGTAGCCGTACTGGGTGACGGTGTTGGGGATCCAGCGGCCATTCTCGTCGTAGCGGCCGTATTGGTTGGCACAGTTGACCGTGGCCCCGCCGATGGCGTTGCCCGCCACCGCGCCGCCGACGCCGCCGATGATCGTGCCGCCCTCCTTGCCGCCGTGCTCGCCGATGGCGTTGCCGAGGAGCGCGCCGCCGACGGCACCGAGGACGGTTCCCACCACCCGGTTGTCGTGTTTCTGCTCCTGGCAGCTCGACTGCGCCTGAACCAGGGATGGGGCCAGCGCGGCGCTGAGCGCCACCGCGGCGAGGCTCGAATACATCAGTCCCTTCAACATCGACGATCTCCTGGTTCCAGGCGCCCGAAGGGCGGACCTGACTAACGCGCGGCGATCCCTGTGGATGCCGCGCGCCGTTTGTGAAGTTCAAGCTACGCCCGCGTCGATGAACATGCGCTGAACCGGTCAGAAACTTCCGACGAAGTTTCCCGGGCCAGAACCTCGGCCAGCCGCCCGGCGAGGTCGGGGGGAAACACCGGCTCGGCGCAGGCCGCCAGCTCGGCCGGCGTCCACCAGCGGATGTCGTCGACGAACTCGCGCTCCAGCGCCTGCCAGCCTTCGCGCGCCGGCTCGCCCCGGGCGCAGCGCGCAACCATGAAGTGCTCCCGCACGCGCACGGGGCGGCCCTTGCGATCGTGGTGGATCTGCTCTCCCTCCCACAGCACCGGGCCCACGCTGGCGCAGCTGAAGCCGGTCTCCTCGCGGATTTCACGCAGCGCCGCCTCGGCGAGCGTCTCGCCGGGCTCTACCCCGCCCCCGACCGTGAACCATGCGCCGGGCGCGTCCGGATTGCTGGGGAGCCGGCCCTTCATCAGCAGGATGCGGCCCTCGGGATCGAGGAGCAGCACCCGGGCGGTCAGGCGTTCGCGCATGGTCCTCCCCTTCTCGAGTTCCTAGCCACCCTGCAACCGCGCCTTGACCTGCTCGGCGAGCGATTGAAGCTGCAGCGGCTTGGGGAGGAAGGAGATGCCGGTCTCGCCTTCCAGGAGGTCGGAGAACTCCGACTCGGCGTAGCCGGAGATGAACATCACCGGCGCGGCGGCGAGGAACGGCCGGGCGGCCTTCAGCAGGGCGGGGCCGTCCATGCCCGGCATCGACACGTCGGAGATCATCAGATCGATCCGGCCGGCGTTCTCGCGCGCCAGATCCAGGGCCTCCTCGCCATCGCGGGCCTCGATCACCTCGTAGCCGCGTCCCCTGAGCAGGCGCGCGGCGATGTCGCGCACACGGTCCTCGTCCTCGACGAAAAGGATGCATCCGGCGCCGGAGAGATCGCGCGGCGGACGGCGCGCCGCCGCGGCGGGCGGCTCGAGGCTGAGGCGCGGAACGTGGGCGGGCAGGAAGATGCGGAAGGTCGCCCCCTGGCCCGGCGGCGAGGCGGCGACGATCCAGCCGTCCGACTGCTTGACGATGCCATAGACCGTGGCGAGGCCGAGCCCCGTCCCCTCGCCCGCCGCCTTGGTGGTGAAGAAGGGCTCGAAGATGCTGCCCAGCACCGCCGTGGGAATGCCGGGGCCGTCGTCGGCGACCTCGATGAGGGCGACATCGCCCGGCGGCCGGGCGGGGCAGCCGAGGGCCTCCGCCTCCGCCGCGGTGAGCCGCGCGGTCCGCAGCCGGATCGCACCCCCGCCCCCTTCGCGCAGGGCGTCGCGGGCGTTGACCACCAGGTTCATGATCGCCATTTCCAGCTGCGCCTTGTCGATGCGCACCAGGGGGGCGCCGGGGCCGTGGTCGGTCTCCAGGCGCATGTTCTCGCGCAGCAGGCGCCGGAGCAGGACCTCGAAGTCGATCAGGGCCGCGCCGAGGTCGACGACCTCCCGGCGGACTGTCGCCTTGCGCGAGAAGGTGAGCAGCTGCAGCACCAGGGCGGCCGCGCGGTTCACGCCCTCGCGCACCTCGCCCAGGCTCTCATAGGCCGGGTCGCCCAGGGGATGGCGCAGCAGCAGCTCGTCGACCCGCATCCCGATGGCGCTCAGGAGGTTGTTGAAGTCATGGGCGACGCCGCCGGCCAGCTGGCCGATGGCCTCCATCTTGTGGCGCTGGGCGAGCTGGAGCTGGAGGTCCTTCTCGGCGGTGACGTCGAGCAGATAGGCGGCGATGCGGCCGCCCTCCCTGGCGAGGTAGAGTTGCGCGGTGCGATCGGGCGCGCCGGGGAGCGAGACCTCGAACGGACCGGGGCCGCCTTCGGCCAGGCGGGCGACGACCTCGGCGCGCGAGGTCTCGGCGATAAGATCCGCCAGGGTCGCGCCGGGGAAAGCCGGGCGGCCGGCGATCGCCCACAGGGCCGCGTTCGCCTCCAGGATCGCGCCGGCGAAGGGATCGGCGCCCTCGACTAGGGCGGCGCCGAACGGCGCCGGAGCGGCGAGAGACTGCGGCAGGAGCGTCGCCGGCTCCGCGCCGGCGGCGGCCCCGGCCGGCGGAGGGGGAAGGCGCACCAGGAAGCGCTCGACGCCGAAGGCGGCGATCACGGCGGCCCGGCCCCCCTCGCCGACGGGCAGCACCCCCTCTCCCCGTCCCGTGGCCCGCGCGGTCCGGAACGCCGCGAACGCGGCCGCGCCGCCGGGAAGCGGGCGCCGCGCGGAACCGAGGGCCTTGGCCCACATCCGATTGGCGAGGACCACGGCGCCATCCAGCTCGCAGATCGCCGCCGGCTCATCCAGGGCCTCGAGCAGGGCGGCGAGATCGTCCCGGTCCGCCGATCCGCCGCGGCGGCGGAGGATGTCGCGCAGCGCGATCACCGCTCGAGCCCCACCCGGCGGGCCAGCACGCGCGCGGCCTGGGCGGGGCCGAGCTTGTCCCGGTCGCGGTCGACGCTGAAGTTGGCGTCGCGCATCGCCTCCACGCCGATGGCCCCCACGAGCGGACGCAGGGCGCGGCGCAGGCGCGCATCGCCCGACCGCCGGGGCGAGAGGAGGATGACGGCGTCGTACGGCGGCAGGGCCCCCAGCGGATCGGCCAGCACCACCAGATGATCGGCGGCGATGCGGCCGTCGCTGGAAAAGGCCGAGATCACGTCCGCCTCGCCGTCACCGAGCGCCCGGTACATGAACGTCGGCTGGTAGGACGTCAGGCGCGCGAAGGCGAGGCCGTAGGCGGAGCGGATCGCCGTCCATTCGGGGCGGGAGAGGAACTCCAGGTCCGAGCCCAGCTTGAGGCCGGGCGCGCGCGCCGCCAGATCGCTCAGCGAGGCGATCTTCAGCGCCGTGGCGCGATCGGCGCGCATGGCCAGCACATAGGCGTTCTCGAAGCCGACGGGGCCCAGGACCGTGACGCCATCGCGGCGCTTCAGCTCACCGGTCAGGCCCGCCAGCACCGCGGCGCGGCCAGGGTTGTCGCGGCGGTGAAGGACGTTGGCCCACAGGGTGCCGGAGTAGTCGACGTAGGCGTCGACGTCGCCGGACACCAGGGCGCGGTAGGCGGTGGCCGAGCCCAGGTCCTCCTTCACCGACACCCGCGCCCCGGCGGCGCGCAGCCGCGAGGCCATCAGGTCGGCGAGGATATACTGCTCGGAGAAGTTCTTCGCCCCGATCTGGTAGGCGGCTGCGGCGGGCGCGCCGAGCAGGGGCGAGAGGGCGGCGGCCGAGCCCGCGACCAGGCCGACCGCCCCGGCCCAGATGCGCCAGGGCCGCCGGTCGGAAAGCCCGGACTCGATCAGGCCGAGCAGCTGGTCGGCGCCGAGGGCCAGGACCGCCGAGGCGACGCAGCCGAACAGGACATAGACCCAGTTCTCGGTCTGCAGGCCGGAGAAGATGTAGTTGCCGAGCGAGGTCTGGCCGACCGGTGTCGCCAGGGTGGCGGCTCCGATCGTCCACACGGCCGCCGTCCGCGCCCCCGCCATGATCACCGGCGCGGCCAGCGGCAGCTCCACCCAGAACAGGCGCTGGGCCGCGGTCATGCCCATCCCCTCGGCCGCCTCCGCCGCTGCCGGGTCGACGCCGCGGATGCCGGCGACCGTGTTTCTGAGGATCGGCAGCATGGAATAAAGCGTCAGGGCCATCAGCGATGGGGCGAAGCCCAGCGCCGGAAAGCCGCGGCCGACCCAGGCCTGGCTGAGCGCCGAGAGCGCCAGCAGCAGCGGGTAGAACATCGCCAGCAGGGCGAGGCTGGGAATGGTCTGGATCAGGCTGGCCGCGAACAGGCTCGGCCAGCGCACGGCGGCGCTGCGGCTGGCGGCCACCCCCAGGGGCAGGCTGACCGCGAAGCCGAGCGCCAGAGCGCACAGGCTGAGAAGGACGTGCTGGGAGAGGTAGGACGGCAGGAGGGCCCAGGCCGCGGCGAAGCGGTCATCCATGGGCGTCTCCCCTCTGGAGGGCCTCGAGACGCTTCATCTGCCGCCGCGGCGTCTCCATGAGCTGGCGCACGCCCGGATCGTCCTGGTCGGCCAGAAGGGCGCCGGGTGGGCCGTCGGCCACGATCCGTCCGTCATCCAGCACGATGATGCGGTCGGCCAGGAGCAGCGCCTCCATCACGTCGTGGGTGACCATCACGGTGGTCAGATCCAGCCGGTCGTGCAGGGCGCGATAGTCGCGGCCGAGGGCGTCGCGGGTGAGCGGATCGAGCGCCCCGAACGGCTCGTCCATCAGCATCACCCCCGGCCCGGCCGCCAGCGCCCGCGCGAGGCCCACGCGCTGCCTCTGGCCGCCGGAGAGGGCCGCGGGCGGGCGAGCGGCGATATCGGGCGGCAGGGCGATCAGCGAGAGGAGCTCGGCCGTGCGCGCGGCGATGCGCGCCGCCGGCCAGCCGGCCAGGCGGGGGCCGACGGCGATGTTCTCCGCCACGGTGAGATGCGGAAAGAGGCCGATCTCCTGGAACACGTAGCCGATGCGCCGGCGCAGGGCCGGCGCCGGATCCTCGCCCACCACCCGCCCGTCTACGCGGACCCTTCCGGCGTCGGCCATGGCCAGGCCGTTGATCATCTTCAGGGTCGTGGTCTTGCCGCTCCCCGACGCGCCCAGGAAGGCGACGAACTCGCCACGGCCGATCGACAGGTCGAGGGGCCCGACCACCCGCCGGCCCGCGTAGGTCTTGCTGACGCCGTCGAACGCGATCATGCGCCGAGGCGTAAAGCACGCCCGCGCGAGGCGGAAGCGCCTTGCGCGGCGAGGCGTGGCTTAAGCGCGGCGCGCCTGCGCCACGCGGGCGGCGCCCAGGGCCATCAGCGCCCCGCGCACGATGCCTTCGGCGTCCAGGCCGGCGGTCGCGTACATGGCTTCGGGCTTGTCCTGGTCCTGGAAGACGTCGGGGAGGTGCAGGGTGCGGACCTTGAGCCCCCGGTCGAGGACCCCGTGGTCGGCCAGGGCGTGCAGGACGAAGGCGCCGAAGCCGCCGGCGGCCCCCTCCTCGACGGTGATCAGCGCCTCGTGCTCCTGGGCCAGGCGCAGGATCAGGTCGATGTCGAGGGGCTTGGCGAAGCGGGCGTCGGCGACGGTGGTGGAGAGGCCGCGGGCCGCCAGCAGGTCGGCGGCCTTGAGGCTCTCTGCGAGGCGCGTGCCGAAGGACAGGATCGCCACAGCGTTCCCCTCGCGCACGATCCGACCCTTGCCGATCTCCAGGGGCTCGGCGACATCGGGCATGGCGACGCCCACCCCCTCGCCGCGCGGGAAGCGGAAGGCGCTCGGCCGGTCGTCGATGGCGACCGCCGTGGCGACCATGTGGGCCAGTTCGGCCTCGTCGGCGGCGCCCATCAGGACGAAGCCGGGGAGCTGGCCCAGGTAGCCGATGTCGAAGCTGCCGGCGTGGGTGGGTCCGTCGGCCCCCACCAGGCCGGCGCGGTCGATGGCGAAGCGCACCGGCAGGCGCTGGATGGCCACATCGTGCACGACCTGGTCGTAGCCACGCTGGAGGAAGGTGGAATAGAGGGCGGCGAACGGCTTCATGCCGTCGGCGGCGAGGCCGGCGGCGAAGGTCACCGCATGCTGCTCGGCGATGCCGACGTCGAAGCAGCGGGCCGGGAAGCGCTTGGCGAACAGGTCCAGGCCGGTGCCCGAGGGCATGGCGGCGGTGATGCCGATGATGGTCTCGTCGCGCTCGGCCTGCTTGATCAGCTCGCCGGCGAACACCTTGGTGTAGGAGGGCGCGTTGGAGGCGGCCGGCTTGGCCTGCTGGCCGGTGACGACGTCGAACTTGGCCACCGCATGATGCTTGTCGGCGGCGCTCTCGGCCGGGGCGTAGCCCTTGCCCTTCTGGGTGACCACATGGATGAGGACCGGCCGGTCCTGAATCTGCTGCACGTTGCGGAGCACTGGGACGAGGTGCTCGAGGTTGTGGCCGTCGATCGGGCCGACATAGTAGAAGCCGAGCTCCTCGAAGAAGGTGCCGCCGGTGGCCATGCCGCGGGCGTATTCCTCGGCCTTGCGGGCGATGTCCTTGAGCGGCCGCGGCAGGTGGCTGGCCACCTCCTTGCCCAGGCGGCGGACCCGCTGGTAGGCGTGGCCCGACACCAGGCCGGCGAGGTAGGCGCTCATGCCGCCGACCGGCGGGGCGATCGACATGTCGTTGTCGTTGAGGATGACGATCAGCCGCTTGGTCGCCTCGGCGGCGTTGTTCATCGCCTCATAGGCCATGCCGGCGCTCATCGAGCCATCGCCGATGACGGCGATCACGGCATTGTCCTCGCCGCGCATGTCGCGGGCCACGCAGAACCCCAGAGCGGCGGAGATCGAGGTCGAGGCGTGGGCCGCGCCGAAGGGATCGTACGGACTCTCGGCCCGCTTGGTGAAGCCCGAGAGGCCCGCGCCCTGGCGCAGGGTGCGGATGCGGCCGCGGCGGCCGGTCAATATCTTGTGCGGATAGGCCTGGTGGCCGACATCCCAGATCAGGATGTCCTTTGGGGTGTCGAACACGTGGTGCAGCGCCACGGTCAGCTCGACGACGCCGAGGCCGGCGCCCAGGTGGCCGCCGGTGACCGAGACCGCGCTGATCGTCTCGCTGCGGAGCTCGTCCGCCAGCCGGCGAAGCTCGGGAATGCTGAAGCGCCGGGTGTCGGCCGGCTCGTCGACGGTATCGAGAAGAGGTGTTTTGGAACCCATGATGGACCTGTCAGGCGCCCCCGCCTTGCACGGCGCTGATAGGCGCGCCGCCTGTGGTTGGTGGTTAAGGACTACGAATGGTGGTTACGGGCTACGAATCAAGCCTGGATCGGCCAAATGACGCCTTCATGCGCGCCGCTGTAACACGAAATCCACAGCCGATCGCAAGAATTGGCCGCGGTCGCCGAACAGATCCAGATGCGCCTTGGTCTGCGTCACCAGCAGGGCCACCCGCTCCTTCGCCGCCTCCACGCCGAGCAAAGTGACGTAGTTGGTCTTGCCGAGCGCCGCGTCCTTGCCTCCCGCGGCCTTGCCGAGCGATTCGACGTCCCCCTCGGCGTCGAGGACATCGTCGACGATCTGGTAGGCCAGGCCGATGTCGCGGCCGAAGGCCATCAGCGCGTGGCGCTCCGCATCCATCGGCCGCGCCATCGCCAGGGGCAGTTCGAAGGCGCAGGCGATCAGCGCGCCGGTCTTCATGCGCTGCATGCGGGCCACCGCGCCCAGGTCGTCGCGGACGCCCAGGATGTCGATCATCTGGCCGCCCACCATGCCGCGAGCGCCGGCGGCGACGGCCAGGTGGCGCACCAGCTCGGCGCGCACCTCGCCCTTGGCGTAGGTGTCCGGGTCGGCGAGGATCTCGAAGGCGACGGTCAGCAGCGCATCGCCCGCCAGCACGGCGGTGGCCTCGTCGTAGGCCTTGTGCACGGTGGGCCGGCCCCGGCGCAGGTCGTCGTCGTCCATGCACGGCAGGTCGTCGTGGACCAGGCTGTAGGCGTGGACGCACTCCAGGGCGCAGGCGGCGCGCAGCACCGAGCGCTCGGGCAGGTCGAACAGGCGGCCGGTCTCGAGGGCGAAGAACGGGCGCAGCCGCTTGCCAGGGCCCAGCGCCGCGTAGCGCATGGCCTCGGTGAGGCGGGCCTCGGGGCCGTCGGCCCGGGGCAGCAGCTCATCGAGGGCGACGGTGACCAGATCGGCGGCCTGGGCGATCCGCTGGGCCAGAACGGCGGACACCGTCAAGCGAACTCGGCCGGCTCGACACCGACGGCGCCGCCGGGTCCCAGGACGATCTTCTCCACCTGCAGCTGGGCGGCGCGCAGCTTGGCCTCGCAATGGGCCTTGAGCAGAGCCCCGCGCCGGTAGACGTCCACGGAGCGTTCCAGCTCCGCCTTGCCCGACTCGAGCTCGGCGACGATCTTTTCCAGTTCGGCCAGCGCCTGCTCGAAGGAGAGGGCGTCAATGTCGGGTTGTTGACTCATGGAATCACGCATCGATTGAGTAGAATGTCGACCAAAGCGCACCGTAGCCGACTGCGGCGAGGGGCCGCAACGGCGCTCACGGGTCAAATGGTCATATCGTCACAAGGTCAGGGGGGCGGCTCGAAGCGGCGGGCCGTCCAGTAGCCGAAGCGCTGGTCCAGGGTTTTGCGCCAGCCCCGCGCAGCCAGAGCCTGGCCGATCATCCAGTTGAAGAAGCCGTGAGCGATCAGCACCACCTCCCGCCCGTCGGAGGCGCGGCTGACGAGGTCTTCGGCCGCGCGGCGGGCGCGGACCTGAGCCTCCACCATCGACTCCAGGCCGTCGTGATAGTTGAACGCCCACCAGCAGAAACGCGACAGCACGCCCCACCAGCGCGGCGGAAGCCTGAACCAATCCGGGAGCGGCGGCGGCGGCAGGGGCGCTTCGACGAACAGGGGATCGCTCAGGATGTCGCGCCCGCCGGCGATCGCCCGCGCGCTCTGGATCGACCGCTCGCGCGTGGAGGAGACCACGGCGTCGGCGGCGCGGGCCAGGGCGAGGAGGGCCGGCGGCGGCGACTGGCCGGGCTTCAGGCCCCCCTCCTCGTAGCGCGCCCACCACTCGCGGTATCCCCGGGCGGTGAGGGTCACGCGACGCGACAGGGCCGGCTCGCCATGGCGGGCCAGGATGACGGCGCCGGCCATGGCTCTCACGCTCCCCGCAACGCCCGGACATGGGCGACGGCGGACTCCGCGAGCCCGCGCAGGTCGTAGCCACCCTCCAGGGTGGAGACGATCTTTCCCCCGCAATGGCGGCGGGCCACGGCGGCGATGGCCCGGGTCGCCCAGGCGTAGTCCTCCGCCTCCAGCGCCTGGTGGGCCAGGGGATCGCGGGCGTGGGCGTCGAAGCCGGCGGAGATGAGGATCAGGTCGGGCGCGAAGGCGTCGATCCGCTCCATCAGCCCCTCGAACGCCGCCCGCCAGGCCTCGCGTGGGGCCATCGGCGGCACCGGGGCGTTGGCGAGGTTGCCCACTCCGGTCTCGCTCGCCGCGCCGGTGCCCGGGTAGTTGGGGCTTTCGTGGACCGAGGCGAAGAAGAGGTCGGGGTCGTTCTCGAACACCGCCTGGGTGCCGTTGCCATGGTGGACGTCGAAGTCGGCCACCGCCACCCGCGCGAGGCCGTACGCCTGGGCGACCCGCGCGCCGATGGCGACGTTGGAGAAGAGGCAGAAGCCCATCGCGAAGTCGGGACCGGCGTGATGGCCCGGCGGCCGCACCGCACAGAACGCCCGCTCCGCCTCGCCGGCGGCCACCGCGCGCACGGCGGCCGCCACCGCGCCCGCCGCAAGCTGGGCCGCGCGCAGGCTGCCGGGCGACATCTCGGTGTCGGCGTCCACCAGCCTTACACCCTCACCAGGGGCGAAGGCCTCGATCCGCCGCAGCTGCGCCGGGCTGTGCACGAGGGCGAGGTCGGCCGGTTGGGCCAGCGGCGCCTCGCGCCGATCGAGGTCG
>Ga0070730_10004065_pt1 | contig 12955 bp, 10 predicted proteins | sample Coa_R1_3_FD_66447 | JGI IMG/M metagenome (GOLD analysis project Ga0070730, IMG submission 66447) | Surface soil microbial communities from Centralia Pennsylvania, which are recovering from an underground coalmine fire - Coalmine... | ecosystem: Environmental > Terrestrial > Soil > Unclassified ...
GAAATCGCAGGCCTCTGTCTGTACGTCCTGACATAGCGCAAGAGCCACCGGCCCGCAGGCAGCCGGGTCGAGGAGAATGGCCATGGTGCGCGGCAACGCGTCCAGCAGTTGCTCCGGCCGGGTGATGCGATCGAAGTAACGGCATACCGGCTTCAGGCAATCGTTGGCCGAAATCGTGCCGTCGCCGAAATGCTCGATCTGCTGCAGCACCGGATCGGGCCGCCTGCTTGCATGCACGTCGCCCGGAAGAAACAACACGGGCAGTCGATTGACGTGCGCCAGGGCGGCCGCGCTGACCAGGTTGGTCGCGCCCGGACCAATCGAGGTGGTGCAGATCATCGCGCGTCGGCGCCGCGACTGTTTGGCGAAGGCGATCGCGGCGTGAGCCATGCCCTGCTCGTTATGGGCACGGAACGTCGGCAGCACGGCGCCGGCGGAATGCAGCGCTTCGCCCAGTCCCGCGACATTGCCGTGGCCGAAGATGGCCCACACACCCGCGAAATAGGCCACGGGACCCGGTTCGGTTTCCACGAACTGGCGCGACAAGTAGGTGACCGCAGCCTGCGCCGCCGTCAGACGCACCGTTGTCACGCCTGCACCGTTGTCACGCTTGATTTGCCTGCCACCGCGGCCCGTCCTAAGTTTTGACCGCCCGTTTGCGGGGGCGGATCCCGTTGCGTTCCCGCTCGAACGCAAAACCAATGACGAGCGCCTCCGCCAGACAGATGGTGGCGGTCAGCGAGCGGAAGGAGCGCACTTCGGACTCGCGTACTTCCAGAGTCTGGGCGGCGAGCTTGGCAATCGGGCTTACCGCGCTGTCGCTGATCGCGAGAACCTTGGCGCCCGCTTTGGCCGCCGCCTGAGCGGCCCCGACGGTTTCTTCGGCATAGGGGTGATAGCTGATGGCGATCAACAGATCCTTGCCGTCGATGCAGTGCAGCTGCTGGGAGACGAGGCCGCCCACGCCATCGACCAGCACCGTGCGCTTGCCCACCCGCAGGCACGAATAGGCAAGATAGGACGCCACCGGGAAGGACCTGCGCATGCCGATGACATACACCGTTTCGGCGTGATCAATGAGCTTCACCGCCCTCGACATCTCGCTGCGCTTGATGGTTTCACGAAGGTTTTGCAGGGCGAGGATGTCGCCCTCCGCAAATTCCGCCAACAACTCCCCGCTCTCGCCGGTCTCCTTCTTGGCCAGTGAAGTGTTGAATCGGCGGACACGCTCGCCGTAGCCGAGGGTTGAATGGTTGGCGAGCAGACCGTCGCGCAATACGCGCTGCATCGGACTTGCGCCGGTGAATCCCAACGCTTTGGCGAAGCGAACGATCGCCGATTGCTGGGCGCCCGAGCGTTCCGCGACCACGGCCAGAGTTTCCAGCGCCAGATCGTTCGGATGATCCAAGACATACCGTGCAATCTGCTTGAGGCGCTTGCTGAAGTCGTCGTAGCGTTCCAGAATGACATCGCGCAATTCGTCGGCTGTACCCGGCGCTGCCGAATCGTCGCTCATGGACTTCTCCTGTATTCCACTCGAATGTCTGGCTCGCAAGGATAGAGATCCCTGGAACGTAAATGCAATGGTGCACGACGAAATAAACATTCTATATTGACTTTTTCGGCAAAATATATTCTATTTCTGTTGCTGAAGTCGTTTCGACGTACTGACGTTCGCCCCAGAATCGGCTGGGAGCCGGTGATCAACGGAGTCCTGCATGTTCGACATCGCCGTTCTCGGCGCCGGCCGCATCGGCAAGGTCCACGCCCACAATGCCGCAGCGCACCCGGCGCTGCGGCTGAAGTACGTCTTCGACCCCCGCACCGACGCCGCGCTCGACTTGGCGGCGCGGACGGGAGCCGCCGCGGCCCGCGATCTCGATCAGGTTCTAAAGGATCCCGGCGTCGCGGGCGTAATCGTCGCGAGCTCCACCGATTGCCACCTCGATCAATGCGTGCGAGCCATCGCGGCCGGCAAGACGGTGCTCTGCGAGAAGCCGCTGGACATGGACCTGAACCGGGCACGTTCCCAGCGCGACCGCTTGGGCGGCGGCGTTCGGCTGATGCTGGGTTTCAATCGCCGCTTCGATCCGAGTTTCGCCGCCTTACGCGATCGGCTTGCGACCGGAGCCGTCGGCGCGCTCGAGACCCTTCATATCGTCAGTCACGATCCGGCGCCGCCGCCGATCTCCTACATCCGAGTCTCGGGGGGATTGTTCAAGGACATGGCCATCCATGATTTCGACATGGCCCGCTGGCTGCTCGGCGAGGAACCGGTTGAAGTGTTCGCCGCGGCCAGCTGCCTCGTCGACCCGGCCATCGGCGCTGCGGGCGATGTGGATACCGCCAAGACCCTCCTGCGCACGGCAACCGGGAAGATCTGCATGATCAGCAACAGCCGCCGCTCCGGATACGGCTATGACCAGCGCATCGAAGCGTTCGGCTCCCGCGGCCAGCTGCGCGCGGACAATATTCTCGAAAATTCCGTGTCTGCCTGGAGTGAAACGGGAATGGCCAGCGGGGCACTCCAAAATTTCTTCCTCGATCGCTACGCGGAAGCCTACCGCCGTGAAGTCGCGCAGTTTGCCAAGCTGCTGGGCGGCGAGGCAGCGCCTGCGGCAGGCTACGCCGATGGTGTTGCCGCGCTGGCTCTGGCCGAGGCTGCGGAACACTCGGCGCGTTCCGGCAAAGTCGTCGCACTGTGACGGTGGCGGCGGCGCGCCGGGTCGATCTCAAGCCCATCCGCGGAATCGGGCTTTGGGGCGCCGTGTCTGCCAACGTTCTGAACATGATCGGCGTCGGTCCATTCATCACCATACCGCTGGCGCTGGCCGCCATGGGCGGCCCGCAGGCGCTGCTCGGATGGCTGACGGGTGCGTTGTTATGCGTCTGCGATGGTCTCGTCTGGGCTGAACTCGGTTCCGCGATGCCACAGTCCGGCGGACCCTACCACTATCTGCAACAGGCGTTCGGCCCGGCGAAGCTCGGCCGCCTGCTCAGTTTTCTGTATCTGTGGCAGTCGCTGGTGATCGGACCGCTGTCCATCGCCTCGGGGACCGTGGGATTTGCCGACTACACCAAGTATCTGATCCCGCAAATGCAACCCTGGCATGTGACCGCGGTGGCCGCCGCGCTGTGCCTCTTCAATACCTTCCTGCTGTATCGCGACGTGCGGACCATCCAGCGAATTTCCGTGCTGATCACGCTCGTCGTGTTTTTCTCCTGTCTGTGGATCATCGTCACCGGTGTGATGCACTTCGACGCCAAGATCGCATTCGATTTCCCGGCGAACGCTTTTACATTGTCCAGGAGCTTCTGGGTGGGGATGGGTTCGGCCACATTGATCGCGGTATACGATTATGGCGGCTACAACAATGTCTGCATGATCGGCGAGGAGATCAAGAATCCGCGCCGGGTGATCCCGCTCGCAGTGCTGCTGTCGATCATCTTGGTGGCGATTCTCTATCTCGGCCTCAATTTGTCGATTCTCGGAGTCCTGCCCTGGCGCCAGGCGCAACAATCCCAAGCCATCGTGGCCGACTTCATGAATACCCTCTACGGTCATTGGGGCGGTATCGTCGTCGCGGTGCTCATCCTGCTCGCCAGCTGGGGTTCCGCGCTGGCGATCTTGCTTGGTTTTTCGCGTGTTCCCTACGCGGCGGCAGCCGACGGGCGCTTCTTCAAACCCTTCGCCGCCTTGCATCCCACGGGGCGGTTTCCGGCGGTCTCTCTGCTCTTCATGGGTGGGTTGTCCGCGGTGGCGTGCCTGTTCTCGCTGGGGGACCTGATCGCCGTGCTGATCGTGATCCAGACGTTGTTCCAATTCACCGCCCAATGCGTCGCCGTGGTGTTGCTGCGGCGCCAGAGACCGGTCGCCGGCAGCTTCCGGATGCCGCTCTATCCCATACCCGTCGTCATCGCCCTGATCGGCTGGTTCTACATCGTGGTAAGCAGTCGACCGCAGCACGTCGCACTCGCGATCGGAATGTTGGCGCTCGGCGTGGGAATCTATTTCGCCCAGGCCCGCGGCCGCCGTGATTGGCCGTTCGTGCACGCATGAAGAGCTGGGATGTCACGGTGGTCGGCGAAGTGTTTGCGGACCACGTTCTTTCCGGTTTCGAAAACTGGCCCAAGCCAGGCGAGGAGGTCGTCACCGACCAGTACACTCGCGAGGTGGGCGGCGGCGCGGCAATCACCGCCTGCGGTCTTTCCAGGCTGGGCAGATCGGTCAATCTCGTTGCGGTGATTGGCGCGATCGACGGCGGCTGGTTCGAGCATCGGCTTGGCGCGTTCGGGGTCGGCGCCGACGGTCTGCGGAAAGTCGAAGGCAACACGGGTACCACCATCAGCGTGTCCACCGCCGCCGACCGATCCTTCTTCACGTATGCGGGCGCGAACCGCCGGCTTGCCGAAGCACTGCACAAGCCCGACGCCCTGGCCCAACTGAGCCAATCCCGGCATGTGCACTTTGCCATGCCGCTGGCGAGATCACTGGCGGGGGAGCTGCTGAGGGCTCTTTCTGCGGCGGGGTGCACCATGTCGTTGGACGTCGGATTTCAACCGCACTGGCTGCGCGATCCGGCCAATCTGAACAGCTGCCGGGCGGTCGACTACCTGCTGCCCAACGAGAAGGAAGCGGCTCTGCTTTGCGGCAGCGACAAACCGGAAGAATTCGTCGCCTTTGCGCAGAAGGCGCAACTGCGCTCTTGCGCTCTGAAGCTGGGCGCGCGTGGCGCCTTGAGCATTGACGAAGGCATGCTCCGCAGCGTCGCCGCGCCGCCAGTCGCCGCGCTCGACCCCACCGGAGCGGGCGATGCCTTCGATGCCGGCTTCATCGACGCGCTGCTGGATGAGGTCAGCGTCGAGGAGCGTTTACGCCGCGCGTGCATCTGCGGAGCGCTGTCGACACGGTTCGCAGGCGCACTTGCCGGCCTTCCCGACCGTGAGGAACTTTGGAACGTCTATGAGCAAACGTACGGATCGTAAGTTCGCCTTGATCGGCGGCGGCGGCGTGCGCACGCCGCTGGTGGTTTTCGGCATCAACGAATCGGCCGAGGCGCTCGGCGCCGGGGAGATGGTCCTCTTCGATCCGGACGCCAAGCGCCTGCGCCTCATGACGGAACTCGGCCGCGCCATCATCGCGAAGGAAAATGGGTCGCTGCGTCTGCGCGAAGCCTCCTCGATCGAAGATGCGGTGGACGGCGCGGATTTCGTGCTCAACAGCATCCGTGTCGGCGGCGCCGCCAAGCGCGCTGCCGACGAAATGGCGGCGATCGAGCACGGCTATCCGGGACAGGAAACCACCGGACCGGTCGGTGCATCCATGGCCCTCCGCACGGTACCTGTCGCCATTCAGCACGCGCGACTCGTCGAACGCGGGAGCCCTGACGCGTGGATCGTCAACTTCACCAATCCCGCGGGCCTCATCACCCAGGCGATTCGCGATCACACCCGCGTCAAGGTGGTGGGAATTTGCGATACACCCACGGAGTTGTTCCACAACATCGCTCACGCCTTGGGCGCCGCCCTGAGTGACGTGGTCTGCGACTATGCCGGGCTCAACCACTTAGGATGGGTGCGGGGCGTCCAGTTGCGTGGACAGGACGTCACCGACCGGGTGTTGAACGACGACGCCATCCTGAACAAGCTCTATTCGGCACCCCTGTTCGACTTCGACATGATCCGCGCGTTGCGGCTCATTCCCACCGAATACCTGTTTTTCTATTACTCGCGCCGGCGGGCCTTGGAAAATCAGCGCAGGCAAGGTTCGAGCCGCGGCGCTGAAGTGGACAAGCTCAACCAAACTTTGATCGCGACGCTTGACGGTCACATGCGGTCGGGAGATGGGGACGGAGCAATCGCCGCCTATGCATCCTATCTGAACCGACGATCCGGATCGTACATGCGATTGGAGGCATCGGCCGGTTCGGCATTCGATGCGGATGCTGCCTTCAGCGTGGATCCCTTTCGGGTCGCCAGCGGCTATCACCGCATCGCCGTCGATGTGATGTTGGCCCTCTGCGGCGCCCGTCCGGGCCGCATCGTGGTCAACACACAGAACCAGGGTGCGATCACAAACCTGTCGCCGGATGACGTCGTCGAACTACCCTGCGCCATCACTGAAAACTCCATCGTGCCGGAACGGGTGGCACCCCTGCCGAACGCCGTCCTGGGCTTGGTGCAATCCGTCAAGTCTTATGAACACGCTGCCATCGAGGCGGCGTTGACGGGGTCGCGGCCGACCGCGCGCAAGGCGCTTCTGATCCATCCGGCGATTGGCGAATGGGAGCCTTCCGCCGCACTGCTCGATGATCTTCTGCACCCGACCTGCGGCCACTGTTGATTGCTCATTTCGGGAACACCGACCATGCCGCAGCTTTCGTCCCTGAGGCGCCATGCCATGTGGCGAGAGATCCACGAGCAGCCCCGCGCCGTGGCGGACACGTTGAGCCAGTATATCCACTGCAATCGCTTGGACCAGGTGTTCATCCGGCGAGTGAGCGACTGGCTGGGATCGAGCGAACGCATTGCCATCGTGGCCAGCGGATCCAGCCGACACGCGGGGCTCGTCGGGCGGACGGCGATCGAAGCGCTGAGCGGCCTGCCGACGCAGGTGGAATTCGCGAGCGAATATGCGCCGGAATCCGCCCGATTGTCGACCGATGCCGCCGTGATGGTGATTTCGCAGTCGGGGGAAACGGCGGACACCCTGGCAGCCCTGCGCAACGCAAACGCACTTGGGCGCACGACGCTGGCCGTGACCAATGTCCCGGGTTCGCGGCTGGCTCTCGAAGCCTTGGTCAGTACTCCGACGCGAGCCGGCATCGAGGAGGCCATCCCGGCCACCAAGAGCTTCATGACCCAGCTCGTGGTACTGCAGTTGATTGCGCTGGCCGTCGCGGCGGCGCGCGGCGTGCTGACTCCGGAGGACCTCGACGCCTCCTTGCGGTCTCTCGCAAGCATGCCGGACATTCTGAAAGCTCAACTCATGCAGGACACTGCGCTCATCGAAGCCTCGGCCGCACGCTGTCTGGAGTCCTCGCCCGTCGTCTTTCTGGGACGGGCATCGCACTACGGATTGTCCTGCGAGGGCGCTCTCAAACTCAAGGAGTCCGCTTATGTCCATGCCGAAGCCATGCCGGCCGGCGAGTTCAAGCACGGTCCGATCGCGATGCTGGGCGGCAAGGGCTCGCTGGTCATTTTGGCCGCGCACGATCCGGCGGACGCCGAATCGGTGCAACGGCATGGCATGACCCTGCAGTTGCTGGAGGACCTCAGGATGCAAGGTGTCGATATCTGCGCGATCACCAACGACGGCGACACCCAGGTGGCGACGCGCAGCTCCCGATGCATATTTGTGCCGGCCGTCGGCGAGCGGCTGTTACCCCTCGTAACGACGATTCCGCTGCAACTCCTCGCATTTCACGCAGCCATTCGGAACGGCGTCGAAGTGGACCGGCCTCGTCATCTCGTGAAATCGCTGACCAGCTGACCAGCCAGTGGGACCTCAAGCCCTTCACCGCGCTGGTGGTCGACCGGGGCTGCCGCAACGTCGTCACCATCGGTGAAGTCATCGCTTCGAGCCAGCAACGTTCGATAGCTGAGCAGATCGTCGTCGGCAACGTGGGCGGAATCTCGACCGGATGCGACACGTGGAATCGCGCCGAGGTCGATCCTCGTTCCCAATCCGGCATAAAGGTAGCGGTCGCCGAACTTTCGCTGCATGGCGGCGAACGTTGGTTCGCCGGTGCAGTGACCGGGGGCGATGTAATCGACCTTGTAGACCTCATGCAGGCTCGTTGCCGCCTTTTCGATTGCCGCATCCTGGGCAACGACCAGGTGAAATCCGCCCGCGATGAAGTGGATGTGGGGATTGATCTTGGCCGCTTCGGCAACGATGTTCTCGATGCCCGGATGCGAACAGCCTACCACCAGCACGACGCCGTCCGGGGTGTTGATGGCGAGCGATAGCTCCTTGAGTTCCTTGGTGCCCGGCGCATCCGACACCAAGGCGATCAGCGTAATGCCCGGGGCGACTTCCGTGGTCTTGTCGATCAACTGAATGTTCGCGCCGGGAAATGCGGTGCCGAACCGCAGGGTCTCCGGCGGCGTTCCGTCGTAGTAGCGCATCTCGGCGGGCAGCGACGCATCTTTGCGATAAAACGTACCGGGCAGGTCGGAGCCAAAAATACCGAAGCCTTCTTTGGGCGCGTAGATCCGCACTTTCGGATTCACTCTGAGCACGTGGGAAAATCCGCCCATATGATCGCTGTGGCGGTGCGATAACACGACGAAATCAAGCTTGGTGAGGTCCACTCCCCTCGCCTTCACGTTCTGCGCAAGAATCACGGGGTCGTCGCCCGTGTCGAACAAGATGCGCTTGCCATTGATCTCAACCAGAGCGGCGTAACCCCAGTCTTTGGCCATCGCCGCGTCCTTGCCGAATGCGTCATAGAGCACGGTGATGCGCGCCGTTTGGGCCGCGGATGCCGTCGGTGTGCGCTCCGTCGAGATACAGCTCGCCGTGAGCCCGACGGAACCAAGAATAATCGCCAGTACACGGAGGTGAGTTGTTCGCATTGTGATCCTCTCCCTGCTTGTTTTCGGGCGAATCGTACGCCGCTTGGCGCACCACCGGAAGCCGGCCCCGCAGTTCGTACGGGCAGGTGCATCCGAACGTTGCCGTCGAACGTACAGCCCTTGTCATTTGGATATGCGGGATCGCATCAACCATCAAACGAGGGGGAATTTCAATGAACGCCAATGTTTTGAATCGCTTAGCGCTGATCGGAGCGGCTCTGCTGCCATTTTGCGCCGCAGCGTCCAGTCATCGGGAGGCGCCGGCCATTGCCGGGCAGCCGCGGGTGGACGGAACCGATTTCTACATGTTCCGCAGCTACGAACCGGGTCGCAGTGCGTATGTCACCTTCATTGCGAACTACATCCCGCTGCAAGACGCGTACGGCGGCCCCAATTATTTCAATCTCGATCCGAACGCGGTCTACAAGATTCACGTGGACAACGACGGCGACGCCGACAGCGATCTCACTTTCGAGTTCAGATTCACCAATTCGGTCAAGGACTTGACCGTCAATGCCGGCGGGCAGCAGATCGCGATTCCGCTGATCAACAGCGGTCCGGTCGATACGACGGGCGCGACGCTCAACGTCAAAGAAAGCTATTCCATCACGGTGGATCGGCACGGTCATCGTGAAATCGCCGACAACGGGACCTTGGGGGGATCCACGTTCTTCAGGCCGGCCGACAATATCGGACACAAGTCGATCGCCGACTACGCCGGCTACGCCGGGCACTTCATCTACGAGGTGAACATTCCGGGTTGCCGGTCGCCCGGCAAGGTGTTTGTCGGTCAACGCAAGGACGGTTTCGTCGTCAATCTCGGCGAGGTATTCGATCTGGTCAACACCAACCCGGCGGGCCCGCGCGACGGCGAGCCGAACACGCTGTCCGACAAGAATGTCACGTCGATCGCGCTGGAAGTGCCTACGGCCTGTCTGACCCACGGCAAGGATCCGGTCATCGGCGCATGGACGACCGCCAGCATCCGCGTCAAGGACGCGGACGGGGACGCCGATTCGGATTGGCAGCAGGTCTCGCGGCTCGGTATGCCTTTGGTCAACGAACTGGTCATTGGCCTGCCCGACAAAGACAAGTTCAATGGCAGTCAACCGATTCACGATGCCCAGTTCCTGCGCTACGTCACCAATCCATCCCTGCCCGTACTACTGAACAGCTTGTTCGGCAGCGCAGCCGTAGTTCCCGGCATGCCGCGCAGCGACCTGGTCGCCGCATTCCTCACCGGGGTGAAAGGAATCAATCAACCGTTGATGGTCACTCCGAGCGAAATGCTCAGGTTGAATACCGCCATCGCTCCGACCCCGGTCGCGGCGCAAAGCGATCTCGGCGTGCTGGGCGGCGATTTGGCGGGGTTTCCCAATGGCCGCCGTCCCTTCGATGACGTGGTGGACATCACGCTGCGCGTCGCCGAGGGCGCGCTATGCGGAGCCATCGGCAACTGCGGAACGCAGACCGCCGATCCCAATCACGGCATACCGTACACCGACGGCGCGCGCGCGGCGGGTGCCGACGCGGTCCATTCGCAGGTCACCGGAAGGATCAATTTGGCCGATACCTATCTACCGGGGTTTCCTTACCTGAATACCCCGATTCCGGGTTCGCCGAACGGGGTCAACGGAGTTGGTCCGTAATCCGAAGTGGCCATCTTCAGCAGCGGGCGCCGCGGTTCGCACGAGCCGCGGCTCCCCGCGCCAACGGAATGAGCCCATGTTCAAGCAAGTTCGAAACCTTCCGGTTCTCATGGCCGCGACGGTGCCGGCTCTGGCAGTCTCGGCAGTACTGTTAGCCCACGCCGCTGCGGCAGCGGAAGCCACAGCGACAACAACGGCAACGGCGTCAGCGCCAGCGCCAGCGCCAGCGGGGTCGACTGCCGGAGGGGCGGCGCCATTTCGCCCGACCGATCCTGACTTCGTGATTGCCGAGCTGCCGGGAGGATCCTCGCGGGCGCGCGAGGACTCCGCGCGGCAATTCGAACTTTCGCGCAGCGATCCAAGGCTGGCCGCACGGCTCGCCGCCGAATTCCTCGAACAGGCGCGAATATCCGCCCAACCGCGGCTCTATGGACGAGCAGAGAGTATTCTCGCGCCCTGGATGGCCCGGCCGACGGTGCCGGCCCCGCTCTTGGTCCTGGAAGCAGACATCCTTCAGCAGCGGCACGAGTTTACCGCGGCGATCGGACTGCTCGACCGGGTCCTTGCACAGGATTCACGCGCGGATCAAGCGCGGCTGATGCGCGCCAATGTGCGCATCGTGACGGGAGACTATGAGCATGCGCGGCCCGATTGCGCCTGGCTGCTGGGATCGGGAGAGCAATGGATCGGGTCCGTCTGCATCGCACAGGTGTTGGGGTCGACGGGGCAGCTCGAGCGGGCGCGTGCGCTGTTGGAGCGGCTGATGGCGGGCGTTGGCGCAGATCCATCGGTTGGCGCGAATCGGTCCGTTGGCGCGAATCCGTTCATTGGAGCGAATCCGTCCGTTGGCGCAGATCCCTCTGGCCAAGGGCAGCTGGGCCGCGGCCCGACCGCCGACATACTCGCCTGGACGCTGTCTGTTCGGGCGGATCTCGCGCTGCGCGCCGGGTCGCAGCCGGAGGCGCAAGACTTGCTGACGCACGCGCTCTCCTTGGCGCCCACCAGCGATTACATGCGGATCGCCTTGGCGGACGTGCTGATTGAAGCGGACCGATTGGCCGAGGCCGCGGACGTACTCGGTACGGCGCGCGCCGGCGTCGGCGTCCTGTTGCGGAGAGCCATCGTGGAGTCGCGAACTCACGCGGGCCGGATGCCGGACTCGCTCGCGGACCTCGAGGAGCGGCTGCACGTGAGCGCGCAGCGGGGTGAACGCACGCATTTGCGCGAAGAGACGCGGCTCGCGCTGGAATTTCCCCGCGATGGGGCCCACGGCCGGCAAGCCGCGCTGGCGCTGGCCCGCGATAACTTCAACGTGCAACGGGAGACCGAGGACATCCGCCTGTTCGCGCGCGCCGTCGTGGCCGCGCGCGACCCGGCCGCTATGGCAACCCTCACAGAGTGGCTACAACGCTCACATTACCAGGACGTCGTGGTGGATCAGCTGTTGCGAGCGGGGCAGTCTTCATGACGCGCGTCTCAGCGTTCGCCCGCGGCATCTCCGGTATGCTCGCGTACATCGCCGCGGCGCTGTGCGCGTTTTGCATTCTCGGCGCGCCGGCCGCCGAGTCTCATGAATCGAGCACCAGCTACCTCAAGCTCGATGCACGAGCCGACGGGACGCTCACCGGCTCTCTCGACGTCGGCGTGCTCGATCTCTCCTGGAGCGTGCCGCTCGATGCCGACGGCGATGGCCGCGTGCTCTGGAGCGAAGTCGAAGCTGCGGAGCCCGGCATTGCCGCGCTGGTGGCCGACAAGCTGATCGTCCAGCGCGGCGGGCGGCACTGCACTTTTCATGTAACGGACGTGCTGGTCACTCGCCACGTCGGCGAGCCTTATCTGTCGCTGCCGTTGGCGGGACGCTGCGAAGCCGCCGGGCCCCTCGGGATCCACAGCGATCTCTTCTTCGGCGAAGACTCGGGGCATCGGACACTGTTCGACGTGCGCACTCCGTCCGGGTCCGCCGCCGGCTTCCTGGCCGGAAACATCCGGCAGTGGAGGCAATCCACGGTACCCCATCCGTGGACGACGTTCGCCGCCTTCGTGGTGCAGGGAATTTGGCACGTGTGGACGGGTTACGATCATCTGGCGTTTCTGCTGTCGCTGCTGCTGCCATGCGCGCTCGCGGCCGGCCGCGGCGCCTGGCGTCCGGCCGAAAGCCTTCAGATAGTGCTGCGGGACCTGCTGCGCATCATCACCGCATTTACAGTCGCACACTCGATCACCCTGGGACTTGCCACCCTGCACGTGGTGTCGGTGAGCGCGCGGATCATCGAGCCTTTGATCGCAGCGACCATCATCATTGCCGCCCTGCTGAACCTGTTTCCAAAGGCCGCGCGACTGCGTCTGCCGCTCGCGTTTTCGTTCGGATTGATCCATGGCTTCGGATTCGCGCTCGCACTCACCGAACTCGCGCCGGTGCGAGGACAGATCGTCGCTCTGCTCGCGGGTTTCAATATCGGCGTTGAGCTCGCGCAGCTTTCCGTCGTACTGCTGGTCGCCCCGGTGCTCGTTCTGCTCCGGCAGTCTGCGGTGTATGCGACCCGCCTGATGCCCGCGGCCTCGGTGGCGGTGGCAGCGGCGGGTTTCATCTGGCTGGGCGCAAGGCTCGGCTGATGCGGGCGACGGCCGATGAGAGCTACAATATGCCATGCCTACCATGCACGGCGGCCGATCGATGCACATATGCCACCGTGCAGAGCTGCCGTTCGATGCGCATACGCCACCAT
>Ga0070730_10004066_pt1 | contig 12954 bp, 11 predicted proteins | sample Coa_R1_3_FD_66447 | JGI IMG/M metagenome (GOLD analysis project Ga0070730, IMG submission 66447) | Surface soil microbial communities from Centralia Pennsylvania, which are recovering from an underground coalmine fire - Coalmine... | ecosystem: Environmental > Terrestrial > Soil > Unclassified ...
GCAGCGATCCGACGGCTCGTGGGAGGTCTACCCGGGCGCTCCGGACGGCGACATCAACGCCACCGTGGAGGTCTATGCGGCGTTGCGAGCGACCGGCCACGACGCCAACGAGCCTGCGCTTCGGCGCGCGCGGGAATGGATACTGAGCCACGGCGGCTTGCACAAGACGCGGGTGTTCACGCGTTACTGGCTGGCCATGATCGGGGTGTGGCCATGGCAACAGACCGCCAATCTGCCGCCGGAGATCATTCGGCTGCCGCTTTGGTTTCCGTTCAACATTTACAACTTTGCCCAATGGGCGCGGGCGACGATGGTGCCGCTCGCGGTGCTGTCGGCGCGGCGGCCGGTCTGGCCGCTGCCCGACGGCTCGCGTCTCGAGGAGCTTTTTCCCGAGGGTCGCGACGCCTTCGATTTCTCCCTGACGTCCAAAAGGGTTTCGCGGTTTTCGATCGACGGTTTTTTCCAGGGTATCGATCGAGCTCTGCACGCGGTTCAGTCGCTCGGCCTCACTCCGTTTCGCAAGACGACGATCAAGCTGTGTCTGGAGTGGATAATCAAACACCAGGATGGCGACGGCGCCTGGGGCGGCATTCAACCGCCTTGGATCTACGGTCTGATCGCGCTCGGTCATGAGGGCTACGCATTGGATCATCCGGTGCTGGCTCGAGGTCTTGCGGCGCTGTCGGAGCACTGGTGTTTCGAGCGGGACGGCGGAATCCACATCCAGGCCACCAATTCACCGGTCTGGGATACTTTGTTCAGCCTGCTTGCTCTGAGCGCCAGCGGGCGGACGGTGGACGCGACGCCGGCCATGAAAAAAGCCGCACGCTGGGTTCTTGACCGGCAAGGACGCGTTCGCGGCGACTGGTCGGTCAAAGCCAAGGACCTAGAGCCGGGCGGGTGGAGCTTTGAGTTTTACAACAACTATTATCCCGACGTGGACGATACGGCGTTGGCCTTGCTGGTGTTGTCGCAGATCCGCGAGCATGCCGGCGCGCTGCGAGACGAGATCGACGTTGCTATCGAGCGCGCCGTCAACTGGGTCTTCGGCATGCAGTCCACTAACGGCGGGTGGGCGGCATTCGACCGCGACAACAATAAACAGCTCATCTCGAAAATTCCGTTCTGCAATTTTGGTGAGGCTCTCGATCCCCCCAGTGTCGACGTGACGGCCCACGTGCTCGAAGCGCTCGGCTCGCTCGGCTATTCGACGGACCATGCCGCCGTGCGGCGCGGGCTCGATTTTGTTCTGTCCGAGCAGGAACCGGACGGCAGCTGGTTTGGTCGCTGGGGCGTCAACTTCATCTACGGCATTGGCGCCGTTCTTCCGGCGTTGCGGGCTCTCAAGCAGGACATGTCGGCGCCGCATGTCGGCAAGGCGGTGGAATGGCTGGTGCTCCGACAGAACGCCGACGGCGGCTGGGGTGAAAGCTGCGCTTCCTACATGGTCGACGCGGCCCGCGGGCGCGGCATCAGCACGCCGTCGCAGACCGCCTGGGCGCTCCTTGCGCTGATTGCGGCAGGAGGCGCGCAGGTGGAGGCGCCGGTCAGGCGCGGCATTGATTATCTGGTCAAGACTCAGCTTGCCAATGGCACCTGGGACGAAGCGACTTACACCGGTACCGGATTTCCGGGCTATGGGGTCGGCTCGCGTTTGCCATTGGATGATCCCGATCTTTTCGAGAAGTTGCAGCAAGGACCCGAACTGTCACGTGGGTTCGTCATTGGCTATAATCTGTACCGGCACTATTTCCCGATGCTGGCTTTGGCGCGCGCCAGAGACGGCGCGCACTCCGGTTGATTGCAGAAGAGCTCGGCCGGCAAAAGCGGCATCGCTTTCCGCGCGCGGCTCACTGCGATCCGGCGAGGCCGGCGTGCTCCACCACTTTGCCCCAGCGAACGATTTCGGATTTCACGTAGGCCTGCAGCGCCGGCACCGGCGGGGTGTCGATCGGGATGGTGCCGAGCTTGACCAGCGTTTGCTGCGTGTCCGGCGCCGCCACGATGGCTTTCAGATCGACGTGCAGTTTGTCGACGATCGGTGGCGGCACTGCAGCCGGCGCGACCACCATGATCCAAGCGACCGCGTCAAAGCCGGGCACGCCGTTCTCTGCAATAGGCGGGACATTCGGCAGCACCGCCACGCGCGTGGTCGATGACACGCCGAGCGCTCGCACCTTGCCGGCTTCGATCAGCGGCGCCGCCGGCGCCACGTCGGACATCAGCACCGGCACGCGGCCGGACAGCACGTCGACAATCGCTTCGGCCGTTCCCTTATAGGGGATGTGCGTCATCTTGGTGCCGGTCATGGTCTGCAGCAATTCCATGTAGAGGTGCGGCGGCCCGCCGACGCCGCTCGAGCCGAACGACAATTGCCCCGGCTTCTCCTTGGCCAGCGCGATCAATTCGCCGGCCGTCTGCACTGCGAGCGAGGGATGCACGATGAGCACGAACGGCACGCTCGCAACGAGGGCGATCGGTACGAAATCGGTCGCCGGATCGTAGGGCAGCTTCTTGTGCAGCGTCACCTGGATGGCGAGCTGCGTGCTGCTGCCGGCAAAGAGCGTGTAGCCGTCCGGCGTCGCCTTGGCGACCGCACTGGCGGCGATGACGCCGCCGGCCCCGAGCCGGTTTTCCACGAAGAACGATTGCCCGTCGCGCTCCGTGAGCTTTTGGGCAAGCAGCCGCGCCACAAGATCGAGGCCGCCCCCCGCCGCATACGGAACGACGACGTTGACCGGACGAGCCGGATAGTCTGGTGCAGCCCAGGCGCGACGCGACAGCGCCAACGGCAGCAGCGGCAGTGCCGTCAAGACATTGCGTCGCGTCGTCCGAGACGCCGCTGTTGTTCGCGGCCTGCGCATCAGTCGCATTCAATTTCCTTGGCTGCAGCGTTGATGGTCGGATCGCTGCATACCTCATCACCGTCCTTGCTGACAGTCCAGCCGAAGGCAGTACCGTCGCCAATGCAGCGGGCCGCATAGGCGCTCGCGCAGGCGCCGAGCAAAAGCCCAACGATCAAACCGGCGGCAAAACGCGACATGACGCCCCGTCCTTTAGCCTCGAGCGGTCTCGTGAGCTTACGGTACTACTCGCGCTCCACCACCGCGACCTTACCCTTCTCGATGGCGAGCGCGAGCTTGCCGTGCTTGAGCGCCAGCGCCTTGTCGCCGAACAGTTCGCGGCGCCAGCCCTTTAATGCCGGCACTTCGGCGCGGTCGCTGGCGGCGATGCGCTCGAGATCGTCCACCGTGGCGATCACCTTGGCGGCGACGTGGTGGTGCTCCGAAACCATGCGCAGCAGCACCTTGAGCAGCTCGACGACGGCGGCGGCGTTGGTTGCAGCCTGCCCGCGCGGCTGCAGCGGCAGCGTTTTCGGATCGCGCTCGAGCCCGCGCGCCACGGCGGCGACGATCGCCTCGCCCCAGCGCGAGCGCTCAAAACCCTTGGGCAGCGAGCGCAAATGCCTGAGCTTGTCCAGCGTTGTGGGCGCCTGCACGGCGATGTCGGCGATCGCTTCGTCCTTGAGCACGCGCCCGCGCGGCACATCGCGCGCCTGCGCCTCGCGCTCGCGCCAGGCGGCGACTTCGATGAGTACGGCCAGCTCGCGCGGCTTGCGCACCCGGGTCTTCAGCCGCAGCCAGGCGTTGTCCGGCTCCATCCGGTAGGTGTCGGGCGAAGTCAGCACGCGCATCTCCTCGGCGACCCAATCGGCGCGGCCGCGGCGTTGCAGATCGTCGACCAGCGCCAGATAGACTTGGCGCAGATGCGTCACGTCGGAGGCCGCATAGGTCAGCTGCGCGTCGGTCAGCGGCCGGCGCGTCCAGTCGGTGAAGCGGTGCGACTTGTCGAGCGTGTCGCCGGTGATGCGCTGCACCAGCTGGTCGTAGGAGATCGAATCGCCGTAGCCCAGCACCATGGCGGCGACCTGGGTGTCGACGATCGGATGCGGAATGAGCTCGGCGGCGTGCCAGACGATCTCGATGTCCTGGCGCGCGGCATGAAACACCTTCATAACCTTTTCGTCGGCCATCAGCGCGTAGAACGGCGCCATGTCGATGCCCGGCGCCAGCGCGTCGATCACCACGGCTTCGTCGGGCGAGGCCATCTGCGCCACGCAGAGCAGCGGGTAATAGGTGCTTTCGCGCAGGAATTCGGTATCGACCGTGACGAACGGATGGGCAGCCATCCGGCTGCAGGCTTGGGCAAGTTCGGCGGTCGTCGTAATCGGCTGCATCTGGGGATTTGATAGCGCAAACAGTTGGCGCTTGTCGCTGGGCGGGAATTCTATTCTTTGATCAGCCCCCGCGCACGGGCTTCATGTGGATGAATTCCCATGGGCTCGGCAGTTCGCCGACCGGCACCTCGATCAGCGTGGGACCGTCGCGATGGGCAAAAGACCGCCGCAGCGCTTCGCGCAATTCCTGCGGGCTCCTCGCGCGCACCGCTTCGGCGCCGAAACTCTTGCCGAAGGCGACGAAATCGGGGTTGAGAAGGTCGCTGGCGATCAGCCGGTTGCCGAAGCGCTCGCGTTGGATGCGTCGAACGTTGCCAAACGCGCCGTCGTTGAACACGATCGTGACCAGAGGGATACGATGGCGCATCGCGGTCGCCATCTCGGTGGCAGTGAACATGAAACCGCCATCGCCGCAGATCGCAACGACCGGCGTATCGGGACAAGCATGTTGGGCGCCAAGCGCCGTGGCAAAGCCCAATCCCAGCGGATCCTGAAAGCCGGGCGACAGATAGGTGCGCGGCTTGTAGACCGGGTAGACGATGCGCGCGGCAAAAACCATCTGCGTGATGTCTTCGACGAAAATGCCGTTGTCCGGCAGCTCGGTGCGGATCGCTTCGAGATAGGCGATCTGCGGCGCGATCTTTTCGAAGCGTTTGCGCCATACCGCCTGACGCTCCTGCATCTCGGCGTTGCGCGAAGCGCGCTGTGCATTGCGTGCCGGCAATTGTTCGAGCAGGCTTTGCAGGATCGGCTTGGCGTCGCCGGTCACCGCCACGGCCGGCTTGTGCAGCCGGTCGTGCTCTTTCGGGTCGGCGTCGATGTGGACGATCTTCAGATCGCGGTCGTATCCCCATTGCCGGAATTGAATGAGGAGCCGCGTGCCGACGGCAAGCACGACGTCGGCTTCGGCCCACAAATCGCGACCGAGCGGCAGCGTGACGCTGAACGGATTGCGGCCGTCGAGCACGCCGCGGCCGCGGCGGAAGGCGAGCACCGGCGCCTGCAGCATGGCGGAGAGTGCGGTGACCTCTGCGGACGAATCCTGGGCGCCGCCGCCGCAGATGATCAGCGGCCGTTTGGCGGCGCCGAGAAGTTTGGCGGCGCGGCGGATCGCGTCCGGATCGATCTTGGGCCGCGGGATCGGCAGCGGATCCTGCAAGCTGACCGGACCGGCCCTGCCCCACACGTCCATGGCGCATTCGAGCACGGCCGGACCGGGACGCCCGGTGCGCATGGCGTGCATGGCGCGCGCCGTCGCCGGCGACGCTTGTTCGGGCTTATGGATCAGCTCGGTATGATCGACGAGCCGCTTGACGATGCCGGCCTGATCGCGGATTTCGTGGAGTTGGCCGAGATCGCGGCCGATATCGGCAGCGGGAATCTGGCCAATGAGGCCAAGCACCGGCGCGTTGGTGCCAAAGGCGGTGAGGAGCGCGGCCCCGGCATTGAGCAGTCCCGGCCCCGGCACCACCGCGAAGGCCTGCGGCTTGCCGGTCGCCAGCGCCGCGCCAAGCGCCATGTAGGCGGCGCCCTGTTCGTGCCTTGTATGCACGGTGCGCATCCGGTCCGAGAACTTGAACAGAGCTTCGAACAGAAGATCGTTCTGCACGCCGGGCAGCGCGTAAATCGTGTCGAGCCCGTGACCGATCAGCGTCGCGACCACGGCTTCGGCAGCCGTCATGGGTTCCGTCGCTGCGCCCTGGCAAGTCCGCTCATTCCCGCGCAAGCGGGTGTTCCGCTTTCGCCGGGACGATCGGAGTTTGGCCTTGTGCAGCTTGCTCACCCGCATTGAGCTCCGTGCTGGCTTGAAATGTGCAGATCGCCGCCGCTCTGTCGAGGCGTCACGCGGGCTTGCTGGCGGGACCGCGGCCTTCTCGCTTGACAAATCAGCACGTAGCGGGTGGTTGTGCGCCACCTTTCCCCCTTTTGGCGGATGAGACCATGCACCGCTACCGCACCCATACCTGCGGCGCGTTCCGCGCGAGCGACATCGGCGCCGAGGTCCGCCTGTCCGGCTGGTGCCATCGCATCCGCGATCATGGCGGTGTGCTGTTCATCGATCTGCGCGACCATTACGGCATCACCCAGGTGGTCGCCGACCCCGACAGTCCGGCGTTCAAAATCGCCGAGACCTTGCGCGCCGAATGGGTGGTGCGGGTCGACGGCAAGGTGCGGCATCGGCCCGAAGGCACCGACAATCCCGACCTGCCGACCGGCGCGATCGAAGTCTACGTGCGCGAGATCGAGGTGTTGGGTCCGGCCGGCGAACTGCCGCTGCCGGTGTTCGGCGACCAGGAATATCCGGAAGAGATCCGGCTCAAATACCGTTTTCTCGATCTGCGCCGCGAGCGGCTGCACAACAACATCATCAAGCGCGGCGAGATCATCGATTCGATCCGCCGCCGCATGAAGGCGCAAGGGTTTTTCGAGTTCCAGACGCCGATCCTGACCGCCTCCTCGCCCGAAGGCGCGCGCGATTTTCTGGTGCCGTCGCGGCTGCATGAAGGAAAATTCTACGCGCTGCCGCAGGCGCCGCAGCAGTTCAAGCAGCTGATCATGGTGTCGGGCTTCGACCGCTATTTTCAGATCGCGCCATGCTTCCGCGACGAGGACGCCCGCGCCGACCGCTCGCCTGGCGAGTTCTATCAGCTCGACCTGGAAATGAGTTTTGTCACCCAGGACGACGTGTTCGACGCCGTCGAGCCGGTGATCCGCGGCGTGTTCGAGGAATTCGCCGACGGCAAGCCGGTGACGCCGAAATTTCCGCGCATTCCCTACAAGGAGGCGCTGGCCAAATACGGCACCGACAAGCCGGATCTGCGCAACCCGATCGCGATGGCCGACGTCTCCGAGATTTTCCGCGGCTCGGGATTTAAGATTTTCGCCGGCATCCTGGACAGGAGCGCGACGGCCGCGGTGTGGGCGATCCCGGCGCCGCGCGGCGGTTCGCGCGCATTCTGCGACCGCATGAATTCGTGGGCGCAAGGCGAGGGCCAGCCGGGGTTAGGCTACATCCTTTGGCGACAGCGTCCCGCAAACGCGGAAGTTACCGACCAAGCGGTGAGGTTGGAAATCAAGCACGCTCTTGACGCAGGACGCCTCAAAGAAGCGGATGACATTCGAAGAAGATGGCTTGAAACGCCTGAAGGGGTAGGACCCATTGCTAATAACTTGGGGCCCGAAAGAACGAACGCTATCGGTAGGCAGCTTGGCTTGAAGGCAGACGACGCGGTGTTCTTTGTTGCTGGCGAGCCGCAAACCTTCGTCAAGTTTGCCGGCCCGGCGCGCACCAGGATCGGCGAAGAGCTTGGACTCATCGACAAAGGCCGCTTCGAGTTCTGCTGGATCGTCGATTTTCCGATGTACGAATGGAACGAGGACGAGAAGAAGATCGACTTCTCGCACAACCCGTTCTCGATGCCCAACATGGCAGCCGACGAATTCTTGGCGCTCGATGGGGCCGACCGCGAAAAGATTCTCGGCCTGCGCGCCATCCAGTACGACATCGTCTGCAACGGTATCGAATTGTCGTCCGGCGCCATCCGCAATCATCGGCCCGACGTGATGCGCAAGGCGTTTGCGCTCGCCGGCTACGACGAGGCGGTGCTGGAGCAGAAATTCGGCGGCATGCTGCGCGCGCTGTCGCTCGGCGCGCCGCCGCATGGCGGCATCGCGCCCGGCATCGACCGCATCGTCATGCTGTTGTGCGGCGAGGAAAACCTGCGCGAGGTCGTGTTGTTCCCGATGAACCAGCGCGCCGAGGATTTGATGATGGGCGCGCCGTCGGAAGTCACGGCGAAGCAGTTGCGCGAGCTGCACATCCGCATCGCGCGGCCGGGTTCGAATTAGGTTCACCGTCATTGCGAGGAGCCGAAGGGCGACGAAGCAATCCGGATTCGGTGCCCCCGACTCTGGATTGCTTCGCCGAGCTTGTCATTGGGCCGGCCACTTCGGGCCGGATCCGTTGGCACGCGATGACGGTTTGCGCTCATTCCGCCGCCATCGCACTTGATTCGTCGCACAGCGCCGCGACGATTGCCGGAAACTGCGCCTGCATGCGTTTGAAGCGCATGAGGCGGAGGATCAGGCGCAGCTCTTGCAAGACCTCGATGGGCAGTCGCACGCCGCGGCCGAGCGCGCTGGCGATGAAAAAGGCGCGGCGCTCGTCGCGCCACCAGCGTTCGGCGAGCGCAATGGCGGCGTCGAGATTGCGGCCGCGCAACAGCGTGACGCGCGCGGCAAAGCGGGCTCGCACCGCAGGATGCAGCGGGCCGAGCCGTAGCTGCCGCTCGACCCGTCGCTTGAACGCGTTGATTGTGGCCGCCTCATCGAATGCAGCGGCGATCTCTTGCAGTGCCGCATCGAGCGCCGACGGGCTGGCGCTGGCGGCACGCTGGGCGCGGTCTCGATCGCGCCATTCACGCGGGCGATAGGGCATCGGCACATGATGTTGCAATTTTCGTTACGCATCGTATCCATAAACAGGACTAAAGTCAATAACCGTCGCGCCGGTGAGGTCCGTCTGTGACGTGCGGCACGGTCAGGCGGGTGCGCGATTCGGTTGACGCCATCGCCGCCGGACAACACTTGGCGGCCGTTCCGATGGCGACTCTGCCCGTCAAAAGCGCGGTGTCTTCAAACCAGCTTGAGGCAACAAATCACCTTGCCGACGATTTCCAGCTCGTTGAGCGGAACTTCGTCGGTCGAATGATTCGGATTGTCGGAAATGATTTTCACCCGGGTCGGCTGCGATGAGCGCAGCAATTGCAGGCGCTTGATCACGATGGCGCCGAACGCATCGCGGATGGCGTAAAGCCCGTCCGGCGTCGGCGTGCGGTGCGCGGTGTTGACGATGACCCGTTCGCCCGAGGCGATGGTCGGCACCATGCTGTCGCCGATGGTGTCGAGCACAAGCAGATGCGCGGGCGAGGCATGCAGCTCCTCACGCACGAAATTGGTGGGAAACAGCCATCCCTCGGGCTTAACCGGATCGGCATGGCGGCCGTCCTTGCGCAGTTCGCGCGACGGCACGCCGCCGCCGCCCATGCCGGCGCGGGTGTCGAGCTCGGAAACCCGGCCGGGCCCCGGGCCGAACGCCGCGGGGCGCGGCTCGTCGCGCAGCACGTCGCTTGATTCGATATGGCCGCCCGGCGGCGTGCCGGGATAGCGGCCCCATAGCAGGATCTGCTCCGGCGAATAGCCGAGCGCATTGGCGAACGGTTTGAGATGGTCGAGCCGCAGCCGGACCGCGCCGTTCTCGAGCCGCGACAGCTGCTGTTTGGAGACGCCGGACAATCGCACCAGCTCGGTGCGGCTCATGCCGCGCGATTCGCGAGCGTAGTACAGGCCGGTCAATGTCCGCCCCGGCCCCGCCGGTAAGATCTTTCTGCCCATAACGGCCATTGTCACTGATTTTGTTGGAATTTTCATTATCAAAAATTGTGACTTGACGGAGTATTTCGATAGGACTAAATACTCAATAGTCACGTTCATAGAGACAAGACTTTGCGCGCGGGAGCCGGGCGGTTTCCCGCGAGGGAGAAGCCATGCGCGATCAATGGACGCCCCGACGCGTGAGGTTATTGAAGCGGCTATGGGCCAGCGGCATCACCGCCGAGGCGATCGGCGCGCAACTCGGCGGCCTGTCGCGTTCGGCGGTACTCGGCAAAATCTATCGGCTGCGGCGTCGGGGCAGGGCCGCCGGCGCGCTGAAGGCGCGGCCGAAGCGCCAGCGCAGCAAACAAATCGCGCCGCCGCCGGACGCGCCGCGTACAACACCCAAGGGCCTGCTCGAGCTGACCAACAATTGTTGCCGCTGGCCGGTCGCCCAGCCGGGCGAGCCCGGAATCTTTTTCTGCGGCGCGCCGGGGGCGGATCTGGCCGGCGGCGTGCCGTATTGTCCCTATCACGCGCGGCGCGCCTATGTGATCCCGCCCAAGCGCATCGCCGCCGCCAAGCCGAAAACCGCCAAGCCGAAAACCGCCGCGGCGGCTGAGCAATCTGCCGCCTCGCCGGCACGGCGCCGCTACGTCTGGCGGGGGCCGGTGCGCCACCCGGCGCCGCGCTTCCGATGAGGTTGCCCATGCGCAATCGGCCGCCTCACGATTCGCGGCGTCATGATTCGCGGCAGCGCGGCTTCGCCAGGCGCGCCGATGCCGAAGCTTCGCTCGACGAACGCGCGGTCGCCGCGGCGCGCGCCGAACTGCGCGGCGAGCGCACCGGCATTCTCGGCGCCACCGGCCGGCTGTCGTTGCCGCGGCTCAATCCGCCGCGCCGCGTTCCGGAGCGCTGGACCTTCGTGCACGTGATGGAGCGCCTCGAAGAGGCGTTTCGCATCCTGCGCCGGCTGCCGATCGCGACGCGGCCGCGTGGCTACGTCAATCCCGGCGGCGGCAATTTCACAATGCCGGATATGCGGGGGCGGTTTTTCTTCAATCTCGATGCCGGTGGATCAAATAGGATCACGGTTGCGGGCGGCAATTTCGACGGCTCGACGTTGGGCAGCACCGGCGGCGGTCAAAACAAAACGATCACGCAAGCGAACTTGCCGAGCATAAACTTCAACGTCACGGATCCCGGGCACACTCACGCAACGAATGTCCATAACGCAAACGGCAACTTCGGCAATCCCGCAGGTCACTATCCCGGTCTCAATACAAACGGCGGCAACGGTTACTCGGGAACTGCGGATGCCGTTAATGGTTTTGCCGCCGACTTCAACAAAACTACCACGACCGGAATCACGGTTGCCTCGGGCGGTTCCGGCTCCGCACTTGCGGTCATTCCGCCCTCGATGGGCGTCAATTGCATGATGAGGATCGCGTGACGATTTATTGAGTGAGCAGCTTCTTGGCGCGCGTCCAGAGGCCGAGACCGAGATGCGGTAAATGGCGTTCCAGTGTTCCGATTTTTGGCGACAGAATGAGCTTGCGTTCGAGGCTGCTGATATCGATCCGTGCTGCGATGATGGCTTGAAATCTGCGTGTGAGCGCGACGGCTGGGCCGATCAGGCCGTAGATGTCGAAAATCGCAATCGTCTTTAAGATCGCATTCGCACTCAATTCGTCGTCTCGTGATTCTTCTAAAAGATGCCTCGCAAATAGCACGTTGCACGTTCCGTTCCATGGCTGATCAGCTTCTTGTGCGCGTTGCAAGGTGAGATCGGCCACGCGCAATCTTTGCTCAATAAAAACGGCATTGACCGCCGCGAAGTGAGAGTACGGCAGCGATGTCGCGACGTGAAAATGGCTCTCGATGTCGGCGCCCGACAGGCTGCTCGCCCTCAAATACTCGGATGCGCCTGCTAAAATCTCCGGTTCGTACCCCTCGCAATCTATCTTGATGAAATCTGCCGGCGGCACAACTCCCCTGGCCCAAAGTGTATCAAGCTTAGCGATCGGCACCTTACAACGTCCTTCGGCAGACACACGGGCTTCGTAAAGATTTTCGGGGACGTAAAACGTGCACTCGCCATCTCGTTCGCCGAGCGCGAGCTTGAAGTAGTGGTGGCGATCGTTCGGCGTGGGCACCTCGGCGATAGCGTCAAAGCCGTACACCTCTAGTGCCGGCTCGAGCGCCAGCCAGCGTGGATGAACGCCGCCGCGCACGCCGATATCGAGGAGAACAAAGGGACGATCGAGCGCCCCCGATTCCACGATGAAGCGCGCCGCAAGGCCGACGCCATAGCCAAGTTCGTTTGAGGAATCTTTCACAGTCGGCGATTGCACGCGCACTGGCTGCCAAAGTCAACCCGGATCAGTTCATGACCCTGCAAATCCCGCTATCCCAGATCGGCGGCGACCCGGCGGCGTTCCATGTCCGGGTCGCGGATTGCATCCGCTCCCGCGCCGTCTATTGCATCCGGCGGCTGACGTAAGGTCAACCGGGTCGTTGGACGTCAACTGCGCGGTGCGAATCGCGGAAGGCGCCGCATGACGCCGCGCCTGAAACGGCGAATAGCCATAGACGCCCTAAAACGAGCCAGGTGCAGCAGACGCGGCGTCCTCGTCGGCTTCATCAGAAAAACTTCTTCGATGTAGTTGTGCCAGACCGGGCAAGGGCGTCTCACCCATACCTTTGCTCCGGCCGCCAGGTTTGCGACACTGAACTCGTTAAGGTCATGGTTGATCGATAGAAAGACGGCAGCGTGTGCCGCCATCCACCGGAAATAATCGAGCGCCACAGCGGCCGGCATTTCGGTGATCGAGTCGACATTCAACGCTATGTCGAAGCGCCGCTCAGGGACGCTGTAGAGCAGCTTTATCCGGCCATCCTGCGGAATGTCATCTTCGCCGGCGAGCCACAGCGCATCAGGGCCGAGCGCGCGGCCTAGAAAACATGCTTGTGCCACGATACCAAGCGGAAGATCGATGGTCGTGTAATCCAACCCCGCCAGATGTCCGTAGTAAGCGGCTCGGCCCATGCCTGGGCCGATTTCCACCACAGCGCGCGCCGTGGGGACCAGCTCCTGCATGCGCTTGATCTGATAGGCCGCACACTGTGCGCGAGCGTCGCGCAACGCCTCAAAAACAAAATCGTCTGTTTCGTTCAATCTAACGGCGCTACGCGCCAGGCGGTCGACACCGTAATAAAGATCGGTGGTGGTTGGATCGACAAAAACTGCCCGCAGCGCTTTGTTGTCGTCGTCGAGCAGGGCTCGGTGCACGTCGGCCCGGCGCTCATTATGCCCGGCCCACTGACCCTCCGTTGGCGAGGTG
>Ga0070730_10004067_pt1 | contig 12954 bp, 8 predicted proteins | sample Coa_R1_3_FD_66447 | JGI IMG/M metagenome (GOLD analysis project Ga0070730, IMG submission 66447) | Surface soil microbial communities from Centralia Pennsylvania, which are recovering from an underground coalmine fire - Coalmine... | ecosystem: Environmental > Terrestrial > Soil > Unclassified ...
GCGCCGCTGAATGTCCCGGGCGATGTCCAGCTCGCTGCGCAAACGCTCTTGCGCGGCCAGCTCCCGGTTGGCCACCTGTAGATCGCGATTCCGCCGGCGCAAGTCCTCCAGGGTCTCGCCGAGGAGGCGGTTGGAGAGCCAGGTGATCGCCCCGATGGCCACATACAAGGGGACCATCGTGCTTAGCAGGCTGCCCATGCCGCTCGGATCGCGGGCGCGTTCCAGGGCCAGTGCCGGCACCGGGCTGAAAATGTAGTACCAGATCGCCAGGACGCTCAGGGCGACCATCAACAGGGCTACCGCCCGCCAGGTCAGAAACACGCCGGCGATGGCGATCACCAGCGCGTAGAATGCCGGCTCGGCCACCGCGATGGGTAGCTCCAGGGTGGGCAGCAACAGCCCGGGCCCCAGCGTGGTCAGCACCACCTGGGCCAGCAGCAGCCCGGTGGCCAGGCTAACGAACCCGCGGCGGTTGAGCAGCGTGATGCCGGCTTCGCCGGCGAGAACCACACTGCTAATGATCACCGCCGTCAGTTGCCCAGTGGCCAGCGAGAGGAGGGTCGAGAGGATCCCGAGTGTGATCAAGCTCACCAGCAGCCGGTTGAGCCAGCGCCCCTTGATGGCCTGTTCCGGGTCCTTCGCGTCGCACCGCAGTAACCACTCGATCATATGCGTAGTATAGCACAGATTGCTGGCCACAGGTCATCCTGCTCGGCCATGGGTACGGGGCGAATCGGGAGCAAATGATCCCGCAGGCGACGTTTCTGGCCCGGGCGGGCTACCGCGTGCTGTTGTTCGACTGGCGCGCCCATGGGGAAAGCGAAGGCACGATGACGACCTTCGGACGGCACGAAGTCGACGATCTGCGCGCCGCCCTGGATTATCTCCAGCACCGGCCCGATCTGGGTCATCCCCGGTTTGGCGGGCTCGGCGTCTCGTATGGCGCGGCCATGATGCTGCTGGGGGCCGCGCAGGACCACCGCCTGGCGGCGATCGTCGCGGACAGCATCTATATCTACCCGACCTTCGCGCACCAGTTTGAGCAGATGAATCATCAGGGCATGGACTTTGGCCCCATCCACGTCCCCGCCGCGCCGTTCGTCCAACCGATCGCCGAGCTGGCGCTGGGGGGGCACCTGGCGGATCTGGATCCCTTGAAATACGCGCCGGCCGTCAGCCCGAGTGCCCTGCTGCTGATCCACACGGCCCATGACCACTACGCCTTCACGCCGCTGAGTGGGGCGCAACAGGTGCTGGCCGCGGCCCGGGCGCCAAAAGCCCTTTGGATCTCCCCCCTGGGCGACCACGCGACCGCGGTCGAGGCCAACCCGGCCGCATACCAGCGCCAGGTCCTGGCTTTCTTCGCCACTTACCTGCCGCTCCGCTAACTGTAACGTCCGCACCGGAGGCGGGGAGCTGTACTCCCCGCCCCCAGCTCGCGACCTGCGCCAACCGTTACGGCTGGTTGTCTTCGGTCACCGTCTGGTCGATCGTGCCGTCGCTGTTGGTGTCGACGCCGACCGGGAGGGGGTCCTGGCCGTTCCAGTTGCCGAACTCGATATCGTCGGTGGCACCCGTCTGGAGATCGATCCCCTTGTGGGCGAAGGAGTGCTCGCCACTCGGATCGACTTCGGTTACCGTCAGATCGTATTTTTCCGCCTGCTTGCCGGTATCATGCAGATCCAGACGGCCGGTGGCCTCGTCGGCCGTCAGGTCGATTTCGTCCCCACTGCTCAGGTCCAAGCCGTTGACGTCAATAGCATAGCTGTGGCCGGCCTTGTCGACGGTCATTTTCAGGTCCGGTTTTTCCTCTTCGTTCGCTTTAAAGCCCACTTTCGTGCCATCGCCGGACAGCATGAGATGATCCTGGGTGCTCTGGTCGACATTCACATTATTGATTTCCGCCGAGGCGCCTTCGCCAAAGAGGGCGAAGCCGTCGGCGCCGCTGCCGCTCGCCGGCCCATCCAGCAGCACATCATAGGCCGCCCCCTCCGGCAGGTCATACGCCGGTTCCTGGGTGGCGAAGAGGGCCGAGCCGAACACGGATTCCACGTTGGCGTCCGGCATGGTGTTCACGAGTTTACCATTGTCGAAGCCGATCTCATGCCCGGCCGGATCTTTGATCAGCAGGTGGCCCGCGCCATTCAGCCAGACCTGGCGCACCTGCCCGGTTGGGGGCTTGCGCAGCGGCCAGCTCGCCGGGAGCACCTGGGGGGCGGCCAGCAGCGGCGCGAGCCCACCCGGCGCCTGCCCGCTGCCCGTCGCACTGCGGCACCAAGGGCAGACCAGCGACGCAGTGTGCGCCGAGAGGGGACTCAGCCCGATCGAGCCCGTAGTCGCGTCACCGCCCCAGGGCGCGGCATCCTCCGCCGGGTTCAGAGCGGCCAGGGCATAGGTCCAGGTGTTGGCCGTCCGGTTGATCTCGATGTATTTGTCCTGGCCCGGGTAGTTGTTGTCGTACACATGGATCCAGAAGATCCCGTTGCCCCGGTCCTCGATCGCATAGGGCGTGACCGCGTGGCCGCCCTTCCCCGCCTGGAAGAAGATCAGCGCGCCGATATCGGTCCCGCTCTTGATTTGCTCCGCCAGCAGGTCCAGGATATCGGCCGGGGTTTTCTGCTTGATGATCTGCTGCCAGGTGGCGGCCACCGGCTGCACCGCTTGCAGGGTCATGTAATAGGCGATATTGCGGCGCAGCTTGGCGTTGCCGTCGAGCGCCAGGTCGAAGGCTTTCGTGCCGTTGCCGTAGTCGGCCGGCTTCTCCTGGCCCTTGAACAGGAGCAAGCTGACGATGGAAAAGCCGTAGCAGCTGCCGCCGTTCGCCATTTTGTTCATCTGGTCCAGCCAGAGGACCGCATCCTGCACCGGCGTACATGTGTCAGCCTGGACTTGCGCGCAGACGCTGGCATCGCCGAACATCTTGCGCACGTCGTCGAGAGTCAGGTTGCCCGGCGTCTCCGGATACTTGCCGGCGTAGTTCTGGAAGCTGAAACCGTTGGCCTGGGGCCGGAATCCGAGGTCGGCCATGTACTGCGTGGTCCCCCCCGCGGTGGCGGGGGCGGTCGGGGCGCCCGCCGTATCCGTGGCCCCCGCCGCGGCGGGAGCGGTCGGGGCGCCCGCCGTATCCGTGGCTCCCGGCGTGGCGGTCTCGCCCGCCGCTGTCGCGGTCGGCGCCGCGGCCAGAGCCACGGAAGTGGCCGTCGGGGGGGCCGTGGTGGGGGCCGGGACGGGCGTGTTCGTCGGCGGGGTGCCGCCGCAGGCGGCGAGCGAGAGCATAAGCACGACGAGCAAGGCCAGCTTACCCAGGCCGCGATAGGGGTGGACCTTAATCACTAGATTGCCCTCCTTCTAATGTGTACTTCGATCACTGGATTGCCCTCCTTCTAGTGCCTTCCTACTTCTATCCTCCTACTTCTATATAGTAGCTCAACCAGCGACGAGGCTGGCGAAGCCCGGGTCGTTGCGCAGGGCTGCCAGGCTGGGCTCATCCTGAATACGGGTGCGGTACGTCGAGTCCAGGCGGATCAGATCCTTCAGGAACGTCAGCCCGACGATGACCTCGCCGCGCAAGCTGTAGAGGCAGGCGAGGCCGTAGAGGGTGGGCGGGTGGTCAGGACGCAATTCCAGCGCCCGGGTAAAGTCCTGGCGGGCCTCATCATAGCGGGTCAGCCGGGTATAGGTGAGGCCCCGCCGCTGGAGCGAGGAGACGTCGTCGACTTGCGCGGCCAGCGCGGCGGTGAAATCGGCCAGGGCGTCGTCGTAGCGCGTCAGGCGGTAGTACACCCGGCCGCGCAGGTGGAAGGCCGCGAAATCAGTGGCCCGCAGGGTTAAAATGCGGGCGAGATCCGCCAGCGCTTCGTCGTACTGCTCCAGGTAATAGTAGACCTCGGCGCGGTCGTGCAGGGTCTCCGGGTGATCCGCACGCAAGGTCAGCGACTGGGTGTAATCGGCCAGGGCCTCGGCATAGCGCTGCAGCCGCACCAGGGTGAGGCCGCGGTTGTGGAAGGTATCCGCCTGGTCGGGCTGGAGCTGGAGCACCCGGGTATAATCGGCCAGCGCCGCGTCATACTGCCCCAGCTCTTCGAGCACGGCGCCCCGGTTGTTGAGCGCGGGAACATAGTCGGGCTGGAGCGCCAGCACCTGGTTGAAATCGGCCAGGGCCTCGGCGAAACGGCCCAGCCGATAGTAGGTGGCGCCGCGGTTATAATACGCCCGCCCCACCGCCGGCCGTAAGGCGATCGAGCGCGTGAAGTCGTCAAGCGCTTCCTGGTTCCGCCCGAGGTTGTGCAGGGTCAGCCCGCGGTTATTGAGCGCCCGCGGGTCGTCGGGCTGCACGGCCAGGGCCGCGGTGAAGTCGGCGAGCGCCGCATCCAGGGTGCCCAGGTGACGATAGGTACAGGCGCGATTGTACAGGGTGCGGCCGTGCAGCGGCCACAGGGCCAACGACTCGTTATAATCGGCCAGCGCCTCCGGGTAGCGCCCCAGGCCTTTGTAGGTGGCGCCCCGGTTCGTCAAGGTGGCCGCCCGCTTGCGCTGGAGCACCGGGTCCGTGGGCTGGGCCGGCTGGGTCGCGAGCGAGGCCGTGAAATCGGCGAGCGCATCCGCCCGGTGGTCCTGGCCCATGTAATAGTACGCGGTGCCCCGGTTGTACAGGGCGTCGGCCGGGTCTTTGGGACGCACCGCCAGGGCCGCGGTGAAGTCGGCGGCGGCGTCGGCATACCGCCGCAGGCGGCGATAGGTCGCGCCGCGGTTATTGAGCGCATTATAGCTCGCCGGCTGCTGCGCCAGCACCTGCTGATAATCGGCCAGGGCCTCGTCATAGCGTCGCATGCGCCGGTAGGTATTGGCCCGGTTGAGCAGCGCCCGGGCGTTGCCCGGACGGATCTCCAGCGATCGCGAAAAGTCGGCCAGGGCCCAGTCGAAGCGCTTCAAGTGGCTGTAGACGATGCCGCGGTTGTTGAGCACCGTCGGGTCGTCGTGCCGGGCATGCAGGGCGTGGAAGAAATTGGCGAGGGCCTCGCCATACAAGCCCATCCGGAGACACGTGATGCCGCGGTTGGTGAGCACGGCCGGATCGTCGGGGCTGAGGGCCAGGGCGCTGTTGAAATCGGCGAGGGCGTCACTGTATTTGCCCAGGCGACTGTACGCCGCCGCGCGGAAATTAAAGATGACCACCGCGGCATGGCCCGGCAGGATGGCCAGGGCGGTGGTATATTCAGCGATCGCCTCTTCGTAGCGCCGTTTGTAGGCGTAGACCAGGCCGCGCCCCACGTGGGCGATCACCACAACATCGATCGGCAGGGAGATACCCTGGTCCGCCAGGCCGACGATCGCATCGCCGACCAGCAGGGCGTCATCATAGCGGCCCAGCAGAATGTAGGCCCGGCCGTATTCGTTCAGCAGATCGCCCGGCTCGGCGACCGAGCGCAAGGTCGCCAGGGCCGCCGACACCGCGGGATCATCCAGCACGCTACCCACAGAAGGAGTATCGGCCGACAGCAGCAATTGGGGGTTGGCCGCGAAGCGGCTCAGTAGCTGGCCGGCGAGCTGGGCGCCCGCCGGAGTCGGGATGCTGGCCAGCCGCCCCACTAACCGGGCGAACCGGCTATGGGGGGCCTCGGAGGCGCACAACACGGCCACCACCCCGGCCGCGACCACCTGGTGATCAGTCCGCCAGGTGCCCTGGCACTCGCCGCGCAGATACGCCCGCGCCATCGCGGTCGGCTCGCATTTGTCCCCGGCACAGTCACACAATAAGGAGTCCACGTCCGCCGCGCGCAGCCCGGTCAGCGCCGGCAAGGCCAGTTGCGGGACGTAGGCGCCCCAGTCCCGGCAGATCGCGATCCAGTAATAGATCTGCATGAAAGGCTCCCACTTCGTGGGATCTTCCTGCGTCGGGTCGCGGCCGTTGTTCACCTCCTGCAAGCGGCGCCCGACATAGGCCGGCATCCCACCCGCCGTCGTCAGGTTGATCACGGCGAGGAGCAAGGAGCGGTCGACCCCATCCGGCGCCCCGATATAGGGAGCCAGGATCGTCTTGGCGTCGGGCTGCAGGGTGCCGTAGGTGCGGACCTTGTCGACCAGCTTCTCGGCCTCCCGCTCGCTGAGGCCGGCCAGCACAATCGGATCATAGTTCGGCGCCGACGGCGACGCCGTCGGCGCCACGGGCAGCGCGGGGGCCGGCCGCGGCGCGTTCCGGGGCAGGTCCGTCGGCCGGGCGCCGGCCAGGATCGTAAGGTTGGGGATCGGGCGCGAGCTGAGCCGGTTCAGGAGCTCACTATGGAAGCGATAGGCATTATCTAACACCAGGTAGACACGCCGGCCCGGGCGGCCCGGCGTGCCGGTGCCGATCTCCTGGCAGAGAGCTTCCAGGGCATCGCCGTCCAGCGCCGGCCCCTCTTTGGTTGGGGGCCCCTCTTTGGCCGGGGCCAGCACATACCGCCCGTCCAGGGCCGCCAATTCGTACTGGAGGCGCAGCAGCAAAATCGATTTCCCATAGGCGGGCGCCGAGGTGATCAGCTGGAAGCGCATCCCTGGCTGATCTTCGACCAGCCCGATCGCGCGGCGCAAGGGATCGATCACGTCGCGGCGCATATCCTGGCTGGCGACGATCTGCCAGAATAATTGCTGGCCGGGGCGATCGTACAGCGAGACGGCCCCCGGATGGGCCGCGCGGGCCCAGGCCCCGGCGAAGGCCGCCCCATCGAAGACGGTGCAGCCCGCGCGGATCGTCGTCCCGGCGACCGCCGGATCCACCTGATTGAGCACCACATCGCCCGTGCCGCCGGAGCGCGCCGGGGGCGGTAGCTGCTGGTCGTAGAAGAGGCGATCGTTGATATAGGTGTATAAGCGGGCGGCCGTCACCAGCCCGCTATCCAGGTCGGCGGCTTTGCCGGCCCAGCCTTCCAGGGCATAGTAGGTGGCCACGCCATGCCCGAGGGCGACCAACTCCCGGGCCGCGACATTGCCCGGGCAGGCCGCGATCAGCGCCCGGCAGCGGGTGTCGGCGGCCGCCGGCGCATTGTCGTCCGACGCGATCGCATCGCCGCGGGGGGTGCCGTCGTCCTTCTGCGCGAGCTGGGTCCGCCATTGCGCGGCATCCGCGCTCCAGTCGGTCGTAGCGGAGATGGCCGCGGCCGTGCCGGCATAGCAACAATCGAAGAGGGCGAACGCATTCTGGGCCAGGAAGCGGCTCTCGAAAGCCTGCGCCAGGTCGACCAGGGCGATCGCGGGCAACGGCACGACGTCGGGCTTGAAATCGAACGGCGCGAAGTAGACCCGGCCCTGATCCAGCGCGCCGTTGCCGTGCAGCCCGTGTCCCGAGAGATAGAGCACACACAGCTCGGCCGGCAGCGCGGCGGTCGCCTTGAGGGCATCGCCGATGGCCTGGCCGGTGGCCTGCACCCCCAACAGGGAAGTCACCTGAAAGCCCTGCGCCTGCAACAGAGCCGTCATGGCTGCGGCATCGGCCTCGGCAAAATGCAGCTCGGGGATGCGCGGGTCCGCGCCTTTATAATTGATGCCGATACAGAGGGCAATTTTGGCGGCAGAATCAGGCATGCGTGGTATCTCCAGGTGGAACAAGCGGAGTCGACGGCGGCGCGGAGGCGGCAGGGAAGCAAGGACGCCGGCACAGGACGCTGGTCTCATTATAGACAGCCCGGCGGTGAGCGTCAAGCAGTAGACAGGCCTATTCTTGCGCTATAATACCTGAGCGGACTACGGGCCGCGATCCGCGGCCGGGGGCCGCACGTAGGTGTAGAAGAGGAGGGTGCCCAGGGGATTGCGCACCTCGCCTGGAGTGCCATCTGGATACATGCCGGCGACCAGCGCGCGATATTGGGCCGTGTCGAGAAAGAAGATGAAGGCCAGCCCCGCGCCGGGGGCCGGCGGCGGGAGGCCGGTGGGCGGGTCGGGCACGGCGGCCCAGGTCTGGCCGGTGACCAGATAGCGAGTCGTTTCGGGATCGTAAGGCTGGGCGGTGCGGCCCACCGTATAGACGTGGTACATGGGGCCGAGCGCGGCCTGCCAGCGACTCTGCGCCGCCTGCAGCTCGTAGGACGTCTGCGGGGCGCGCAACTGCGGGGCCAGCAAGCGCACGTCGGCATAGTAACGGTGGAAATAGAAGTCGACGTTGAGCAGGCCCAGCAGCACCAGCCCCAGCAGCAGGACGATCTGCCGGCCGCGCCAGGAAGAAAGGCTATTCCGCCCTCCGCCCTCGGCATCCCGCCCTGGATCCAGCCAGGCGCCGAGGGGGACGGCGAGGCAGGCGTAGAAGGCCGGGAAGCCGGGGGTCCAGTGGGCCAGGAAGGGGGGCGGACTGTAGAGGACCAGCACCCCGCCGACCAGGAGCACCGCGGTGCCAGCCAGGAGAACGAGGAAGGCGGCCGGGTGGCGCCAATGCCAGATCAGCAGCGCCAGGCCCAGGGGCAGCAACGCCGCCTCGGCGGGCAAGAGCAGCGGGGCGAAGTAGACCAGATCTTGCGACGGATGGGTGCTGAAGCCGAGGAGGGTTTCGCCGAGCAAGGGCCCGAGGGTCGTGGCCATCGCCTGCAGATCGGCCAGGCTGGTGGGCAGATGGTTCCAGGTCAGGGATTGGCTGGCGCGACCAAAGTAGAGCGTGGGATGGAGCAGGTAATACGCCAGCAGCGGCCCAAAGGCCGTCCCGTAGCCCAGGGCCAGCAGACCGAGGTGGCCCAGGTACGCCCGGGCTTGCCGGAAATGGACGATCAGCAAGTAGCCGGCGAAGGCCAGCAACACGAAGGGTAACAGACGGGTACCATAGTAGCCATATTCGCTGAAGCCGCCGGCCAGGCCGGCGAGCGCCCAATCGAGCGGCCGGCGCCCACGCAGTCCCCGCAACAGGAAAAAAAAGCAGGTCGCCCAGAAAAACTGGGGGACGATGTTGTTGAGCGCGACTCGGCTATAGCCGAGGTCGGCGGCGCTGCAGGCCAGGATGGCGGTGCCGGACAGGGCGGCAGGGCGGCCCCAGGCATCGCGCACCAGGCCGTAGAAGGGGACGACCGTAGCCGCCCCGAAGAGGGCCGGCAGGAGCCGGACGGCCGCCAGGGCGGGCCCGCTCAGCTTGAGGGCCAGGGCGACGCCGAAAAACCAGAGCGCGGGCAGGTCGATCCCGGACCAGAGAGTGCTGAAGATCGACGGCGCCGGCCCCTGCAGGTAGGCCTGGGTGGCGATCTGCCCGGTCATAATTTCGTCGGGATAGATATTGAAGGGCACGGCGGCCAGATCCCAGACGCGCAGGCTCAGGGCCAACCCAACCAGGACGGCGAAGACGACTCGCTCCCAACCAGGCCAGGGCAGGGCCGGCGCGGGGGGGACAGGCGGGACACGCGGCCAGGCGCTAGCCGCGGCCACCAGCCCGCCGCTGCCCAGCAGCCAGAGCAGGCCAGCGAGGCCGAAGGGCTCGCCCGGCTGCACGAGAAACGCGACATCGGCCAGCGCGGCGAGGAGGCCAGCTAGCGCGATCCCGGCCAGACAGCAGGCGTGCCGGCGGCCCAGGCGCGCCGGCGGCCGCGCGGGCACGCCGGCCGGCCACACGGGCCGCGGCAGCACCGGGCGCCCGGTGAGGACGGCGAGCACCCCGGCCCCGCCCAGTAGCCCGGCGCCCCAGAGGCGCGCCGGCTCCAGACCCAGCAGTAGCGTGCCGGCCAACGCCAGCGCCCAGGCGATCGGCCCCCACCAGAAACCCAGGTTGGCCCGGCGGCGAGGCGGCCCGGCCCGCCGGGGGGCCGAGTCCGGGGTCCAGGGCTGCAAGGGGCCGCGCGGGGGGGCGTGGTTGGTCAGCACGGCTAGAGTATAGCATACTTGCGAGCACCCGGCCTGGGCTCAGGCCGGCAGGTCGCCCAGCGCTTCCAGCCGGGCCAGCACCTGCCGGCGCCACTGCTGATCCTGTGGCCCAGCGAGCGGGCGGACCGTGCCTCCGCCGAGCACCCGGATGCGGCCGCGCGGCGGCGGGGGCGGCTCGATAGGGGTCGGGCGGGGGGTCGCGAGCGGGAGCGGCAGAGTCTTGGGCATTGGGGAGATCCTCCGGCGATAGGGAGTCAATAAGTCCGAGGCGGCAGACGCCTTCTCCCCCTCTATCCGGCCGCCCCCGCCGGATGCGGAAAGCCAATTGCGGGCACGCCAATTGCTTGATCGATTGCCGGCCTCAGACGAAGGCACGGCACGGCAACAGACCCGGCGGCCACTGTTCCCGCCCCGGCCGGAGATTCGATAGGCCGTAGGCCTGTGGTATGTTAGGCCTATATCAGGTTTATGTTATGTAAAGGAGAGCGGAGATGGCAGATCAGTTGGCACAGGACGCGGACAAGGCCAAGCAGGATGCGGCCGCGGGGCTGCACACGGCTGAGCAGGATGTGGCGCACGCCGCCGCGACGACGCAGCACGAGGCGGCGGCCGCCGGGCAAGCGGTGCAAGACGAGGCGCACCAGATGGGGCAGGCCGCCGGGCAAGAACTGCACCAGGCCGAGGGTGGCCTGGCGCACGGCCTCCATGCCCTGGAGCACGGCGCCGAAAGCCTCGGTCACAAGCTCAAAGAAGGCGCCGAACACCTGGAGCACGGCGCCGTCGACCTCGGCCACAAGATCAAAGACAGCGCCGAGCACCTGATCGACCGCGGTAAAGCCGACGACCCGCCACCTAGCCAGTAGCTGATGAAGTTACTGCTCCTGGGCGGCACCGGGTTCCTCGGCATCCACATTGTCGAGACAGCCCTGGCGCGGGGCCACATAGTCACGCTCTTTAACCGCGGCCAGCGCAATCCGGCCCTGTTTCCCCAGCTGGAGCGATTGCGCGGCGACCGTACCGGCGACCTGTCGGCCCTCGACGGCCGGCAGTGGGACGCCGCGATCGATACCAGTGGCTATTTCCCGCGCATCGTCCGCGCCGCGGCCACGCGGCTGGCCGGCGCGGTGGACCACTACACCTTCATCTCCAGCCTGTCGGCGTATGCGTCGTTCCGCGAGCCGCAGATGGACGAAAGTGCCCCGTTGGGCACGCTGGCCGATCCCAACGTCGAAGAGATCACCGGCGAGACCTATGGGCCGTTGAAGGCCCTCTGTGAACAGGCCGCGGCCGAGGCCTTGCCTGGGCGGGTGCTGGTCGTGCGGCCCGGCCTGATCGTCGGGCCGCACGACCCAACCGATCGCTTCACCTACTGGCCCCACCGGCTGGCCCGGGGCGGCGAAGTCCTGGCGCCCGGCCGGCCGGCCCACCGGGTCCAGTTTATCGACGCGCGCGACCTGGCCGGCTGGATTGTCCAAATGGCCGAGGTCCGGCAGACCGGAGCCTACAATGCGACCGGCCCCGCCACCCCGCTGACCCTGGGCCAGCTCCTGGAAACCTGCCGCACGGTCGCGGGGAATGCCGCCCCGCTGACCTGGGTCGACGAGCAATTTCTACTGGATGCAGGGGCCAAGCCCTGGATCGAACTGCCCCTCTGGGTGCCTGAGGGGGACCCGGACAACGCCGGGTTCGACTCGGTGAGCGCAGCCCGAGCCATCGCGGCCGGGCTCACTTTCCGGCCCCTGGCCGACACCGTCCACGCGACGCTGGCCTGGGAGACCACGCGCCCGCCCGGCCACGAATGGCGGGCGGGCCTGACCGCGGATCGGGAGCGCGAATTACTGCACGCCTGGCACACCCGGCCACAGTAGGCGTCGCGGCCGGCCCGGGGACGGCGGTAACCGCGCGCGGGGACTAGCGCCCGGCCCCGCCCGCCGGTCCCGGGCCGCCCACCGGCTGCCCGGGGTTCCCGAGGTCGCTATTGGCGACATCTTCGCTGTCCGGGTCCGCCGGCTGATCCAGGCGGGTCCGGGTGTAGTCCGTGCGCCCGGCCGGGATCGGCGCCTCGCCAGATTCCCAGGTGCTCATGTCGACGGTCGGCTCGTAATCGCGTGCCGGCCGGTCTGCCGGCTTATTGGCCGTGTCCATAAAAAACATACTCCTTTGATGCTGTATGGGACGAATTGAGTTGATCCATTAGGGCGGGCCCGGAGTGGGCTGGTCGCCTCTTATTATAGCAGGTTCCGGCGGGCGCGGCTAGCCAACCGGCGACGGCTGTGCGATAATGGGCCATGGCTAAACCGTATGCATACGACGCGATCGTCGTGGGAGCGGGGCCGAACGGGCTGGCCGCAGCGGTGGTGCTGGCGCAAGCCGGGCGCTCCGTGCTGGTGCGCGAGGCGGCGCCCACCGTCGGCGGCGGCACGCGCACGGCGGAGCTCACCCAGCCCGGCTTCCGGCACGATGTCTGCTCCGCCGTGCATCCCCTCGGGCTGGGCTCACCCTTCTTCCAGACTCTGCCCCTGGCCGTGCATGGGCTGGCCTGGATCCACCCGGCCGCCCCGCTGGCCCATCCCTTCGACGACGGCCCGGCCGCCGTACTCGAGCGGTCTATTGTGGCGACCGGGGCCACGCTGGGGCGCGACGCGGCCGCCTATCGGCGGCTGGTGATCCCCCTGGTTTATGACTGGGACCGGCTGGTGGATGGCTTGCTGGGCCCCTTCCGCCTGCCCCGCCACCCGCTGGCCCTGGCCTGTTTCGGGTGGCTGGGGCTCCAACCGGCCGCGGGCCTCGCGCACCGGCAGTTTCGGGACGCTCGGACGCGGGGCTTCTTCGCCGGGATGGCGGCGCACTCGATGCTGCCGCTGGAGGCCCGCCCCTCCGCCGCGGTCGGGCTCGTCCTGGCGGTCACGGGGCATGTGGCCGGCTGGCCCGTAGCCCAGGGGGGCTCACAGGCCATCGCCGACGCACTGGCGAGCTATCTGCGCACACTGGGCGGCGCCATCGTCACGGACGCACCGGTCAGGACCCTGGCCGACCTACCGCCCGCGCGGGCGATCTTCTGCGACGTGAGCCCGCGCCAGTTGCTGCGCCTGGCCGGCGACCGGCTGCCGGCGGGTTACCGGCGCACCCTGGAGCACTACCGCTATG
>Ga0070730_10004068_pt1 | contig 12953 bp, 9 predicted proteins | sample Coa_R1_3_FD_66447 | JGI IMG/M metagenome (GOLD analysis project Ga0070730, IMG submission 66447) | Surface soil microbial communities from Centralia Pennsylvania, which are recovering from an underground coalmine fire - Coalmine... | ecosystem: Environmental > Terrestrial > Soil > Unclassified ...
TCATAACGAAAGCCCGAAACCATTCATCTGGACCGCGCGAGCCGCCGATATCCTGGAAAAAGTCAAACGCGCTCGACGCACCCTGAATAAACGTCAATCTGCTTGACGCACTACACTAGAGAGTGTATAGCTGCGAGGCGCTGGTTTCTGGTGGCGATACTCACATTGCGCGTTCGTTCGAGATGCATGAGGAACTGCCGCACACAGTCTCCCGAGACATCACTCACCAGTAGCTGGTCCAGAGGCTTTCGTAGCTGCGTCGCGATAAAGGGTAGCAGCATGGCAATCGTGTCTCTGTAGCTATGTTGAGTGTTTGGAGAGAGGTTGCGTTCCTTGATCAGATGTTCGAGTAGGAAGCGCCGTATCCATGGACCGAGTTGTTCATGCTTATCCACGGATCACCTCCCGAGCATAGTTTGCGAATCGCACCGCCGCTTCGGCCAGCAACTCGGGAGTCATCGTCAGGTAGCGCTGTGTGCCTGATAGGCTGATGTGCCCAAGATGAGTGCAGAGGCCCGGAAGCAAACGCTGAACATCCGCACCTGCCTGGTACCAAGCGGTGAGGCGGTGCACCGCGAATGTGTGACGCAGATCATGCAGACGCGGCTGATACCGTGCATTTTGGCGTGTGACACCCACATGCCGTCGCAACCGTAGGAATGCATCTTCCAGGACACACCTTTGTACAGGGTCACTGTCCTTGCAAGTGAAGAACGGATCAGATCCGTCGCGGCGTTGCCCAGCTAGACGCCGGTTCTCGTCATAGACGGAAAGCACACGCAAGAGCTGCCCATTGAGCGCAATGCGTCTGGTCTTATAAAACTTCGTAAGTCGTATCGTGAGTGTGGCTTCTTTCAGATCGACGTCGGCGCATGTAAGGCGGAGCGGCTCGCTGGTGCGGAGACCCGCGCCGTACAACACTATTAGGAGAGACCGCAATGTGACCGGCTCCAGCTTGAGCCACTTTTGTTGGAAAGTTGAGGTTCCATCGAGCAGCCGCTTGAGTTCCTCTCGGGAGTAGATATAAGGAATGAACGGAGTCGGCTCCTTGGGTCGGCGTGCGGGCACGGGAGAGCGATCCGTCCAGCCATGTTGGATCGCGAACCTCCAGAGGCCACTCAAAGCATCGTGCTTACGATGCCAGAACAATGTCACTGGACCGCGACCATTGAGATAGTGAAGCACAGATTCGGAGGTGATTTTCGCGACTGGCATGTTGGCTCCGACCTTTTCCCTGAAAGACCGGAGGATTGTGGATTCGGTTTCGAAGACCATTCCGATGCCTTGCTTATAGGCGATGTATCTGGCTATCGCATCACACAGTTTCATAGCAGGCCTCCCAGGTCGAGATCGGCAACTTCGCGCAGAGCTGGCATGTCCACTTTGGCGTAGACCCGAGTGGAATCGAGCGAGCGATGCCCCAGGTGGCCGCCAACTTCAGTCAGGGTGAGACCTTGGGAAAGCAGATGGGTGGCGCACGCGTGACGCAGACAGTGCGGACCTGTGCGTGGTGATTTGACCCCGAGGCGCTGGAATCGTGTGGCGACGATGCCGTACAAACCGCCATGCCGAAACGGCCGGCGAGGCGCATGCAATCGGAGGAAGACTTCTCGATAGTCCGTGGGTGGGCGTACCTCACGGATATACCGTGCTATCGCGTCGGCGACTGAAGGAATCAGCGGGCAGACACGGGAGCAGCGGCGCTGTTTCGTGGCAGTGATTGAGATCGTTTTTTGTTCCCAGTCTATATCTTCCAAACGAATCCGTTGGACCTCGCCTACACGCAATCCGTACACGGCCAGCAGCAGGAGGATGGGACGGTCGCGGATGTCTGCTTTCCGATTCGTTTCCGTGCTAGCCAGGAGCCGCTGTACATCTGCCCAGGAAGGACCGAGTGGAAGTTGTTCATGCTGATAAACGCGCGGTCCGCGAATCGCGGCGGCGATTCCGGGCTTCGTCCATCCCATTTGCTCGCCATAGCGGAAGAACATTCGAAGATAGTGGGCGATGCCGCGGATTCCCGCGCGAGTCCAGCCTTCCTTGCCGAGAGAGACAAAGAATCGTTCCACGTCTGTGATCCTGAGCGTGCTGAGTTGTTTCTTTTTCGTGTGCTTGAAGAACTTTTTCAAGTAATGTCGCTGAGTTGCGATCGTCGCCGGCGAAAGCCCCCGCTCCACATCCATGTAGCGACACAGAGCATCGATCTCCTCCTGATGCGGAGCCGGCACACGATCTGATTCCCGCAGTCGGCCTGAAAAGCGGAGCCACTTGCAGGTGGTCTGCCGAAACTCCTTGTCGGTTTGTTCAGGCCCTCGACTGCTGCCATTTCGATACCAACGGTGAGACCATCGTTTCGCGGCGCGCTCGACATCTTTCCGCTCAACCGGTCCGGACTCGTCCAGTTTCATCAAGGTTGTGGCGCGATAGATAGTTCCAGCGGCGGCTCTGATTGTGTGAAGCGCCGCACCCTGGGCAGCCAGATGCTCCAGGTAACGACGCCGTGAGTCGGCCAAGGGACCATTTTCGTGACGTGCGATCGTGCGTGGACAGCGATAAAGAGTTGTAAACATGAAAAGCCTCCTGACTGGAAGGCTCTTACCTGATCATGCACTTGTCCAGCTGTGCTGTGTCTGTGCGTCGAGGGTTAGTGGCCAACGTCGCGAGTCATACGCTGCTTCTCGCTCGACGATGCCCTGTTTCCTCCCTAATCACAGCGGAGGGCCGCCATCGGGTCCACCTTGGTCGCCCGGTGTGCGGGGAGCCATGCCGCGAACAACGTCATCGCACTCACTACGACGAGGGCAACAGTGAACGTCATGGGATCCAGACCGCTCAGGCCGAATAGCAGGTCTTTGATATACCTGGTGGTCAACAGCGTCAGAGGTAACCCCATTCCCACGCCGATGGCGAGCAACAGGAGCGATTCGCTCAGAATCATCCACCGCACAGCTGGAGTTTGCGCGCCCAGCGCAATGCGAATGCCGATCTCGTTGGTGCGGCGCACCACGTTGTAGCTCATCACGCCATAGAGGCCAATCGCTGCCAGAAGCAGCGCGAGCACCGAGAACAGGCTGGTCAGGGATGAGATGAGTTCGTCGTGCGTCATGAAGTTTGACATTTGATCCTGGATGGTTGTGATTCTTACAAGAGGCAGGTTGGGATCGACCGATGTTACTGCCGCACGAAGATCGGCGATCGTGTGAGCCGGGTCGCCGGTAGTACGCAACAGGATCATGCCGGCGAAGCGATCTTGATTTTCTTCGCGGACCACCGTGTTGGCGGCGACGCCGGTTGCACCGGCAGCAGATGAATCGGCTGGAAGATAGGGGTCGATCTGTGCAAGCGGGATGTAGGTCATTGCAACCCGGTCAACATCGCGAGGATTCCCGGATTTGGTGTCGCGGGCGATGCCAACAATCTGCCATGGCCCTTTGACGCTATCGATGTCGATGATGATAGACCGCCCCACAGCGTCGCCTTTGGGGAAGAAGTGGCTGGCGAGCGTCTGGTTGATGATGGCCACTTTCTGGCTATTCGCGCTGTCGGCATCGTTGAAGGGACGTCCTGCGACCATCGATATTCCAGCGGTCTCAAAATACTGCCCAGAGACGCGATTGAGGACCGAGTGCCTGTTCTCCTTGGGCGCGGGCGTATAACCGGGAATGGTGACGCTGGAGGACCAGGTACCGTCGCTGATCGGCGGTGTCGCGCTGAGGGCGACAGAGCGAACACCGGGAAGCGCGGACAGGCGTTCAACAAGACGCTGATGGAGGGCAGTTGTCTGGCTCGGCTTGTATCCGGCAAGTTTTGCATTGAACTCGGCGAGCAAAAGGTGCGAGCGCTCAAAACCGTAGTCTTGGTTCTGAAGATTGCGCAGGGTGCGGAGAAACAGTCCTGAGCCGACCAGCAAAAGCAGCGACAGCATGACTTGGGCGGTGACTAGCGTTTTTGGCCAGAACCGCGCCGATTTCCCGCCGCCACCTTGCGCGGTGCGGCTTCCGGCGCTTAGATTGCTTGCTGCTCCGGTATGTGCCGCGGCAAGGGCCGGGGCGAGTCCGAAGAGGATTCCGGTGAGCAGAGAGAGGCCCAGCGTGAACAGCGTGACAATCGTATCCGGCGTGGGGTCCATCGCGATATAGGAGTTGCCCTGGCTGACGACGCCGATGAGAACGCGTGTGCCTGCGAAGGCAACGCCTAGTCCCAGCACCCCGCCGGTGAGTGACAGCAGCAGGGTTTCGATCAGGCTCTGGCGGACGATGCGTGCGCGGCTAGAGCCTAGGGCGAACCGCGTGGCGATTTCGCGCTTTCGGGTGGCAGCGCGGGCCAAAAGAAAATTCGCCAGGTTGGCGCAAGCAATGAGCAGCACCAATGCGACAACGATCATCAGGATCTTCAGCGATTCGCCGTACTGGCTGCGGATGAGTGAGACCCCGTGCGCAGCGGGTACAAGGGGAACATTGACCCGGCTGATCTCCATTTGGCGATCCGCTGACAGAGTTCCGCCCTCACGCTCACGGATACCATCCCTGACCTGCTGATTGAGCCAGTTTTGGCTGCGCGCAAGTTCGGCCTTGTTGCTGGCGGCCCGCGGACTCAGCCGACCGAATAAATGTAGGAAGTACAAACCTGAATGTGTGGTAAGCATCGACGGTTGCTGTAGCACAACGGTCTGCATGCTGATCGGCGTCCAAAGCTCCGTTGGCTCCAACTCCTGCTTGATGCCAACAAATCCCTGTGGCATCACGCCGACCACTTCGAACGGAGAGCCGTTGATCGCGATAGATTTTCCAACGATGTGCGGATCGGAGGAAAGAGACTGCTGCCAAAAGTGATAACTCAGCACTGCAACGGCACCCTCCCCCGGAGTGGCGTCGTCCGACGGCTGGATAATGCGGCCCAGCATAGGTTGGGCACCTAGGACGGTGAAATAGTTGCCCGAGACAAGATTGGCCGGTGCGAGTACGGCAAGCGAACGTGCGTCTGTAGTGCGACTGGCCGCAACGGGCCGGATGCTCACCTTGTTGGAGAAGCTGCAATATGCGGCGATTCCCTGAAACGGGCCCGGATCCGCTTGCATTGAGCGCGTGAAATCCCAAGGGAAGTATCCGCCAAATGCGCCTAAATCGATGCCGCCGGCGACGCCACCGAATATGGAATCACCGAACGCAACCAGTTGCTCAGGATTCCGCACCGGAAGATTGCGAAGCATCACTTGGTTGATGAGCGTGAAAATTGCTGTATTGCCGCCGATGCCAAGGGCCAGCGACAGGAGGGCGATGGCGGTAAAGGAAGGGCTCTTTACCAACATGCGTACGCCATACCGAAGATCCATTGATAGTTCGTCCCGCAGTCGCAACCCCAGCGATGCACGGATGGCATCTTTGTGGGAGTCGATGCCCCCGAACTGGAGGCGTGCCCGACGGATTGCTTCCTGCTGGGGAACGCCGCTGCGAACCAGGTCTTCGGCATAGCTCTCGATATGAAAGGTAACCTCCGCCTCCATGCCGGTTTCGAGGTGCGAGCGCTTCACGATCCACTTCAACCATGAACGGAGCTGCGCGAGGAGTCTCATATCTCCTCCGATGTCGTACGCAGGATGCTGGCGACCAGTGCCGCCATGTTGTTCCACTTTTTGGTCTCGGATTGGAGTTGACGCCGACCGGCCGCGGTCAGCCGGTAGAACTTCGCTTTTCGTTTGTTTTCGGATTCGCCCCACTCACTCACGATCAAGCCCTGGTGTTCCAGCCGGTAAAGCGCTGGGTACAACGAGCCCTGTTGGATCTGCAACTGTTCTCCGGAGATCTGCTGTATGCGAAGCAGAACCCCGTAGCCGTGTAGCGGGCCCAGAGACACGGCTTTGAGGATCAGCATGTCGAGGGTACCTTGCAGAAGATCGATCTGCTTTCCCACAATCTCTCCTTGTATGTCTAGGAGACGATATCAACTCTCTCCTAGAGTGTCAAGGAGAGTGCGACGAATCATTGCGGGATGCCTGAAGTTCGTGAGTAAGCGTTTCTGGCCGGGTCCCAGCCGTTAAGGAGAAGGAAGTGCAGCTTTCGATACACGTTGTCTGAGTCTCGATCCCGTTCCCTATGTAGGGTTCGCTATTTGCTTATGTTTTGTCCTTCTCCTCTGAACGCCTACTCAATCCCCGATCAAGACCTGCATGGCAACATAATAGGAACCGCAACATAATACGGTTTATGTTCTTAAGAACATAACCAGTCGACATACGCCTCGCTTTCTCCAGAGCGTGACGCAATGGTGGCGATGGAATAGGCAGGCTCCCCGAGTTCCAAGAGCGATTTGAAACCCAGAGCTTCCTCAAGCGGGTGAATGTCCTCGCGTTGCAGGTTCTCAACGCACTGAGCCTCGATTGCCTCGGCATCCGTCAGCTTGACCACGCGGACGGGAAGTTGTTCGAGTTCCGCCAGTTTCGCGGCTCTTAGGCGACGTGCCCCGGCTACAACCTCGTACTTGCTTTCCTCCAGTTCGCGTACCAGAAGAGGCGCCAGAATCCCCTGCGTCTTGAAGCTGACGGCGTTTTTCGCCCTGGGTCATTTTGTGGTCGAGAATGCCTAAAGGCACGCGAGAATGGCGATTTGCATTTCCGAAGGGCACATAACGTCTGATCGCGTAGAGTTGCACTCCGGAGGCCACTATAAGAGCCCATCGAAGCTGTCAGACTCGGCTGAACCTCAGTCTCCGGTTTGCCCCGTCAAAGGGCATGACCTCACGAGCATTCTGTTCTTGGCAGGACCTCCAACTACGATAAGCTCGCGTACTCAGATTTCGCTTGTTTGAAAATAGGAATCTCTGAATCAGCGTCTTTCCACAGATTAAGAAAATCCTCATAAGCGGACTTCGCCCGAGTTCTATCGCCAGACACCAGGTAAGACCTGCCCAATTGGAGGCGCGCTAACGCCCCGATTGGATCGCTGACTACAATTCCGGGATGATCGAGGATCTTCTGGAACTCCGCACCAGCTTCCCGACCTTGGTGCGCCGCCAAGTATGCCAAGCCACGCACATACACGGGATACATAGCGCCGAAGAACCCATGCATACTACTATGCGGCGCTCCCAATTCGTAGGGCACAGAAACCTCGAGCAGTTCGACAGCTTTCGTTGGCTCGCGCCTGTTAAGTGCCAGGAGAGCGCGAATAGATGGAATATAGCTGAACCTGACTGAGATATCCTCGGGGAAGTGCTTTTCCAAATCCTTAGCGAGCATTTCAGCCCTGGAATTGTCACCTGCGAGGGCGAACGAAAAAGCGGCTCCATACCGAACATCCTTGTTCTTGGAAAGCCCAAGTGCGGCGGTCGCCCGCTCCCTTGCCACAGACGCATTACCGAAGAAAGCTTCCCGCAATGCTGCTCCTGCTTCGAAGAGAGCTGCCTCTTCCCGCTGATTTGCCTGCTCAGCCAATTCCTCCGCCCGCTGCGACATTGCCCTTGACTGGCGCAACTGACCGGCATATGAGAGCGCAAGCGCCTCGTGGTCAGAAATCCAGTCTTTCGCCCCGGATTTTCCCCCGGACGAAGCTACCGCCTGCCGCATCGCGGTCTTGTCTCCTTTTAAGAATGCGATGTCATATCGCTGGACTAAGAAATCAGGAATTTCTAACTTGCGCTCCGCAGCTCTTCGAACGGTGTTCTCAGCTTCCCCCAGTTGACCGAGATACTCGTAGGCGTAGGCCAAATTCCAATACCCGACGACGAAGTCTGGGTCGAGCGCGATTACCTGATTGGCTTCCGCGGTGGCTCTTTCATAGTTGCCAATGGTCGGGTAAACATCGCCTGACAAGAACGCATGAGGTATTGGATCGCGGGGATACGTTTGCGACCAGAGCTTGCAGGTCTGTTCCGCCGTCACGAATTTTCCCGTCACCTCCAAATCGTAGGACGCACCAATAAAAAACTTCTCCCGCTCGCTGACTCGGTCCCGCAGCTCGTACGCTTTCGTGGTGTTCTCTGCGGATAACTCCGGTTCTCCTAAGTCGTCGTACATACGCCCCAACGCAGCATATGCCAGAGCGAACTTGGGATCGATCTCGATGGCGCGATTGAAGTGCGGTATCGCCGCCGCCGAACCTCCGGTAGCCTGGGCCTGCCAGGCGGTGCTATAGGCTTTCAAAGCCTCAAGGGACGAGGTTGTTGCTTCTGCAAGCGGAGTATCGTGTTGTTTGACGCTTGCGAGCGATTCGCCGACGCGGGCCCTGAACCTGTTCGCAATCTGACTCAGTACATTCAGCACATCTTCTTTTCGTGCCGCCTGTACTTGTTCGTCGTCGAGAATGTCTCCTGTTCGGCAATTCGTTGCACTCAGGCTCAAAACGTACTGGCTGCCGAGACTTGCAATCGTCCCTTCAAGAACGACCGTACTCGCCGTTCGCTCACAAATTTCGCGGGCAAATTCGGGGGTGAGTCGTGCGTCTGGTTCCTGGCCCATAAAACGGAGCGTCTGCCGGATGCGCTCTTCCGAAATAAGACTGAGGAAAGGTGACTGCTCAAGCTGCACGGCTAGGCCTTGCCGCAACGTACGATCGAAGACAGGGTCGCCAGTGGTGTTTGCGAACTCGGCAAGCACAATCGTGTCTTTATCGGTGAGCTTCGGCGTTTTATGCAGATATGAGTAGACAAGAAATGCCCCTGCCAGCGCCGTCACACCCATGGCCGCGACCTTCCAGTGCCTTGCGAGCCGAGTTCCTGGCTCGGCGTCCAGAGTTGTAACGACTGCGCTTAAACCTGCCGGCGATTGCTGCCGCTGCTCCGCGGTTTTGTCGATCTGCGCTATGAAGCGGTATCCCTTTCCGCTAACCGTTTGAATGAAGCGCGGTTGCTCCGGGCTGTCCTCAAGTGCTTGACGGATTTTGCGGACTGCCGTGTTAACGGCATTATCGGTGTCGAGAAATGTGTTACCCCAAAACTTTGCAACGATTTCTTCACGCGCCACGAGCTCTCCGGGCCGCTCGACCAGGAGAATCAGCAACCCCATCGGGATTCTTTCCAGCTTCACGGTGCGGCCCGATCGCTGTAGATGGAAACCGGCCGCGTCTAATTCAAATTCCCCGAATTTAATGAGCTCCCGGATCATTACAACCGTTCCCCACGTGAGTGGATTTGATTCTACATCCCATCTCCGAGAATCGATAAGAGCAGCCGTTTCTATGCGTTAGCCACCCAACAGGCAAATACACGAATTCTCCACTTTTTCTCCATTGCTCTGAATAAAGCCCCTGTACCACTATGCGGTCGTTTTGGCGCCGGGCTCGGCGTGTTCGGCCCGGCGAATTCAGTGGGTCCAAGGAGGCTTTGTGGCCAAGTTTGAAAAGTTGACGGCCAGCGTTGGTACGACATAAAGCCTGACATCACTGGTGTTTGCCGAATTCAATTTGGAGGTCGTTTGATGAAAGCCTTGAATTCCACATATTGCAAATTCGTCGTCACGTCTTTGCTCCTCCTGGGAGTGTTGAGCCTGCCGCACGCGGCTCAGGCCCAACAAAACTGGAATGCAACCGTCTCCGGCCAGAGTACAGATATGGCCAAACAGGCGGTCGCGTTTCTTCCCAGCGAGCTTTGGATCCATGCCGGCGACAGCATCACCTGGACCTTCGCCAGCGGCGACATTCATACGGTGACGTTTTTGACTGTTGGACAGGTGTATCCTTTCGACTTCACCCAGGGATGCCCGCCGATCACGCTCAGCGGATCGTCCTTCGATGGCTCCTCTTGTGTCTCCAGCGCGCCTTTGGTATTGGGACAAACCTATCAGGTCATCTTTCCCAAGGCGGGTAACTATGAAATCGTCTGCCTGGTACACGCGGAGATGTTCGGCGTCATTCATGTTCTTGACCCAACCCTGCCCCTGCCCTACGACCAGGCGTTTTATGACGAACAGGCTAAGGAACAGCTGAAGGCGTTGCTCGAAGACGCAGATCGCCATCAGCATCATGCTGAACATCAGCATTCGATCGCAGATATGTTCTCCGCAGCCGTGAGTCCACACACGAAGTCCGTAATCGCGGGGGTGGGCGAAATCGCCGCAACCGCCGGGGGACAGCAGTCGTTTTCCCTCGTGCGCTTCATTAACGGCACAGTCACCATTCATGCGGGCGATACCGTGGAGTGGAGCAATCTGGATCCGGAACTCGGACACACCATCACGTTTGGCACCGTACCGCAGGATCTTATCGATCCCTCTTGCAGTCCCAACTGCGTGGTGAGGACAGATCCGGACGGCGCACTCCACGCGACCATCACCAGCACCCAGCAAAACGTACACTCCGGGCTAATTGGAGCTCTACTCGAAGATGTGCCCGGTTTCCCACAAGGGCCAGTCTCGCCACCGACACGGTTCCGCATCACCTTCACGACTCCCGGAACGTACCCGTATGTGTGCGCCTTTCACGACAATCTCGGCATGGACGGACAAGTCATCGTGTTGCCCTAATGTTCGAAACAGGGATGGATCAGACACCTATGTCAACCTTGGCGGCTGGAGTAAGGCCATTTTCGCGGGCGCGCCCAAAGTACCTGCTGTTTGCCGTCGTGGGACTGATGTTGGCGTATGTCCTTGTTCATGACGAGAGTTTTCTTGTGAATTCGAAGGATCCGATCTGGAGCCACTATGAGCCGTTCAAATGGTGGTTGCTGCCGCATGGCGTAGCCGGGGCATGCGCGCTTCTGCTGGGCCCGATGCAGTTCTCTGACCGGCTCCGATGCCGGTTCAGGAAACTGCATCGTGTGCTCGGACGAATCTACGTTGCGGGTGTCTTCATCGCTGCACCGCTCGGAGTGTATATCCAATACTTTGAGGAACGCTTGGGCGAATCGCGCTCTTTCACCGTAGCTGCGATTGTGGATGCCGTCCTGTTGATGGGGACCACAGCCGTCGCCCTGGGTTTTATCCTGAACGGGAAAGTCCAGCAGCACCGGCGGTGGATGACCCGCAGCTTTGCGGTTGCGTTGGTGTTCCTTGAATCGCGAGTGGTCGGAGGGGTGACCGGCTGGGAGAACCTCGGCAACCATATAGATGAAACGATTGTGTGGACTTGTCTCGCGTTTTCGATCCTTTCGGCAGACCTCGTTCTTCAGCTGCAAGAGCTGGGACGCACACGCTCTATCCAACAACCAACTCGATGAAGGGGATTAGAAGAGAGGTCGCGGCCTACTGAGTGTGTGGTCGGCAATACTGAAGTTGAGTTTTCGCAAACTGGCGTCGGCAGCTGAAATGGCACTGTTTCACCTAACAGGTGCGGTTAGGCGGATCATGAACCTCCATCGGATATTTCCGAATGGAGAATCTCATGATCGAGGATTATTACGTTAAGCCTTCAACTGTCGACAGAGTCCGTGCCAGTTGGCTGGCTCCGCAAATAGAGAGCTACTTGGAATGGCTGGAATCGCACCGCTACTCTCGCCTGGTCGTATATCGGCGGTTGCCGCTGCTTTTTCACTTTGCTGAGTTCGCACAGGAGAAAGGCTGCAAAGATGTTGCTTCCTGCAAGCCCTATATAAAGGAGTTTGTATCGCAGTGGTTGGAGCAACATGGGGCCAAGTCAAAGACTGCCGTCGCTGTGCGCAAGCATGCGATTAATGCTGAGTGTGGCGTGCGGCAGATGCTGCAGCTCGCCTGCAAGGAGCCAGTGACGCGCAATCGCCGGCGGCGCCCGTTTCCCCTCGAATCAGAGGTTCCAGGATTTGCCGAGTATTTGCAGAGCGAACGCGGATTCGCGGCAAGCACTATTCGGAATTACCGTCGCCACCCGGATGAGTTTGCTCAGCACCTCAGTCGAATTGGCATCTCTTCTTTCCGTCAGTTGTCCCCGGCAGTTCTGGCAGCCTTCATTGTGCAATACAGGCCGAAGGTGGCTCCCCGCACACGCCTTGGTTTCTGCTGTCATTTGCGAGTCTTGTTGCGATTCTGTTACCGCGAGGGGATCACGACTCGGGATCTCAGCGGCGCCGTAGGGACTCCACAGATATATCGACTTAATGATGTGCCCCGTTTCATTACGTGGGATGACGTCCGCCGCATGCTAGAAGCGGTGGAACGAAGGACCATTCGGGGACGGCGGGACTACGCGATTCTGCTTCTTTTGGTGACCTATGGTTTGCGGGCGCATGAGGTCGCAAGACTGACTCTAGATGATGTCGATTGGAAGCGCGAACGGCTTCAGGTCCTGGTGCGCAAGGCAGGGCACGCCACAGTCTATCCTCTCGCGGGAGTTGTTGCAGAGGCAATCATTGATTATCTCAAGCGTGGCCGGCCTAAGACCGATGACCGCCATGTGTTTTTCCGCGCCCGTGCGCCGCAAGCTCCGATTACTGCCGCGGCTGTGTCATCCAGTGTTGCGCTCTATCTTTACAAGGCGGGCATTCAAGTACCCAAGGCCAGGTCGCACACGCTTCGCCACACCTGCATCCAACGCCTGATCGACGCTGAGTTTCCACTGAAGACAATCGGCGATTACGTCGGACATCGCTCGCCGGAGTCCACCCGCGTCTACAGCAAGGTGGGCAATCGCGTCCTTGAGGGAAGTTGCCATGGGCGACGGGGAGGAGCTATGAACTCTCCCATCTTCTTAAGCTCTATCGCGCCCTTCCTGAACCAGTTTGTCCAGTACAAGCGAGCATTAAATCGCAAGTATTGCGCCGACGCCGAAGTGTTGCGCCAGTTCGATCGTTACCTTCAGAATCGCCACATCATCGGTTGGTCAGCCATCAATAGCTTAGTGGTCGACGATTTTCTGAGATCTCACCCACGCCGCGTGAGTGCGCGCAGCTACAACCATCTTCTTGGAACCGTTCATCGTTTCTTCGCATTCGCTGTCATGCAGCAATGGATAGAACGGAACCCTGTTACTGCCTCTCCTCGTCCTGAAACGGCAGCCCGTATTCCATATCTGTTCGATCTCGACACTGCAAAACAACTGCTCGCCGTAGCACGC
>Ga0070730_10004069_pt1 | contig 12952 bp, 15 predicted proteins | sample Coa_R1_3_FD_66447 | JGI IMG/M metagenome (GOLD analysis project Ga0070730, IMG submission 66447) | Surface soil microbial communities from Centralia Pennsylvania, which are recovering from an underground coalmine fire - Coalmine... | ecosystem: Environmental > Terrestrial > Soil > Unclassified ...
CGAGCGACGAGGCCGAGACCGACGACGAGGTCGAGGCGCACATTCGCAAGGCCACCCCGCGCCACATCTAGAACTCGCGACGCGAAGGGCCCGGCCCCGGCCGGGCTTTTTCGTGGTCCGCGGAAGATCTCGAGACAGTGGCCCGTCTAGAGAGGTGACCACGCCGACCGGCGTACGAGTTCCGAAGGAGGAGCGATGTCGGACGAGATTCGCAAGGACGAGGAGAACGAAGTCGAGGTTCACCGCCGCGACGCAGCGAACGACGAGCCGGCCGCCGAGGGCGAGGTCGACGACGGCGAGGTCGAGGCGCACATGCGCCGTGCGAGCGCGCGGATGGACTCGCCGCGCCACATCTAGTGGTTGCTACGTGCCGGAGCGACCACTAGTGGTTGCTCAGATCTGATCGTCACACAGAAAGGGCGCGGCTTCGGCCGGGCCCTTCGCGTTTCCTAGAGCGAGCGAGCCGCGGCTTCCGCTTCGGCGGCGAGCCTCGTCGCCTCCTCCACGCGCGGGTCGCTCGCGAGCGCGGTGAGATTCACCGCCACCAGCTCGCGCGCACCGCGAGCCACCGAGGCGGCAAGCGCCGCGGCCGCGGCGACGTCCGCCCGGACGCGCGGCTCGACGCGATCGCCGGCTGCGGCGCAGAGCACGGCCAGATCGGCGGCGAGACGCGCGAGCGCGAGCGGCGGCTCGGCTGCGGCGGCCGTCACCTGACCGAGCGACCAGTCGCGTTGCTCCGGCCTCGCGGTCTCATCCGCAGCGGCACGCGCTTCGAGCGCCCGCCGGTACGCCTCCGCGTCGTCGTCGGCGAGCCTGACCGCCCGCTCCCGGAGTGACTCGGCCTGCGCGGCCACACCTGCCGCGTCTGCCCAGCTGTCCGGCGAGAGTCGCGCGGCCATCTGGACGACGGCGGCGGCGGTCGCGAGTGCTACCGCGAGAGCCGAGCCCGCGCCGGGAACCTCGCGCGGCGCTGCCAGCTCCTCGAGGAGCGCGGGGAGGGAGAGGCCGGTGAGCACTGCGGCAGTGTCTCAGCCGGCGCACGTTCCGCGCGTATCAGTCCGTCCTGAGGAGCTGACGCAGCCGAGAGACGACGAATGGTGAGGGCTCGTAACCGGCGGCGGCAACCGCACGCTCGAGGTCGGCCTGGAGCTGAAGCCGGAACGCGGCGTCCTGCTCGGCCCGCGCGACGAGCTCGTCGAGCATCGCACGCGCAGCCGGTAGCTCCTGCGCAGCACGCACCCACCCCTCAGGCGCGGGCGACAGAAGGCGAAGCAACCGGCCGATTCGTTCCTCGTTGAATCCGTTCATCTCACTACTCATGACGGCTGAGACCCCCTGTCTCTTCCATCGAGCTCGGAACGAACTTTTTCGAGACAACGCGAGATCCGGCTGGCGATGGTTCCGGCCGGCATCTGGAGGATCTCGCCGATCGTGCGGTAGCTCTCGTCGCGGCAGAAGAAGCGGTCGAGGATCTCACGGCACGGGTCGCCGACCTTGTCGAGAGCCGCGCGGACGGTCATCGCCTCATCGAGCTCGCCGAGAACGTCGTCGATCGCCTGCTCGTCCGGATCGGCCTCGGAGGGGTTGTCGCGGGCAAGCAGCCGCAACTTGTCGATGCAGAGCCGGCGTGTGAGCTGCGCGAGCCACGGTCGCACGGCGTCGTCGCTTCGCAGCTCCGCGAGGCGCTCGAACGCGCGTGCGAAGACCTCCTGGAAGACGTCCTCGGCGTCGTGCTGGGCGAGGCGAAAGCCGCGTCCGCAAATCGCGTAGACGTAACGCGAGAAACGCTCCACGAACTCGTTCCACGCTTCGGGGTCGCCCTCCCGGCAGCGGGAGACGAGCTGCGCATCGCTTTGCTCGACTGGCATTACCGGACGATACGACTTCGTAGCCAGATCGTCACGCCGTCAGGCGAGGATTCGGTCGAGCGCGGCAACGAGCAGCTCGGCATGCTCGTCGGCGAAGACGAGCGGCGGCCGGATCTTGAGCGTGTCCTCGTCGCGGCCGGTGAGGCCGACGAGGATCCCCTGCTCGCGCAGCTCGTCGGCGATCCTGGCCGCAAGCTCGGCGCTCGAGAGCTGGACGCCGGCGAGCAGTCCCGTGCCGCGCACCTCGACGACGTCCGGCTTGCCGAGGTTCGCGATGCCGGCGCGGAGACGCACGCCGACGGCGCCAGCGCGCTCGGGCAGGCGCTCGTCCTCGAGGACGTCGAGCACCGCGAGCGCGGCGCTCGCGGCGACGGGGTTGCCGCCGAAGGTGGAAAACGTCTTCCCGGCGTACGGGAAGCGTTCGGCGAGGTCTCGCCGCGTCACGACCGCAGCGACCGGGTATCCGTTGCCCATCGGCTTGCCGAGCGTCACCACGTCCGGTGCGATTCCGTGACGCGCAAACGACCAGAGGCCGGGACCGAGCCGGCCGTGCCCGGCCTGCACCTCGTCCGCGACGTAGAGCCCCCCGGCCGCGTGCGTTCGCTCGACGACCAGGCGCAGCTCCGAGCTCTCGGGCGTGTAGATCCCGTCGCTCATGAGCGACCCGTCGAGAAATGTCGCCGCGAGACCGCCGTCGAGCTGCGCCAGCGCTTCGTCGAGACCCGCGGCGAGATCGGCGCCGCTGCCGGGGGCAGAGAACCGGGCGACGCCGGCCTGCGTGCTTTCCGGCGGCCAGTCCTCGGGCGAGAGCGCGGTCGAAACGGCAGTGACGCCGTGGTACGCGTGCTCGGTCACGAGCGAGCCGTCGTGGCCCGTCACTCCGGCGGCAATCCGCCACGCAAGATCGTTCGCCTCGCTGCCGGAGTTGACGAGCAGCACGGTGTCGAGCGCCGCCTCTTTCGGGAACGTCGCCAGCAGCCGCTCGGCGAGCTCGATGAGCGGCTCGGCGAGGTACCGCGCGTTCGTGGCGCCGAGCCGCGTCTGCCGGACGACCGCCTCCGTCACGCGCGGGTGGCAGTGGCCCACGACGGGCACGTTGTTGTAGGCGTCGAGGAGCCGACGGCCGTCCGGCTCGTGGATCCAGACGCCCACGGCGCGCACCGCGTGGACCGGGTGCGAGTACGTGAGCGGGGTCACGAGCCCACCGAGCACCTCGTCTCGTCGTCGCGCAAGCTCGCCGCTTGCACTCGTTGCGCTCGAGCCTCGGAGCTCGCGCGCGACCTCCTCCGGGCCGAGGCCGTCGAACAGCTCGAGGAGCTGCCACGAGTCGGCGTCCCAAGCCTCGATGTACTCGGCGTTCTCGGGATAGCGGCGTGTGCGCCACGAGCTGATCGAGACGATGGCGGCGAGCCTGGCCATGACGAGGTCGCCCATCAGTTCCAGCTCGAGCGGCTCGAGCGGCAGGTGGGCGCTGAAGCCGTCGAGTGCGATCCGCGCGACGCGGAACGCATCCTCGGCCGACCGTCCGCGCATGTACGAGGCGAGCGCAACCGCCACGTCGGCCGCGACCGCGGTGTGGCAGCAGTCGCCGAAGTCGAGGATCCCGGCGAGCCGGCCCTGCTCGTCGAGCATCAGGTTGTCGAGGTTGAAGTCGCCGTGGACGACCTGCGCGCGCAGGCGCGGCCACTCCGGCAGCACGCGATCCTCGAAGCGATCGATTGCGCGTGCGACGAGCGCTTGCCTCGGCGCGTCGATCTCGACGAGCAGCGAGCGAAGCTGCGGCGTCGTCTGGAGGTTCCAGAGCAGCTCGCGGCCTGCGGCCGGATGAAAGTACGAGCGGAGCGCGAGACAGAGGCGAGCATGTGCGACCGCGATGGCGCGCACGGCGTCGTCGTCGAGCTCGGAGCCTCCCTTGCGGCCCAGCCGCCGTTCGAACAGCCGCACGTGGTGGCCGTCGACCGTCGATCGCGGAGCGAGCTGCCGCGCGACCGGCAGATCCGGGTCGACCGCTGTCACGTGCGCGATCGCGCACTCCTCCAGGTCGAGCGCTGCGTCGTCCTCACCGCTGTTCGAGATCTTGAGAACGGCCCCGGCAGCGCCGTCATCGAGCAGGAATGCCTGATCCCTCTCGCTGCCCAGATCGTGCGCGCTGCCGCGAACGCCGAAGAGCTCCGCCGCGATCGCAGCCGCTTCATCCGCCGTGAACCGAGGCGGCGCCGAGTCGAGGACCGAGCTCACCACGAGCGGATCGTATGCCCTGCCCGAGAGCAACTTCCCTGGAAACGGCGAAAGCGGCGGGGCGCGCCCGCCGCTTTCGAAAACTCCGCCGCAGAGTTGTTGCCGTCAGCCCCGAGCGGGAGTCACACAGATCATCTCGCCCGGCGGTCCTGCGCGGCCTCCCCCTTTTGGGGGATCTGCGCAGTTCCGACGATCCTACGCACCTGCTCCTCCCTCGTCTAGAGTGATGGCAGTGGCTACGGGGAGGACATCGCTCCGGCTTGGGGTCATCGCCACCGTCGCAGCAGTCGTCGCGGTCTCAGCGGCCGTCTGGAGCGGGGCGGGTGTCGCGAGCTCACGCCACCTGACCAAGACTCCGACGGTCACGACGCGGAAGGTCGGGAAGCTCGGCGTCATCCTCGTCGACGGCAAGGGCCACACGCTCTACATGTTCGTTCCTGACAAGCAGAAGAAGGTGACCTGCAAGGGCTCGTGCGCGGTCCTCTGGCCGCCGTTGAAGCTGAAGGCTGGCCAGAAGCCGACTGCCGGCGGCGCGGCGAAGAAGAAGCTGCTCGGCCTGGACGGGCGGGTCGTCACCTACAACCGCTGGCCGCTCTACACGTACATCACGGATCGAAAGCCAGGGCAGGCGACCGGGCAGCGCGTGAAGAACAGCGGCGGCCTCTGGTACGTCCTCTCGCCGTCCGGCAGGGTCATCAAGACGAAGCCGTAGCCGCGATCGGCGGCGCAAGGAGCGCCACCACCGGCTCGTCGCGGGTCCCGAGCAGTCCTTCGACGTCCGTCTCGCTCGTCTCGAGCTGTTCGACACGGGCTCCGAGCGCGTCGAGGAAGGTGTCGGGCGGGCCGAGGAAGGCCAGGCCACCGGGCGTCCGGTAGTGCATCGCCACGATGAGCGCGGGCTCGACCTCGCGCACCAGCGCCGCCGCGTCGTTCGCGGCGATGGTCGGGCCGCCGCCGACAGGGAGGAAGAGGACGTCGACGTCACCGAGGGCCTCGCGCTGCTCCGGCCGCAGCGCGGGCTGGCCGAAGTCGCCCAGGTGCGCGAAGGTCGTGTCGTCGAGCGCGAAGCGGAAGATCGTGTTCGGGCCGCGCACGGTGCCTGCGACGGCGTCGTGCTCGGACGCGATCCCGACGACCTCGCCGATGGGCGACTCGTGCGTCCCCGCTGTCGCGATGACGAGCGGATCTCCGCCGACCACCTCGGCGCCGTTGTGGTCGAGATGGTCGTGCGTCACGAGGAGGACGTCGGCGTCGACGTCCTCGATCAGCGGGAAGGGCCAGCTCCAGCCGGTGTCGGCCGGCCTCGCTTTGGCGATGTCGCCGAACGGGTCGATGAACACGCGGTGCTGCTGCCCGCTGAGCAGGAACGCCGACTGGCCGTACCACCGAATGCGCATTGCCACCTCCTGGTCAGTGCCTGGTCAACCGCTGCAGCAGCGGCACCGCCGCCAGCAGCGTCCTCTGTTCCGCAGGGCTCAACTCCGCGGCGATCGCGGCGGCGAGCCATCCCTCCCGCTTGCCTCGCTCCTCGAGCACGCGCGCGCGGCCACGGTCGTTGAGCTCGATCTGAACGCGCCTGCCGTCGTCGGGATCGGGAAGCCGCTGGATCAGCCCGGAGCTCTCGAGCTCCGCGAGCGTCTGCGCCATCGACTGCGGCCGCACGCGCTCGGCGGTCGCGAGCGCGCTCGCCGTCTGCGCTCCTTCGCGCTCGAGGCGGCTCAGGACGCTCGCGTGCGCGGCCGGGAACGAATATTCAGCTCGCAGTCTCCTGACGAGCTGGCCGAGCACGATCCGCAGCTCGTGTGCCGCCTCGGGAGAAAGGTGAGCCATCCGGGGAGTTTAGACAGGTAGCCTGATCAGCCTGCCTGTGGATCGGACGAACTACAAGTGGGTCGCCCTCTCGAACACCACGCTGGGCGTGCTGCTCGCGACGATCGACGGCTCCATCGTGCTCATCGCGATGCCGGACATCTTCCGCGGAATCCGCCTCGACCCGCTCCAGCCGGGGAACAGCTTCTACCTCCTGTGGATGATCCTCGGCTTCCTCGTCGTCTCGAGTGTGCTCGTCGTCAGCCTCGGCCGGCTGGGTGACCAGTTCGGGCGGGTTCGGATGTACAACGTCGGCTTCGTCGTCTACACGGTCGCGTCGCTGCTCCTCACCGTCGACTGGCTGCGCGGTCGCGCGGGAGCCGACTGGCTGATCGCGTTCCGAGTCGTGCAGGGGATCGGGGCCGCCTTCCTCGTCGCGAACTCGGTCGCGATCCTCACCGACGCGTTCCCGGCGAACCAGCGGGGCCTCGCCCTCGGGATCAACAACGTCGTCGGCATCAGCGGCATGTTCATTGGCCTCGTGCTCGGCGGAGTGCTCGCGCCGATCTCCTGGCGGCTCGTCTTCCTCGTCTCCGTTCCAACCGGCATCGCGGGCACGATCTGGTCGTACCGGAGCCTGCGCGAGATCGGCGTTCGGACGCGCGATCCGGTCGACTGGGCGGGCAACCTCACGTTTGCGGCGGGGCTCGTGCTCGTGATGATCGGGATCACCTACGGAATCCGGCCGTACGGGAGTCACCCGATGGGCTGGACGTCGCCGCTCGTCGACGCGTGCCTCGCCGCCGGAGCGGCCTTGCTCGCCCTGTTCACTCTCGTCGAGGTGCGCTCGAGGGCGCCGATGTTCCGGCTCGGTCTCTTCCGGATGCGCGCCTTCACGTTCGGCGTGCTCTCGAGCTTTCTCTCGGCCGTGTCGCGCGGCGGCCTGATGTTCATGCTGATCATCTGGCTGCAGGGGATCTGGCTGCCCGAGCACGGCTACGACTTCGCCTCGACGCCGCTCTGGGCAGGGATCCGGATGCTGCCGCTGACCGTCGGGTTCCTGCTCGCCGGGCCGGTGTCGGGGATCCTCTCCGACCGGTACGGCTCGCGGCCCTTCGCGACGGGCGGGATGCTCGCCTCGGCGCTCAGCTTCGTCCTGCTCGAGATGCTGCCGGTCGATTTCTCGTACCCGCTCTTCGCCGGGATCCTTCTGCTGATGGGGCTCTCGATGGGCGCCTTCGCGGCGCCCAATCGCGCCGGCGTGATGAACAGCCTCCCCGCGGAGCATCGCGGAGCCGGCGGCGGGATGAACCAGACGTTCCAGAACTCGGCGCAGGTGCTTTCGATCGGGATCTTCTTCACGCTGATGATCGTCGGGCTCTCGGCGACGCTCCCGCACTCGCTCGCCACCGGGTTGCGTGCGCACGGCGTTCCGCCGGCGGCCGCGGCCCACGTCAGCCACCTGCCGCCGGTCTCGGTGCTCTTCGCCGCGTTCCTCGGCTACAACCCGGCGAAGGAGCTGATCGGCCCGCGCATCCTCGCGCGACTGCCCGCGCACGACGCGGCGGCGATCGGCGGGCGCGGCTTCTTCCCGCACCTGATCGCAGGGCCGTTCCACAGCGGCCTTCGCGAGGCGTTCGCGTTCGCGATTGCCGCCTGCCTCGTCGCGGCGCTCGCCTCGTGGTCGCGGGGCGGCCGCGTCGTGAGGCCCGAGGAGTACGCGCTCGAGCAGCCGGCCGGGCTCGGCGACTAGTGGTCACTAGGCGCGCACCGCGATCTGCACCGCAAGGAACGCGGCGTAGAGCAGGATCAGAAACACCCCCGCGAGGCGGCCTGCGCCCTCACGCCTTCCGAAGAGGATGAGCGCGGCGGCCGTCATCCCGAAGAGCCAGGCGAGGTCGAAGACGTCGAGGCCCGCGAAAGCCGTGAGGCTGCCGAGCACCGCAGGCAACGCGATGCCGGCGAGGACGTTGATCGAGTTCGAATTCAGGGTCTCGCTCATCAGCGCCGAGCCGCGGTGCTGAAGGCCGAAGCGGACGCCCGTCCAGGCGTTCGGCAGGCTCGTGAGGATCGCAAGAACGACGACGCCGACGAAGACCTGCGGCACGGACCAACGCCGGGCGAGGTCCGTAGCCGAGTGAACCGCGCCGACGCTTCCGGCGACGATCAGGCCGAGCGCGGCCAGGAGGACGAAGACGAGCCGTATTGCCTCGCCCCGTGCGTCGAGCGTTCGCTCGCGCTGGTGTCCTTCGCCGAAGCTCCGGCTGACGAAGCGCGAGCGGCGCAGGAGCCGGGAGCCTGCGGCCAGCAGGGCGACATAGGGGACGACGACGATCGCGACGAGCGAGATCCCGACCGTGGCGCCGAAGGCGCCGGCCACCGTTGCGCACGTCACGCCGACGACCCAGAGGCCGACGAACGCCTCCAGCTCGAGCGCCTCGTGTTGCGCTCGCACGCTGCCGGCGACGATTGCGCTGAGACCGAGCATCGCCGCGATGTTGAAGGCGTTCGAGCCGACGACGACTCCGACCGCGACCCCCTGCTGGTGCTGGAGCAGGGCCGACACGGCCGAGGACAGCTCCGGAGCATCCGCGGCGAGCGCGGTGAGGAGTCCGAGCAGCGTCTCCGGCAGGCCGAGACGCAGTCCGATGTGATCGAGCCGGCTCGCAAAGACCGCGGAGGCGGCGAGCATCACGCCGATCGAGACAGCGAAAAGGGGAGTGGCGGCGGCGGGCGTCATGAGCTGACGCCGACCAGCCTTCCCGGCACACCGCGCGGAACGCTACAGCAGGCGGCTCAGCGACCGGGTTCGGGCGGAGCCTCTTCCGACTCGATCTCGGCCTGCGCGGCTTCGGCGCCGGCGGACGCCGCGAGGCCGGGCATCACTGCGCCCCCGGAGAGATTCTCCATCTCCTTCACCTCGGTCTCGGCCTCTTCCGGGCGACCGGAGAACATGCGGCGGATCCGGCTTGCCAGGCTCATGCTCGAGAGCATAGGCGATCCGGCTCGATGATCGACTCCCTCCGTGTTGCGACCGGTGCCGCCACGGTTCGCTCCTCGGCTCGCGGCCGCTCGCCTCGCTCCTCGGATCCGGCTCCCCACCCGGCCGGCGACCAGGTGCCGTAGCCTCGCCCGGATGAAGGTCGGGATCGTCGTCCCGTACTCGTGGTCGTTCGGCGGTGGAGTCGTCGACCACGCCGAGGCGCAGTCTCGTGCGCTGCAGGCGCTGGGGATCGAGACGCGCCTCCTGATCGGCCACGACCCGCCAGGCTCGTTCAGCCGGATCCTTCACCCGCGCACGGGCCGGCCCGGTCCGCCGCCGGCCACCGTGATCCCGCTCGGTCGCTCGGTGGTCGTGCCGGGGAACGGAGCGCTGTCGAACCTCGTGCTGAGCCCGCACGCGCTCGGGCAGCTTCGGCGGGCGCTCGACCGCGAGAGGTTCGACCTCATCCACGTGCACGAGCCGCTCGCGCCGATGCTCAGCCCGGCCGCGCTCGCGCTGTGGGACGGGCCGGCGGTAGGCACATTTCACGCAGCCGGGGACTCTTCCTGGCGGCCGCTGGCGGACGTGCTGTTCGGCTTTCTCGTCAACCGGATCGACCTTCGCGTCGCTGTCTCCGAGCAGGCTCGGTTGACGGCTACGACGTATTCGGGTGGCACCTACGAGGTGATCCCGAACGGCGTGGACATCCCGTCAGGCATCGACCCGTCCGGACGCGCAGACCGCATCGTCTTCGCCGGCCGTCACGACCCGCGCAAGGGACTGCCCGTGCTGTTGCGGGCGTGGCCGCGCCTGCGCGACGCCGGTGTTCGCCTCCGGATCCTCGGCGCCGACCCGCTCGCCGTTCGTCTGCTGCTCACGCGGCTGCGCTTGTCGGAGGAGGGGATCGACGTGCTCGGCTACGTCGACGACGAGCACCTCACGGAGGAGCTCGCGGCGGCCAAGCTGCTCGTGGCGCCGTCGCTCGGCAACGAGAGCTTCGGCATGACGATCACCCGCGCATTTGCGTGCGCGACCCCGGTCGTCGCCTCCGACATCCCGGGCTACCGCGAGGTGGTCACGCCGGCGACCGGCGCCCTCGTGACTCCGGACGATCCCGACGCGCTGGCCGAGGCCGCGGGGGCGCTCCTCGCCGACGAGCCCGCGCGGATCGAGCTGGGACGCGCCGCCCGCGAGCGCGCGACGAGGGAATACGCCTGGCCGCTGCTCGCGCGGCGGCTCCAGGATTGCTACGAGCGCGTGCTAGCCGCCTAGCCGGGAGGCGCCCGCGAGGCGCAGCATCCTGGGGCCGACGAGCCGCATGAGCCGGCTCGGCGTTTCGACGATCGGCTCCCCGTCCTCGCCGCTCAGCTCGGCGATCGACGCGTCGACGCGGCGCTTGACCTCGAGCACGCCCTCGCGGAGCCCGAGCTCGCCGAGCCGCACCGCGAGCCGCTTCATGTTCATCACGTAGTAGTAGAGCGAGTCGACGTCCGGGCCGTACGACTCCGACAGGTGCGCGTCGATGAGGCCACGCGACGCCTTCGCGCGCCGCACCATGCGGTCGGCGAGGTCCATGTACTCGCTGCAGACTCCGAGGAGTCTCTCGCCGGCGCCGTCGAACTCCTCGAGGAAGCGGTGCGTCGCGAGGACGGCGATGCGGACATGCCTGCCCTCGTCGCGGCGCACGTTCGTCTGCCCCTCCTTCATGCCCGGGAGGACGTACAGGTCGTAGAGCGCATTGCCTTTGGCTCGCCGGATCACGACATCGCTGTTCGCGACGACGTCCTCACTGAGCACGCCGTAGATGAAGATCGCCGTGTAGAGATCCTCGAGCGGGCGGTTGGGACGAAGCAGATGCCGCATTTCGTCCTCGAACCGGGCGAAGAGGATCTCGGCGACGAAGTTGTTGTACCTCTTGGCCACCTGGTCGGCGTCTGCGGCCGGGATTCCGAGCACCTCGGTCGCGACTCTGAGCAGGCTGCCGCGGTGCATCCGCTCGTCGTGCTCCTGCGTCATGAGCGCCGCGCGCATCGCCTCGTACTCCGGCCCGAGCGGCACCGCCGCGACGATCCGGTCCATCCAGTCGTCGACGATCGACTCGGCGCAGTAGATCGTCCCGAAGACCCGCTTGACGGCCTCCTGCTGCCGGTGAGAGAGCTGCCGGAAGCTCTCTGCGTCGGTGGAGAGGTCGACGCTGTACGCGTCCCAGGTGTGGACGTGTGCGGCGGCGAGGATGTCGCCGAACGTCTTCCAGCCGCCCGTGATCTGCCGGTCGGAGGCCTCGTCGTCGGCGATCAGCGCTTCGATCTCGTGCAGCAGCCGCTCGATCTTCTGGTTGCGGGCTGGGAGGTCTGTGGCGACGTCCACCGCGACAACTCTACGGGAGAGGACGGGCGCCGACCACACTGGCCGGCGCCCGGTCGGTGCCTACGGATAGGTGAGGACGCAGTTGCTCGTGGCGTTGCTCCAGAGCGACTGCACCGGGAAGTTGGTGCCGTTCAGGGAGACGCTGGCCGCTGCGCCCGTGTTGCCGGTGGTGATCCAGGCGCATTTGTCGCCGTTCTCGGAGCCTTTGCTGTCGAGCCAACCCCCGTTCGGATACTGGTCGGTGATCGTCTCGGCCATCTCATGGCCGCCGACGATCGTGATGCCTGCCTCCGGCCCGAGGTTGTTGAAGTTCGCACCGCACGACGATCCGGCGTCCGTGATGTACGGCAGGTTCGTGTAGGCGATGTTGCCGTAGGAGGACGAGATCGAGCTGTGCCATGCGCAGTACTGCGTCCCGAAACCCGACGAGCTGTTGCCCGTCGCGGTCGCGATCACGTACTGCGTGGTGTCGTTCGAGCCGGCCGAGGTGTTGCCGAAGTGCGCGGCAGCCCTGGTCGCCTCGCTCGCGAGTTGCGACTGAGTCGGCTGCGTCGGTGCCGCCGACGCGTTGTCGTACCACACCGACCCGCCGGTCCCCGTGCTCGACGAGAACGCGATTCCGTCGCCGGCTGGGGTGCCGGTGCCGTTACAGAAGACCGTTCCGGTCGCGACGCCCTGACAGTACTGCGTGACGCTCGCGAGCCAAGAGCTCCCTGCGGCCTTGCCGTAGAAGCTTGCGAGGAGCGACTCTTCGCCGGACGGGTCGTTGTTGTTCCACTGCGAGCCCCAGAGGACGAGGTAGAGCTTGGGGGCGGTCTCGACGCCGATCCCTCCGATGCCGCCGCCGTATTGCAGGTTGCTCGTGCGTCTGGGTCTCGCCGGCTTCGAGTGCTGCACCGGCTTGAAGCCAAGCGGACGCATGACCGACCGCATGCCGTGTGTCTGGCTACTCAGTCGGGCGGCCGACGCCGTGAAACCGGTCGTCAAGACTCCGGCGGCGGCGAGCACCCCGACGGCGGCGACGCAGAGATAGCGCCTCCTCATCACGCCTCCTTACTGGACGAAAGAATGAAGCTCACGGACGCTAATCGTTCGCATGGCCATGCACAAGGCCCTCGTTCGAGGGATACGCGGTGGCGGTTGTTGCGCTCGCGTTCGAGTGCGAATCTGGTGTCCGCATGCGCAGTAGCGCCTCCGCTCGTAGTGGACGGCCCGCTCGAGGTCGGCTTGGCCGGCCGGCTGGCGGGCCGACTACAGGCACCGCCGCACGGAAGCTCCGGCCCGCTCTCACATGGTCAGGATCCTCGAGCAGCCCGTTCGCGTCGCGGACAAGCGGCGCGACGTCGTCGCCGAGCGCGGGTTGGCTGCCTTGCGAGCGCCGCAACAACGCGGCGGTGCCGTCGTCGAACGGGTGAGCGAGCGCCGCGGCGAGCCGGTTCGGCCCTGCGCCGACGACGACGGCGTCCCGCGTGACCTGAGCCTCGTTTCGCGCCGGCCCCCGATGTAGCCTCCCACCGGGTTGCGGCAAACGAGGGGAAGGGACTGCAGGATGGAGCCTGTGCGGCGTGGAGCGTGGATGGCGTTGAAGTACGTGACCGCGGTGTTCTTCCTGGGCGTGGTCGTCCAGTTCTTCCTGGTCGGCGTCGGCCTCTTCGGGATGAAGCACGGCGCGACCATCGACAATGCG
>Ga0070730_10004070_pt1 | contig 12951 bp, 12 predicted proteins | sample Coa_R1_3_FD_66447 | JGI IMG/M metagenome (GOLD analysis project Ga0070730, IMG submission 66447) | Surface soil microbial communities from Centralia Pennsylvania, which are recovering from an underground coalmine fire - Coalmine... | ecosystem: Environmental > Terrestrial > Soil > Unclassified ...
CGCGCAGCCGATCTCCACGCGCAGCGGTAGCGGCACGTGCGCCACCGCGGCCCCGGCGGCGCTCACGCGGCGGATGCTCGCGTCGGCCGGCGCCTCGCGCGTCGTCGCGATCGTGTCGATGGGCACGCGGAGCGCCTGGCCCAGCGCCTCGAGGCTCTGGTCCGAGGCGTCCTCGGGGGGATCGTCGAGGCGCCCGTCGCTGACCACCACGATCGCCGCGGGCCGCTCCTCCGGCGACGCAGCGAGCGCCCGCAGCGCGGCGCCGAGGTCGCTGTGGCCCGCGCGCGTCGTCAGCTGCTCGGCCGAGCGGTCGCTCAGCGTCATCGGCAGCGGCGCGGGCGGCCCGTCGCCGAAGCCGAGCACCGCGAGGCGCGCGCTCGTGGAGGCCTTCGCGAGCGCCTCGATCGCCCGGTCGCGCGCCTGCCAGCGGGGCCCGTCGGGCTGCGCCAGCGCCATCGACCGCGACGTGTCGGCGAGGACGACCACGCGCGCGCCGACGACGCTCTCGCGCGCCGAGACGCGCGCCGGCCGGAGCACCGCGGCGACCAGCGCGGTCACCGCCAGCAGCCCCGTGACGGCGATGAGCGCGCCGCCCGCCTCGCGCCGGCGCATCTCGACGAGGAGCATGGCGAAGCTCAGCGCCGCCAGCGCGACCGCCAGCCACACCGCCCACGGCGCGAGGTCCCCCGACGGCCCGAGGTGCGTGCTCACGGCGCGCGGTCTCCGGTGGTCGCGCGGCGCGTGCTCATGGCGTCGCGAGGGCACGTCGCCGCATGAGGAAGGGCGCGTGCACCTGGTCGTCCTTGTAGTTCGAGCAGAGGACGTACATCGCGACGTTCACGGCGAGGCGGATCGCGCGCTCGCGCTGCGCGTCGCCGCCGGGGACCACCGGGTGCTCCCAGATGCCGGACGCCCCGCGCGCGAGCGCGCCCCCGAGGTCGTGCTCGCTGAAGACGACCTGCGCCTGCCCGCCGCGCACGATCCCCTCGAGCGCGGCCGGCCCCTCGACGCGGCCCTCGGCGCGGCGCAGGAGGTAGAACGTGCGGAAGATGACGTGGTCGATCCCGAGCGAGATGGGCGCCGCGTCGGGCAGGGCGCGCGCGAGCTCGCGGCGGGCGCTCCGGGCGAACGCGCTCGGCTCGCCGTGCTCGCCGGCCGCCGCGTCGTCGACGAGCAAGACGCCGCCGAGGGCGAAGAAGCGCCGCAGCCCCGAGAGCTCCGCGCTCGTCAGCGGGGCGACCTCGGCGTCGCCGCTCCAGTAGAGGAAGGGCGCGTCGACGATCGCCGGGTCGTCGGCCCGCACGAGGCTCGGCCGCAGGCGCGCGGGCGCGCTGGTCCGCTGCACCAGCTCCCACGACCATCGCGCGGGCGCCGTGCCGCGCGCCGGGCCCGTCGCGTTGCCCGTGAGCAGCACGCGCGGATCGAACGCCCCCACGTCGCCGAACGCGCGCGCCGGGCGCGGCGCCAGCAGGAGCAGCGCGACGCCGAGCGCGACCGCGAGCGCGGCGATGGCCAGGCGAGGGGAGCGCACCAGGGAGTTGTAGACGAGCGGCGCCCGACGCGACAGCCGCCCGCTCGCGCCGACGCCCTCGCCCGCGCCTGCGGCCCCCTCACTCCTCCAGCACGATCTCGTCCAGCTTGTTCGGGTTCGCCCGCACGCGGACCTCCTGCCCCATCAGCATCGCCACCTGGTGCGGCGGGACGAGCTTCGTGAACGACGCCTGGTACGGCCCGCGCGGCCCCGCGACCTGGAGCCCGAAGCGCATCACGGGCACGTCGTTGATCGAGGTCCCCGTGGCCTGCGCGCCCACGATGCGCGCCGTCAGCGAGAGCCCGTTCACGCGCAGCCACGCCGCGTGCTTCGCCTTCGCCCGCGACCGCACGATGATCGCCACGCCGATCACCGTCATCACCAGCCCGATGCCGCTCAGCGGCGCGATGGCGAAGATCCCCGCGTCCAGCCCCGCCCCGAACGCCAGCGGCAGGAGCCCGCCCGCGAGCATGCACACACCCGTCAGCGTGAGGATGCCGCCCAGCAGCAGCCCCACGAACCCCGCGCTCGCCGCCGCGCGCCGCGCCCCCTCCTGGTTGGTCGCCGCCGTGTACACGGCCGCCGACTGAGCGCAGAGCTGCAGCGACGGGAAGCGCGAGCGCACGAGCGACAGGATCTGAGGGTCAGGCAGCTCCCGCAGGATCTGCGACGCCGCCTGCGCGTTGCCCATCCGCTCGTACGCGTTCGCGCGGAACACCGACGCCATCGGGTCCATCGAGTCCACGATGGGAATCGCGTCCTTCTGCGGCCCGAGCAGCTCGAGCACGCGCGGCGCGTTGCCCTCGAGCGTCGCCACCACGGCCGCCGACACGCGGAACTCCGAGTCCGCGTCGAGCTCCGGCGCGTTCGGCATCATCCACGAGAGGTAGCGCGTCGCCTGCCCGTGATCGCCCGCCGCGATCGACAGGCGCACGAGGCGCCCCAGCTGCTCCTGCTTGTGGCGCGGCAGGACCGCGGCGTCGTACGCGCTCTCCGCGATCGCGAGCGACATCGCCGGCTGCGCCTCCATGCCGGGCTGCTGCGCGATGAGGATCGACAGCATCGTCATGTCCTCGCTCGCGCTCACGTCGCCGGCCGCGGCGCGCGCGCGGAGCGACTGCCAGATGGCGATCGCTTCCTGCGCGCGGCCCGGCTGGATCGTGTTCCCGCCGAGCACCGCCTGCAACGTCGGCGGCGCGAGGCGGGGCCGCCCGTCCTGCATCCGGAGCTGCTGCAGCCGCTGCGGGTCGTTGTTCACCGGGGCGATCATCCCGGGGTTGCCGAGCATCGCCGAGCGGTCCGGCAGCGTGAACGGCGCACGGCACTGCGGGCACGCGACGGGGCCTCCCTGCGGCGGCCCCTGCTGCGGCGTGCTGCAGCCAGGGCACATGTAGAGGCGACCCGCGGGCGCGGAGCGGTAGTTCATGTTCCCGCCAGCGTACGCGGGTGTCGCGTGAGGACGCTACTCGCCTCAGAGCTGGCAGGTCGTGGCCTCGGGGCCGGAGACGGCCGCCGTCGACGAGTAGCGCCACACGTTGGCCCAGTACCCCGAGAGCCACTCGCCCGTGACGCGCGAGTCGTCGACGATGTAGCCGAACTCCTGCAGGTCGGCCGGGTACATGTTGTGCGACCCGAGGTAGAGCCCCTGGCCGTCGATCTCGATGGCCTTCGTGTGGCTCGCGAAGGGCGTGCCGTCCGGCCACGTCGACTCGGTGTCGTTGTAGCGGAAGGGCGCGAGGTGCAGCTTCGCGCAGACGAGGGCGTCGAGGGCGCCGCCCGAGGGGGCGCCCGGCATCGCGGCGAGCGTGCTCTTGATGTGGTTGCCCACGTCGGCCGCGCTCCAGCCGTTGGAGTACGTCGCCTGCGTGATGGGCAGGCCGCCCGCGGTCGCGTTCAAGTCGCTGAGGACGACGTAGACGTCGACCCCGCGCAGCAGCGCGCTCGCGATCGCCTCGAGCTCCGCGGTCGGCCACGACGTGACGGACAGACCGAGGTACGGCACGGTGACCGGCCCTACGTCCTGCTGCACGATGCGCAGCGTCGTCTTCGCGGCGCCGATGAGGGCGAGGCGCGCGTCGTCGGACTGGTTGGCGTTCGACTGGATGCCGGTGCCGAGGCGGCCGACCGAGATGACCGTGCCGGTCGACGGGCCCGCCGGCGGCGCAGCCGTGAACGGCGCAGGGCAGTCGTTGGTCACGGAGCCGTTGACGTACTCGTTCTCCCAGTCGGACCAGTCGAGCCACGTCCACCAGTTCTCGCTGGTGCAGACGTAGCTCCAGAGGACGTTCGCGAAGCGGTGCGCGTCCGCCGCCGCCGTGCCGTGCACCACCATCGACGAGTCGTTGACCGGGTCGAGGTACAGGTACTGCTGCGTCCACATGTTGTGGCCGCCGACGAGGGCCGTCTTGCCGTCCACCGCCACGATCTTCGCGTGGTTCCACGAGGGCGCCGTGTCGCTCGAGCGGTACGCCGCCACGCCGACGCGGATCTTCGAGCCGCGGACGACGTCGCGCGTGAACGTCTGCGTCTGCGTCCTGGTGTTCACCGTGTCGGTCACCGGGATCTCGGCGGTGAGGATGCGCACCTCGGGCGGGTTCGGGCGCGCCGAGAGGAGCGTGATCGCGTTGCGGATGGAGGCCTGGAACTGCGCGTCCGCGGGGCTGAGGCTCGTCACGTCGACGAAGCTCTGCGCGCTCGTGATCAGGCCGTAGATGCGGTCGACGAGGCCCGCCGAGTGGCCCACGCACATCGACGCCGGCGCCTGGCCCGGGGTCTTCACCGACGCGAGCACCGGGGCGCACGTCCCGCCGCCCGTGCAGTCCGACTGCGTCGAGCAGCGCTGCAGCGCGAAGTCCGGGTCGCAGTTGCTCGTGCACGCGGCCGGCGTGACCAGGCTCGCCACCGGCTGCCCGAACATCGGCTGCAGCGGCGTGTTCACGAGCCAGTCGGCGTCGAACGTCGCGTCGTGCGAGACGTTCCACGTCTGCCCCTGCAGCCCCGGCGACCGCTGGAGCACGGCGAGGACGGCGTCGCTCACGTAGGTCGACTGCGCAGCGGTGGCCGCGGACGACGTCGTGCCGACGTCCTCGGGCGACGACGAGCAGCCCGCCAGCGCGGCGGCGGGCAAGGCGAGGGCAAGGAGGGCGACACGGCGGCGAGCGAGCATGGAGAGGTCCTTCTCCGCGGGCTGCGTGATGGCTCCCGCGGGCGGTGGGGCCGCGCCGGGGAGCGCAGCCATGTAGGTGTTGCGGCGCCGCGGTAGCACCAACCGAGCCAGGCTCGGCCGCCACGAATGCATTGTCCTTTTCGCCGCGGACGCGGATGACGCGTTGCGAAAGTGGAACGAAGATGAAGCAGAACGGAAAGGCGGGGCGGCGCCCGCCTCGGCCTCAGTCGAAGTCCTCGACGCGCCAGATCCCCGCTTCTCGCTTCAGCTTCACCTGGTGGCCGCCCGGCACGTTGACCACGGCGGCGTCACCGTTCACCTGCACGGGCAGCGAGCCCGGCTCGTCCAGCCCCTCGACCATCGTACGCAGGTCGTTCTCGATCGCCGCGCGCGTCGACGGCGACAAGACGCGCATCAGCCCCGCGTAGCTGCGCCGCGCGAGCACGCGCCGGAGCTGCTCGAGGGCCTCCTCGGGCGTGCGCGCGCCCCCCGGCAGCGCGCCGGCCGCCGTCACCCAGTAGCGCCCGTCGCGCAGCTCGAGGGCCGCCTCCTCGCCGTCGGCGTAGCGCAGGCGCGCCGTCGCCTCGACGCGCACGTCGGGCCGCGCGATCTCCTTGCCCTGCTCGGCCAGCTCGCCGCGCTCCTCGGCGATTACCTTGGTCAGCTCGTCCCGGCTGCGCATCGCGCGCGACGGCGTGGAGAGCATCGCGTACAGCGCCGCCGCGTCGCCGCGCTGGGCCGCCTCGGCGTACGCGCGCGCGGCCTCGTGCGGATCGGGCACCCTCGACGCCGCGCACCCCGCGCAGACCGCGACCGCCGCCGCGGCGAGCGGCAGCGCCCCCGCCCGCGCCCGCTCGGTCACGACACCTCGGCCTTCGCGATGGCGATCTCGATGTCGTACTCGTCGCGCCAGAGCGTCGCCTTGTTGCCGACGGTCCACTCCTCGAGCTCGCGGTCGTCGGCGCCGCGCAGGAAGAGCGTCACCTGGGCGGCTGCGCGGTCGACCGCCGCGCGCACGCTCTCGATCTTCTGCTTGTGCTCGCGGTCGAGCGCGTCGGCGAGGCGCAGCATGGAGGCGAGGCCGCGCACCTTGCCGCGCGTCTCCTTGGGCAGGTCGCGGAAGTTCGGGTGGCTCGTGTCGGGCGGGCCCTTGCGGTGGTAGCGCGCGATGTTCGCGATGAGGGCGCGCTCCTCGGGCGTGATGCCCATGATGTCCGAGTGCTGGATCAGGTAGTAGCTGTGCTTGTGGTGGCCGCTGTAGCTGATGAAGTCGCCGATGTCGTGCAGCACGGCGGCGGCGCGCAGCATCAGCCGGTCGCGCTCGCCGAAGGCGTGCACGCTGTGCAGGTCGTCGAAGAGCTGCGTCGCGAAGCGCATCACGTGCCGCGCGTGCGCCTCGTCGAAGCGGTAGTGCTGCCCGATGCGCACGCACGCCTCGAGGACGCGCTCGGCCTCGCCCGCCGCGTCCCACACGTGGAAGAACTTGTCGACCAGCTCCTCGAGGATGCCCGCCGAGAGGCCGACGCCGGGCGCGAGGATCGTCGCCTGGTCGAGCTTCTTCGCGATACGGAGGAAGATGGCCGTCGCGGGAACGATGGTGTCGGCGCGGTCGGGGCGGAGCTGCCACGTGTCGCGCCGCTCGCCGTTCGACATCGCGCACATCTTCTTGAAGAGCTGCCTGGCGGCCGCCACGTCGATCGCGCGCCCCTTGGCGGGGCACAGGTCGAACAGCGTGTCGACGTTGCCGCCGGTACCGACGAGGACGTCGACCTTGCCGAGCTGCGGGACGGCCTCGCCCAGCGCGCGGTCGATCGCTTCCTCGAGCAAGCGCTCGCGCTTGCGGTCTACCGTCTTTATGCCCTTGAGGTAGGCCTCGAGCATGCGCACGGTGCCGAGCGGCAGCGACATCGAGAACATCGTCTTGCCGCGCTCGAGAAGCGTGAGCTCCGTGGAGCCGCCGCCCACGTCGACCAGCAGCGCGCGCTGCTCGCCGATCGGGATGCGCCGCGTGACCGCGAGCTGGATGAGGCGCGCCTCCTCGACGCCCTCGATGGTCTCGAGCTCGACGCCGGCCTCGCGCCGCGCCCGCTCGACCAGCGTCGGGCCGTTCTTCGCCTCCCGCACGGCGCTCGTCGCGATCGCGCGGTACGCGTCGACCTCGAGGCGGTCCATCTCCGCGCGGAAGCTGCGCAGCGCGTCGCACGCCTGACCGATCGACGCGGGCGCGAGCCGCCCCGAGAGGAAGACCTCGGCGCCGAGGCGCACGGGTGCGCGCTGCGTCGAGAGATCGCGCCACGGGCCGCCGTCGCGCTCGGGCAGGAGCTGGAGCTGGTCCTTGTGCGCGTGCCCGAGGCCGTGCGAGGGCGCCGCCGCTTCGACCACGCGCAGCCGGAGCGCATTGGAGCCGACATCGATGGCGGCGAAGCGCGGCATGATTGAGAAACTAGCGGCAGGCTATCCCATCGGCTAGCGTTTGGAGCGGTGTTTGGTCGAGCCATGCTCTTGGCCACCGCAGTCGTGTGTGCGAGCGCCTGCAGCGGCGACCCGCCCAAGGCTCCGACCATTCTTCGCCCGATCGACGAGCCGCACGCCGTGTCGATCATGGCCAAGGTCTTCCGCGAGCTGAACTTCGAGCCGGTGCGCAACCGCAACATCAAGTTCGGCCCGAACGACGCCGAGCTCCGCCTCGACATCGCGGCCAAGGAGCGGCGCTTCGGCATCGCGTACATCACGTGGCAGGACGCCGACAAGCTGGGCGACGAGACGCCCAAGCGCCGCGACCCCGACGCCATCATCGTCGTGCGCGGCAACGGCGACGACGACGACGTGCACGCCGCGCTCCTCTTCGCCGCCGACTACATGCAGGACGACCTCGCCGGCGAGGCGCACACCGCCACGAGCATCGCGGCGGAGCAGAAGCTGATCCTCGCGACCAAGGACATCCTGCGCCGCGCCGAGCACGAGAACTGGCCGTGAGCGCGGCGCTCGAGCCGCGCAGGCTTCTCGGCGCGGGGGCGGTCCTCACGGCGGTCGGCCTGGCGGTCGCCGGCACCGCGCCCGTCGCCGGGACCGATGGCTCGTCGCACACGCCCGCGCAGCAACTGGTCGGCGGGATCCTCGTGGTGGTGGGCTGGGTGCTGCTCGGGTGGGGCGTGCACGCCTTCGGGCGGCAGCGCGAGGATGCGTCAAAGCGCGGCGACGCCGACGAATGACGCCTGCGCCACGGCGACGGGCGTGCCCACGGGCGTGAGCGTGCCGGCGGTCGCGTCGAAGCGGAACGCCGCGACGTTGCCGCTCCCCTGGTTGGCCGCGTAGAGGAAGGTGCCGGTCGGGTCGAGCGAGAAGTCGCGCGGTGTCGCGCCACCCGACTTGGTGAAGCCGTGCACGGTCATCTTGCCGGCGGCGTCGAGGGCGAAGACGACGATGCTGTCGTCGCCGCGGTTCGAGCCGAAGAGCCACTTGCCGCCCGGGTGCACGTGCACTTCGGCGCCCGTGTTCGTGCCGGTGAAGCCGGGGGGCAGCGTGGAGATCGTCTGCAGAGCCGAGAGGGTGCCGGCGTTCGCGTCGAAGGCGAGGGCCATCATCGTGCTCGCGCTCTCGTCGATCAGGTACGCGACGGGGAGGGTCGGGTGAAAGGCGAGGTGGCGCGGGCCGGCCCCCCCCGCGGTGGCGAAGTGCGGCGTCGCGTTGGGCGCGAGCGTGCCCTTGGTCGCGTCGAAGACGTACTGGGCGACATAGTCGGCGCCCTTGCAGGGCACGAAGACGAAGCGGCCGGAGGGGTCGGGCAGCGCCATGTGCGCGAGCGCGCCGGCGCTCTGCGTGTCGGTCGCCGCGCCGAGCGAGCCGTCGCCCTTCACCGGGAGCACGGACACCGAGCCGCTCGTGTAGTTCGCGACGAAGGCCCACGACGCAGCGACGCCGACGTACGGCGGTCCGTCGCCGCCCGAGGCCACCGCGCCGAGGAACGAGAGCGCCCCGCTCGACGCGTCGATGGAGTACGCGCCCACGCGCCCCGGCGTCGCCTCGTCGACCGCGTAGAGGTGCTTGCCCGCCGCCTCGACCGCGAGGAACGACGGCGCCGACCCGAACGACGCGACGCTTCCCACAGGCGCGAGCGCCCCCGTCGTCGCGTCGACCGACAGCCAGTGGATGTCCGGCCCGTAGCCGCTCGCGTACGCGACGAGCTTCGCCGGGGGCCCGGCCTCGGCCGCGCCGCCCTCGCCGGGGTGGCCCGCGTCGCCGCCGCCGCCGGTGTCCCCGCCCGCGTTTGCGTCGTGCGCCCCCCCGCCGTCGCCCGCGGCCGCGTCGCCGCCCCCGTCGCCCGCCGCGACGCCGTCGGCCCCGCCCTCGACGACGAAGTGCCCCGCGTCGCCGCCCGCGCCCTCACCCCCGCCGCACGCTGCGACGGCCAAGGGCACGAGCCACGCGCCCGCTGCTCTGCACCAACCCATTCCCCCATCTTGGCGCGTGCGCGCCCCGGCGGCCTCTCTTCTCTTCGTCCGGTCGCCGCCCGTCGCGGCTCACAGCTCGCTTCGCAGCACCACGATGCCCGTGTCCGGCGCGAGCTTCGGGGTGCGCGCCGCGGCCCAGCCGAAGCCCCGGTCGGTGATCGTGAGCGTGCCCTGCGCAGCGCCGCCCGCCGTCTTGTCGACGAGCGCCTGCTCCCCGAGCGCCTTCTCGTCGACCGCGGGCGTGAGCGGCGCCGGGTAGACGCCGGTCTTGTCGAACACGGCCACGTAGAAGACGGGGATCTTCCCCTCGTCGCCCGACTTCTTCGCCTCGTCGGTCAGCCGGTCCTTGAGCGACTCCTGCAGGTGGCGCGCGAAGTAGCGGTACGTCCAGCCCGTCACGAAGACGGCGCCCGTCGCGCCGCCCTCGCCCTTGACCGGAATCGCGGCGATCCAGTCGCGGTCGGGGCCGTTCTTCGTCGACGCGTTGGGGAACGCGCCGGTCGTCGTGACGTATCCGTCCTTCGCCTTCGCGAGCGCCGGGAATATCGAGAAGAGGTTCTGCCCCGCCATCACGTCTTCCTCGAGGTCGTTGCGAATCGCGACGCCGCTCGGGTCGGCGAGCGCGAAGAACGTCGACTTCGCGATGGAGAGCTCCATGACGTCGCGGCGCGCCCGCTGCAGCGCCTTGCGCACGCCGGCGGGGTCCGCCTTCGGATCAGCGCCGCCCGCGAGCAGCGCGGCGAGCTTCTTCGCGCCCTCGGGCATGCCGTGGTCCACCTCGGCGACGTCCTTGTCGACGAGGGTCGCGAGGTCCCCGACGTCGCGCGCGGCGCGGGTGGCGCTCTCCTTCGCCTGATCCTTGCAACCTTGCACGAACGGCGCGAACGAGGCGAGCGCGGCGACCACCGCGAGCGAGCGAATGCTCGAGGCGAGCGAGGGAGGGCGAGCAGGGGCGGGCACGGGGAGGGCGTGGGTCGTCATCGGGGGCTCGCATCCTACGACGGTTGAGGAGGCCCGGCTCTTTGGTACGTTGCGCCAACACGTGCCCTCGGACCGGCCCCCGCCCTCGTCGATGCCTCCGTCGCGCCTCGGGCGCTACGAGGTGCGTGCCAAGATCGCCGACGGCGGCATGGCGGTCCTGCACGTCGCCCGGCGCGACGACGGCGAGATCGTCGCCCTCAAGATGATCCGCGACGAGCTCTCGCGGAACGACGAATTCCTCACGATGTTCCTCGACGAGGCCAAAATCGTCGGCCTCCTGCGCCACCCGAACATCGTCCGGTACCACGAGCTCTGCACCGTGGGCGGGCGTGCGTTCATCGCGATGGAGCTGCTCTTCGGGCAGTCGCTCTGGAGCGTGTGGGACGCGTGCCGCCAGCGCGGCGTGCGCCTGCGGTACGACATGCTCGCCTGGATCGGCGCGCGCGTGTGCGACGCCCTCCACTACGCGCACGAGCTGCGCGGCGGCGAGGGCGAGGTCTCCGGCCACGCGCTCGGCATCGTGCACCGCGACGTCAACGCGACCAACGTCTTCGTCACGTACGACGGCGTCGTGAAGGTCATCGACTTCGGGCTCGCGAAGGCGGCCAACCGCGTGTCGAAGACGGCGGCCGGCGTCATCAAGGGCAAGGTCGCGTACATGTCGCCCGAGCAGGCCGTGGGCGCGCCCGTCGACCGCCGCACCGACGTCTTCGCGCTCGGCATCACGCTGTGGGAGATCGCGTGCGACCGCCGCCTCTTCAAGCAGCCCGACGACGTGGACACCCTCAAGCGCGTGCACGCCGCCGAGGTGCCGGACCCCACGCTCCTCGTCGACGGCTTTCCCTCGACGCTGTGGGCCATCCTCCGGCGCGCCCTCGCGCGCGACCCGGAGGACCGTTATTCGACGGCGGCGGAGATGGCGCGCGCGCTCGACGCGTTCGTCGGCGGCGCGGTCGACTCCAAGGTCGTCGCCCAGGTGATGGCGGAGCTCTTCGCCGAGGAGCGCGCGCGCCAGGAGAAGTGGATCGCCGACGTGAGCGCGGCCGATGGAACCGAGGCGGCACGCAAGGCGAGCCTCGCGGCGCCGCTCCAGTCGAAGTCCACGTTCTGGGCCGAGGACGAGCGCCTCCCCGCGACGCCCACCGTCCCGCCGCCGCCCGGCCTCGCCCCCGCCGCGACGCCGCCGAGCAAGGTGCAGCCTGCGCCGAGCGACCGCGGCGACGGCCGCCGGCGTGCGGGCGACGGCGGCGACGGGCACCGTGAGGGCGCCGAGCACGCCGCGCGGAGCACCGCCCGCGCCCTCGTCCCGATCGTCGTCGTCATCGCCGTCGTCGTCGCGGCGGTCGTCGGCGGGGCGTTGCTTCTGCGTTGAGTACCGAAGGAGGGACTCGAACCCTCACGCCCTTTCGGGCGGCGGATTTTGAATCCGCTGCGTCTGCCATTCCGCCACTTCGGCGCGCCAGGCGCCGTACCAAGCCGACGTTCTAGCGTCGCGAGAGCTCGCGCGCGAGCCCTTTCGAGCATTATTGAATTGACCGATATTCGAATTGGGGATTATCTCGGGGGCATCATGGCCTCCACGCTTCGCTCCCACCTCCAAGAGCTCGCGTCCTCGTTCGCGAGCAGCGTGCTCCACGCGATCCGCACCGCATCGATCGAAGACCTCCTCTCCGAGTCGGGTGGCGGCGGCGTCGGGCGGCGTCCCGGTCGTCCTCCCGCCGCCCGAACGGCCCGCGCCGACGCTGCGGCGCCGGCGCCGGCCCCGGCCGCACGCGCCGCGGGCGGCCGTCGCAAGGGCGGGCGCCTCGCGCGCCGCAACGCGGGCGACATCGCCGAGGTCATCGACCGCATCGTCGGCCTCCTCAAGACCAGCCCCAAGGGCCTCCGCGCCGAGGAGATCCGCTCCAAGCTGGGCCTCCAGTCCAAGGAGCTGCCCCGCCCCCTGAAGGAGGCGGTCGAGGGCGGGCGCCTGTCCAAGTCCGGGCAGAAGCGCGCGACCACGTACTTCCTCAAGGGCGCCGGCGGCGGTGCCGCCCCCAAGAAGCCCGCCGCCAAAGCGGCGCGCAAGAAGTAGCCGAGCAAGCTGTTGCGCGAGGCCGCGCTCCCGGCGGTCGCTACCTGTCGGCGGAAACGCGGCAGCGAGACGAAGCCGGGCAGACCGGGGCGATTGGCTCTCCTTTGGAGAAAGAGCCGAGGCGCTTCCGGCTCCGTTCTCGGAGTTGCTAGCCACTCGCGGCGGTCTGCCCGCCTCGTTCCGCTGCCGCATGCGGGCAGGCGAGCCGATTCGCGAGCCTCCGGCGACGGTTTGGATTGACCCTCTTGGCGCGTCCGCGCGCCATGTGGTAAACCGCGCGGCCCACATGCCCAGCGAAGCCATTCAGTGCAAGCCGCTCGAGGTCGTCGTCAGCGACCGCGGTATCGAGCGCGCCATCAAGATGCTCAAGCGCAAGCTCGCCTCCGAGGGGGTGCTGCGCGAGCTCAAGATGCGCCGCCACTACATGAAGCCGAGCGTCAAGCGCCGGAAGAAGCAGGCCGAGGCCGCGCGGCGTCGCCGCAAGCGCGCCAAGGTCGAGGCGATGCCGCCGAAGAGCTGAGCCTTCCGCTCTGTCGTGCGAGCGTGCGTGCGTGCCGCGTGCCGGCGTGTGCGACGCGCGCACCCCGGCGGAGCACCGGCGCGCGTCACACTCCTCCGTAGACGCTTCCAGCCAGGCACGAATCCCGCGCTGAGGGCGGACGCTCTGCCTCCCCTACATCGGGGCATCTGGTAACGTCCCCCGCGTGCCGACTCCCGAATTCGAGGGGACGCAAGTCCCCGAACAACG
>Ga0070730_10004071_pt1 | contig 12948 bp, 9 predicted proteins | sample Coa_R1_3_FD_66447 | JGI IMG/M metagenome (GOLD analysis project Ga0070730, IMG submission 66447) | Surface soil microbial communities from Centralia Pennsylvania, which are recovering from an underground coalmine fire - Coalmine... | ecosystem: Environmental > Terrestrial > Soil > Unclassified ...
GAGCGCGACTCCATGTGGTCAATGCCGCTGGCCAGAGTGAAGAAGCGTTCCAGGGGATTGGTGATGTCGGTTTCGATATCTTCGGGTGGCATGCCCGAATAGAACGTCGCCACCACGACTTCTGGCAGGTTGATCGTCGGGAACAGATCCACCGGCATCCGCGCAAGGCTGGTGATGCCAATCACCATCAGCGCCAGGCAGACCACAACGATGAAATATGGGTTTCGAATGGAGAAGCGTGACATGGAGCTTCGTTCAGCGGAGCGTCAGTGCTACTCCTCCTTTTGTCCCTGGTACTGAATCAGCTCGACCACCTGGGGATGCACGTCCGCGCCGGGCTTTAGACCGCTGCGGTCGCCGACCACGACCATGTCGCCTTCGTTCAATCCGCTGACGGCCTCGGCGTCGGTGGACGTCTGGATTCCGAGCGCAACTTTGCGGTCCTCGATCTTGTTGGCCGAGTTGACCACATACACATGGGTTTCCTCGCCCTCGTGGCTTACAGCCTGCAACGGAACCGCGACTGCGTTAGGCTTGCGTTCAATCGTGATGGTCGCTTCAGCATAAAGACCGGGCAACAGCACATGTTCGGGATTGGCTACGTCCACTTCGGTGTGCATGGTACGCGTGTCTTCCTTGACATCCACGGAGAAACGGGTCACCTTGCCGGGAAAGTTGCGATTGAGCGAGGTTACCAGCACTTTGACGGGATCTCCGATGCGGATGTAGCGGACGTAAGACTCCGGTACCGGAATGACCAGGCGGAAAAGGTCATCCTGAGAAACCCTCACGAGCGGCATGGCCTGCGTGCTGGAACTGGTGCCGGCCTGAAGCAGAGTCCCTTGATTTGCATAACGCTGTGTAACCACTCCGGTGAACGGAGCGGTAATCCTGGAGTAATCGAACAAAACGCGGTCGTGTTCCTTCTTCGCCTGCGCCGCCTGGAGCTGGCTCTGAGCCGCCTGGAGGTTCGATTTTGTTCCTTCAACCTGCGCTTCGGCGGCCAGATCCTTGCCTTGCGAGTCGTCAACCTCCTGCTGCGCTACCAGGCCGGGCCGCGACTTCGCGACGCCATTAAGCCGCTCGAACTGTAGGTGGACAACCTTGTGCTGCGCTTCCACGCGTCCGAGTTCGTGCTCGGCGTGCGTCACCTGGTCGGATGCGTTCCGGATGGCGGCGTCGTCCTGCTGCAACTGAATCTGAAGTTCGGGAATCTCAAGAACGGCCATGACCTGGCCTTTCTTTACCCGGGTTCCATAATCGACCAGAAGATCGTGCACGTAGCCGGACTCCTTCGCATAGACGTCGACCTCCTGAAAAGGCACCAGCTCCGAGGACACTGTGAGCTGGCGCTCGAGCGTCTTCCTACCGACCTTGGTAACACCGACGCTGATCCCCGCTGGCGCGTCGCTTTCGGCACGCACTCTTTCGCTCCTGGCACAGCCGGTCGCGCCGCCAGCCAGCGTCGCCATGAGGCAGCCAACCGGCAAAAGAAACTGGATGCCGGCACGAGATCCGCCATTCGATCGTTTACGCAGCCAATTCATAGGGCCATTTTTCCACAGCGTCTTCGCATGTCCAAGGGACCTCATTCATGGTTCGTTTTCTGCAGTCTGGCGGCCAGATCCTTGAGTGAAAAATCCGGAGATCGGCATAACTCAATCAGGGCGCGCTCTTCCGCGGTCAGATCGGCTGCAACTTTTGGAATTTCTGAGGCGATCCCGTGGGGAATCGTATGAACGCCGTGCCGGTCTCCATGAACCATGTCACCGGGGTGGATCTGGAGGCCCCCGATTTCAACCGGTTCCCCAAAATCGACAATATGCGCGTAGGAGTGCGATACAGCGACGCTTCCCGCAAACAGGTGAAATCCGGTTTTCTCCACCGCCGGCAGGTCTCGGACGGCGCCGTTGGTTACGCAGCCTACGCAGCGGAGCGCAAGACCGATGTGTGCATGGACCTCGCCTACGAATGCCCCGATTCCAGGTTGGTGGTCAACGTCCTGCAGTACCATGACTCGAGGTTCTGGAATGGTGAGAACATACTCCCACCAGTCCATGCGATCGTAATAGCACCGGCCGGCCATTGGCGCCGACGACGCGCGGGCTCGCGCCGTGGCCGCGTAGCCCAGCATCGGCTGAAAGTCCGGGAACTGGCAGTGTACGCACCCATGCACGAAACCCTCGTTGCGAAGGCGCACGTTAAACCGCTCTATGGCGTTAGATACGGTACAGGTATCCAAGTTACGGATCTTTTCGAATTCGCTGGCGGACAACACACTTTTCAAAGTCATCACGGTGAATGGTCAGGCCGTAGGTTTTCGCAAGACCTCGGCATAATGCCGGTGCGCCCAACCACGCCAGGACCACGCGAAAACGACCACGCGGTGCAGTTCCTCGTGCTGATAGGGCTTCACCACTACATCATAGCCGTGATGCCGGATGACATCGTTCCATAAATAGTCGTCCACCACGCTGGACGCGAGGAGCACGCAGACGGCTAGCGGAAGGGCGGCAATTTTCGCGAGCACGTCGCGCCAAGCTTCGCCCGAGAGATCGCGATCACAGATTACAAGCGGGGTCGGCTGATCGGCCAGCGACGCCACGGCTGCACTCGATGAATCGACAATCGAGATTCTCCAACCGCAACTGGAGGCAATCTGCCGCAGCTTCGCGGCATCGTCCGGATTTTGTGTGATTGCCACGAGTTTAATGCGTTCGCCCGATGGCTGTTTTTTTTCGCTTGCCGGGGGCATCGACTGGCGATTCGATCTCCCCTTTTTAACCAGTCGCCTCAAATCGAACATCGGTCATGAACTCCAAAAGGAAGGAGACGCCCGAAGCCGGGGCGCGCGGCCACGCTTGCAGGGCGTGGCCGTTGGTTGACAGGCAGCATTTGCCCTTCCGCCGGGAGCAGGTCCATGGCTGGCAAGAAACTACGGAGACATGCTAAACGGCTGGCAGAAGGTCGGTTCACTCGGCTACAGAAGTGATCTTAGTCAACGGGGCGGCAAGCTCCCATACCGGAGTTAGGGTATATCACCGGGAATGGGGCAGTAGAACAGGCATGTTCGTAGATATCAGACCTTCCGACGTCCGATTTGGCATGAGGATTTTGACCACATTCCCTGTCAAGCTACTGCCTCGCACCGGATTAAGGCGGTTGCATGCTTCGTCCGGCTATTCAATGGCCCTCGTCACGCATTCGCCTACTTCCAAAATCCAGGGGAAGTACCGGTGTGAGGGTATGTGCATTCCCTCAGGATTACCCTATCTTTCTAAGTAGGCTGGCAGAACGACGCCACGAATTTTGCGCCTAGGTGTTCGACCGTGGCCGAGGATCCGGTCGTTAAAACCTGCGGTATTGCTGGAACGACCGGGCCGACGCGGCAAACCCCTGCCAGCCGCCATGTTCAGTATGACGCGATTGGTGAGCGGAGCCAATGCGGCGACTTCCGGCTCGGCAAGCAGTGCAAGGCGAACTCATGGACGTTGACTGGCCACTAGCCTGTTTCATGGCTGCCGGCTTGCTTGCCGCTACACTCGCCTTGCGGCTCGTGGTGCACGTCGCCCGAATTTCCTCTAGGGCGATCCGCGCAGCGGCGACGCGGCACTTGCAAGAGCGACAACCCTCTCTAAACAATCCCACATTCAATGTCGGCGAAAGGAGTTCACTATGAAACGTCCGCCATGCCGCTTCCGCTTGCTGGTTCTCATCGCTGCATTGACTACCCCGATTTGCTGGGCCAAAGACAAGAAGAAAGACCCTGAAGAGATCGGGAGCCGTGATGTCGGCAAAGGAGTGAATTTCTATTCGCTCGAAAAGGAGATCGCGCTCGGCAAGCAGCTGGCGCAGGAGGTCGAGCGGCAGGCCAAGATCATTGACGACCCGGTAATTGCCGAATACGTTAACCGGGTCGGCCAGAACCTCGTGCGCAACTCCGACGCCAAGGTTCCGTTCACCATCAAGGTGCTGGATTCGGAGGAAGTGAACGCCTTCGCGCTGCCCGGTGGCTTCTTCTTTGTGAATTCCGGTCTGATCCTGAAGGCGGATAATGAAGCCGAGCTGGCGGGCGTGATGGCGCACGAGATCGCCCACGTAGCGGCGCGGCACGGTACACGGCAGGCTACGCGCGGGACCATTATCAACTACGCTTCCCTGCCGCTCATCTTTATGGGCGGGTGGACGGGGTACGCGATCCAGGAAGCGGCAAGCCTCGCCATTCCCCTGGGCTTCCTGACGTTCTCGCGCGGCTTCGAGTCGGAAGCCGACATGCTGGGGCTGCAGTACATGTACAAAACCGGGTACGATCCGACGGCGTTCGTCGATTTTTTCGAAAAGATTGAAACCTTGGAGAAAAAGAAGCCGGGTACGATGTCGAAGGTATTCTCGACGCATCCGCTAACGGACGATCGCATTACCGCGGCACAGAAGAATATCGCCGAGAACTTGAAATCCAGGCCGGAATACGTGCTGAATACCTCCGAGTTCAACGACGTGAAGGAACGCCTGGCGATGATGCACAATCGCCGCATCGATAACAAGAAGGACGATGGCAGCCGGCCGACGCTGCGTCGCAATCCTGGCAGCGGGACCATCGATGACGAAAACGGCGACAAGAAGGCGCCCAAGGATCAGGACGAACGGCCAACGCTCAAGCGTCGGGACACGGATCAATAAAGCACGCTTACCAACAGCGGCGATGAAGAACCTAATCATCAAATTGTTGGAGCGGGTTCCACGCACTCGCTGGTGGACCAGACGCCTAAGAAGAGAGCGAACCCGCTGGATAGAGAATCTGGGCCCCCGTCAGTCGAACCGGCAATCCTAAGAGCCGAATTCCGGGGCACAAGGTCCGAAAAGCGGCCGCGAGCGCTTTAATCAGGAAAGACAAAGCCCCAGGGCCTACCTCCCGTTCCCTGCGAAAGTTAAGAATCGCACGCAGGCCGCCGTCCGGATGGCGCAACGGCCGGGGGCGTTGGAGGCCTGGCTAAAACCCGAGTTCACGATATGTGGCCGGAGACACAGCCGGAGCCTGCCGGACCGCATCCCGAACCCCTAATCGTGCATCTGTGTCTTGTCAACCTATTGGCCATTGCTTTTATTAAACACTTATTTCAAACTAGTGTTTAATGACAATATCATCCAACGCGAAGCGTAGGATTCGGCTTGCGGATAAGCGTGGGCCGGACGCTACGCGGGCCAAGTTGCTGCGCGCGGCAGGACGGATGTTCGCGCAGCGCGGCTTCCAGGCGACGACGGTTCGCGATATCTGCTCCCGCGCCGGCGCAAACGTCGCCCTGGTGAATTATTATTTCGGCGGCAAGAAGGGGCTGTATATGGCAGTCTTGCACCAACTGATGGCGCAGTCCGCTCACCTCGAAGAGGTTCGGGGCGCTCTTAACCGGGACGCTAGCCCCGAGGACATTCTAGGCAGCGTGATCAAAGCCCGACTGCGTGGCTTGTGCCCCGGTGTCCTCGCGGACGAGCAATCTCGCATCATGATGCACGAGCTTGCGCAGCCGACGCCGGCCCTCACGCGCGTCATCAATGACATATCCCGGCCGATTTACGAAAAGCTGCTCGAACTGGTGGGGGGCATCATCGGCCGGCGCCCGCACGATGAGAAGACGCGCCTTTGCGTGCACAGCGTGATGGGGCAGATGATCGTTTATGCCCTTGCCCGGCCCTTTCTGGTGAGGCTCTGGCCGGAACTCAAGATGACACCTGCGCAACTCGACACTATTGCCGGCCACATTGCCGATTTCTCTCTGGCGTACCTGAAGCAGGAGGGAATTAGACGGCGGAAGGCGGCGGAAGAAACGGGAGTACCCAAGTGATGCGGCAAGAGACCCAGGAAAGAAAAGAGACCAGCCCCGCGGCAGACGAGCAGCAACCGCTGCTTCGGAATCCATCTACTCCTCAGTCCGCCGCACCGCGTTCCCGCCGCAGAATCGTCCGGCTAGCTGTGGTCATCGTTGTTGCCGCTGGCGCATACCTCGTTTGGCGGGCATTCTTCGCAACGCCGAAGCTGCCGGAAAGCATCATAGCTCTGAGCGGGCGCATCGAGGGCGACGATTCGGCCATCGCACCGAAGACGAGCGGGCGCATTATCGAAATTCGATTTCGGGAAGGCGACAGAGTCAAGGCAGGCGACATCATAGCCCTGCTAAGCGACGAACAGGTCAGGGCGCGCGAGGAGCAGGCACGCTCCGCGGTACTAGTGGCGGAGGCCAGGGGCAAAGCCGCGCGCGATCAGATCACCGTAATGGAACAACAGCTTGAACAGAATCAGCTGCAAACCGCGCAGTCGAAACTCGACGCCGACGGCCGCGTGCGCCAGGCCGAAGGTGAATTGGCCGCGGCAGAAGCCACTTTGGCACAGCAGGAAGCCTCCTATCAAATCGCATCGTTCGACAGAGATGCGTATTCCAAGCTGGCGCAGACGGGAGCCGCATCCGAACGACAGGCAAAGCAGGCGGCTTCAACAGCCGGTCAACAAGAGGCGGCTGTAGCGGCCGCGAAACGCCGGGTTGAATCCGCCCGCGGCGCGCTGACTATGGCCAAAGCGAATCTGGACAATCCCAGCATTCGCGAAGCGCAGGTCTCTATCGTCCGCAAGCAGATTGCGCAACAGCGGGCAGAAGTGGCGAGCGCCGATGCTACTACCGAGCAGGCCCGCGGTCAATTGCGCGAGGCAGAGGCGAACCGGCAGGATCTTGTGATCGCGGCGCCCTTCAGCGGTGTCGTAGCGGCGCGGACCGCCGAGCCGGGCGAGGTGGTCACGGCAGGAACCACTCTGATCACGCTCATCGATCTGGGGAAGGTTTACCTGCGCGGCTTCGTTCCGGAAGGACAGATAGGCAAGGTCAAGCTCGGGCAACCCGCGCGTGTCTATCTCGACTCCAACCCCAATCAGCCCATTGATGCGTATGTGTCGCGCATCGATCCTCAGGCAACGTTCACCCCGGAGAATACCTATTTCCGCGACGAGCGGGTCAAACAGGTGGTAGGTGTTAAGTTGCAACTGAAAGGCGGTATCGGGTTCGCCAAACCGGGCATGCCGGCAGATGGAGAGATCCTCACGCAAGGCGATGCGTGGCCTCAAACCGGGCGCGCGAAATGACGGTCGCGAATCGCGAATTAGCGGCCGCCGATCACCAGGAGCGCGATGAGCACCAGCGCACTGCCATCCGCGTAGCTGGCCTGTGCAAGCGCTATGGCGAGATTGAGGCTGTCCGCGGGATCGAGTTCGAGATTGAAACGGGCGAGATTTTCGGCCTGATCGGTCCCGATGGGGCCGGCAAGACATCCACCTTCCAGATCCTCGCCGGCGTTATGGAACCCACTGCGGGTGTGGCCGAAGTCTTCGGCCGGCCGGCTCGCCAGTCACGTTCACAAACCGGCTACCTCACGCAGGCGTTCAGTCTTTATCCGGACCTCACCGTCGCCGAGAACCTTCGTTATGTCGGCGATCTCCGCGGTGTGCCTCCGCACGAGATCACCGCTCGCGGCCTCCATTATCTGCAGCTGTTCGACATGGATCGCTTCGCGAATAGGCTGGCCGGCAAACTGAGCGGCGGAATGAAGCAGAAACTGGCGCTGGCCTGCGCCCTGGTGCCGGAGCCTCGCGTGTTGCTGCTGGACGAGCCCACCACGGGCGTCGATCCGGTTTCACGCCGGGAATTCTGGGACACTCTCGCTCACCTGGCGGCGAGCGGCCTGACGATTCTGGTGGCGACTCCTTATTTAGACGAGGCCGAGCGATGTCGTCGCGTGGCGCTGATGCATCAAGGCCTCATTCAACAGATGGGTACTCCGGCCGAGCTGCGAGGCAGTTTGAGCGCGCGGCGGCTCGAGCTGCGCACTCCAAAGCTGGGCGAAGCCGAGCGCGTGATCGCCAGCGTGAGCGGCCCTCGAGAAAACATTCTGGACGTGCAGCGCTTCGGTGATCGTCTCGACCTCCTGGTGCACAAACCGGATGAGGCCAAAAATCTACTGAACGAGAAGCTGAGTGCGGCCGGCGTTCCCGCAGCCGAGATACACGAGGATGAGCCCACCCTGGAAAACGTGTTCGTCGCGAAACTTCGCAGCCTGGGCCAGGTCATCCACGAAGAGCCGTTTCCCGGCCGCCACCCCCATCGCGATCTGGAGGGCCAGGTAGCCATCGGCGCGGCCAACCTCACTCGGCGATTCGGCGATTTCACGGCTGTCGCGAATGTGAACCTGCAAGTTCGATACGGCGAGATCTATGGCCTGCTTGGAGCCAACGGCGCTGGCAAGACGACAACCATAAAAATGCTTTGCGGCCTGCTCGCGCCATCGGAAGGTGACGTACAACTTGCCGGTGAACGTGGTGTGCGGTCAGGAGGCGTGCGGCAACGCGTTGGATACATGTCGCAGAAGTTTTCGTTGTACGACGACCTCTCCATCGAAGACAACCTGGAGTTTTATGCCGGCGTATACGGTGTGCCCGACCATGAACGCGCAGAAAAGATCCGGTGGGTGCTGTCGTTTTCGGGGCTCGAAGGAAAGCAGGACCAGATCACCGGCAGTTTGCCGGGAGGATGGAAGCAACGGGTGGCCTTCGGCGCCGCCATCATGCATGAGCCGAGTGTGATTTTTCTCGACGAGCCAACTTCCGGCGTGGATCCTCTGGCACGGCGCGCATTCTGGACAATGATCAACCGCCTGGCCGACGCAGGCGCCGCCATTCTGGTGACCACCCATTACCTCGAGGAATCCGAGCAGTGCAATCGCCTCGGCTTGATGGTTGCCGGCGAGCTCGTGGTGGAGGGGGCTCCGACCGGAATCAAGAGCCAACAACGAGGTCATCTGTTGGAGCTCACAGTCGACCAGCCGCAGCGCGCGACCGATGTGCTCAAGCGCGATATGGAGCGATGGCGAGTCTCCTTGTTTGGCAATCGCCTCCACGTCATCTCCGATGAAGACCCGGCAAGCGCTGAGCGGTCGATAACGGAGAAGCTTCTGTCAAACGGAATTCGGGTCCTCCAGGCCAGGGAAGGGCGCTTCTCGATGGAGGATGTCTTCATCAGTGTTGTCGAAAGGGCGCGCCAGGAGGGCAAGGTAGCAGCCGAGGAATGAGGAAGAACAAATGAGACGCATTTTCGCGCAGACCCGGAAAGAACTGACCCAGCTGGTTCGCGACTGGCGAACCTTCGCGCTGGCGTTGGTCCTTCCACTAGTCCTTCTAGTACTCATGTCCACGGCGATTTCCCTCACCGTCAGCCGTTTGCCCATCGTCGTCCAGGATCTCGATGCGTCGCCGGCTTCCCGTGATCTCATCGACGCTTTCCGCGCGTCCATCACTTTCCACGTGGTGGCATGGCCCACCGATAAGCAGCCGGAACTCGCCTTCACATCGAACAGGGCCCATGCGGCGCTCATCATACCGGAGCATTTTGGGCGGGAGATAGCGCGCGGTGTTGACTCACCGTTGCAATTGCTCATCGATGCCTCCGACGCCAACACCGCTAAGCTGATTGCCGGTTACGCCGGACAGATTACACGGGCATACGACCGCTTGAACGCGGGCCAGGCCCAAAGGGAACCGGTGCAGGCCGCGATACGCCTGTGGTACAACCCCGGACGCTCGTCGCCGAAGTTTTTCGGCCCGGGAATTTTCGTTCTCGGGCTATCCCTGTTTCCACCGCTGCTCGCGTCGCTGGCTATGGCAAGAGAGGGCGAACAAAAGACGATTCTGCAAGTGTACGTCTCCAACATCCCGGCGCACGAGTTCCTGCTCGGAAAAATCTTCGCGTTCATGGCGGTGACGCTGGCCGAATTCACTCTTGGGCTGAGTATGCTGCTCACCTTCTTCGGTCTGCACATCCCGGGAGATCCGACACCATTCATCGTCGCGACCATCCTGTACGCTTTCTGCGTTGCGTCTTTCGGAACCATGGTGGGAGCGGCCATTCCGAACCAGGCGGCCGCGATTCAAGCCGTGGCCTTTGGAGGGTTCATCCTTGTATTCCTACTGTCAGGGCTGATGTTCCCCATTGAGAACATCCCCGCCGGGCTGCGCTGGATTTCGAATTTCATTTGGGGCAGGTACTACATCGAGATCGTGCGCGACGCGCTGCTGCAAGGCGGTGGTTGGCCCGCCACCTGGTACAAAGTCGCAATCATCGGGGCGATTGGCTCGGTATTCTACGGGCTGGCATGGCGCAAGATGCGGCACATGCAGCTTGAGGCGTGAAACCATGATCTCAATTTCACGACTTTTCAACTACCGTGTTCGCGCCCTTATCCGCAAGGAAGTGGCTCAGATCCGGCACGACCGTCGCCTGGCGCTCTCTCTGATTGTGCCTCCAACGCTGCAGTTACTGCTGCTGGGATTTGCTCTGAGCGCCACGGTGACGGATATCAAACTCGGAGCGGTAGACGACAGCCGAACGCCCGACAGCCGCGAGTTGATCGCCTCGCTGGCCGAGAGCAAGAGCTTTCGGCTGGTCAGCTACTACGCTTCGGTCGACCAGCTTGGCGATGCCATCAGCCGCGGCCGTATTGACGCTGGAGTTGTTATTCCGTACGATTACACCCGCGATCTGGAGAGGGGCCGCACGGTGACTGTGCAGTTTCTTTTGAACGCAATGAACGCCAACACGGCGGCGATCAGCCAGAGCTATGCCGAGGGGGTGCTGCAGTCCTATAACGCCGGGCTCCGCACAGCGGGCCTTCATGCGGTCTATCAGCACGTGAGCGCTCAAGATGTAAGTCGCCGCGGCCGAGCGCAACTACAGCCCGCCTTTTTATACAACCCCGGGCTGAAGGACTCCTGGTTTGTTGTGACGGGCGTATTTGGATTGCTGCTCATCCTGAACAGCTCGCTGGTTGCGTCGGGAACCATGGTACGTGAGCGCGAGGTCGGCACCATTGAGCAGTTGCTGATGTCCCCGGCGACCACAACGGAAATCGTCATCGCCAAAGTCGCGCCCTTGTTTGTCCTTCTGTTCATGATGGCCCTGTTAGCCATCGCGATCATGAAGATCGCCTTTGGCGTGCCGTTCCACGGCAAGCTTCCGGTTGTGCTGTCCGGCGCTGCCCTTTGTATTTTATCTGGTATCAGCTTGGGGACGGTAAACGCTACCTTCTCCAAATCAGCGCTGCAGGCGCAACTGATGGTCTTCTTCATCAACCCTCCACTCAATTCGACGGCAGGAGCGCTGAATCCGGTGGAGGCCATGCCGAGATGGTTGCAGCCTCTCACGGTAATCAACCCGATCCACCACTTTGCAGTGATTGCCCGCGGGAGTCTTCTCAAGGGCAGCGGCTTTATAGACCTTTGGCCTAATTTTCTCGGCCTGTTTGCCTTTACGCTCATCCTGGGCGCATTAAGTGTATGGCGTTTTCGAAAGCAGCTCAGCTAACTGGAAAGGTCGTCTGAATCAAATGCAAACACTGAATCGATTCACCATTCGGATGGCTGTACGCGCCTCGACAGTCCTGACAGTGACCTGCGCATTCGGACAGATCGGTGCGCCCGCTCGCCAGGGGCAGGCGGCGAGCGCCATTCAACTCCCCTTATCCGGGCGAACCGGACAGAGCGGATCTGTCACCGCAACGGATTTACCGGTGCCAGGAACTACGACCAGCGTGAACACGCTCAACCCGGGCGTGCAGGTCCAAGGTCCCTACGCGGGAAGCGCCAAAGGCAAAGAGCCGTTCTCAGGAAAGCTCTCGTTGCATGAAGCCGTCGAGCGGGCTCTCCGATACAATCTGGGAGCGGTAGGCCTTTCCGACGCAGTCCGCCAGGCGAGAGGCCAGAGCAGAGTGGCGCGAAGCGCTTTGCTTCCCAATCTGAACGGTAGCCTCACCGAAGCCGTACAGCAACTGAACCTTCGTGCCAACGGCTTCCATTTCAATGTTCCCCGATTTGCCGGCTTTTCAATTCCGAGCATCGTCGGCCCATTCAACTACTTTGATTTGCGAGCGGCCCTGTCGCAGACGGTCGTGGATTCGACTGCATGGAACAACCGCCGCTCCGCCGCGGAAAGTCTGCGCGCCAGCGAATTCTCGGCGCGCGATGCGCGAGACCTCGTGGTTCTCGCGGTTGGAGGAGCCTACCTGCAGGTGATTGCTGCGGCGGCCAGAGTACAGTCCGCGCATGCACAACTCGACACCGCTAACGCCTTGTACCACCAAACATCGCAGCAGCGTGCCGTCGGTCTGGTCGCGCAGATTGACGTAAACCGAAGCCGGGTCCAGGTGCTGACGCAACAGCAGCGCGTGGCGTCGCTTGAAAATGATCTGGCGAAACAGAAGATTAACCTGGCGCGCATGACAGGCCTGCCGCCGACCGACCAATACGACATCGCCGACGATGTCCCATTCGAAGCCGCGCCTGCCATCAACATGGAAGACGCGCTCAAGCAGGCTTTCGGACAACGCGCGGATTTGAAAGCCGCCGAAGCGCAGGTTCGGGCGGCGGCACGGGCACGGGCAGCCGCGCGGGCGGAACGCCTTCCCGCACTCTCCCTTAGCGCTGATTATGGAGCCATCGGTCTGAACCCGGCGCAGGCTCACGGAACGTTCTCGGTGGTTGGCAGCCTGAAGTTTCCAATCTGGCAGGGCGGCCGGATCGAAGGGGACATCGAGCAGGCCGATGCTGCCTTGGCGCAGCGGCGGGCTGAGTTCGAAGATCTCCGCGCGCAGGTCGAGTCGGATATCCGCAAGGCCTTCCTGGACCTTCAGGCAGCCAGGAATCAGGTAGAAGTAGCCCGCGAGAATGTTCAGGTGACCGAGGAGAATCTCAAGTTAACGCGCCAGCGCTTCGACGCCGGGGTCAGCGACAATGTTGAAGTCGTGCAGTCGCAGGAGTCAGTGGCCAACGCGGAATTGGATTATATAAACAGCGTATTCGCCCATAACCTCGCCAAACTGAGCCTGGCGCGCGCTACTGGGCAGGCAGCCGAGAACCTCAGT
>Ga0070730_10004072_pt1 | contig 12947 bp, 9 predicted proteins | sample Coa_R1_3_FD_66447 | JGI IMG/M metagenome (GOLD analysis project Ga0070730, IMG submission 66447) | Surface soil microbial communities from Centralia Pennsylvania, which are recovering from an underground coalmine fire - Coalmine... | ecosystem: Environmental > Terrestrial > Soil > Unclassified ...
GAGCACCTGGACCGCATCCGCTTCCTGACCTCGCATCCCAAAGACATGAGCCAGCGGCTGATCGAGACCGTGGCCGCCGTGCCGAAAGCCTGTGAGCATATCAATCTGCCCGTGCAGGCCGGCGACGACGAACTGCTGCGCCGCATGCGCCGCCGCTACACGCTGCGCTACTATCGCGATCTGGTGCATCGCATCCGCGAGACGATCCCCGGCGTGACCCTGGCCACCGATATTATTGTCGGCTTCCCGGGCGAGTCGGCCGCGCAGTTCGGGCACACACTGGATCTCCTCGCCGAGCTGCGCTTCGATAAAGTGCATGTCGCCGCCTATTCGCCACGGCCCGGCACGGTCGCCGCCACCTGGGAAGACGACGTGACGCACGACGAGAAGCTGGCCCGGCTGCACGCGGTGGAAGCCCTGCAGGAGCAGATCGGCCGGGAGCTCAATACGCCCCTGATCGGTACGGTGGTCGAAGTGCTGGTCGAGGGCCGCGAGCGCGGCAAGTGGACCGGCCGTAGCCGCGGCAACAAGATCGTCTTCTTCCCCGGCGACGCGGCCGCGCCGCACCGCGGCATGCTCCGCCGGGTGCGGATCACGGAAGCCGGCCCGTGGTCGCTGACCGGGGAGCTGGCCGACCCCCTGCCCACCGTGGGCCCGGGCACCCGCCTGGAGCTCGTCTGCGCGTAGCCCGCCGATCGCGAATCACCCGCGCCGCCGCGAATTGCGCCGATCGGTCCGCAGAACGGAACCAATAACGCACCTGCTCCGTATTATAAGGAGCGTCGCCCCTGGAGGGTGGCGCCCCCGCGGCCGGCCTGCGTAATCGCGCGGGCGGGGATCCGACGCCGGCCAGAGAGCGAACGTGATCGGTCAACTGTGATCTGTATAAAGCGAGGTCAAGAGCATGCCTCAGACGAATCCTGAAGAGGCCGCACGCATGCGTCGTCTTCTGCCGGAGCGCGCCATCGCCCTGGCCATGCAAAGCCGCTGGGCCGAGGCCGCGGATGTGAACAAAGCGATCCTGGCGATCGATCCCAATGACGCCGATGCCCACAACCGGCTGGGCAAAGCGCACCTCGAGCTCGGGAACTATCGCGAGGCGTACGAGGCCTATAAGCGCGCGGTCGAGCTCGCCCCCGGCAACGCCATTGCCCAGAAGAACATGCACCGGCTGGCCCCGCTGGCCCAACAGCCGGCCGCTGCCGGGGCGGCCAAGCGGCCGGCGCCGCGCCCGGGGGAGCGCATCAACCCCCACACGTTTATCGAGGAGACCGGGAAGACCGGCGTCACGCACCTGGTCGAGCTGGCCAGTGGCCCCACCCTGCTGGCGCTGACGGCCGGCGACCGGGTCACGCTGGCCCTGGCCGGCAGCCAGCTGCAGGTGCGCACCGAGGCCAGCGAATACCTGGGCCAGGTCGAGCCCAAGCTCGCCCACCGGCTGATACGCTTCATGCAGGCCGGTAACCACTACACCGCGACCGTGACGACGGTCAACGATCGGAGCCTGTCGATCATCATCCGCGAGGACTACCAGGCGCCCACCATGGTTGGGCGGCAGTCGTTCCCGTCGAAGGGCGCCGCCGCCGCCTACCGGCCCGCCGCCGGCACAGGCCGCTATGGCTACGACGAGGACGACGACAGCAGCGGCGATTTCGAGAGCGAGAGCGAGGGGGATCTGGAGACGGAAGAGTCTGAAGAGGAATCGGAATTCGAAGACGAAGAGATCGAAGATCGCGAGTAGGCGCGCCGCGGCGCGCCTCGCCCTGTTGCCATGCCGCATCTCTCCCCGGCTGCCCGGTTAACGGAAGCACGGCGCCCCGCCCGGGGAGTCGCCCGCCGCTGGTGGCTGGGTGTGCTGCTGCTCGGGCTCACGGCCTGCGATTTCCCCGGCACGGCGCCCACCCCGGTGCCCGTGCTGCCGAGCGCGACCCTGACCGCCGCGCCAGCCCTGCGTGATACCCCGACCCCGCCGCCGCCGGTCGCGACGGCCACCCCGGTCGCCGCGGCGGCGCCGCCGGTCGCAACAGCCACCCCGGTCGCCGCGGCGCCGCCGCTGCCGGTCGCGACGGCCACCCCGGTCGCATCGTCGACGCCGCTGCCGGTCGCCGCGACCCGGCCCGCCACCCCGCCGCCGAAGGTGGTAGACTCGCCCACGCCGATCGCCGCCGTGCCGGTGGGCCGCCCGCCGACGCCGATCCCGGCCCGGGCGCCCCCGGCCGGACCCACGCCGGGGCCCCGGCGCGGGGGCTATCGCTATATCTTTCCAGTCCAGCCGGCCGACGGGACCAATTATGGGCCGTACCACCATGACTACCCGGCGGTCGACATCTTTACCCCGATCGGCAGCCGCTTCGTCGCGCCGACCGATGGCGCCGTTGATTGGGTCAGCCGGGTCGATACCTGGGACCCGCGCACCGACGATCCGGCGGTGCGGGGGGGGCTATCCGTGGCGATCATCGGGGCTGACGGCGTGCGCTACTATGGATCGCACCTCTCGGCGGTCGCGCCGGGCATAGCGCCGGGAGTGCGTGTCGCGGCGGGGCAGCTGTTGGGCTACACCGGCCACAGCGGCGATGCCCGTTTCGTGGCGCCGCACCTCCATTTCGGCATCAGCCACCCCACCACGCCCAGCGATTGGCACACGCGGCGGGGGGAAGTCTCGCCCTACCCCTACCTGCGCGCCTGGGCGGCCGGCCGCCCGGTAACGCCGCAGCTGGGGCCCTGACCCGAAGGAAGAAAGGCAGATGGCGATGAGAAAATATAGGCCTCTCCTACTGGTAGTTGCCGTACTGCTCTTTCCAACCGCACCGCACCCAACAGTTGCACAAGCGACTTGCCATCAAGAATTCGATCCGGTGCGCGAGACACGGTACACAATTGACGGAGACTTCTGTACGTTCTGGCAGAATAATGGTGGCCTCAGCGTGTTCGGTTATCCGCTCAACTCTCCACAGAACAAATACTATGAAACGCTCCACCAAACCTACACCGTCCAATACTTCGAACGCGCTCGTTTTGAATTGCACCCGGAGAACATGCCTCCGTATAACATCCTGCTGGGTTCTCTCGGCCGGCAACTGCACCCCGGGGCGGGGGACGCTCCAGAAGTAGGCGCGCAAGCGGGGTGTCGCTGGTTCGCGCCGACGGCTTTCAATGTTTGTAATCAAGATCGCGATCAAGGGATCCAAGCATACTGGGAGAGCCACGGGTTGCTGGATCCTGGGCTAAACCCGTATCAGCGCAGTGTAGCGTTGTGGGGCTACCCCATTAGCCGGGCCCAAATGGAACGTGCCGGGGATGGGCATGAGTACCTCACGCAATGGTTTGAGCGGGCCCGTTTGGAATGGCACCCCGAGAACCTGCCTCCGTATCGGGTGGAAGGTGGCCTCTTGGGGGTTGATGTTTACAGACAAGAGAACGGTGTTGTCAAGCTCGCGGTCGACCTGCCGGTGGGCGGCGCCGAGGGCGCCAACGGGATTCCCACCCGCGAGGGTATCCAATTGGCCATCGACCAGGCCAACGCCACCGGCGGCGTCACCCTCGACGGCACGCAGTGCCAGATCCAGATGTTCTTCCTGGACGATGTGCCCCCGGGCGCGCTGACCCACGACCCGGACAAGGGCGCCAAGAACGCCGACACCTTCATCGCCGACCCCGACGTCATGGCTATGGTCGGCCCCTTCAACTCCAGCGTGGCCCGCGCCATGATGCCCAAGCTCAACATGGCGGATCTGGCCAATATTAGCCCAGCCAACACGGCCACCGCCCTGACCCTGCCAGCGTTCAACCCGCACCTGACGGACCTGCGCCCGACCGGCAAAATCACCTACTTCCGCGTCAGCACGACCGACAACATCCAGGGCCCGGTCGGCGCCGACTACGCCTATGATCAACTCGGCAAGCGTAAGGCCTACATCCTGGACGACACCGAGATCGATGGCCAGAGCCTGGCCGACGCGTTCGCGAAAGAGTTCCAGGCCCGGGGCGGCACGGTGCTCGGCCATGATGGGGTGCCGCCGGGCACCACCGACTTCAGCGCGATCATGAGCCACATCGCCGCGACCGGCCCCGACATCCTCTACTATGGCGGCAGCGCGTCGAACAACATCCCGTTGGCGCGCAAGGCCATGACGCCGGCCGGGCTCAACATTCCGCTGATGGGTGGTGATGACATCGTCGAGAGCGGCCCCACCACGGCCGCCGGCGCCGACGCCGAGGGCGACTACGGCACGGTCGCGTCCGTGAACGTGAACCTGCTGCCCGACGCCAAGAGCTTTATCGACGCCTACAAGGTGGCCTATGCCAGCGCCCAGTGGCAGGGCGTGCCGCAGGCCTACAGCGCGAACGCCTACGACGCGACCAATATCATCATCGCCGCCATGAAAACCGCCGGCAAGAAGGACCGTGAGGCGGTTCGCGCGGCCATTGCCGGCACCAAGGACTTCAAGGGGGCCACTGGCACGACTAGTTTCGACCAGAACGGTGACACCACCAACCGCTGGATCTCGATCTATCAGGTCCAGAACGGCGTCTGGACTTTTATTGACCAGCAGCAGTTCGGAACAAAATAAGCGCACAGGCTAGCCCCGGCTGAGCCCGTTACTCTCGCCGGCGTAAGGGGTCTGCCGGGCCGGCGTGGGATGCTACCATTAGTAATAAGACCAGGAGATACAACACGATGGCTTTGTGCGAAGTCGAGATCACCGAAGATTCGTTGATCATCTACATACACGGCGTGGACAAGAGGCTGGGCAGCAACGAATGGACCTTCTGGGATGTGCATACGCTCGACAAGGCCGTGACGATCCACACGACCCACGAGAACTACGACCGCATCATAATCCAGACCGAGGACCCGGAGAGCACCATGGCGCGGATTCAGGTAGCCATCGCGGGGCGCACACCGGCCTGAGCGCCTGTTTGAAAAAGGGGTAGGAGACCCCTGACTGCTCAGCCCCAGACGCCAGAACTGGGCGACAGCGGCTGACCAGCGGCGGCACGGCCGGCGAGGTATCCGAAGGTGATGGCATTCGCCAGGGTGCTGCCGGCCCCGGGATAGCCGGCCCCGAAGGGCGTGGCCATTGCGTTGCCGGCCGCGTAGAGACCCGCGATCGATCCGCCGTCCACGTGTTGCACGCGGGCCCCCGCGTCGACGCGGGGGCCCCCTTTGGTGCCGAGCGCGCCGACATTCACGTTGAGGGCATAGAATGGGGCCTGCGCGATCGTGCCGAGGCTGGGATGTGGGGTGTGTGCCGGATCGCCATGGAACCGGTCGAACGCGCTCACGCCGCGCCCGAAGTCGGCATCGTGGCCCGCGGCGGCACCAGCATTGAAGCGTTGCACGCTTTCCCGCAAGCCCGCGGCCTGGATGCCGACGGCCTCGGCCAGTGTTTCGAGCCGCTCCGCGCGGGGCATCCATTCCGGCAACGGCGTCCCCGGGATATGGTCGATGAGCAGGTAGCGGTCCACGAACGCCTGATCGATGATCAGCCAACAGGGCAGGTTGGGCCGCTCATAGCTGCCAGGATCGAAGTGGAAGAAGGCCTTGCACAGGTCATTGTAGTTTGTCGCTTCGTTGACGAAGCGCTGCCCGGCGCGATTGACGAGGATCGCGTGCGGCAACGCGCGCATGCCGAAGTCGGGACGATAGAGCGGCTGGCCCTCGTAGCGTTCGCCCGGCACGGCGAACGCCGGGCACCACCAGGCTTCGGTCATATTGGCCAGGTCGGCACCCACACTCATCGCCAGGCGCAAGGCATCGCCTCGTTGGGTGGGGGGACTGAGCGGGCGAGCCAGAGGTCCGCCGAGAAAACGCGCGGTGGAGTCGCTATCCCATTCGAAGCCCCCACTCGCCAGCACCACCCCACGCTGCGCCCGAAAGACGATCGACGCCCCCGCCTGCGTGGCCTCCAGGCCCACCACGCGGCCCCCGTCCACCAGCAGCCGCTGCGCCGTGGTCGCGACGTGCGGGACGATTCCGTGCCCGAGTACTGCTTCGAGCAGGCCCCCCGCGAGAGCCGCCCCGCGCCCGACGAGTCCCTGTTCGGCGCGGGCCCGGATCTGCGCGAAAGGCAGGGCCGCCGGCTGGGCGAAGACGTGCCAGGCGACGGACTCGGCCACAGTCATCGGGCCGCGGCCGAACACCGGGCTCTGGCGGATCCGGTCGCGCCACGGGCCAAGCTGATTGAGGTCGTAGAGCTGGGGATCGAGCGTGCGGCCCTGCGCACAGGCCCCCGCGAACTCGGGATGGTAATCGGGGTAGCCGGCGACGGCGCGGAAGCGCACTGGCGAAGCGTCCTCGATGAAGCGCACGGCCGCCGGGGCGGCGTCGAGGAAGGCCGTGAGCAGCTGCTCGTCCCCGCGGCCGTCGGCGAGGCGTGTGAGGTAAGTCAGCGCCGCGTCCCGCGCGTCCGCGACGCCAAGGGCGGCCATGTGGTGGTTGCCGGGCACCCACACCGCGCCCCCCGAGATCGCGGTCGTGCCGCCCACGACCGCCGCTTTCTCCAGGATGACAACGCGCGCGCCAGCCTGCGCCGCGGCCAGGGCGGCGACCAGGCCGGCCGCCCCGCTACCGGCGACCACGACATCGGTGTCCACGTCCGTAGGGGCCGGAGATGCCGGAGGAGGCGTTGCGGCGGGGATCAACATAGGGCCCTCCTCGTAGCTATAGGACGCATTCCAACGTCAGGGATTTTTCACCACCAGGACCGGCACCTCCAACGTCGTCCAGAGCACATCGGCGGCGGCGGCGGCGAGCGCGACGCCGCGGGAGCCGCCGTCGACGACGGCCTGGACGGTCTCCGGCAGCAGCAGGCTGTCGGTCGGGATGGGCTGGCTGGCGCCCAGCAGCTTGAAGGTGTAGAGGCTGGCCGTCTGGTCCGCGCGGACGGACAGGCGGAAGGGATTCGGGCCGTTCAGCCCCACGGGGCGGTCCTCCCCTTGCGGCACGACGTTATCGGCGTTGGCCGGGGGCCAGAACTGATCGATGTTACCATCATCCGAGCAGAGCAACAGCACCAGGCTCAGCCCCGCCGGCTTCAGCGGGTCCGTGTTCACGCTCACCTTGAGCAGCAGCACCTCGCTCTCGCCGACGACCACGCGGCCTGCCGCGTTCGGCGCGCGCACCGGGGCAGTCGGGCTGGTCCAGGTGCTACGCAGCGTGGCGCTGTCCGGCGCGGCCCGCACTTCCAGGCGCAAGGCGCCCTGCAACGCCGGGTCGTCGTTATGGCGGTTCAGGATCGCCCGGTAGCGCGCCCAATGGACCAGGCCCAGGCCGATCTGTTGCCCGACACTGGCCGGGTCCCCGCCGCCGGCGGTGGCGATGACGTCGTCGGCGCTCACGGGCGCCGTGGTGCCGCTATATTTGACCAGCGCCCAGCCGTCCTGCCCGTTCACCGGCCAGGGGCGCACTTCTACGGCCGGGGCCGGGCCCGCCGGGTTCAGCTGCAAAAAGGCGTCGGCGCCGGCGGCCGCGCGGATGCCGGCGGCCAGGGCCTCGGGCACATTGGTCAGCAAGACCGGCAGGGGCGGCACATTGGTGCCCGGCTTCGTCAGCAGGGCCCGCGCGCCGTTGGCCACGGGCGCGCCCGGCGGGTCGGTCACGTGCGCCTGGCTGGTGACGGCGGTCGCGCTGTCGATCACGGCTTTGACCGCCGGCACGCCGGCCGCGGCGGCCTGGGCGAAATCGGCCGTGGCGGGCGGGTAGATCGCGATCTCGGCGCCCGGGCTCAGGCCATGCAGATCGCCGCCGTTGAGCGTGAGCGCCGGGCTGCCGGGGCTGGTTATCACGGTGAAGCCGGGCGCATAGGGCTGCCAGGCGCCGCCAAAAACCGGGCGCTCGCCGCGGCCCTCCAGGGTGGGCGTCTGGCTGGAGAAGGCCATCAGGACATTCTGGCGGATGCGCGGATAAATATCCTGCCAGCGCGTCTGGGCCACCTGCTCGGCGGGCGTATTGCGCAGGGTGTCGATCAAGAAGTAGGTCAGCGCGCCGTGGCGCTCGGCGGTGCCGGGCGGCGTGTACTCGTGCGACAGCTCCGTATCCCGGCAGCCGGACAGGACGATCAGCTCCTGGCCCTGTTGCAGGTCGGGGAGCCAGCCGCTGCCATCGGTCTCGACCTCCTTACTGCCGGTGGGCGCACCGGCCAGCGCGCCGGCCGCCGGGGCCGCGGTGGCCGGGGGCGGCTGGGGATGCTCGGCCTGGAAGGCGGGCCAATTGATCTGCGTCGCGTCCAGCTGGATCTCGCGTACGGCCGGGGGATCCGCCGTGGTCGCGAGATCCCGCTCCGCGCCGCCCGAATGGCAGGAGTCGAGGACCAGGGTGACCTGGGCGCCTTTGGCGACCACGGCGTCGATCGCCTGGTTGAGCTCAACGTTGAGCACGAAGTTCGTGCCGTCGAGCCGGGCATCCACCGGGACAATCGCGCCGATATGCTGGTTGGCGTCCTGCGGGTTGGGGATGCGTGTGCCATGCCCGGCATAATAGATGACGACCTCGTCGTTGGCCCCGGTCTGCGCGGCGAGTTGGGCCAGGGACTGCTGCATCTGGGCTTTGGTCGGCAGTAGGACGGGGCCGAGGGTGCCGGGCAGGGTGACACTGGCATCCGGGGCCAGCAGGAGTTGGATCGCGTTCGGCGGGATCTGGGCTTTATCCAGCAGGAAATCATGCACCGACAGGATGTCGTTGACGCAACCTTGCAGCGGATTGACAGCCTGGTAGGCGTCGATCCCGATCAAGAGCGCGCGCTTCGCGGCTGTCCCGCTGGGGCCGCTGTCGGGTAGAGCATCTTTGTTCATCGCCAACTCCTTTTGCTGCCTGCAAATTACTGCCTGGCATGGTAATGCGCGTTGACGCGCGTTGCCTTACAGCCGTGTGGGGGAGGACCGCCCTGATCATAGCATAGGCGCCGGCTTTGCGCAATCACCGCGCGGCCGGCGTCCAAGCGGCCCGCGACAGGACGATCGCCCCAGGGGACAAGGGCGCCCGGGAGGGGTCGGCGATCACGAAGCGGTACCAGCCCCGCGCGAGGGCCAGGGGCGGAGTGGTGATCTGCTGCGCGGGGGCGCCGCCCAGGAGCGTCGTGGTCAGCAGGGGCCGCGTCTCCAGCGCGAGCACGACGGGATGGGGCCCCGGGCTGATCGCGTCCAGCGTCAGCGTGAGGGTGCCGGTGGCCCCGGGACTCCAGGCCAGCAGGTAGCCGGGCCCCGGCCCCAGCGGGCGTTGCACCCCCGTCGCCGTCCGCGCCGGCAGGCCCCAGCTGTTGCCGAGGTACAGATACGTCCGATCGAGCGCGACGGGCGGCACGCGGTAGACGGTCACCTCGGGATCATCGATCGCCGGGCCGGCCAGCGGCCAACTCCAGGGCGAGTCGCCCACGCGGTAATCTTTCTGGGCGTGGTAGAGGGCCAGGTAGCGAAAGTCGTAGAGCTGCAAGAGGGCCCGGGTGGCGGCGTCCTCGTCCTGGGCCAGCACATCGGTGGCCGTGAACGGCTGGGTGAAGCGAGCCAGGGGGCTGTCCGGCTGCCGGTAGGGGTCCGGGATCGGCCGGGGCAGGTAGCCGCCGGCGATGCCCTTGCCGTGCGCGATCTGGTTGAACATGCGGTGATGGTCGTTGCTGGCGTGGAGGGTGATCGGCAATTCCAGGATGCCATAGGACGCCGGGTCCTGGCCGATCGTGCGAAACACCGGCGCCCAGTGGAGGGTATAGAGCGGCAGCGGCAGGGTGAGATACTCGCCCAGGGCCAGAACCGCCGCCCCCGTGGCCAGGGCCAGCGGCAGCTGCCGCCGCCAGCGCGGCAGCCGGGCCGCCAACGGGGCGGCGAGCTGATCGAGCCCCAGGCCCGCCAGCAGCGCCACACAAAGCAAGAGCATCACGCTGGCATGGGCGGGCGCGCGCAGCAGGGTCATGCCGGGCAGGCCCAGCAGGAAGGCATACGGTAACGGGGCCGGCTCGCCGTTGGGCAGCCGGATCACGGTGCCGAAGCCATGCAGGTCCGGCCCCATCGCCAGGTTCAGGAAGACCGCGAAGAGCACGACCAGCGGCAGCGCCTGCCGCCAGCGTCGCAGGCTGCCCCAGAGCGCCAACCCGGTCGCCGTATAGCCGAGGAAGCCGGTGCCGTGCCAGATCGCCGGCTGCGTGACCGAGTCCCGCGTGTTCAGGAACAGCAAATACCACTGCATGCTGGCGCCGCGAATGGACGCGATATTGACAAAGACCCCCGACTCACCGCGGGCCGCCAGCACCTGCCCCAGCACCGGCACCAGGATCGGGCTGTAGCCCAGCCCGTATAAGCCGGCGATCGCCAGGCCGCGCCCCAGGACCGGCTGCCAGGCGCCCGGCCCGCCGTGGCGCTGCCGCCAGGCGAGGCCGGCGGCCAGCGTGGCCAGGGCGACTAGGCCATAGAGGCCATAGTACCAACTCGACAAGTTGGCCCAGATGATGCAGAGCGCGGCGAGCACGATCGGCGCCCGGCCCCCCGTGCGCAGCGCGCGCCAGCTCCAGAGCACGGCAAAGGGCAGGGCCTCGACCACCACGAGCGAGGTTTCCCAGAGCAGCTGCATCAGGTGGTAGGGCCCGGCCACAAAGAGGAGTCCGGCGAGCGCCGCGGCCGGGCGACTCAGGCCCCGGTCGCGGGCCAGCAGGAAAGTACCGTAGCCGGCGAGGGCGAAGCTGGCGAAGATGCCCAGGTTGTAGGCGGCCGCCAGCCCCAGCAGCGCCTGCACCGGCAGGGCGATCACGGCCCGCAACAGCTGCATATCGTACAGCAGCAAGCTCAGGCCCGACCGGTAGTAGGGCCAGTAGAGCAAATCGCTGCTCAGGGGGGTTGTATGGCCGTGGAGCAGGGCCGCGCCGACCCACCATTGCGCCCACAGCCCCTGGTCCTGGTCGGCCATGCCGCCCCGGGTGATCGGGCTGTCGAAGCCCGGCACCGCCACGAGGGCATGCGCGGCCAGCGGCCAGGTGGCCAGCACGCCGAGCAGCAGGTAGCCCAGCAGGGCGGCGGCATGCCAGGGCCAGGGATCGCGGGGGCGGGGCAACACGGCTAGTCTACGCGACGCCGCGGCGGGGTGGCCCGGCCGCAGGATTTTGTAGAGTCGACCCGGCTACTCGTGTCTGGATGCGCCATGGCGTTATGCCTCGTTAGATGACGAAGGTGAGGCTAAGGGCCGTTCACCCACTGGCGGGTCGTCAGGTCGAAGACAAAAGTGTCATGATACTGGGGATCGAGCGGCTTCAGGTTGACATGCGTGCCCGCTACCTGGTGAATCCGCACTTCGCCCACTTTCTGCGGCGTTTTGTAAATTTGGGTCTTAGTAGGCCAGTAAATGAAATCGAGATTATCAAATATTAGGAGTAGGCCTTGGTCGTAATCCTTAAATCTTCCCTCGCGTCCAGCACCGATTGCGACAAGGCCCCCGTTTATGATGCCCAGCCAGCAGCTTTTGTACCAGGGCTCCATTTGAGAGCCAACTAGAGGGCAGCCTGACATCCCCATCACCATAGTCGGGGTAGGCTCTGGCGGACGAGGAGCAGGAGTTGGCCTGGGGTGGAGGGCTTCAGCCGTGGCCGTCTGGACGACCACCGTTTGCCAAGCCAGGCGATGCTGTTCCACCACTGTGGCGAACGCTAATTGGGTCGCCACTCCCGGCGGGTTCTCTCCCGGTGGGAGCGTCGGCCCGGGCGTCGCGGTCGCCACCGGTGGTCCAACCCCGCCGGCTCCACAAGCTATGAGAACAATGCAGGCCAGTAGGCCGGTGGCGACCGCGAACAGCACTTGCCCGCCGCGCGGGGGTCTTTGATGGCAGTTCATGGCTGGCGCATTATAGCTTAATCCAGCGGCGCGTGACAAGAGTGCAGACGAAGGTGAGCCTACAGGCCGTTCACCCACTGGTGGGTCGTCAGGTCGAAGACAAAAGTGTCATGATACTGGGGATCGAGCGGTTTCAGGTTGACGCGCAGCATTGTCAAGGACTTACACCAGACGGGCATGGCTGACTCCTGGTCACCCCTGGCTGGTTGCACGGGGAAGCGCGACAGTGAGCAGCGAAGGTACGGTAGCACACGGCGGATCAAGGAAAAGGCAGCCGCCATTAAACTGAACGACGGTTGGTAGTAGGACTTTCAACAGCCATGCGGGGCGCAGGGGCGCCGGCGCCCCATTGACAAGCCGGGAGAAACCGAGTATTCTACTAGACAGAAAACCACCCTATCGCACATGCCTAGCTCAAGTGCCTATCTCATGCGAAGTCTCATGCGAAAGAGGAGCGCGTAGCCCATGCCCGAGATCAAAATTCGCGTCGCCGAGGACGCCCTGGAGCAGGTCGCCGCCGACGCTCTGATCCTCAACTGGTTCCTTGACGACAAAGCCAGCCTGCCGGTCGCCTGGAAGGGCCTGGATGCCAAGCTGGGCGGCGACCTCGCCGAGACGCTCAAAGGGGTCGAGCTGCGCGGCACCCTCTATGAGGTGGAGCCCGTGCATACGGCCGGCACCCTGAAGGTGCGCCGTATCTTCCTGATTGGCGCGGGCCGGCGGGAGACGTTCGGTGTGCTGCAGCTGCGCAATATCGCCGCGGCCGGCGCGCGGGCGGCGCGCAACCGCGGCGCCCAGCATGTGGCTTTTGCCCTGGACGCGCCCGGCCTCAGCGCTGGCCTGGTCGGGCAGGCCATTGCCGACGGCGCGATCACCGGCCCCCTGGAGCCGGATCTGTACCGCACCGACGAGCGCGAGGAGCGCCGGCTGACCGAGGTGACCATCCTGGCCGGCCCGCTCGACAAGAAAGCCCTGCACGCCGGGGCCGCGCGCGGCCAGCGGATCGGCGAGGGCGTCAATTTCAGTCGCGGCCTGGCCGAAGAGCCGGCCAATATCATGACCCCCCTCGTCGCCGCGGAGCGCGCCCAGGCGATGGCCAAGGAGGTCGGGCTCGACTGTGAGATCCTAGACGACAAGGC
>Ga0070730_10004073_pt1 | contig 12945 bp, 10 predicted proteins | sample Coa_R1_3_FD_66447 | JGI IMG/M metagenome (GOLD analysis project Ga0070730, IMG submission 66447) | Surface soil microbial communities from Centralia Pennsylvania, which are recovering from an underground coalmine fire - Coalmine... | ecosystem: Environmental > Terrestrial > Soil > Unclassified ...
GCCCGGGCCGACCGGCTGGCCGACCTGACCGCCCGGCTGGCGCGCCACGGGCTGGACGTAACCGCTTGGTACGGGGTCCGGGTGTTCACCGATACCGCGCCCGGTGACGCCGAACCGCCGCCGGACCTTGAGGCCCTGCTGGCCTGCGAGGAACGGGCCGGACGGACCGACCCCTACCGGCAGGTGGCCGCCCTGCTGCACGTGATCGCGCGGCGTCCTGGCCTGATGGTCGAAGCCGACCGGTAATGGCGCAGGACCCGTGGGCACGGCTGCTGGGCGAGGTGCGGGCCGCGCTGGGCGGCGGGGAGGACGGTACCGAGCTGCAGGTGACGGGCGTTCGGGGGTCGTTGCCTTCGCACTTGCCGGTGGAGGACACCGCGATCGCTTGCGCTGGAGCGGCGCTGCTGGCCGCCGCGGACCTGCAGGCCCGGCGCGGCGGGCCGGTGGCCCGGATCGCGCGGCTGGACCGGGGGCACGTCGCGGCGGCGTTCCGGAGCGAGGCGTACGTGCGGCTGAACGGTGCGGCGGCCGGGGCGGGATTCGCGCCGCTGTCGCGGTTCTGGCGCACCAGCGACGGCTGGGTGCGGACCCACGGGAACTACCCGTGGCACCGCGAGGCGCTGCTGCGAGCGCTGGGCACCAGCGAGGATCCGGATCAGGTAGCGGCGGCCGTCGCGGACCGGTCCGCGCTCGAGGTGGAGGACCTGGTGGTGGGCGCGGGCGGGGTCGCGGCCGCGGTCCGGACCCAGGCGCAGTGGCGGGCCGGGCCGGCGGGCCAGGCGGTCGCCGCGGCCGGGCTGGTCGAGGGCGGCCGCCTCGGTGACGCTCCGCCCCGGCGCCGGGCGCTGCTCGGCGCGGCGCCAGGCGCCTTGGTGCCCGCCGCGGAGATCAAGGTGCTCGACCTGACCCGGGTCATCGCGGGCCCGGTGGCCACCCGCTACCTGGCCGCGCTCGGCGCCGACGTGCTGCGGCTGGATCCGCCGCACCGGCCGGAACTGCCGCACGCCTACGACGGGCTGCTCGGCAAGCGCAGCGCGCTGCTCGACCTGGATACGGACGCCGGGCGGCTAGAGGAGCTGCTCGGAGCCGCTGACGTACTGGTGCACGGTTACCGGCCGCACGCCCTGGACCGGTTCGGCCTTTCGCCAGGCGCGCTGGCCGAACGCCACCCGGGCCTGGTGGTGGTGAGCCTGTCGGCGTGGGGCGGCACCGGACCGTGGGGCGGCCGGCGTGGGTTCGACAGCATCGTCCAGGCCGCGAGCGGGATCGCGGTCGCGGAATCGGCGGACGGCGACCGCCCCGGCGCGATGCCCTGCCAGCTGCTCGACCACGGCACCGGCTACCTGTGCGCGGCTGCCGCGCTGCGCGGGCTGGCCGATCAGGCCATCGCGGGCGGGACGCAGGTCCGTGAGCTCAGCCTGGCCCGGACCGCGCACTGGCTGCTCGGCTCGGCCGCGGCTGGGCTGGCCTCGGCTCCGGGCGGGCGTGCTGCAGGGGACGCTGACTGGCTGACCACGCTCGGCAGCGCCGAGGGGCCGGTCACCGTGGTGCGTCCGCTGGGGCAGCTGGACGAGCGGGAGCTGGCCTGGCCGTCGCCGCTCACCCGGTACGGCGGTGACCCGCCAGGGTGGGGCTGACGCGACCCTGCCGTTCTGCTCAGCCGACCGGGACCAGGGTCAGGTAGGCCAATCCGAGCAGGCCGCGGTAGCCCACGCATAGGACGAGGTCGGTGGGCCCATGGGTGGTTCCGACGCCGGATTCACGGGCGAACGTGACCCGGTCGGCCCGTAGCGCCGGCATGCTGGTCCGCCAACCGGTTTTCCTGCTGGTTTCCTACTGGTTCCTGCTGGCGACGGACCGGTTCCGGGTGGCAAAAACGGAGTTGGACTACCGCGCGCGGCACCTTAAGGTAAGTACTGCTGTGGGAGACAACGAGGTCATTGAGCGGATTGACGCGTTCTGCGACGCTGTCCCGCGTCGCCGGGCCAGGGCAGATGAGCACGGCCCGCTGGTGATCTTCGTTCCCGTCGGCTCCGGGTGGCCGTACTACGCGCGCCCGCGACGCGGCTCCCGGCCGCCGATCACCGCGGCCGATGTCCGCGCGGTCCGCGCCCGGCAACGCGAGCTGGTCATCCCGGAATCGTTCGAGTGGATCGAGCAGACCGCGCCCGAGATGGCGGCCGCCGCCACCGAGGCGGACCTGGAGGTCGTGGCCCACCCGCTCATGGTGCTCGCCGGGTCCGTGCAGGCCCCGGCGCTCCCGGCCGGGATCACGGTGCGGATCATCACGCCCGAAGATCCCGAACTCGACCGGATCTGGGCGGTGCCGACAGTGGCGTTCAGTCATCCGGGCACGAGCGTCGGCGACGCGGGACCGGCCGAGCGGGACAAGATCGCCGCGGACCACGACGGCGGCACGATCGCGATCCTGCGCGAGCGGCTGCGGTCGGGGCAGTCGGTGCTGGCCGCGGCGTTCGGCCCGGACGGCCCGCTCGCAGCGGGGAGCTGCCAGGCGGTGGACAACGTGGCCGAAATCACCGGCGTCGGCGTGCTGCCGTCGGCGCGGCGCCAGGGCCTCGGCGCGGCGGTGACCGCGCTGCTGGCCACGGACGCGCTGGACCGCGGGGTACAGACCGCCTTCCTGTCCGCCAGCGACGCCGCCGTGGCCCGCGTCTACGCCCGGATCGGCTTCCGCGAGATCGGCATGGCCATGATTGCCGAGCCGGCCGGCTTCTCCCGGCTCGCCCTCGCCAGTACCGCGTAGCCCGCAACCCGAAGCGAATGAAGCCCGGGTTTCACTTCGCTACAGCGTGGTGAACCCCGGGGTTCACCTCGTTGCGCCGGGCCGGCGCGCTCAGGCGCCGACGGCGGCGGCCAGGACGCGGCGGAACTCCACCGATACCCGGTCGGCCCGGGTGTGCAGTTCGGCGGTGGCGTCGAGCGGGAACTCCAGGCCGGACAGCGCCAGCCGCTGGAGCTCCAGGTCTTCGTCGAAGATCGACATCTCGTACTTCGCGGCGCTTTCTGCGCGTTCGGGGTCGGCCATGCCCGGGCCGGTCACGGTCTGGTACACCCGGCAGGTGCGCTCGTCTTCTGGCTGCACGGTGAAGGTGAGGAACTGCCACCCTTCCGCGTCGAGGTACTCCAGCAGCAGGGTCGCGGTCAGCGGAGCCTGATACCGGTAGGTCATCCGGCGGCGCTGCACCGCCGGACGGGCCCCGTCGCGGACCGCGGGGTCGGTGAGGTTGGTGAAGGTGTGCTCGCGGACCGCGGTGAACGACAGGCCGCGGCGGTCGACATCGGCCCGCGGGATGGCCTCAGGCCCGGCGCCGCCGATCGTGGCCGCGTGGACGAACGGCAGGTGCGCCTCGTCGAGGAAGTTGTCGATCAGCATCGCGGCGTTCGCCTCCACCCGCAGGACCGGGAGGGGCACCGTGGCGATGCCGTCGCCGCCGAGCGGCACACCCGGATGCAGGTCCGGGATGGGTGCGCGCGGCGGCTCCGGGGCGAGCCACACCAGGCCATCTTGCTCGGCGACCTCGGCCGGGCGGCGCAGCGTGGCCCGCTCCGGGATGGCCGATCCCTCCTCGAGGGCCGGGATGGCCACGCACCTGCCGTCGGCGGTGAACCGCCAGCCGTGGTACATGCACTGCAGGGTGCCGTCGGCGACCTGACCTGCGGACAGCCGCGCGCGGCGGTGCGGGCACGCGTCGGCAAAGGCCGCGAGGGTGCCGCCGAGGCGGGCCAGAGCCCAGCCCGACCCGGCGAGCCTGACCGCGACGGGCTCGGAGCCGACCTCGGAGGACAGCGCGACGGGATGCCAGAACCCCGAGAGCGCCGGATGCGCGTTGGTGAATTCGCCAGCAGCCATGGCCCTATCGTCTCGCACTGGCGTGCCCGGAGAGCCTGCCGGTGCGGGGATCGTTCCGGCGGCTATGGTCATGGAGTGCTGTCACGCTGGCAGGGCGGGCTCGCCGCGATCGTCGTCACGCTGCTTGCCGCCGTCCTGGTGGTTCTGGACATCAACGACGGGGCGATGCGCCGGTGGTGGGATGGTCACGCGCTCACCACCGACACCGTGTCCGGCCTGCTCGTACTGCTCATCACGCTGCTGGTGGTCGACCAGGTGGTCAGCCTCCGGCAGATCAACGACCGGGCCCGGGCCGTAGCCGCCCAGGCGGCGATCGTCATGACCCAGGCCATGCGCGCGTCACAGGCGGTCTCCCAGGCCACGGCCAAGGGCGCCAAACCGGAAGACCGGGATACCGCCGCGGACGAGTTGCGGACCTACATGATGATGCTGCTGGTCGCCGCGCCGGTGCTGATCGACGTCAGGGTGTCGCGGGCGTTCCTGGAGCAGGCCCAGTTCGTTGCCGCCGAGATGGCGCGCGCGCTGGGCGTGACGGCCAGGTCGCACGGTCCGGGGACACTCGCCGACGCTCGGCTGGACAGCGCGGTGCAGCAGCTGCGGACCGCGTCCACCCCGCTGCTGCAGGTGCTCGACCCGGAAACCCAGGCCGCCGTCCGCGGGGACGAATCGGCGTGAGCTGAGGTCACACTAGGCACCCTTCACCGCTGGGGCGCTGTACCGCCGGCTAGGCTTCCGCCGTCTTTGGGGTGCTATGAGCACGTGGGGGTGGCGGGATTGGGCGACTTCGAGGAAGTCGTGCGACTTCAGGCGGGCATCCGTGAGTGGCTGCTGCGCACGGCGCGGAACGGTCGTCATGAACTGCGCGGCATCCCGGCTCCGGCGGTCCTGCCGCTGCTGTGCGCGGCCGCGTTCGGGGCGGCGCTGACCGAGGCCGCCGACCTCGGCGGTACCGCGGCGGTGGCCAGGGTCGGGGTGCTGTCCTCGGTCGGGGCCAGCGCTCTGGGTGACATCCTCGGACAGGCCCTGGACCGGGTACGGTCGGCGCACCCGGGCGCGGAACCGTCGCGCGGTGACGTCCAGCGAGAGGTCTCCCGGGGCGTGCAGGAGGCCCTGTCGGCCGACGGCCCGCGGGCCGACGAGGTGCGATCCGACGTCGCGATGGTGCTGCGCGAGATCGACGCGGGCGGTACCGCCTTCCGCGCCGCGATCGAGGCGGGCGACGGGGACCTGGAGCGCGAGGTGCTCGCCGCGGTGGAGGCGGTGAGCACCGAGTTCGGCGAGCTGGAATTCCTGCTCGTCGACCTGGCCCGCGCGGCCCGAGAGATCCAGGACAGCCTCGGCGGCCAGGGCACCGAGCTGCGCGCCGCGAGCGAGCAGGTCGCGCGGCAGTCCGCCGACGTGCGCGTGATCCGCGAGGAACTGGCGGTTATCGAGCAGCGCACCCGGCAGTGGGTGCCCGGCTCCGGCCCGCCGGGCCAGGGCGGCCCGCGGTGGACGGACGGCTGCCCGTACCGCGGGCTGCTGCCCTACGAGCAGGCCCACGAGGCGGTGTTCTGCGGCCGCGGCCGGCTCATCGCGACGCTGGCCGGGACGCTGGCGCAGGCCGGCCTGGTCATGGTGACCGGCGCCTCGGGAGCGGGCAAGACCTCCCTGCTGCAGGCCGGCCTGATGCCCGCGCTGGCCCGAGGGGTGCAGGTCCCGGGATCATCAGCCTGGCTCCGGATCGCCATGAAAGCGGGGACGCGCCCGCTCGCCGAGCTCGCGGACCGGCTGGCGCAGCTTGATGACCGCGACCCCGCCGTGATCCGCAAGGGCCTGGCTGATGCCCCCGGCGACGCTCACCTGCTGATCAGCGAGATCATCCAGGGTGCCGGGGCCGCCCGGCTGGTCCTGGTCGTCGACCAGTTCGAGGAGATCTTCGCGGCCACTGGCCAAGACGGGGCGCGGGAGCGAGCCTCGTTCATCGACGCGCTATGCGCGGCGGCGACCAGGCCGGCCGGTCCCCGCGGCGAGCCTCCGGCGCTGGTGGTGATCGCGGTGCGCGGCGACCACTGGGACCGGTGCGCCGCCTACCCCGGGCTGGTCCGGGCCATGCAGCAGGACCAGGTCGTCGTCGGCCCGATGACCGACGCCGACCTGCGCCAGGTGATCACCGGGCCCGCCCAGGCGAGCGGCCTGACCGTCGAGCCGGACCTGGTGGAGGCCATCCTGGCCGACCTGCGCTCGGCCACGGACAAAGGCCCGGGCGGCCCGGGGGCCCTTCCGCTGCTCTCCCAGGCCCTGATGCTGACCTGGGAACGCCGCGACGGGACCCAGCTGACCAGGCGCGGCTTCCAGGACGCGGGTAACCAGGGCGGGATCGCCCGGGCCGTCGAGGTCACCGCCGAGACCGCCTACCGCGACCTGACCGAGGACCAGCAGGCGATCGCGCGGGAGGCGTTCCGGCGGATGACCGCCATGGGTCCTGACCGCCGGCCGGTCCGCCGCGCGGCAACCAGCCGCGAGCTGCACTCCGGGCGGCCCAAGAGCGAATGGCCCGAGGTCGACGCGGTCCTGGAGGCCTTCGCCCGCGGCCGCCTGCTGGTGCTGGACACCGGCCGCGCCGAGATCGCGCATGACGTCCTGCTGCAAGCCTGGCCGCGGCTGCGGGGCTGGCTGGCGGAAGACGAGACCAGCATGATCCTGTACGGCCAGCTGGCCGAGGATACAGCTCAGTGGCGCTCGAGCGGAGGTGACCGGACGCTGCTGTACCGCGGGGTCCAGCTGACCGCCACCGCGCAGGCCGCGCGTGTCTGGGACGCGGACCCGGGCCGCTACCCGGCGCTGAGCACGAGCGAGGCGGACTTCCTGCGGGCCAGCGGCCGGGCCCAGGCTCGCGGCCGGTGGCGGCGCCGGACGCTGGCCGCGATGGCGGTCGTGCTGGTCATCGCCGCGCTGGCCGGAGCGGGGATCGCGGTCAAGAACGCCAGGACCAGCGCTGCTCAGCAGAGCACGGCCAACACATCGCAGCGCCTGGCCGCGCAGAGCACGGCCCTGGACGCCGCCGATCCGGTCACGGCCGCGCTGCTGGCCGGGGCCGCCTGGCGGCTGGCCCCGACCGCGCAGGCCCGGTACAGCCTGCTCCAGTCGCTGGCCCAGCCGGTCCGCGGCGTCCTGACCGCGTCGTCGGGCGTGGTCACCGCGCTGGCCTACAACCCGGACGGCACCACGCTGGCGGCCGGGTACTCCGGCGGCGCGATCCGGTTGTGGGACCTGGCTTCGCACCGGCTGGTCAGCGCCACTGGCTGGGGCGCCGCGCCCCTGGCCCTGGCCTTCACCGGCGGCGGCAAGGAGCTCCAGGTCGCGGACGCCGCCGCGGCCGGCACCTGGAACCTGACCGACCAGGCCCGGATCACCGCGCATCCGTTCGCCAGCCCGGCGCAGGGTAACGCGGTCGCGTTCAGCCCGGACGGCCAGACCGTCGCCACCGGAGGTGCCGACGGGAACGTCCGGCTGTGGAACGCGGCTACCCAGCAGGAGATCGGGCCGCCGATGAGCTCGGACGCCAAGCCAGTGGCGGCCGTGTCGTTCAGCCCGGATGGCACGCTGGTCGCGGCGGGCAGCGCGGACGGCAACGTCCAGCTGTGGGACACGGCCACCCAGCAGGAGGCGGGAACGGCCCTGGTCGCTGGCGCGGCGGTGGTGGCCGCGCTGACGTTCAGCCCGGACGGCAAGCTGCTGGCCACCGGCGGCCAGGACGGCGCCGTCCGGCTCTGGGACGTCGCGACGCAGAGCCAGGCCGGCACGACGATGGCGACCGGCGACGCGGTGAGCGCCCTGGCGTTCGGCCCGGGCGGGACCACGCTGGCCAGCGCGGAGAGCGACGGCGCCACTGAGCTGTGGAACGTCCCCACGCACACGCAGACCGGGGCGGCGCTGACCGTGCAGGGCTCAGCGGGGGTGAGCGCGCTGGCCTTCAGCCCCGCGGCTGACGCGCTCGCCACGGGGAACGGCAACGGCAGCATTCAGCTGTGGAACCCGGCCGGCTTTCACCAGCCGTCCGCTCCGCTGGCGCTCGGATCAGTCGGTGTCGGATCAGTCGGTGCGGGCCCGGCGGCCGCCGGGCACACGCCCGCCGCGTTCAGCGCGGACGGCGGCCTGCTCGTGACCAGCAACGGGCACGGGACGGTCCGGGTGTGGGACGTCACCGGGAGACGGCCGGCCGGCCCGCCGATGGGCAGTTACCACACCGTGACCGGGCTCGCCCTCAGCCCGGACGGCAAGACCCTGGCCGTGGCCGGCAGCGGCGTGCAACTGTGGCAGACCGGCACCGGCCAGCGGATCGGCGCAACGCTGCCGTCGGCCGGGAACGGACGGTACCGGGCCGTGGCCTTCAGCCCGGACGGCACGATGCTGGCCACTTTGGGCCCGGACGGCACGGCACGGATCTGGGACGTGGCCACCCAGCAGCCGGACGGCGCGGCCATGACCGTGGACGGGCCGGGCACGACCGGCGGGGCGGTGGCGTTCAGTCCCGACGGCAAGACGCTGGCCACGGCGGGCGCCGGCGGCCAGGTCGAGCTGTGGAACGTGGCCACCCGCCAGCGGCTCGGCAAGCCCATGCCCGCGGGCCAGGGCGTCACCATGCTGGCGTTCAGCCCCGGCGGCGCCACGCTGGCCACTGCGGCCAGCGGCGGCAGCGTCCGGCTGTGGAACGTGACGACCCAGCAGGAGATCGGCGTCCCGATGACCGCCGACGCCCAGCCGGTCTACGCGGTGGCGTTCGGTCCCGGCGGCGGAACGCTGGCCACCGCCGGCGGCGACGGCAGCGTCCGGATCTGGGACGTAGCGACCCAGCAGGAGATCGGCGCGCCGATGACAGCCGGGATCCAGCCGGTGTACGCGGTGGCGTTCGGTCCCGGCGGCGGAACGCTGGCCACCGCCGGCGGCGACGGCGCGGCCCGGACCTGGGACGTGGCCTTCCCGGCCAACCTGGTACCGGCCGCGTGCGGCATCGCCAGCGGATCCCTTACCAGGCAGCAATGGGCTGACTACGCTGGAAGCCAGCCATTTCAGCAGGTCTGCCCCGCGGGGTAGCCGCCGTCGCACACACCAGGACGTCGTCATCGGAGTCAGGGGCAGGCACTCGTCGGGAGTACCCGCGAGCACCACGGTGGTGCTCGCGGTCGTCGGCGCTGCCCTGCTCGTCGCGGCCGGCGTCGTCGCGGCCTTCACGCTGGGCGGATCCGGTGCCCGGCCGCCCGGGCACGGTGCCGCCGCCGCGACCGGGGCGGTCTCATCCAGCGGCCCGGTGACCGCGACCGCTGCGGCGTCGCATCACGATCCGCTCGGCTCGCCGGCGGCCTCGTACGTGTCGACCCGGGACGGCGTCGTCGTGGCCGCGGTCTACGATCTGCGCAGCGGCCAGACCTGGCAGCTCGGGCGGGGGCAGCCGCAGGACGAGGCGAGCGTGGTCAAGCTCGACGTGCTCGAGACCCTGCTGGCCGAGCGGGGCCGCAGCGGCACCGGGCTATCGGCCGGTGACCGCAGCCTGGCCGGGCAGATGATCGAGGACAGCGACAACGACGCGGCGACCAGCCTGTGGGACGAGGTCGGCGGGGCCGGCGGCATCCGGTCGTTCAATACCTCGGCCGGCCTGGCCGACACGGTGCCGTCGTCGTGCGTGGACTGCCCCGGATTCCCCTGGCCCGGATGGGGTCTGACCACCACGACCCCCGCCGACCAGCTGACCCTGCTGCGCACCCTGGTCGAGCCGAACTCGCTGCTGACCAGTACCGAGCGCAGCTACGCCTTGTCGCTGATGGAAAACGTGACGCCAGACCAGCGATGGGGCGTCACCGGCGGTGTGCCGGCGCAGGTCACCGTGGCGCTCAAGAACGGCTGGCTCCCGCTGAACAGCGCGAACAACAACTGGCAGATCAACAGCGTGGGCTGGATCTCGGGCAGCGGACGAGACTACCTGATCGCCGTGCTGAGCACCGGGAATCCGACCGAGCAGTACGGCATCGACACCATCGACCAGCTGGCCGCCATGGTGTGGAACGCCATGGCCTGAGCGGCCGGGTCAGAGCTGGTTCCACCGGTAGGTAGGCAGTCCGTACCGCGTCGCGACCGGGTTCCACTGACCGACGAAGGCCCGCTTGCCGGTGGTGGCCAGGGCATCGGGCCCGGCCGCCGCCTCCTGCGCGGGCTGGCCGCCCGGCGTAGCCTCCACCGGCGCCGAGGCCGCCCCGCCGGGCGAAGAGGCGGGGCCGCGCTGAAGCGGGTGCGCGATCAGCATCACCGCCGCGGTGATCCCGCCCACGGCCAGGAAGGTAGCCAGGTACTGGTGACCTTGTTCTCCTCTGGTGAGGGCCATCGCCGTCTCCCCTGCGCCCTGTCGGTGACAACTGACCTTTGGGACGCCGGGGGCACATCACGGTTGGCAAAACCCGTCTCTATTGTCCCAGTCGAGACATTCCCCGCTGCCGGGCCAGCGCGGCCGGGGTCAGGCCGGCCAGGGCCCGGCATTCCCGGGTCAGGTGCGCCTGATCGGCGTACCCGGCCTCGGCCGCCAGAGCGGCCAGGTCGTGGCCAGGATGGACTCCAGCCTGCCCGCTCGGCGGCCCGGCGTCGATCCGGGCCACGAAGCGGCGGAAGCGGAGCACCCGCTGCAGGGTCTTAGGTCCGTAGCCGACGACCGCGTGGCAGCGGCGGCGCAGCTGCCGCATGCTCAGCCCGATCTCCGCCGCGACGTCTTCGGCGCGCGTCCGCGGGTCGGCCAGCAGGACCGCGGCCCGGGTCGCGGCCGGGTCGGGGTCGCCCTCGGTGACCAGCGCGGCGGCCAGCTCCAGGGCGCGGGTCGCGGCGGTCTGGGGATCGAGCGTGCCCGGCAGCCGGCTGGCGTCGCGGCGGCGCACATCTGACAGGTCGACCCGCTGGTCGCGGAGTTCGCTGAGCGGGACGCCGAGCGCCGGCCCGCCGGCGCAGGGCCGGAAACGGACGCCGACGATCACCCCGCCGGCCTTCATCACGGTCCGGACCGGGCCGGTGTCCGGGCCCGCCAGGTACGCGCCCCGGCCCGGTTCCCAGATCAGGTCGCTGCACGCATCGGGCAGCACCAGAGTCTCCCGGTCCGCGGCACCGTCCGGGGTGACCTGCGCCCACAGGCACGCGATGGCGTGCCGCAGACCGGGCGGAGCGGGCCATTCGGTGTAGCCGGGCGGCAGGTCACGCAGGCCGGCAGGCTGGGAAGCCACCCTGCCAGCATGCCACGTCGGCGGCCGTTTCGTTCAATACGGGACGGCCCGGACGTGCTGTGATGGAGGCCATGAACACTCCTGACTTTGATGCCGCGGCGGCCTTCATCGTCGCGAACGCGCGGGTTATCGACCGGCGCCGGTTCTACCGGCTGTTCGGTGACGGCGACGCCCGGCCAGTGCGGGACGCGGTGGCCGCGTACCGCAACGACGACGGCGGGTTCGGGCACGCCCTCGAACCGGACCTCCGGGACCCGGCCAGCCAGCCCGGCGCGACCGAGATGGCCCTGCGCATCATGGATGAGACCGGCTCGTGGGATGACGAGCTGGCCCGGGGGGCCTGCGACTGGCTCGAGTCCGTCGCGCCGGCCGAAGGCGGCACGGTGGCGGTCCATCCCTCGGTAAACAGCTGGCCGCACGCGCCTTGGTGGGCGCCTGAGGCCGGGCATCCGGCCTCGCTGATCCAGACCGGCATGATCGCCGGGACCTTGCACGCCCGCGGCGTGCGCCATCGCTGGCTGGACCGGGCGACCGAGACGATGTGGACCCGGCTCGCCGAGGTGTCCGACCCGGGCGCCTATGACATGTTCGGCATACTCCGGTTCCTCCAGCACGTACCGGACCGCGACCGGGCCCGGGAGGTGCTCAGCCGGGTCGGGCCGCTGATCCTCAGCGGGAACCTAGCCGCCCTGGACCCGGCGGCTTCCGGTGAGGTGCACTCGCCGCTGGACTTCGCGCCCGAGCCGGATTCGCTGGCCCGTGAGCTGTTCGACAAGCCGGTCATCGAGGCCCATCTCGATCATCTCGCCCAGGCTCAGCGCGACGACGGCGGCTGGATGTTCAACTGGCCGGCCTGGTCGCCGGCCGCGGAACGAGAATGGCGCGGCTTCCTCACCGTCGATGCCCTGCGCGTGCTGCGGGCCAACGGCCGCTGGACGGCCTAACGGTGGCCCAGCGGGACGACGGCCGCGGTGTAGTTGACCTCAACGGCGCCGCGGCCGCGGACGGCCAGCGGCCGGGCCGCTAGCGTCGCGACGTCCACCAGGTAGCCGCTCCCGGTCGTCGCGTCAGCGATGAGCGATGAGCCGCCCGGCAGCCAGCGCGCCCAGGCGATGTCCGCGCCCAAGGCCAGGAGGCTGTAGCGGGCCCCGGGCGGGGTGTAGGCACCGATGATCCCGCGGGCCCGGCCGATGACCGTCACCTGGCCGCGGGCCGGGTTCCACAGGGCGAGGACCAGGCCCGCCGGGCCCGGGCCCGGCTGCGACTGGACCACGATGCCGTTCGCGGTCGCGAGGCCGGCGCCGCTGAACAGGTCGGCGAGGCCGTCGCCGCCCGGCAGGTACCAGCCGCGCGGCAGGGTCAGCTGGCGGACGGCACCGGGGCCGGTGACTGGCGTCTCGGTCAGGGTGGTGGCGGTCTGCGACATGAACAGCTCCCGCCCGTCGGCGGACAGGAAGACCGTCTGCCCGGCTCCCGCGATCCCGATCGTGCCGGTGGCTACGTCCAGGTAGCGGACCACCTGAGACCAGTGGCCCAGGGCGGGCACGAAGGTCCCGGCCGGATCGACCCAGTACACGCGCCCGCCCGCCGGTACCAGGGGCAGGTAGTGCGCGTTGACCTCCGGCACGGCGTGCTCGCTGACGGCGCCGCCTGGTTGGAGGTAGCCCACCCGCAAACTCGTCCCGTCGAACCAGACCAGCGCCACCGATGACGAGACGGCCTGGGCCGGGCCGACTGGCCGCACTCCGCCTGCCGTAGGGCTCAGCCGTAGAACAGGGGCTCCATGACCGTGCGGGCGCGGCGGGCGGCGCGGCGGTAGTCCTGCTCGAGGGCCTG
>Ga0070730_10004074_pt1 | contig 12944 bp, 11 predicted proteins | sample Coa_R1_3_FD_66447 | JGI IMG/M metagenome (GOLD analysis project Ga0070730, IMG submission 66447) | Surface soil microbial communities from Centralia Pennsylvania, which are recovering from an underground coalmine fire - Coalmine... | ecosystem: Environmental > Terrestrial > Soil > Unclassified ...
TACCGGCACCTCGCGCTGGGCGTGATAAGAGTCCGCGACGGCCAGATCGTGCACTACGACGACTACATGGACCCGATCGTCCTGGCCCGCCTACTGCCGGACCGCAGAACTGGCGGCCACGCTGAACGCCGGCCCCTGACCGCGCCCCGCGAAACAAGACGTTTTACCGTAGTGTCATGCGGGGCGTCGCATGGTGGGGTGCAATCTCTGCGGTCGCGGCTCCGGTCCTGCTGATCGGCGGGTGGACGGTGGCCGCCGGGCTGCAGCCGGGATTCGACCCGGTGGCCGATACGGTCAGCGCGCTGGCCGCGATCGGCGCGACCGACCGGTGGGTCATGAACCTGGTGTTCGTCCTGGTCGGCGCCTGCTACATCCTGACCGCGCTGGCGCTGCGGTCGGCGAAGACGGTCGGGCGGATGATCCTGATCGCGGGCGCGATCGCGGGCATGTTGGTCGCGGCCAACCCAGAGCACGCCGGGGGCTTCGGCTCGGTTCCGCACTTCGTCTTCGCCTCGCTCGGCTTCGCCGGGCTGACCCTCTGGCCTGCCGCAGCCGCCAGAAAAGGCCCCGAGGTCCCGTGGGGCCTGCGTTCAGCCCCGGCCGTCGCGGCCGTCGTGGTGCAGTTCGCCCTGCTCGCCTGGTTCGGCACCGAGCTGATCCTGGCCGGCGGGCAGGTCGGGCTGGCCGAACGGGTCATGGGCGCCGCCCAGGCCACCTGGCCGCTGGCCGTGGTGCTGTCCTGCTACCTCCCGGTCCGGGCGCCCGTCCTGGTTGAAACGGTGAATCAGACCAGCAACGCATAGGCCCCGGCGGCCGCGGCGGCGCCGAGCAGCGAGCCGGCTACCACCTGCGCCACGCTGTGGTCCCGCACCGCCACCCGCGCCCAGCCGAGCAGCCCCACGAGCACGTAGCCGCACAGCACCGGCGGCCCGTACATCAAGGCCAGGATCGTCACCGAACCGGACGCCACCGCGCAGTGGATGGAGATCTTCCATACCATCGTGATCAAAGCCAGCACCGCCACGCTGGCCAGCGTGAAGGCCAGGTAGCCGGTCAGCAGGGGCGGCGCGCCCAGGACCAGCAGCAGGATCAGCCCGGCCGCGACCGACGCGGTGATGAAGGCCAGGACCAGCAGCCGCGGGCGCCGCGCGCCCACGTTCCGGTCGCTCCATCGGCCGTGCCGCACGCCGTAGGAGATGAACAAGGTCGGCAGCACGGCGGTGAACAGCGCGGCCAGCAGCCCCCAGCCGACTCCCGCGCGCCCGTCGGCGTGCCAGCCGATCCCGACCACGGTCAGGATCAGCCAGTTCTTCGGCTCCAGCCAGTACGTGACCCGCCGGGCCCAAGCTTGACGCGCGCCCATGGGCAGAAGGTACCGTCCCGCATATGGCGGCGCGAAGCGGCAGGCAGTTCCTCGAGCGGCTATCCGCCGCCCGGGTCCACGTCGAGATCCAGGGCGAGACGGTGACCGGGCACCTGGGCGACCATCCCGCCTTCCGCAACGTCATCGCCAGCTACGCCGACCTCTACGACATGCAGCACGATTCCGCCTACCGCGACGTGCTCACCTACCCGTCCCCCAAGACCGGCGACCCGGTCGCGACGTCCTTCCTCACCCCGCGCACGCCCGAAGACCTGGACAAACGGCAAAGAGCGTGCAAGACGTGGGCCGATCGCTCGCTCGGCATGCTGGGCCGGACCCCGGACTACCTGAACAGCGCGCTGATGGCCCTGGCCGCGTCCGCGGACTGGTTCGCCCAGGCCAGCCCGGGATTCGGCGACAACATCAAGAACTACTACGAGAAGGTCCGCGAGGACGACCTGCTGTGCACCCACACGCTGGTCCCGCCGCAGGCCAACCGGGCCGTGGCCGCCAGCCAGCAGGCCCGCGGCACGCTGATGGCTCACATCGCCAGCGAGGACGACAACGGCATCGTGGTGCGCGGCGCGCGGCTGCTGGCCACCATCGGGCCGTTCGCCGACGAACTGCTCGTGTTCCCCTCGACCCTGCTGCGCAACACGCCCGAGGACAAGCAGTACTCCTTCGCCTGCGCGATCCCGAACGACGCCCCCGGGCTGCGCTACCTGGCCCGTGAGCCGCTCGATTACGGCCGTCCCCGGCACGATCACCCGCTCGGATCCCGGTTCGAGGAGTCCGACGCGGTCGTGGTGTTCGACGACGTGCACGTGCCCTACGAGCGGTGCTTCGTGCTCGGCGACCCCGAGCTGTGCAACGGCTTCTACACCCGGACCTCGGCCGTGGTCCACATGACCCACCAGGTCATCGCGCGCACCACGGCCAAGACCGAGTACATCCTCGGCCTGGTCAGCCTGCTCACCGAGGCCATCGGCATCGAGCAGTTCGGCCACGTCCAGGCCGACGTCGCCGAGGTCATCACCACGCTGGAGATGCTCCGCGCGTTCGGCCGCGCGGCGCTGGCCGACGCCGAGCCGAACGAGTTCGGCGTGCTTACCCCGGCCTGGGCCCCGCTGAACACCGCCCGCAACCTGTACCCCCGGCTCTACCAGCGGTTTCCCGAGATCTTGCGCAAGCTCGGCGCGTCCGGCCTGATGGCCACGCCCACCGAGGCCGACGTGACCGGCCCCGCCGCGGCCGACATCGAGACCTACCTGCAGGCCGCCGCGCTGGGCGGCGCCGAGCGGGTCAGGCTGTTCCGGCTGGTCTGGGACACCTGCATCTCGGCCTTCGCCGGCCGGCAGGCGCTGTACGAGTACTACTTCTTCGGCGACCCGGTGCGGATGGCCGGCGCCTACGTGGCCAGCTACGACCGCGAACCGTACAAGGCCGCCGTCCGCGCCTTCCTGGAACGCCCCTGACCGGCGCGCCCCCAAGCCAAGCCCCGCCGCACGAGCTACTATCTCAGCATGCGTATGGCCGGGTTTGTACTCCCAGGTCGGCGGAGGAGTCATGAGTAAGGGGACCCTGATCCTGTTCATCTGGATCCTCATCGGCGCCGCCGCCGCTGGTCAGCGCGGTTATTTCGGCATCTCCCACTTCGGCTGCACGCAGGGCGCGACGGTGGCCGTGACCATCGCCGCGGGCCCGCTCAACTACATCGGCCTGAACCCCACGATCAACTGCACCACCCCCAAGCCCAGCAGCTAAGCCCAGCTGAGCTCCGTTCAATCCTGGCCGCGCGCACCATGTTCCGTTCGGTCAAAATCTCTTTTTATTCCGAACGGACCGTGGCTCACCGCGGCGAGGACCGCAGCGTGTCCTCCGCGAGCTGGCGCAGCCGGTAGCGCTGCGTCTTGCCGCTGATGGTCTTGGGCAGCTCGGCCACGAACTCCACCACCCGCGGGTACTTGTAAGGGGCGATGGACTGCTTGGCGAAATCCTGCAGCTCGGCGGCCTTGTCCTGGTCCGCGGCGGCGCCCTCGCGCAGCACCACGTAGGCCTGGACGATCATGCCCCGGTCGGCGTCCGGCGCGCCGACCACGGCCACCTCGAGCACGTCCGGGTGACCGAGCAGCGCCTCTTCCACCTCGGGCCCGGCGATGTTGTAGCCCGCCGAGATGATCATGTCGTCGCTGCGGGCCTGGTACCAGTAGTAGCCGTCGGCGTCGCGGGTGTAGGTGTCGCCGGTGATGTTCCAGCCGTGCTGGACGTACACCTGCTGGCGCGGATCGCTCAGGTAGCGGCAGCCGGTCGGGCCCTTGACCGCGAGCCGGCCGGGCTGGCCGTCGGGTACCTCCGCGCCGTCCGCGTCTAGGATCGTAGCCAGGTATCCGGGCACGGCCTTGCCCGTCGAGCCGGGGCGGATGTCGCCGTCGGCGGCGCAGATGAAGATGTGCAGCATCTCGGTCGAGCCGATGCCGTCGATGATCGCGATGCCGGTGGCCGCGCGGAAGTCCTCCCACACCGACTTGGGCAGGTGCTCCCCGGCCGAGATGCAGCGCCGCATGTTCTTCAGCGAGGACGCCTTCCCGGCGGCCAGCATGGCCCGGTAGGCGGTGGGCGCGGTGGACAGCACGGTCACGCCGTGGGCCGCGATCGCGTCTGCCAGCTCGGCCGGGGTGGCGCGCTCGATGAGCAGCGTGGACGCGCCCGCGCGGAGCGGGTACAGCAGCAGCCCGCCCAGCCCGTAGGTGAAGCCGAGCGGGGGAGTGCCGGTGAATACGTCGTCCCGGTGCGGCTTGATCAGGTAGTGGGAGAACGTGTCGCAGGTGGCCAGGATGTCCCGGTGGAAATGCATGGCCACCTTGGGCTGCCCGGTCGTCCCCGAGGTCGACGCCAGCATGGCCACGTCGTCGGCCGCGGTGAGCACCGGCGTGAACGCGCCATCCTTGGCCGCGCAGCGGGCGGCCAGGTCATCGGGCCCGTCGCCGCCGTAGCACACCGTGGGCAGCCCGGGCGCGCCGAGGGCCAGGTCTTCGGCGATGCGGTGGTCGCAGATGGCCAGGCTCGGCTCGGTCAGCCCGGTGATGGTGGCGATCTCCTTCGGGCGCAGCAGCGCCATGGTGGTGACGGTCACCCCTCCGGCCTTGGTCACCGCCAGCCAGGCCGCGGCGAGCCAGGGGCTGTTCGGGCCGCGGAGCAGGACCCGGTTGCCCGGCTGGAGGCCGAAGTCCTCGGTCAGCACTTGCGCGAGCTGGTTGGTCAGGCGGACCGTCTCGCCGTACGTCCAGGTTTGCGTGGGGGAGCGCAGGCAGGGCCGGTCCTGGCCCTCGCGGGCGGCGGTCGCGTCGAGCAGTTCCGCGGCGCAGTTCAGCCGCTCGGGGTACCTGAGCTGGGGCAGGTCGTACAGGAACTCCGGCCACTGGTCCTGCGGGGGGAGCCGGTCACGGCAGAAGGTGTCGGTATACGCCGAAGGGGAGAGCCACATCTGGCCGCACTTCCTTGTGTCCCGTAAGGTTGATCAAGAGTATTTACCTTTTGTGACGGCAGTCAAGAGATCGCCATACCAGGAGCGCCGCAGATGAGCCCGTTCCGTGCTTCGGCCCCGCTGACCAGCCAGTGGCAGCACTTCCGGTTCGCGCTGGCCGACGGCGTGGCCACCGTGACCCTTGACCGCCCGGACAAGCTCAACGCGCTCACGTTCGAAGCGTACGCCGACCTGCGGGACCTGCTCGCCGAGCTCCCGCAGCGCGGCGACGTGCGGGTCCTGGTCGTGCGGGGCAGCGGCCGGGCGTTCTGCTCGGGCGGCGACGTCAACGAGATCATCGGCGCCACCTTGTCCATGCCCCCGGACCAGCTGCTGGCCTTCACCCGGATGACGGGCGAGGTCATCCGGGGCATGCGCGAGTGCCCGGTGCCGATCATCGCGGCCGTGCACGGCATGGCGGCCGGGGCCGGGGCGGTCATCGCGCTCGCCGCGGACTTCCGGGTCTGCACCCCCGCGGCCCGGTTCGCGTTCCTGTTCACCAAGGTCGGGCTGTCCGGCGCGGACATGGGCGCGGCCTACCTGCTGCCCCGGCTGGTCGGGCTCGGGCACGCGACCCGCCTGCTGATGCTCGGCGACACGGTCCACGCCGACGAGGCGTTCCGGATCGGGCTGGTCTCTTCGCTGGTGCAGGCCGATGAGTTCGAGGAGGCCGTGAGCGGGCTCGCGAGCCGGCTCGCGTCCGGGCCCACCCAGGCCTACGCGCAGACCAAGGCCCTGCTGACCCGGGAGCAGGACATGAGCCTGTCGGCCGCGGTCGAGCTGGAGGCGATGACCCAGGCCCTGCTGATGAAGGGCCAGGACTACGCCGAGTTCCACGCCGCGTTCACCGCTGGCCGCCAGCCGCAGTGGCAGGGGCGCTGACCGAGCCTGCCTTCTAGGCTGTGTCTGTGGAGACCTTCACGTTTCTTTTCACTGACATCGAGGGCTCGACCGCCCTGCTGCGGCGATTGAGAGAAGGTCTCTACGCGCAGGTACTCGCCGATCATCGCTCGCTCATCCGGTCCGGCCTGGCCGCTCACGGCGGCCGGGAGGTGGACAACCAGGGAGACGGCCTGTTCGCCGTGTTCTCCTCACCGAGCGCCTGCCTGGCCGCGGTCATCGACATGCAACGGGCTCTGGCGGCTCATGCCTGGCCCGCGGGGGAGCGCGTCCAGGTGCGGATGGGCATCCACACGGGCGAAGCGTCGGCGACGGGCACCGGCCTGGTCGGCCTGGATGTCCACCGCGCCGCCCGGGTGGCCGCGGTGGGGTACGGCGGTCAGGTCCTGCTGTCGGAGTCGGCGTCGATCCTCGTCCGCGATTCCCTCCCGGCTGACGCGGCGCTGAAGGATCTCGGCGTCCACCGGCTGAAGGACCTCGGCCGCCCGGAACACATCTTCCAGCTCCAGGCCCCCGGCCTGCGGGCCGACTTCCCCCCGCTGCGCTCGCTCGGCAACCTGGCCTTGCCGAACAACCTCCCGGCCCAGCTCTCCACGTTCATCGGACGCGCCCAGGAGCTGTCTGAGGTCCGCGCCCTGATGGATACCTCGCGCATGGTCACCCTGACCGGCGCGGGCGGATGCGGCAAGACGCGGCTGAGCCTGCAGGTCGCCGCCGAGATGCTCGACGGCTGCGGCGACGGGGTGTGGCTGGTCGAGCTGGCCGCGGTCGCCGATCCGCAGGCGGTGCCGGCGGTCATCTCCGGAACGCTCGGGATTGTCCCGCAGCCGGGCAGGCCGGCCCTGGAGACCCTGCTCGATGCCCTGGTCCCGCAGGACATCCTGATCGTGCTCGACAACTGCGAGCACCTGATCGACGCCTGCGCCAAGACCGCCGACGCCCTGGTCCGGCGGTGCCCGCGGCTGCGCCTGCTCAGCACCAGCCGCGAGCCGCTCGGCATCAGCGGCGAGACCATCTACCGGGTGCCATCGTTGTCCCTTCCGCGAGCCGGCGACCCCGGCTCGGTGGTGCCCGGGTCCTCGGACGCGGTGGCGCTGTTCGTCGACCGGGCCCGGGCCCAGGGCATCGCGCTCACGGTCGACCAAGAGACGGCCCCGGTCATCGTGTCGATCTGCCGGCGGCTGGACGGGCTGCCGCTGGCCATCGAGCTCGCCGCCGCCCGGTTGCGCTCCTTGTCCCTGAACGGCCTCAACGATCGCCTCGACCAGCGGTTCCGCCTGCTGACCGGCGGGAGCCGGACCGCCCTGGCGCGCCAGCAGACGCTGTGGGCGACCGTCGACTGGTCGTATTCGCTGCTCAACGGGGCCGAGGAGTCACTGCTGCGGCGCCTGTCGGTGTTCGCTGAGTCCTTCGACCTCGACGCCGCCGAGGCGGTCTGCGGTTTCGGGGACATCGAGGTGTTCGACGTCGCCGAGCTGCTTGGCGCCCTGGTGGACAAGAGCCTGGTCGTGGCCGAGCCGGCCGGCGGCGCCCTGCGCTACCGGCTGCTGGAGACGATCCGCCAGTTCGCCGCGGAACGCCTCGGCGAGGCAGGCGAGGACGAGCCCGCCGTCCTCGCGGCGGCCCATAGCCAGCATTACCTGTCTGTCGCCGAGGCGGCGGCCCCTCATCTGAGGGGATCCGACCAGGGAGGCTGGTTCGCCCGGCTGGACGCCGATCATGCGAACCTGCGGCATGCGGCCCGCTATGCGTCCCGCGTCCCAGACGGGACCGAGCAGATGCTGCGCTTCGCCGTAGCCCAGAGCCGCTACTGGCTGGGACGCGGCCGGGCCGGTGAAGCCCTGGACCTGCTCACGCCGGCGCTCGAGCGGCCCGATGCCCGGGCGGACCCGATGCTGTTTGGCGAGGCCCTGGTCGTGGCCGCGAGCATCTCCCGCATCACCGACATAGCCTCGGCGCAGCGGTACGGCGAACAGGCGGTCGAGTTCGCCCGCCAGCTGGACGATGGCCGGCTGCTCATCGAGGCCCTGGCCAACCTCAGCTCGGCCTGCTACTTCGCTGGCGAGGCCGAGCGTGGCCTGCCGCTCGGTCAGGAAGCCGTCGAGCGGGCCCGGCCTCTGGCTGATGACGTCCTGCTCGCCGAGGCCCTGTCGGGATACCTGATGTGCATCGACCTGGTCGACCCGGTCCGTGCCTGGAACCTGTTCAACGAGGCCATCGCCTGCACCCAGCGCTCTGGCGACCAGCTGTTCGCGTGCATCCTTTACAACAACGCGGGCGTGCACGCGCTCCGCGTCGGTGACATCCCCGCCGCCCGGGCCTATCTGGAAGCGGCGGCCCAGGCCGCGCAGGCGACCGGGGAGAACAGCGACAGCGTGGCGATCAACCTAGGCTGGGTGCGGCGCCTGGACGGCGACCACGACGGATCGCGGTCCAGCTTCGAGGCCGCGCTGCGGATGAGCCGCCGCAGCGGCCATCGCTCCGATATCGCCTACGCCGTGCTCGGCCTGGCGTGCGTGGCCGAGGATGCGGGCGAGTGGCCGCGGGCCTGCGTGCTCCACGGCGTCGCGCAAGCCACTCTCGACCGGACCGGAGAGCCCTGGCAGGAGCCCGAAGGTCGCTATCGCCGTGAAAGCCTCGCGCAGCTTCGCGGGCACCTCAGCCAGGAGCAGTTCGACCGGGACTACGCCCGGGGCCTGGCGCTGAGCCCCGACCAGATCGGCCCGGTAGCGTACGGGCATGGCATCGACTGAGAAGATCGCGGCGTTCCTCGCCGAACCGCGCAACGTCGTCGTGGCCGGGATCCGCCGCGACGGGCGCCCGCACCTGAGCCCCAACTGGTTCTACTGGGACGGCGAGCGCTTCTACGTCTCGACCACGCGAGGCCGGGTGAAGTACGCGATCTTCCGGCGTGACCCGCGGGCCCAGCTGCTCATCGATGACCCCGCCGGCTTCCGGGCCGTGCTGGTCCCGGCCACGGTCGAGATCCGCGAGGACATCGCCGCCGAGCTGCCCCGCTTCCGGGCCATCCGCGACAAGCACGGGATGAAGATCCTGGAGGATCAGGAGCACCTGCGGGCGCTGGAGGCAGAGGGCCGGGTGCTGCTGGCCATCACCCCCGACACGCCGCCGTCGGGCTGGACGACTTGGGGCCTGGACTGAGCCTTACTACCCCGCCTTCCGCGCTATCCCCAGGATCCGCGGTGCCACCGGCCAGGCCAAGGCGTCCGGCGGGAACCGGAAGCCACGGATCCGCTCGATGGTGAACACCCGGTCGATGGCCGCCTGGGTCTGACGCTGGGGATGGCACCCGCCCATCAGCCGCGGCCACACCAGGTCGGCGGCCTGCTGGAACCCGGCGAACAGGACGTCGCGGCTGCGCACGTGCTCGTAGAAGCGCAGCTCGCCGCCGGGCCGCAGGACCCGGTGGAACTCGGTAAGCGCCGCGGAGGGGTCGGCCACCGAGCACAGCAGCCCGGACACGACCACGGCGTCGAACGAGCCGTCCGGCGCCGGAAGCTCATCCGCGGACCCGTCCGCGACCCGGATCGGGACCGGGGCGGCCGCGGCCGCCTCGACCGCGCGGCTGCGCAGGTACGGCTCGGGTTCGACCGCGACGACCTCACGTACAGAAGGCGGATAGTGCGGGAAGTTCAGGCCGTTGCCCGGGCCGACCTCCAGCACCCGGCCGGACAGCCCGGAAAGCATCTCCTTGCGGAGCTCCCGGTTGCCGCGTTCCTCGTTGCGCCCGCCGAACCGGGCGAAGTACCGGGCGAAAAGGGGATTGTTCACCAGCGCCATGCTCATCTACTTATCACGCCTCGTCCTGGGCTAGGTGGGGTAGAACTCAGCTATGAAGGCAACGCTGGTAGCACTGGCCCTGGCCGCGGTGGCCAGCTGCGCGACCCAGAGCTCCGCCGCCGCAGCCCCCGCGGGCTGGCACACGGAGCGCAGCGGCACCACCAGCACCCTGTACGACGTCGGGTGCCTGTCCGCGTCGCACTGCTTCGCGGTCGGCGACGCCGGGACCCTGCTGGCCACCACGGACGGCGGCCGCACCTGGCACCACCAGGCCAGCCCGACTCGGGCGCCGCTGTACCGGATCGCCTGCGCGCCCCCGGCCTCCTGCTACGCGATCGCCCGGCCGGACACCATTGTCATGACGCACGACGCCGGCGCTCGCTGGACCAAACGAACGCTTCCCGTTCACGTCCCCGGGCTGTCGCTGGCGGGATGCGTGATCGGCGATGGCCCGAGTCCGCAGGGGGAGATGCCGTGCCGGCTGGGGTTGCTGGACATCTCCTGCCCCAGCGCCTCCACCTGTTACGCGGTCGCCACCGCGGCCAGCGGATGGGACACCAATCCCATTTCCCCGGGCAGCGGCGCCGCACCCGGGAGCTCCCTCTGGCTCACCCGGAACAGCGGGGCCACCTGGACCCACCAGCCGATCCCGTCCGGCGTGGTCTGCAACGGAGACTGCAGCCAGCCGTACCGTTACCCGCTGGAATGGGTATCGTGCGCGCCCTCCGGGCCATGCTGGGCCGGCGGCAACCAGCTCATCGGCAGCCACGAGGGGTTCGCCTCCGCCCTGCTGGTGACGTCGGCCCCCGGCCGGCCCTGGCGCCTGGAGCCGGGCTGTGCCGTGAACAACCCCTGCTCGGAGCCGCCCACCGACCTGGGTTCCTGCCCGGCCAGCACCGGCTGCTACGCGGTCAACAATTCCAACCCGTTCGGCGACGACAGCAGCACCATAGGCATTTACACCGCTACCGGGCGGAACGGCCCCGGCGTCACGGTGCCGTCCGGCCTGTACATCAGCGACATCGCCTGCCCGGCCGCCCGCACCTGCTACACGGCCGGCGCCGGCGGGACGATCACCCGAACCACCAACGGCACCAGGTTCGCGAAGGTCAAGGCCCCGGTCCGGCGGAACCTGAACGGCATCACCTGCATCACCACGACCGCCTGCTACGCCGTCGGCGCCGACGGCGCCATCGAGGCCTACAACACCGAGTAACGCGAGCCGGCCGCGGCGCGCTCGCATCAACGTGGGTCGTTAGCCATGCCATAGCAGGGTTATTGACCCACGATCATCACAGCTGGGCCTGCGTTCAGCGGTACAGCTCGCGGGCGATGATCGAGCGCTGCACCTCCGAGGCGCCCTCGTAGATGCGCGGCGCCCGCACCTCGCGGTACAGGTGCTCGAGCAGGTGGCCCTGGCGCAGCGCCCGGGCCCCGTGGATCTGCACCGCGGCGTCCACTACGAACTGGGCCGCCTCGGTCGCGAACAGCTTGGCCATGGCGGACCTCGCGGTGATCCGGGCCTCGCCCGCGTCGTAGGCCGCCGCCGCCGCGTAGACCAGCAGCCGCGCGGCCTCGGTCCGGGTTGCCATCTCGGCCAGCAGGTGCGCGATGGCCTGCTGATCCTTCAGCGGGCCGCCGAACGCCGTCCGGCTGCCCGCGTGCCGGACAGCCGCGTCGAGGGCGGCCTGGGCCATGCCGACCGCGAACGCGCCCACACTGGGCCGGAACAGGTCCAGCGTGCGCATCGCGACCCGGAAGCCGCGGTCCGGTTCGCCCAGCAGCTCGGTCCGGTCCACCCGCACGCCGTCGAAGGTCAAGGTGCCGATCGGGTGCGGGCTGATCATGTCCAGGTGCTCGCCGTGCAGCCCGGCCCGGTCGCCGGGCACCGCGAACGCGCTTACCCCCCGGGCTCCCGCGCCCTGGGTGGTCCGGGCGAAGACGGTGTAGACGTCGGCCTCAGGGGCATTGGAGATCCAGGTCTTCTGGCCGGTCAGCCGCCACTCGTCGCCGTCCGGCTCGGCGCGCAGGCTCAGCGCGGCCGCATCCGAGCCAGCCTCCGGCTCGGTGAGCGCGAACGCCGCCACGGCGTCCCCGGCGGCGATGGCGGGCAGCCAGCGCCGGACGGTGACCTCCTGGCCTGACTGCAGGATCGGGTACGCGCCCAGACCCTGCAGGGCCAGCGCCGTCTCCGCCTCGGTGCTCTGCGTGGCCAGTGCCTCCCGCAGTAGGCACAGGTCGGTAGCGGCGGCCTCCCTGGATACGGCGTCGCCGGTGATTCCCGGAAACAGCCGCGCGAGCAGGCCGAGCTCGCCCATCGCCTTGATCAGCTCGCGGTTCACGTGGCCGGGCGGCCCGGCCGCCGCGATCGGCCGCAACTGCTCGGCGGCGCTCGCCCGGACCTGGTCGGTGAAGGCCCGCTGCGCCTCGGTTAGCGCGAAGGCGGTCATGACGCGGCCCCGGGGCGCCAGCGGGCGTGCGCGGTGTGCGGCGTACCGGCCCGGATCAGCTCGAGCCGTGGTCTCGGCCCGTCCGTGCGCCCGCCCTGCGGCCTGCGGCTGCCCGCGGCGAACGGGTCCGGCCAGACCGCGCCCCGGCCGGCGTACCCCTGCTCGGCGGCGGCGTGCAGTGTCCACTGCGGGTCGTACAGATGGGTCCGGCCGAGCGCGCACAGATCGGCCCGGCCCGCCAGGATGATCGAGTTCACGTCGTCGTAGGAGGAGATCGCGCCGACGGCGATCACCGCCACGCCGTACTTGGTGCCGATCTCGTTCCGGATCCGGTCCGCGTACGGGGTCTGGTAGCTGCGGCCGAACGCGGGTTTCTCGTCGCTGACGACCTGCCCGGTCGACACGTCGACGCCGGCCGCGCCGTGCTCGGCGAACGCGCGCGCGATCTCGACCGTGTCGTCGATGTCCAGGCCGTCCGGGTGCCAGTCGGTGGCCGAGATCCGGACCGTCATCGGCCGGTCTTCCGGCCACACCGCGCGGATCGCGTCGAAGACCTCGAGCGGGTAGCGGAGCCGGGCGGCCAGCGATCCGCCGTAGGAGTCGGTCCGCTGGTTGGTCAGCGGGGACAGGAACGAGGACAGCAGGTAACCGTGCGCGCAGTGCAGCTCGAGCAGGTCGAACCCGGCCCGTGCCGCGGCCCGGGCCGCGGCGACGAACTGGTCCTTGATCTCGGCCAGTTCCCCGGCGGTCAGCTCGCGCGGGGTCTGGTTCCGCGCCGAATAGGGCAGGGCTGAGGGTCCGCAGACCTCCCAGTTGCCCTCGGGCAGCGGGACGTCCATCCCCTCCCACATCAGCCGGGTGGAGCCCTTGCGGCCGGAGTGCCCGAGCTGGATGCCGATCTTCGCCC
>Ga0070730_10004075_pt1 | contig 12943 bp, 10 predicted proteins | sample Coa_R1_3_FD_66447 | JGI IMG/M metagenome (GOLD analysis project Ga0070730, IMG submission 66447) | Surface soil microbial communities from Centralia Pennsylvania, which are recovering from an underground coalmine fire - Coalmine... | ecosystem: Environmental > Terrestrial > Soil > Unclassified ...
CCGGGGAAGTAAATGCAGGCATAGCTGGATTGATCGCCTTTCAAAACTCCCGTACCCACATGATAGATGACGTTGTTGTAGGCCTCTACCGTTCCCTGTGAAGGGTCCACGGTGGCGAAATTGATGCCATCACAGTGGGTATTGCGGATCACATTGTCATGAACATGCAAATCAAACATGTCGTGGCCACTTGGGTCTTGCGGCCCGCCGCCACCGGTCGGGGAGGAATGGAACTGGATTCCACGACAGGCGTTGCACTTCCCTCCCTTGCAAAGGTTCTGGCCCGTGTCACCATCAATTAGATTCCAGGCTGCGACAACATGATTGGAGTCTGTGGAGAAGTACATATTATGAAAGCCTTTGGTGGCCGAGTTCGGATCAGAACTGAGTTGAGCATTATCATGGAGGTAGTTCCCCAGATAAGCAATGCGGCTTGTGCCCAAAGCTGTGTCCATGCATCCTCCCTGAAACACGCCTATGGCAGTGGGACATGAAGCATCAATGGCGATGACGCGAAAATCCGATGAGCCGCCGCTGATCTCGATTCCAATGTTATTGGCCCTTACAGTAAAGCCGGCGAGGGTCCAGAAGTGAAATCCTCCGATATTGGGCGTTCTAAGAGCGTAATTGATCGTCCCGTTTGCGCTTCCGATAACCGACGTAGCTCCCGGGTATACCACCAGGGCAATCGGACTTCCCTCGGCGCCATTGGTCTCGATGGCTAAGCCGGAATCGTAGTCATCAGGAACAGCTTGGTTTACTCCATTTTCGACGTAGCTGATGTCCCCAGGCGCCATCGTGTTCCTGGCCTTGGGAATCGTGGCCCAGCACTGATTCGGGAACCTGCCGCTATTGTTATTATTTCCGCTCATTGACACGCAAAAGATGCGTCCGGGGCGCACTGTGAAAGGAATCTCGTTGGAAGCATGGCCATTGACCGTGACCACGAAATTGCCCGTCCCCGCATTGCACGCCGAACCAAGCTGCACCACGATTTTCTGATACCACAAATATGGAGCGCCCCATCCAGAATACGATCCCACGGCAGGCACAACCCGCAAACAGTTTTGCCCCTTCCAGGTAACGGTCGAGGCGCCCTGTGACGCGCCAAAAAAGTTTCCATAAAGAGTGACATAAGCGCCGGAGAATCCGCTGACGCTCTCTCCGCTTCTGTTGGGTCCGCTGGTAAGGTCTGAAAAAAAGATTTTTGGAATTTGCGCCACCGCAGGCATGCTGCCCAGTATCAACAGGCAGAAAAAAACACTCAGTCTAGTAATGTTGCTCATAGGGAAAAGGATTCGATTCGGCACGTTTTGAATCTAACCAAAATAGCGCATCACTGGCAAACATTTCGCTGATCCAAGGTTCGACGACGTCGCTTCTGTATCGATATCTTCATCTTCCCCAGAACGGAGAAGTCTATCTCCGGCCTCGGTCAGTCTGCCCAAAAAAGAGGAAAAGGTCTTCCTAGTATGAAAGTCTTTTCACACAGGCATATAGGAAATGTAGGGATTAACCGGTGACAATTCCAGAGCGCGTATTGCCTGGCGAAAGCCGGATTTTTTACTTTTGAATCAGTAGCTTACGGATTACTGCCGACGATCACATTTCAACCTAATTCCGGTGACATCTAAATTGGCGCTTGGAGTGCAAGTATGTGCATTAGTCACGAATAATCTTATGTTGTTAGCCCCAAGTCGGCTGGGAACGGCTCTGCCAAATGCTACACGCTGGCAGGCTGGCGATGCCAAATTGCCTCCGGAAGAGGTGATTTTTGGAAGCACCGCAGCCATGGCGGCGGCTCGAGTAAAGATTCCGAAGTTAGCCGCAACCAATATTCCGATTCTTATTACGGGAGAGAGCGGAACCGGCAAAGAAGTCATTGCCTACCTGATCCATAAATATTCAGCGGCAGCCAACCGGGCGTTTGTTCAGATTAACTGCGCAGCCATCCCTGCCACCCTGATCGAAAGCGAGCTTTTTGGCTACGAGAAAGGCTCTTTCACGGGGGCCTTTGGCGCCAAGCCAGGACGGGTAGAAATGGCCAATTCCGGGAGCCTGTTTCTGGATGAGATTGGCGAACTCGATCCTGCGGTGCAAGCCAAGCTTTTGCAGTTGTTGCAAGACGGCCAGTTCAGCCGGCTGGGCGCGCAAGAAGACAAGCGCATCAATGTGCGCTTCATCTTCGCCACCAACCGCGACCTGGAAGACGAGATCGCTATGGGTAATTTTCGCGAAGACCTCTTTTACCGCATCAATGTTGCAAACCTGCATCTGCCCCCCCTGAGAGAGCGGATGGAAGACATTCCGATGCTGGTGCAGTATTTTCTCGAAAAACACAATGAGAAATATAACTGCCGGACACCCATGCCTTCAGACGCTTTCCTGCGCCGCGCACAGGAATATCGCTGGCCGGGAAATATCCGGCAACTGGAAAACCTGATCAAGCGTTACGTGGTGCTGGCTTCGGAAGAGGCAATTCTCCCTGAACTCGAAGAGCGCGAACCCGACGTTTTTAAGTTCATCATCCCGCCGAACGGCGAAGTCTCATTGAAGCAGATAACAAGACAGGCAGTGCGGCAAGTTGAGCGGAAGGTGATTCTCAAGGTGGTGGAAGCCAACGGCTGGAACCGTAAGCGGGCAGCCAAGCTTTTAAACATCAGCTATCGCGCGCTGCTGTACAAGCTGAAGGAAGTAGGGGTCCCACCGGAGCGGCAGGGCCATTACACCAAAGCCGCGCAAAAACGCAGCCTGCTCGCCAAGGTCCAGGGTGACAATCCGTTGGAGCCTGCCCTGATTGAAAGGAAGACAGATTCTTAAGGTAAAGGCCATGCACGCGAAACATGAACTCGTGTCGGTTGTGGTTCCGATCTTTAACGAAGAAGACGGCATCGAGCAGCTCAAACAAAAGCTGCGGCGGCTCCGGGACCTTTTGGCCGACGAATTTGAGCTGGAATTTGTCTTTGTGGATGACGGCAGCCGCGACCATACGGTGGAACGCCTGAAGCAGGAATTTGCGAACTCGGATTTTGATTTCCGCGTTGTCGAGCATGGCGTGAACCGCGGAGTAGGGGCTGCAATGCGCACGGGATTCAAGTATTCCCGGGGCTCTCTGGTCTGCAGCATTGATGCTGACTGCTCTTATTCTCCCGAAGGATTGAAGCTGCTGCTCGCCGAGTTGCTGGCTACTGGATCTGATATTGCCGTGGCTTCTCCTTACCATCCGCAAGGGGGCGTGGAAGGCGTGCCGGGATGGCGACTGGCTTTGAGCAAAGCTTGTTCAGCGCTTTATCGCTTGCTTTCGCCGCTCAAACTTCATACCTACACCAGCGTCTTCCGTGCGTACCGGGCGGAGGTGCTGAACAACATTACTTTCAGGGCCGATGGCTTCGTTTCAGCCGCGGAAATTTTGATTATGGCCGCTCGACGTGGCTACACGGTAATTGAAGTGCCAATGATTCTACGCGGCCGCAGTATCGGCCGCAGCAAGATGAAGGTGCTGCGCACGATAGGCACGCATCTGCGGATGCTCGCCGCGCTGGTGTTGCCATCACAAGATCAAGCCGAACCATCGCAAAGAAAGATCGCGGTGGAAAAGCTTGGGGAATCTCCGATTTCACAACGAGAGTAAACAGATGCCGCCAGAATTTTGGCGGTTCAAGGAGCGAGGGAGACATGGTTCGAATTGGATCGGTAGGGCTGGGAGCCTGGGGCTGGAATGTGGCCCGAAATTTTGCCGAACTCAAGAGCTGCCAGTTAGTGAGCTGCTATGACGTGGATGCCAAACGACGAGACTCGGCGGCTCGTGCCTGGCCAGGAGTAAAGCCGGCGACCTCGTTTGACGAGCTGCTGATGGAAGATATTGACGCCGTGGCAATTACCTCGCCCGCGGTCACGCACTACGAACTCACCAAGAAGGCGCTGCTTTCCGGGCGGGACGTCTTCGTGGAAAAACCTTTTACCCTGAAAGTTGAGCATGCGGAAGAACTGCTGGAACTTTCACAGAAGCTGGACCGCGTTCTCATGGTAGGCCACCTTCTTGAATACCATCCTGTGGTCCACCGCCTGAAGAAATTAATTACCTCGGGCGACCTGGGGCCGGTGTATTACATCTACACGCAACGCGTGAACCTGGGACGCATCCGGGGAGATGAAAATGCATTGTGGAGTTTTGCTCCTCACGATATTTCGCAGATCCTTTACCTGCTCGACATGGAGCCAGTCAATGTCAGCGCACGCGGCCAGAGCTATATCCAGGAAGGAATTGAAGATGTTGTCTTCCTGAGTCTTTTCTTCGAAAACCGCGTTATGGCCCATATCCACCTGAGCTGGCTCGATCCGCATAAGGTGCGGCGCACGACCATTGTCGGCAAAGACAAGATGGCCGTCTTTGACGACGCAGAAACAACGGAAAAGCTCCGCATTTACGACAACCATGCAGAGATGCCGCCGGCGCGGAGTTATGGAGAAGCGATCCAGGTGCGCTTTGGCGACATCCTCATTCCTCGTGTCGAAATGTCGGAGCCGCTGAAGATCGAATGCCAGCACTTTATTGATTGCGTCCGCGACCGCAAGAACCCAGTCTCAGACGCCCAAGATGGACTTCGAGTCATTCGAATCATCGAAGCCGCCCAACGTTCCCTTGATCAGGACGGAGTGCCGGTTTCTGTTAAGGACACTCATGACAAATTACCTACACCCGTCAGCACAGATCGGCGTTGGTACGCAATGCGGGCATAACAGCGTTATTCACGAAAACGTGCGCATTGGGGCCAATTGCAGGATCGGCAGCGGCGTAGCCATCCATGCCGATACTGTGATTGGTAACAACGTCCGCATTGACGACAACACCGTCATTGGCAAGCTTCCCATGAAGGCGGCGCTGAGCGCCATCACCAAAGACGTGACCCTGGCTCCGTGCACGATTGCAGACGATTGCCTGATTGGGGCTATGGTGATCCTCTATCGAGGCTGCGCGCTGAATAACAAAGTAATGGTGGCCGACTTGGCCTCGCTGCGCGAGGAGGTGGAAATTGGCGAATTCACCATCATTGGCCGCGGCGTAACCGTGGAAAACAAGGTGCGCGTGGGCAGCCGGTGCAAGCTGGAAACAGAAGCTTATATCACCGCCCTCTCTGAAATCGGCGACGGTTGTTTTATCGCTCCCGAAGTGACCTTCACCAATGACAATTTTCTGGGCCGCACGAAAGAGCGGTTCAAATTCCACAAAGGGGTGACCATGAAACGAGGCGCGCGAATTGGCGCTAATGTGACCGTGCTGCCCGGTCTCACCTTTGGTGAAGATGCCCTGGTGGCAGCGGGGTCTGTCGTCACGCGCGACGTTCCTGCCCGCAAAATCGTGCTGGGCGCTCCCGCCAAGGTCTGGCGTGACGTGCCCCCTGAACAGTTGCTGGAGAACCAATAAAGCACATGAAGAAACTGCTATCGATCATCGGCGTGCGGCCACAGTTCGTGAAGGCGGCCATGGTGTGCGCCGCCGTGGAGCGATTCAATCGGCAACTGCCGGAACAGGAGCGCATAGAGCACGTGCTGCTGAACACAGGGCAGCATTACGATTTCGAGATGGCCGACGTCTTTTTCCAACAGCTTCCCTTGCCTGCTCCCGATTTCAACCTGGATGTGGGCTCCGGAACCCATGGCGCGCAGACCGCAGCCATGCTGGAGAAGATTGAACGAATCCTACTGCTGCATAGGCCGGATTGCGCGGTGGTTTATGGCGACACCAACTCGACTCTGGCCGCCGCCCTGGCGGCGGCGAAAGTGCACGTTCCTGTAGCGCACATAGAGTCCGGATTGCGGAGTTTTAACCGGCATATGCCGGAAGAAATCAACCGCATTGTTGCCGATCACGTATCAACGATTTTGCTCTGTCCAACGGAAGCTGCGGTGCAGCAGCTTGACAGGGAGGGCATCACTCAAAATGTGTACTTCACAGGAGACGTGATGCTCGATGCCGTATTTACTTTTTCTCCGCTGGCAACGATCAGCTCTAATGCGCTTCCCACCCTGGGAGTTGAACCCAAGCAGTACATTCTCACGACGATCCACCGGGCCGAGAACACAGATTCGCCGCATCGCCTGCAACAATTGGTAGAGACCCTCTGCCGGCTCGAACGGCCAACTGTATTCTCGATGCACCCTCGTCTGCGGGCGAAGTTGGAGCATCAGGCGGAATACAGAGAACTGCAAGAGAAGCTGGTGCGCGCACCCCATCTTAAAATCACCCCCCCGCTTTCTTACCTTGACATGCTTCATTTGGAGGCAAATGCGCGCCTGGTGATGACCGATTCCGGAGGGGTGCAGAAAGAAACTTTCTTTGCCGGAACTCCCTGCCTGACCCTTCGCGATGAAACTGAATGGAGTGAAACGCTGGAGGGCGGCTGGAACCGGGTGGTTGGAACATCGCCCCAGGTAATTTTGCCGCTGGTTGAAAGCTTATGGTCAGGCAATGGGGCTACTCCCCCCAGCAAGCCGAAACTTTCCGCCTTTGGCAATGGCAGGGCGGCTGACAACATTCTTGAGATTTTACAGAGAACTGCACATGCGTGAACACACAAATCCTAAAACTATTCTGGTAACCGGGGCCGCAGGATTCCTGGGCTCACATCTTTGCGATGCATTGCTGTCGCACAATCATCGCGTAATCGCCGTGGACGACCTTTCCCAGGGAAGCTATACGAACCTGGCCAAAGCCAGCCAGCACGCTAACTTCAGTTTTCATGTGCTCGATATTGCGGATGCGGAAAAGCTTAAAGAAGTGAGCGAGGGAGCGGAAGTATTCGCCCACCTGGCTGCCTTCAAAATTCCGCGCTATGGAGACAGGATCAAGACCTTGCGGGTCAACTCCGAGGGTTGCCTCAACGTGCTGCAACTAGCGGCGGAGCGCAAGGCCAAGTTTGTTTTCACTTCCACCTCCGATGTGTACGGCAAAAATCCGGGGATTCCCTTTACTGAAACCAGCGCGAGCGTGATTGGCTCTTCCACCGTGCCGCGCTGGGCCTATGCCGTTTCAAAACTTTTTGACGAACACCTGGCGTTTGCATTCAGCGAAGACCATGGAATCCCGGTCACGATCCTCCGCATTTTCGGCTCCTACGGGCCGCGCCAGCATTTGAGCTGGTGGGGCGGGCCGCAATCGGTTTTCATCGATTCCATCCTGCGCAACCAGCAGATACCGATTCATGGCGATGGCCTGCAAACCCGCAGCTTTACTTTCGTATCCGATACCGTTTCGGGAATTCTCGCCGCCCTGGAGGGCGATGCCGCCAATAATCAGATTATCAATATTGGAAGCACTCATGAGATCAGCATCGTCGATCTTGCCCGCACAATCCATAGACTGTGCGGGGGCGAAGAGCCTTTGCACCTGGAGTTTATTCCTTACAAAAACATCAGCGGACGCGAATACGAAGACGTCAGGCGGCGGGTGCCCGAGGTGAGCAAAGCTGCAAACCTGCTGGGCTTCAAGGCGCAAGTCTCTCTGGAAGACGGACTCAGCCGGACCATTGAGTGGCAAAGAGAAGTACGCGGCATCCGGGCACGTGCAACGGTGGAGGTAGGATGAGACCCGAGCTGGCCGTCGAAGTCGAAGAAGAGGCCCCGTCTATTCCGGTTCGTCTGGAAAAGGTACGGCCCAACACTCTCGCCTTCCCTTGGGAGGTAGCTGCATTGGGCGCCATTATCCTGGCCTCATGCGGCCACCTGTTGATTAAAGCGGGGTTGCGTTCCGCCGTGCTTACGACACCAGCAGGTGGAATTCTCACCCGGCTTGTCCACTATCTTTTGCATCCGGCGGTTGCGGCCGGGCTGGGTATTTACGGTTTGGGGACGATCATGTGGGTTTATGCGGTCTCGCGCCGCAGCATCAGCTTTCTTTACCCATTGACCGCGTTGAATTATGCCATCGTGACGATGGGAGGAAAATTCCTTTTTGGGGAATCCATCACGCGCGGCCGCTGGCTTGGCATTGCCGTGGTCATGCTGGGAGTGGCACTCATGCAGTTTTCCATGAAGGAGGAAAAGCGATGAGCGCTTTCTCTGCATTGTGGCTGACGATCATTCTAAGCGCCTGCGCCCAGGTGTTTCTAAAACGAGGAGTCACTTGCATTGGCTCCGGCGCTCCGTTTTCCTATGTGTCTCTGGTCAAGTCTCCCTGGGTTTGGGCATGGGGTATCAGTTTTGTGCTGGCCACCGGCCTGTGGCTGATTGCAATGTCGCGCATTCAAGTATCGTACGCTTTCCCATTGCTGAGCATCAGCTATCCGATTGTTGCCGTGCTCTCGATCTTCCTGCTGGGGGAACGCATACCGGCTTCAAGATGGATGGCAATTGCGGTCATTACCTTCGGGGTGGCCCTCATTTACAGGAGTTCATGAAGGAACGTTATGCTGAAAGCGGGCGCACCATTTACGTCTGAAAGGCATGCGGATGCGCACATTGGCATCCTTGGTGGTGGAATTACCGGCCTGACGGCCGCATTCTATCTCTTGCGCCAGGGCTTTCGGGTGACTGTGCTGGAAGCTCGTCCGCAGCCTGGCGGCCTGGCTACCTACTTCAATTACGGGCCGTTTTATTGGGACAAGTTTTACCACTGCATTCTTACCTCGGACCTTCCTTTGCTGAAGTTAATCCATGACCTCGGGCTCGGCGAGGAGTTGCGCTGGACCGACACGCAAGTCGGCTTCTACACCGAGGGTCGGCTTCGGTCCATGACAACAACTCTGGATTTCCTGCGGTTTCCCGCCATCTCGCTCTGGGAAAAGTTGCGTCTCGGGCTGGGGATCATTTATGTATCCCGCATTCAGGATGGTCTTGTATTAGAGAAGGAACCTATTGCTTCCTGGCTGATAAAAATCTTCGGCAGGGGGAACTATCAGAAACTCTGGGAACCGCTCTTGAAGTGCAAGTTGGGAGCTGCGAGGCAGCAGGCATCGGCGAGCTTTATTTGGGCAACCATTAAAAGGCTTTACTCGACCCGTGAAAAAAATGCGAGCAAGAAGGAGCGCATGGGTTATGTCCGCGGAGGATACCACACAGTATTTTCACGGCTGATCGAAGCCATTGAGAAGATGGGCGGGGAGATAGCGATCAATGCCCAGGTAAAACAGATCGGCACTTCAAATTCAGGCCAGCTCGAAGTTACGACCGGCGCAGGTAGCCGGGGATTTGATTATGTGATTGCCACTACTCCAAGCAGCATTTTCGCTCAATTGGCGCCTCAGCTTGCCGTGGAGTACAGAACAAAACTTGAAAAAATGCAGTATATGGGAATGGTGTGCGCCGTCATGCTGTTAAAGCGCAAACTGACGCCTTACTATTGCACGAACATAACGGAAGACCTACCCTTCACTGGAATTATTGAGATGACGAACCTTATTTCCCGGGAAGAGACGCAAGGACGCCATCTTGTATACCTGCCGAAATACACCTCCCCCGGCGATCCTCTTTTCAATGCCAGTGATGAAGAAGTATGGAACTTGTTCTATGGCAATCTAAAACAAGTTATCCCGGGCTTGAAAGAAGACGAAATTGAACGCCATTTTATCTTCCGCGAGCGACTGGTACAGCCCATTCCGGTGTTGGATTACTCTGCTATCGCCCCCTGCATGGAAACCAATATCCCGAATCTGCTGCTGGCCAATACCACGCAGATTGTTAATTCGACGTTAAACAACAATGAAATGGTCAAGATCGCTGGTAAGGCCGTAGACCTAATTTCACAGAAAAATACCCAGCGTGCCGTCCATTGGCCGGCGACAGAACGATTAGAAATGGTTAGCAATGGGTAGCAATAAACCGAGGCGCAATTTTGTTCCGCCGTATGCAGGCGTTTTCACACATGGCCGGGACAGAAGTAATAAACCAAAGCACTTCAATGAGATAAACGCCGCCTTTTGGCAAGAAAGCTGCAACGAATTATGAATATGAGACCTGGTTTAGCGGTGATTTTAAGCTTTTTGGCAGGCGAGTGGTTGAGTGCTTCATCTCAGGTCAGCAAAGCCAGCCCTAGCTTCCTGCACCTGGTCACCAGTCCTTTTGCAGCTTTGATTCGGATTCCATCTGCAATGACAGACGCCGGCATCCTGCTCTGCCTGGGAGTATGTCTGGTGGTGATTTCGTGGGTGCTGCACAAAACGTTGTCCCGGCATAACTAATCTCGGACCCGGCTAACCTATCGTCCCATTTTTTGGAAACAGGCACATTGAATATGACTGAAGCGAATACTTCTACATCCTCAGAGCTCAAACACATTCTCACTGTGGATGTGGAGGATTACTTTCAAGTCGAAGCCTTTGCCAGCAGCATCTCACGCGATTCATGGAGCCAGTATCCCTGCCGTGTAGTGAAAAATTGCCACGAGCTTCTGGATATTTTTGATCAGCATGACGTAAAGGCCACGTTCTTCGTGCTCGGATGGGTGGCCAGAAATTTTCCGCAGATCGTGCGAGAGATTCATGAACGAGGACATGAACTGGCGTGTCACAGCTTCTGGCATTACAGAGTTGACTCCCTCACGCCTGAAGAGTTTCGTTTTGATACGCGCGCAGCGTGCGATGCCATCGAGCAGGCCGCATCATTCCGCGTGCGGGGATATCGTGCTCCTACGTGGTCAATTACCGGCCAGTCGCTCTGGGCGCTTGACGTGCTGGCGGAAGAAGGGTTTCGGTACGATTCCAGTATTTATCCTATTCATCATGACCTTTACGGAATACCTGGGGCGAGCCGTTATCCCTACCAGCATCTTTGCAGCAATGGACTGAGCCTGATAGAGTTTCCACCGGCAACGGTGAGAATCGCGCGAACGAACCTGCCCGCCGCTGGCGGGGGTTATCTGCGCATTTTCCCTCTTTGCTACACAAAATGGGTCTTTCACCAATTTGAGCGTCGCAAGCAATCGCTCGTCCTCTACCTGCACCCTTGGGAGATTGACCCGGAACAGCCGCGGATTGCGGGAAAATTCAAGTCCAGGTTCCGTCATTACACAAACCTGCACCGTACACGGGAGCGATTAGAAAATATTTTGCGGAAATATCGCTTCGCGCCGTTCCGCGATCATCTTGCGGGCACTCACAACGTTTTGCCAGATGCAGGAGAGCTACCGGTTCCAGGCAGGAGGTGCGCGGTTAATTAGCCGGCGTATGTGCGGAATCTATGGTGAAATTTCGGACCGCCCCGTTCGAGTCGAGTGTGGGCATGCCATCCGTCATCGCGGGCCCGATGATGCCGGAGAGCAGGTGTTTGCCCTGCAGGAATCGAAGCTTTTTGTTTCGCTGGTCCATCGCAGGCTTTCGATCATTGACCTCTCTCCCGCGGGACACCAGCCCATGACCAATGAAGATGGAACTGTCTGGATCGTCTTCAACGGCGAGATCTACAACTTCCAGGAACTGCGCCAGCAACTGGTTGACGCCGGCCATCAGTTTCGGTCAAAGACGGATACGGAAACCATCATTCATGGGTATGAACAATGGGGCGAGGAGGTAATTTCACGCTTGCACGGCATGTTTGCCCTGGCAATCTGGGACAAGCGGCAAAGACGGTTGCTGCTGGCAAGAGACCGTATCGGTAAAAAGCCTTTGTTTTATTACAGCGACGGCAATAAATTTCTGTTTGGGTCTGAGATCAAATCCATATTGGCATCGGGCGAAGTACCGGTGCGGCCTGATCCGGAAGCGCTGCACGACTACCTCACTTATCTTTATTTCCCCGCTCCGCGCACGGCGTTTGAAGGCATCTGCAAACTTCCTCCCGCCACGCTGCTCATGCTGCAAGTTGGCGCGCATGGAAAACTCACGCACGATCAGAAGACATTCTGGGACCCGGTAGAAGTCTCAGGAGCTGCCCGGCCCATGTCTCAAAAACAAGCCGCTGAGCAGACACGCGAACTGATCGATGAAGCGGTACGGGTTCGCCTCGTCAGCGACGTGCCTCTCGGGGTTTTCCTGAGTGGAGGATTGGATTCGGGAGCGATCACAGCCTTTGCGGCAAAAAATACTGCCGACCGGGTCAAGACTTTTACCATTGGGTTTCAAGACAGCAAGTTCTTCGACGAGAGCGCATATGCGCGCCAGGTGGCCGAGAAATTCGGTACGGAACACCACGTTCTACATGTTGACGCACAATGCGCGGAACACATGGCAACCGTAATCAGGCATTTTGACGAGCCGTTCGGGAACCCTACAGCGGTATTGGAATACCTTCTCACAAAGAAGATGCGCGAAAGTGTCACTGTCGCGCTCTCCGGGGATGGCGGTGATGAAGCTTTCGGCGGCTACGTTCGATACGCTGGGGCATCGATGGCGCAAACGTACAGGCGACTTCCTTCTGCTTTCACCCGCGGCTTCATGGTGCGCCTGGCGCAATTATTGCGCGACGATACTCGCGGACGTCATGGAAATCGAAGGGTGCGGGAATTTCTGGAGTCGGCGTGGATGCCGCAGGAAGAGATGTACTTGCGATGGATCGGTTATTTCTCAGAGGACGAAAAACGGTCCATGTACACTCCCGAGTTTATGCTGAAGGTAGGAAGACGCGATTCTGGAGACTTTCTGCGGGGATTGTTTCGCCGCGGAGATTCCCTCGATCCCTTGACCCGGCTCGGGTACGTGGACATGGCTTCTTTCCTTTCGGGGAATTGCCTCGAATATGCCGACCGCATGTCGATGGCAAATTCGCTTGAACTCCGTTGTCCATTTGCCGACCATCGCATCCTGGAGTTCGGTCTTTCGATTCCGTTTGCATGGAAGTATCAACGGCGGCAGACGAAATGGCTGCTGCGGGAAGCTATGAAAGACACCCTCCCTCAGACAATCTTGCGAGGGAAGAAAATCGGGTTTAATCCGCCCATCCCGCAATGGATCAGCCGCGAATTGAAGCCCGTCATAGCAGAGCTGTTGTCTCAACGAGCAATAGAACGGCGCGG
>Ga0070730_10004076_pt1 | contig 12939 bp, 9 predicted proteins | sample Coa_R1_3_FD_66447 | JGI IMG/M metagenome (GOLD analysis project Ga0070730, IMG submission 66447) | Surface soil microbial communities from Centralia Pennsylvania, which are recovering from an underground coalmine fire - Coalmine... | ecosystem: Environmental > Terrestrial > Soil > Unclassified ...
AGATGGCTGAAGTAGATCGTCCACGGATTCGTGGCGGCCAGCGCCGCCGCCACCAGCCCCACCCGCCGCCCGCCCACCACGCGCCCCGCCTGGTAGGTCAGCGGCACAGCCAGCAAGTTGAGCAGAGTCACCCAGAACGTGGCGCCCCACTCGCTGCCGAACAGCGCCCACGGCAGCGCCATCAGGTATGACATGCCCGGCGGGTTGGCAAACAGCACCGACGTGCCTTGCCCCAGCCGCGGCCATTGCCCCAGGCTCAGCCAGCGGATGGCCTGGGCCAGCGGGTAGTCGTGATCGATGTTGGCGTAGAAGTCGGCCAGATGGTAGAAGCGCAGGAACGCCCCCAGCAGCGTCACCACCACAGGCGCCAACCAGGGCCATGCCGGCGCCGGCCGCCGCTGCGGGCCCCCTGTCAGCAGTCGAAGCACGCTGTCGCCGACGGCAGCGGCGTGCGCGATCCCTTGGGGGTGGCGCTGGCCGGCGGCCGTGGGGTGCGCGTGGGGCCGGGCAGCGTGGCGCTTGGCGGCGGCACCGTGGGGGTGATGGTATCGGCCGGCGGCGCGGTGCTGCTGGGCTGCGGCGTGGCGGGCGGCCGGAGCGTGGTCAGCGGCGCCGTCGTGCTGCCCGGGGCGGCGGTGAAGGCCGGCGAAGCAGTGTCGCCAGCCGCCACGGTGGCCGTGGCGGTGCCGGCCGGCGTGGTGGTCGGCGGGTTAGTGACGGGGATCGTGGTGGCGACGGGCGCGGCCGGCGACGGGCTGACCGCCGCCGTGGGCGCCAGGGTGGGCACCGGCGGGTTCTGCGACCGGCTGATAAACACAAACAGCGCGGCCAATATGGACAGCAGCGCCACCAGTCCCAGCGCCGCCAGAATGGCGATTTGCCCTTTGTTTGGCACAAGACTCCGCTGGCCGCGATGTGTGCGCCGCGGCCTAACGCCCCGCGCCCACCACTCACCGGCCAGTGGCGAAGTCTAGCACCATTAGGTCTTGCGGAAAAGGAGCCAAGTTACGCAGGGCGCGTTTCATGCTGGGGGCGAAAAAGAGCGATACTGGCTGGCCCTGGGAAAGGAGCCCGCCATGCCACGCCCGCGCGCCGAAGTGCAAGCCGAATTGGAGGCCGAAGCCAAGCAGTTAATCGCCGCCCTGTTGGATTGGACGGAGAAAACTGACGCCCCGAACCTGACCGCCATCGAAGATGAAGTCCTGAAACTGCGCCAGCAATTTGGCGAGAAGCTGGCGGCGGCCGCCGTGGCGCAACAGCCGGCCGCCGAGCCGTTGACGGTGAAGTGCCCGCAATGTGGCCGGCCGATGCACCAGAAGAAAAAACGCCAACGGCGGCAGGTGCAGGGCCGGGTCGGCGGCGTGGCTTTGCAACGCGCGTACTACTACTGCGACCACTGCCGGGTCGGGCTTTTTCCCCCTGGATCGGCAACTGCAGGTGGCCGGCACGCAGTGGAGTGAGAGCCTTTGCAAGCTGGCGGTCTGGTTGGATGCACTGCTGACTTTTGGGCAAACCGAAAGTGTACTGGCGCAGGTGGGCCAGATGGTCATGTCCGATAGCACCGCTTGGCGCCATCTCCAGAAACGGGGCGCACAGGCCCAAGCGCTGGAAGCCGCTCGCCGACTGGCCGCCACGGCCGCGCCCGACCGGCAGCAGATCGTGCCGGGGGAAGTCAGGCTCACGCAACGGCTGGCGGCCGCGGTAGATGGTGGCACACCGCACCTGCGGTGGGTGCAGGTGTGATCCATATCCGCGGCGAAGGCTGGAAAGAGCTGAAAGTCGGCGGGATTGGCCAAATTGAGTTGGCACCCAGCCGGGACCCGCTGACCGGAGACGTCCTGGATTTGGCCCACACCGTGGCGAACACCTATGTGGCGCACCTGGGCGGGCCGGAAGTGTTTGGCCAGCAGTTGTGGGCCGAAGCTCAGGCACGCTGCTGGAGCCAGGCCGCCGAGACCATCGTGCTGGGGGACGGTGCACCCTGGATCTGGAACCTGGCCGCGGAGCATTTCTACGACAGTATGCAGATCGTCGATTGGTATCACGCCAAGCAGCACCTGGCCCAAGCTGCCAACCTGATCCACGGTGAAGGCACGCCCGCCGCGCAGATGTGGCTCAAGACGCAGGAAACGGTACTGTTTGAAGGTCATGCGGAGCGAGTGGCCGATTGTTTGGCTCACCAGGCGAAGACCAAACGCAAGGTTGCCAAAGAGTTGCGGGCGCAGGCCGGCTACTTTCGAGAGAACCAGCGCCGGATGCAATACCTGGAGCGACGCGAAGAAGATTTCCCCATTGGGAGTGGACTGGCTGAAAGCGGCTGCAAACAGTTCCGTGCGCGTTTCACTGCGGCCGGTATGCGCTGGAGCCGCCCGGGGCGCTGAGCGCCTGTTGCCTTTCCGCGCGGCGGTAATGAGCCATCGCTTCGACGCGCTGTGGTCGGCCCTTCAGGCCGCGCCCCTAAACTGAAAGGCGCCCAGTTACGCACTGGAGGACAGTAGGCAGTCGGCAGAAGGCGGGAAGCAGGAGGCTGGAAGCAGGAGGAGGAAAGCAGAAGTCAGAAGTCGGAAGTCAGAAGGCAGTACGCAATTGGACGACGCCGTGCTGTTGGCGCTGAGTGAAGGGTGAGGCCCGCTTGGACAGGGCAATGGCCTGCTGCTCGGCCTTGAGCGTGCCGCCTCGGCGGCCTATTGGACGCTAATCACGGCAAAGGTGTTGGGGCCGCTCCACCATTTGCCACTGGCCAATGCTTGATCACAATTAAAGCCTTCTGACCGGTCAAACGCCAGATCATATACCCCCGACGTCGCGGGCGCTGTCACGGTGAAACTCTTGGTGCTGGAAACTCCGGGCGAGACTCCCGGGATGCCATTGTAGATGCACTGGGACGGACTTGAGTTGCTAAAACCAATCTCGATTTGATCGATGCAGTTACGGCAGGCAATGTTGAGGATCGTATAGTCCAACTGCACCGTGATGGTGCTGTTGCGCGCGACAGGAGCCGTGATGCTGCCGCCGTTAACCAAGATGTTCTTCAGCGTGACCACGCCGTTCGTGGCGGTCGAATAGGCGAAGCTCGCCGCCAGGCCACTCGCCGGACCCTGCGCGCCGGCCGGGCCAGCCACACCCGGCGCGCCGGCGGGACCCTGCGGGCCGGCGGCGCAGCCAGCCAGCATGACCACCGCCATGACGGTGCAGACGATCCTAGCCCGGCTCAACTTGACCATCGTCGCTGTCCTTCCAGATCGAATACTCCGCGAACGTCTTGGCGTCACATGGCTCGATCCGTCGGGCGAGCGCTGCCATGACCGGCGCCTCAAACCCAGATCGCTCCGTCGCCTACCCAGCCTGGCGCCCAGTATGGAGGGCGCGCCTGGCGGAGACGCCCTTCGCCAGGATGCCGTTCGGGAACCATACTCGATCCTGAAGGCGGCAGAATACTCCCACCTTTCCGAAACGCAAAGTGCTCCATGTGTCGCATATCCCGCGCCACACTGCGCGCGGGAGCGGCGGGTCATCCCGCTATCCGTGGCGGATAATTCACCGCACTTGACAAGCAGATTCTTCCCAAACTGACCACCAGCCCGCCGCTTGTTACTGCACGGGCGCAAAGAATTGGCTGGTCTTCAACACTCCGTCCAACACCGTTTGGATGGCCGCCGCCTGATCCTTGGGCGCTTCCACGCTGATCTGATAGCCCTGCCGGGTGCTCGCCACATACACCGCCACGGCCGTGCCCACGATCGGCGTGCCGTCACTGGCAGTGTATTGATACGCGAGGCTCTGGCCCGGGTTGGTGCCGACGGTGACGGCGGTAGTTGCGCCCAGAGTCACGCCGCTGATCGCTTGCAAATCGGCGTTCACCTTGGCTTCCACATCCGCCAGCGAGGCCACACCGGCATAGTTGACGGCCGCCAAGGTCTGCGCGCCAGCCACATCGCTGACATCCAGCTCCGTCAGACCATCCGCACGCACATAGGTGCTCACATCCGTCCAGGCCCACGGGTACAAAAAGCTGATGCCCGAACCCAGGTCCTTGAACCCTTGCAGCGAGGCATCCAGGCCTGTGTTCATCACGTTGACGGAGGCCGTATCACCGACCTGGTCGCCGGCCGCGTCGCTGGACGAAAGCACCACCGTATATTTGCCGTCCGGCCCGGGCACATTGGTTACGGTCAGCGGATCTTTGCCAAAAACCAGCTGGCTGCCCGACAGCACATCCGTTGCGGCGCCACTGGCATCGATGGTGCGGTAAATGGGCTCAAAGGTGTCGCCTGGTTTTGGCGTGATTTGGGCGATGGTGGGGCTGGGTTGGCCGGCTGCCGGCGTCGCCCATAGCCCGCTCGACTGGTAGGTATCCAGGTCGATCAGCAGCGAACTGTTGGTCTGTTTGCCGGTGATCTTGTCGGTGTATTGGCCCTGAATAAAGCCGTGCTGCTGGTCTTTGGGGTTGGAAGTCATCAGCACAAAAAGCGATTGGGTGCCGTCGCTGAGTTTGGGCAGCTTGGTATTCCAGTAGAAATCGCTGCTGGTCTGGCCATCGGGATAGTCATTGACCTGCGAGCCGTCCGCAGTGGTCACATTCTGGGCTACCGGGAAGGTGTCCAGCACCACGTTGGTCTGCGCGTTCAGTTGGTAGATCACGTAGGCCGTCACGCCCACCAGGTTTTGGCCGTTCAGCCCAAACGAGATCACCGGCACATCGTAGATGCTGCCGGGATGCTGGTCAGTGGCCGACACCTTGGTCACCTGCAGCACCGGCTTGCTGCTGGCGGCGGCGCCGCTGGCAACCCCGTAAAAGGTGTCGAGAAAATCCTGCCAGGCCGGCAGCGGGCTGGCAAATTCGGTGCGGTAGCGGGTGCCGTCCGCCGCCGAAAAGGTGGCTGAGTCGGTCGGGAAGAAGATGGATAGGCCGGCGGCATGCGGCAGGGAGGCGCTGGCCTTGTGATAGATTACTGCCTGCTGCACTGCCTGGATTACGCCCTTGGATGCTTGCTGCACGGCGCTGTCGGCGCTCAGGCTGCCCATCAGCCGCATAAAGTCGCTCAGGTCCACCGAGCTGATGGCGGCGGTGGCGTCCGGGGATTCCCCCACGCTGCCAAACAGCTGCACATTGCCGCGCGCCGTGGCCACGGCCTTCAGGTCGTTCCCCTTGGCCCCTTTGATGGCCGTGTCAAATGCGGCGAGTGCGCTCACCACGCCGTCGATTTTGGACAGATCCAGGACGCCCAGGTCAAAACTCTGTGCGGCCTTGCTCTGCGGGCCGGTGTAGAGCGCGTTGAAGGCGTCCACCTCCGCCTTGCCAAAATCGGCCGCTGACAGAGATGGATTGGCCACCAGCGCCTGCAGCGCTGGGGTATAGTCCCAGCCGAAGCCGGGCACCAATTCTTCTGCTCCGATCTCGTAGTTGGCATAAGGCTGCAAGGTCACGGCGACGGGCAGTTGCTCCATCAGGCAGGCGTCAAACCCCACAAAATCCAGCTTTTGCCCCGTGGCCGTCGTGATTGCCACCAGGGCTTGCCTGAGCCCGGTCATGGAGATGCCAGCTGGCCCTAAAGTGTCGTCGGAGGCGATCATGGGCCAGCCGCCGCCGTGATCCCACATGATCAGTCCATAGTGATCGGCCGGGTAGGTCTGCGCCGCCCAGGTGCCAAAACTGGCCAGCGTGGCCCCGTCGCCACTGTTTACCTGGCCGCCGAGATCCTGCACGTCTTTGAGCTGCAGCGGTGTGAGTGGCGTTTGTTTCTCGATCACCGGCACGCTGAGCTGCAGCGCCGCCTGCTCCTCCTGCTGCGCGTTGGCGCGGGTGATTTGCGCTACCTGATCGGCGGTCAGGCCCGCATGGATGCCGACCGTGTTCAGGAAACTGGCAAACCGGGTGGGTGAAATCTGAAAGTCGCCGGACGACTGGCCGCCGTCGCTTTTTGTCACCAGGAATCGCCGGGTGCCGCCCCACTCGCCATAAAAGCCCTTGTAATCGGGCGGGCGAGTGATTTGCACCACAATGTTGACGTCGGGCGTGCTGCCCACCGCCGCCATTTCCATCAGGTTGATGATGGAATTAGGCTCCAGGTTGTTATTGGCTGCCACGTAGACCATGATGGTCTGTTTGGCGCGGCCTGTGCTGGTGGCACTGGGGGTAACGGCCGCTGTCGTCGTTTCGGGCGCCGGCGTGTTTGCCGCCGTGGTGCTGGTCTGGTTCGCCGCGGTCGTCGGCGTATCCACTGCCGGGGCGCTGGTGCCGGTTGGTGCTATCGCTGCCGGGGTGGGCGTGGGGGTGCTGCTCCCGCAGGCGGCAGCCAGTTGGGCCAGCACCAACAGCCCGGCGGCCAGGATGGTCCCGTTTCGTTTCGTCATCGTGTGCAGCTCCTTGATGTTACCTTGCTGAAAGTTGCCGGTCGTCTGCCAGCCGAGAGCCTGTCAGAGGCTCGCCGCCGCATGCCTCGCGCCCGTCCCGCATAAGCAATTGCCTTCGCGGTAAGCGCGCGAAGGCGGCGGCTGGATTTGTTCTCTGGCAGTCAACGGATTGCTCGCTGGCCAGTGTGACTGGACGAGGAGCGGCGAGTATATGTGGCGCGGGGGCGGCTGTCAAATCGAGCGGAGCGTTGAGTTTACCCAAGAACCGTGTTACGGGGCTCGCTACTACGCCGTCGCGGTAGGGACGGCTGTGGTGGCTACGGACTTCATCCGCCGAAATCTGTGCTGGACACTGGCTGTCGTGCCGGCGAACCCGTTGTAGAATGTTACCCAACGATCCTCGGCGGGTGATTATGCTCAGCTCTCAAATCGGCTTAGCTAAATCCGAATAGCTTCGATACTTGCGTATGAGGCAGGTCGCCAGCATAGGTCTCCAGTGTTCCTTAGGTAGCGGGGCTAGGATTTGAATCTAGGGCCTACAGGATTTCAGTTCGTGTACAAGTTCAGAATCAAGAATGCCGCGAAATTGCGGCACTCTTGATGAGTAGCGGGTAGTGGATTCGAACCACTGACCTCCGGGATATAAGTTGAAATCCTGGACCGCGCAACTTTGACCTGCAGAGCACCGATTTTCGGCTGGCCCGGCTGTCAACGGTTCATAGAAACCTGGCGGTGGATACTGCATGGAGTGTATGGCACTCAAGAACAGCTTCTCAAGAAATGGCACAAAAAGTCCAAAAGTTGCATTGCCATTCGGTGGCTGATTGCTATCCGGCGCGGTCAGCGAATGAATGGGCTCCTGGAAGCACGGGCACGGGCCGCCCGTGCCGGTCGCCCGCCTCCGCGGGCGAGTTTGTGCGTCCGCGCAGGCGGACGCCCGGCCACAGGCCAGTCAGCCGCGAGTCTTAGTCGCCGGCTAAGTGTGGCCTCACCGCCTCACCAGCGGCAGCCACACCCCATAGCCTGCGAACTGGTCGTAGCCGATGTCGAAGCCGCCGCCCGACGGCCGGACCTGATCGTCGAAGTCGGTGTACACGCCCACGTCTGTGCCGGCATTGACGGCCGCGCTGCCCACCTGCAGATGATAGTCGCCCGCGGCCGGGTTCACCAAGCGCGGGTCGCCGCTGACATTGTGCGTGCCTGAGCCCGCCGTGAACACCCCGAACGTGGAGCTGGTGTCCCCAAAGAACAGGTTGTAATCCTGGCTCACCGTGCCTGAGTCGCGCCGCAGGCCGGTGGCGTGGTTGGTCACGAGCGTGTCTTGCACCGTCACGTTGACGCCCGCCCCGGCGCTGACGCGAATGGCATCGCCGCTCACCAGGCTGGGGGCGCCCACCGTGTCAAAATAGAGCTGGAGCGTGCCGGTCGGCGCCAGATAGAGCTGCATGCCGTTGGCGCTGGCCGCCGCGTTGTTCGCCACCAGTGTGTTCACCATGCGCCCGCCGCCAGCGTATTGGTACAGCCCGCCGCCCGTTTGGGCGAAGTTGCCCGTCACCTGCGTGCTGCTCACCGCCAGCGTGCCGGTCAGGGCCACCGCGCCGCCATTGCCGCCGGCCTGATTGCCGCTGAACGTGGCGTGCTCAAGTGTGGCGCCGGCCCGCGCGAAAGCGGCGCCCCCATCCCCAGTGGCCGCGTTGTTACCGGTAAACGCCGAGCGAACCAGGTACAGGCCCTGCGACGTGCTCAGGGCCCCGCCCGGCGAGGTGGCCGCGGAGTTGCCGCTGAAGGTGCTGTTGGTGGCGGTGATGGACTGAGTCGCCGCCGCCGCGCCGCCGCCGTACACGCCGTCGCCCTGGGCGGTGTTGCTGATGAACCGCGAGCCGGCCAGCCAGATAGTGCCGCCCACCGACATGCCGCCGCCGTTGCCTCCGGCGTGGTTGCTCTGGAACAGGCTACCCCAGACCTGGGCCGGAGCGAAAGCCTCATCACCGCCGCCGTACGCGCTCGCCGAGTTGTTGACAAACGTCGTGTTCGTGAGGAACGTCGCGTTCCCGAGCGCGCCGCCGCCTGTGCCCAGGGCGCTATTGCTATAGAATTGGGTGCCGGAGATGCTCAGTGCCGGCCCACCGCAGAAGACACCGCCGCCCCAGCCGCCCATGGCGGCCAGGTTGGTCTCGAAACGGCCGCCGAGCACGCTGCAGCTCGCCGCCAGCACCGCCAGCCCGCCGCCGGCCAGAGCGGACGAGTTGCTGATGAATTGGGTGTTGGCGACAGTCGTCGCGCTGTACGCATACAGGCCACCGCCCCAGTTGGCGCTGGCGCCGTTGTTCTCAAACAGCCCATCGGTCACCTGGGCGGTGCCAAAAGCCAGCACCCCGCCGCCCACGAAACTGGAGGAATTGCCCGTGTAGGTGACATGGTCCAGGGTCACGTTGCCGCCGGCGCCCGAGCCGCCCCCGCCACCGGTGAGCGTGCGGTTATTAATGAACTGAGCGTTGGTGGCGATGAGGTTCCCGGCCGTGTCCAGGCCGCCGCTGTTGCCGCCGGTGATGACGGTGTTGTAGGCGAAATAGGTGCCGCTGATGGTGGCGTTCCCGAGCGCCCAGGCGCCGCCACCGTTGCCACCGTTGACGGACGTGTTACTCAGGAACTGAGTGCTGGTTAGAGTAAAGCTGCCGTCGCCGACGAGCCCGCCGCCGCCGTGGGCCGTGTTGGAGATGAAGTTCCCGCCCTGCACTGTCTCGGTGAAGGCGCCGGCGTAGCCAAGGTAGGCACCACCGCCGCGGTAGCCGGCGCTGTTGGTGTAGAAATTGACATGGGTCAGGTCTGAGTCGAACCACATAAAGAGCCCGCCGCCCCCGCCGGAGCGCGCAGTGTTGCTCAGGAAGGTGACATTAGTGAGGAGGCTGGGGCTGGCGTTGGCAAAGTAGGCGATGTAGGCGCCGCCGCCCCAATCGGCGCTGGTGTTGCTGATGAACTGCGTGCCGGAAATAATGGCCCGGCCGAAGTTGATCAGGCCGCCGCCGCCGCCGTAGCCCTTGGAGGGGCTGGTGCGGTTGTAGGCGAATTGACCGCCGGACAGCGACACGTTGCCGCCGGCATACAAGCCGCCGCCGTCGAAGCCGAAGTTGATACTGTTGCCGGTGAAGCTCACATTGGTGCCAGAGTAATTGCCGCCGACGTACAGGCCGGCACCGTAGCCGTTGGTAATGACGGTGTTGTTCTGGAACAGGCTGTCCGTAGCGACGACGTCGCCGCCGCCGTACATGCCGCCGCCCGAGCCGTCAGTAGCGTCGTCGTTCGCCACGGTGACGTTGCTCAGGGTTATGGCCGAGCTGGCGTAGACGCCGCCGCCGTTGGCAGCCGAGTTGACCACGACCTGCAAGTCCGCCAGCCGAGGCTGCGCCCCGGCGGCCAGGAAGATCCCGCCGCCGTTGGCCGGGCCGGCATTGCCGCCCTGGATGGTCATGCTGGCAATCTGCTCCGGCTCGGACATGGCCACCGTAACCGTCAGCACCCGCTCGCCGGGCAGCGCCTGCAAGGTGGTGCCGCCGCCGCCGCTGCCCGCACCCACCAGGCTGACGGCCTTATCCAGCGTCACACTGGTGATGTAGTTGCCGGCGGCGATGTCGATTTGGTCGCCGGCGCTGGAGCCCTCGATGCAGGCCTGCAGGGTGGTGTTGCACGGGGACGCGCCCGGGTAGGTGCGGGTAGTGGCCACGGCGCGGGCGGGCGCTGCCATGGCGGGCGCCGGCGCCAGGACCGCGAGCGCCCCTGCGGCCAACGCCAGGCCGGCCAGGATGCTGGCCAGCAGCCCGCCCACACGCGCCAGGTTACCAGTTCGATCAGGCACGGCGTCCTGCCCCTTCTGCCCAAGGGCGTGGCCCAGCACCGGTTTTGGAAAGGGCGGGATATTAGCACGAACCGCCGCGCGGGGCAAGCGGCCGGACCGAAATGACAGGGCTGGCCAACGTGCCGCCTTGCCCGCCGGCCAGGAACTCAGGGCCGGCACGTGCTCCTCGCAGAAGTGACTTAGGAAGCCACGGGGCAGCGCCTCGATCAGAGCGCCCCTTGAGTCCAGGGAAGGTAGGCCGGGTCATACAGTACTTCGTCGGGCGGGGCGGCGAACGCCCCGGGCTGCCGGTCGAAGGAGGCATCCCAGGCGGCGACGCGCCGCTGCCAGCCGATCGAGATGAAAACCAATAAATAGGGTTCGGCAGCTTTGGTGCGACCGGCGTCCAGCAATCCTGTCAAAACTTCTGGGCCGACATTGAGGGCGAGGGCAAGGAAGCTGACTGGGGCGACCTGATTGACGATGGCCTGCTGATGCACGCGATGGAGGCACAGGTGCGAGCCCAGCGGGGCGATCCGCCCCAGCCCGAGGACGCGTTTCTGTTCGGTCGCCAGCGTGCCAACCCGAGCCCGCGCCCGGCCAGCTCGGTCGACTAAGCCTGGGTCGTCGCCGTCGTGCTATTTGGCCTGACCGTCACGGCCTGCATGTGCTGAGGCCCCGGAAACAACGCAACGCCCCGGCCACACCAGCACTTGCGATGCGCGCAAGTGCGGTGCAAGTGTTGCTGGCCGAAGTGAGTAAGGCTGCTGAGGTAGGTTGCGCATCCGCTGGGAACAAAGGCTAAGTTTGGCTTGCGGCAAACCAGTAACAAAATAGCGGCAGAAATCTGCCGCTGATCATCTCCGGGTTATGAGCGGCAAATCTGCGCCACTCATTTTGGCGCTCCGGGCCTGCCAATTCTCGGCGGCCCGCTGCTCTTAGGTTTTTACGGACACTGTCCGGAAAGACGCATAGAGTGTAAGACACTTTGGAATCGCTTGTCAAGCAATCGACCGCGTTGGGCTTGGCCAAGCCGCTCGAGATTATGAGCCCGCATCGGATCGCATCCATCCGCCGCGCTAGGCGAGCGAGCCAAACTCAACCCGCTCGCCGCTCGCCGGCATCCTTCACCACGACTTGATTCTTGCCCGCCTTTTTGGCCGCATACAGCGCGACGTCAGCATCGTTGACCAAGCCGGCGACATTCGGGCACTCTTCGGCGCAGAGCGCGACCCCCACGCTCATCGTGACCTGCAACGGCCCCTGGTCGATGTCGACCGGTCTGTCCGCGACCGCCGCCCGGATGCGCTCGGCAACTCGACGCGCGGCCCCCAACTCGGTCTCCAGCAGCAAGACGACAAACTCGTCTCCACCATAGCGTCCCAGCAAATCAATCTCACGCAAATTGCTTTGGGCGCACGCAGCAACCGCCCGTAAGACCTGGTCTCCAGCCGCATGTCCATACGTGTCGTTCACCTGCTTGAAATTGTCGATGTCCACCATCAGCGCGGCCAATGAATGCCCGAGCCGCCGGGCACGCTGAAACTCACGCTCCGCCAATTCCTGGATTTGCTGACGATTGTGCAGGCCCGTCAGGCTGTCGGTGGTCGCCCGCTGTTCGAACGCGCGGGCTTTCTCCAGCAGCTGCGCCCGCTGGATGGTCAGCGCGGCCTGGTGGCTGATGGCGACCGCCAGTTGCACGTCATGCTGGTCGAAGGGCCGGGCGGCGGGATTCGTCTTGTAGACATAGAGCAGGGCCACCACCGCCTGTTCTAACAGGACAGGCACGCACAACACGGACCGGATGCCAAGCAGCAGGGCACTCTTGCCTGGTACGGGCTCGGCCCGGGCCGATATGTCGGGGATCATGATGACCGCGCGCTGCTCAATGGCTTGCCGCGCAATCGAGGTCGGAAAGCCCAACTCGCCCAGCTGGCCGAAGCGCTCGGCCAGAATTACTTCGCACTTGTCGACGCCCATGGCCACCCGCATCAAATCTGAAACTTCCCGCAAGGCGTCGTCCAGATCCAGGATAGTGTTGAGCCGGCCGGCGATTTCGTACATCAGGATCGCGTGTTGATCGACCGACTCCAATAGCAGATCGCGCGTCAGGGACCGGGTGACGGCGAGGGCGGCCACGAGGGCTGATGGGTTATGGTCATCCCGGAAGGCCAGACTACCCACATGTTGGCCGATGCGGATCTGGTCTTCGGGCCGCAGGGTATGCGGCTGGGTGAGACGCTCGCGGTTGACGAACGTCCCATTCGTGCTTGCCAGGTCAGAGACGACGGCCAGGTCGCCCTGGCAGAAAATCTCGGCGTGCAGCCGGGAGGCAGAGTCGTCAACGATGACGATGTCGTTATCCGGCTTGCGACCCAGCGTTGTCTTACCAGGATTCAGCACATACTCGTGCGGCTCGCTCGCCGGCGAGCGCAGCGTGAGGATCCACATGGTTTCTTCCCTCCGCTCTGGGTGAACTCTGTAGCCGTGATCACGCTCGCCACATTCGACTACCCATGCCTGAACCGACGCCGCCGCGCCGATTCCCTCGTCAGACCTTCACGCCCCTTGCTGCCAATCCTGGATTCACTCGCCACCCAACCCCAGCGACCAAAACGCCGCGACGACTTTGGGATCAAAATGTCTTTCCGTTTGCTCACGGATGTATTCGCGGACCTTCTCCGCAGACCAGGCGGGCCGGTAGGGCCGATCCGAGCGCAGAGCGTCCCACACATCCACCACGGCGAACAGGC